>MTLD01000940.1_pt3 | contig 109627 bp, 86 predicted proteins | sample 1982471 | NCBI WGS metagenome assembly MTLD01 (sample SAMN05712604, study PRJNA340218) | biofilm metagenome | isolation source: sample SPM anode biofilm adapted to -50 mV | place: USA | collected 2012-02-03
TCGGCAAGCCGCTGATCGAACCGCTGGCCGCCGGGTCCGAGGAGGATCCCGCCCAGGAGCCGGCAGGCCTGAAGCCCGCCGCGGAGGAGGAGCCGACCGGCGCGGAACAGCCGCGGCAGGACCAGGTCTCCATCGACGAGTACGCGCTGGCGATGGCCAGGTTCGGGCTCGGCGCCAGGGTCAGAGCGGAACTGGGCGCCGGCTACGCGACGCTGGCCCCGGCCACTGTCAGGAGCATAGCCACGGCCCTGAGCGCATCCGGACATCAGGCGCAGGCACTGCGCGTCATAGCATGGCTGTACTGGCGCTCATCATACACGCCGACGCGAGCGGACGCGGAGCTGTTCTGGCCCAGACCCTACCGCCAGCTCTTTGCCGACGCGGCCCGGTCCGCCGGACTCGATGAATTCCTGCTGTACGGCCTGGCGCGTTCCGAAAGCTACTTCGACCCGGCCGCGGTTTCATCGTCCGGCGCGCTGGGGCTGACCCAGCTGTTGCCGGCGACGGGAGCCGAGATGGCCGGCAGGCTGCACCTGCAAGAATATTCGCTGGTCGACCCATCCGACAACCTGCGGCTTGGTTCGGCCTATCTCTCAAGGATACTGGACAATCTTGACGGACGTGTCCTGCCGGCCGTCTTCTCATACAACGCCGGCCCCACGCGCTTCAGGCGTTGGGAGGCCGAGTTCGGAACGGTGCCCGGCGACATGCTCCTCGAGCTGTTGACCTATGCCGAGACCAGGCAGTATGGCAGGAACATAGCCGTCGCGGCGCTGACCTATGCGGCGCTCTATGGTGAGGGTGACCTTCGTGGGTACTTCGGGTACGTGTTGGGAGAAGAGCCGCGTCCGGCCCCTGCGCAGGTCCAGCCCTGATGGCCGCCGGCCGCTAGGCGGCTACCGATACGAGGATGCCAGGTATCACGCCGGTCGGCCGCGCGTAGGGAAGCGTGGTGGTCGACAGGGCGGAGTGCAGCTGCTCGCCGTACTGCTGGATCAGGGCATCGATGCGTTCGTCGCTCATGTCGGAGCCGCGTCGTTCGGCCTTGGGCTGTCCCTTTGCCGACCTGAGCCGTTCTATCAGTGTATCGAGTATCTTGAGCTTGTCCAGCGAGTACCCGGGAGTGCCGGAGACCGCCGTACCGGCGACATTCTTGAAGTATGAGTAGACGAGCTGCGAGGGCGCGACTGGCACCGATATCCTTCCGCTTGATCCTGCATTGTAGGCATAATCCAGCGGCAGGCGGTTCGATACGTACATGTCCATGGTACCGCTCCGTTCGTGTTCCGACGTTCTACCTATAGTATCGGAATACTGCGCAGCTTCATGAGCCTGACGATGGTCGACCCGCCTCCTCTACTTGACCGACGCCTTGTACAGCCGGTCGTTGACGGCCCGCCCCAGCCCGTCGTCGGGCAGGCGCTCCGCCCACAGCTGCTCAAGGCCGGCGGCGTCCAGCTCGTGGAGCACATCGAAGAGGGCCGCCGCTGCCTGGATCGGGTTGGATTCAGGGGAAAGATCGACAATACGGTCCCAGAGCCCGCTCGCCGCCGCCGCTCGTGCCGATGCCGCGCCGAAACACAGTGCCGCAGCCCGTCCGGCGGGCCGCGCCAATCCAAGGCCGCCGGCCGCCACGAGGTACAGGGGCCGCGCCGGCGCGTAGTGGCTGGGCAGCTGCCCCGGGGCGGTCGGGCTCGAGACGGCCCGGTCGAAGACCTGTATGCCCGGTATCGCCTCCGCCAGCAGTTCCACCGGCAGTCCGCCCGGCCTCAGTATGAGGGGCGGATCGACCGACAGGTCGAGCACCGTGCTCTCGACGCCGACGGGGCAGCGACCGCCATCGACGATGTAGTCGACCCGATCGCCAAGCTGGGCCACGACATGCTCGGCCCTGGTCGGCGACAGGTATCCGAAGGGATTGGCACTGGGAGCGGCCACCGGCACGCCGGCGAGGCGTATGATCTGCCTGGCCACCATGCTGGCGGGGCAGCGCACGGCCACGGTCGGCAGCCCGCTGGTCGCCAGATCGGGCACGCGTGCCATCTTGGGCAGCACCATGGTCAGCGGCCCCGGCCAGAATCGATCGGCCAGGAGCCTGGCATACGGTACCGTTACGTCGGCAACCTCGGACGCGCCATCCGGCTCGGCGACGTGCACGATCAAGGGATCGAAGCTCGGCCTGCGCTTGGCCTCGAAGACACGCGCCAGCGCGACCCGGTTCCACGCATCGGCACCCAGTCCGTACACCGTCTCCGTTGGTATGGCGACCAGCAGACCTTCCCGAATGGCCTTGGCGGCAAGCTCCAGATCGTGGGCAGACGTTGAAAGGAGTCTCATCGGCCGAGTATACGATGTCGCATCAGGCCGTAGCAACACGAGCGGGGAATTTGATCGTTGTCGTCGTTCCGCCCTCATCGCTGCGGGTCAACGTGCCGCCGAGCTGGCTGGTCAGAGCCTCGACCAGGTCCATGCCGATGCCCTTGTGCTTCCTCGGCTTGCCGCGACCATCGGATCCGGCCATCGCTTCGTTTCGCCCCGAGGCAAATCCGATGCCGTCGTCGGCGACGATGAACACATAGTCGCCATCCGACTCGGACAGTGACACCGTGACGGAGCCCCGCCGGTCGCCGGGGAACGCATGCTTGAAGGCGTTCGATATCAATTCGGTGGTAATGATCGACAGCGGCATCGCGGCGTCGAGCGGCAGGACGATGTCGCCGGCTGCAATCGACAGTCTGATGCCGCGCATCCTGGCCTCATGGACATCGGCCAGATACTCGGCAAGCCTGGCAAAGTAGGCGCCGGCCTCGACACCCTCATAGGATCCGCCGCGGTAGATCTGTTCGTGGACCATGGCCATCGACTGCACCTGCGTCTGGCAGTCGGTGAAGACGGCCTTGGCATGCTCGTCATCGACACAATCGCTTTCGAGCGACAGCAGGCTGGAGACCACCTGCATGTTGTTCTTGACGCGGTGGTGTATCTCCTTGAGCAGGAGGCTGCGGGAATCCAGCTCGCGTTCCATCGCGCGCTCGAGTTCGCGCCGCTCGCTGATGTCGTGGATCAGGCCTATCGTGCCGGTGCCGCGCCCCTGGAACTCGGGCAGGTCGACGCCGAGGCTCGACACCTCGCCCCACGAGTTCACGTTGGCCTTGGTCCACTCCACGCCTTCCTTGTGGCGCAGCCGCACATCCAGGCCGCGCGTCATGCGGGCGCCGGAGCGGCGCTCGTCGAACAGCTTGGGAGCGGACTCGGGGCCGGTGGTTATGCCTTCAAACCGGCGCAGCACGATGCTCCGGCCGACCTCCGGCACATCGTCGGGATGCACGATCTCCGCGAAATGCCTGCCTATCAACTCGGATGGCTTCCAGCCAAGCTGCGACACCGCGTCGTTCAGGTAGACGAAGAAGCCATCGCCATCGAGCACATAGACGATATCGGGCACGGCACGCAGCAGGTTCATGTAGCTGCTCTCGGTGCGTATGACATTGGTGTTCTGCCGGTCCAGGGCTTCCCTGATCGCCGACGTCTTCCGCACGAGCGTCGGGATGAAGCGCACCCATGCGCCGTCGCGGTCGCGGACGATGAACAGGCTTGCCTCGTCGACGGTGTTCGTCGCCAGCCTGTCCGTACCAAAGCCGGGGTCGACGATGAGGACCGATGGTACCGGCCACAGCGACAGCCAGTCGGCCAGGGCTCCGTTGGCGAAGCCGGTGTCGGCGAGCACGACGTCGGCATCCTCGACGGCGGCATCGATCGATTTGATGTCGTCGGCGAAGTCACAGGTCGAGGCTGACTCGGCGAGTACGGCCTGTACCGCCGATCGGTCTTCAGGATCTTCCAGCGCCACCAGTACGCGCAACTTCTTATGCCCCACCGCACACTCCTTGCTCGGGCGCCGAGCCGACACAATCACAAGGTAGGCCACGCGGTCGATGGCGTCAAGTCGTCGACGCCACGCCGCGCGGCGGCCATTTCAGAACAGGCCCACCCGCATGCCCAGGGCCACGTTGGGCCGTATGAACTCGTCGAGCGATGTGGATGCCTCGCTGGGGATGAATATCAGCCCGCCCTCCAGGTAGAGGCCGATGGTCCGGAACACGGGCCAGTCGAACGTGAACTTGGCAAATTCCCACTGCCCCACCACGCCTGACAGCACCATGTACTTGCCATCCGTGGGCGAGAACATCGAAGCGATGTCCGTGGTCTGGCTGAAGTAGGTGAAGCTCGCGCCGAGCGCGAACGACATCGAGAAGAAGTCCCAGTCGGGGCCGAACCAGTACGAGAACGGCAGGTAGGCGAGATTCGCCAGCAGCTTGGCGCCAACCGTGTACCCGCCAAACCGCGACAGTTCCGCGGCGGGAGTATCGGCGCTTGCATAGCCGAACAGGTTATCCCAGCTTGGCTGCGCGTCGAAGCCCTGACCGAGTTGCACCTGGAGCTTCACGTTGTCCTGGAAAAACGACAGGCCAAGGCCCGCCTCGAACCTGGTCGCGCCGAGGAGGTGTGCATCCAGATATGAACCCTGTATGAAGCCAGGCACCTCGTAGGATGCCTTGTCGCCCGATCGCACGACAACGGCCACCTCGGCAAGGCCATTCGTGTCGCCGGCCGTGCCTTCTATCGAGAGCACGCCATTGTAGCGACGGCCCTCCGACGGCTTGAGTATGGCGACCCGTGGCTTCTCCGTGTCGAGCACGACCATACGCTTGCGTATCGCGGTCTCGCCGTTCTTGAAGGTCGCCCTGATGGTCAGCCTGAGCGTGCCGTTGGGGTATTCCTGGGTCTCCAGGCGGTACCTGAATGACTCCTTGCCCTTGGCTTCCTCGTAGGTCTTGCCGTTGTCCCGGCTGATCTCCACCTTGATGACGCTGCGTCCTTCAACCAGGGAGCGCCACTGCGCGACCGCGGCCTTGTCCGACTTGTCTGGCGCAGGCGTCGTCCAGCCGGCCGCGCCGCTCAGGTATGGCCGCCCGACGATGAAGTCGCCGGTTACAACCGCGGCGATATCGATCCAGGGACCATCATGGGTGTACTCGATGGTTCGTGGTTCGGAGACGATGGCCGAGCCACGCTCCGACACCGTTTCGGCGCGGAAGGTCAGTTCGCCATCGTCGACCATGTCCGGAGTCACCGCGAGGCTGAACCATCCGTCCCCGGATGGATCGACGACGGCGAAGGGCCTGCCGTTCAGGCTGATGGAAGCCGTGCCGGCCGGCGCCGACGATACGATGCGGCCATCCAGGGTGAACGTGCCGGATATGTGTTCGCCCTGCGCCGGGAAGAACAGCTCAGCCGAATCGGCTTTTCTGGCCTCCAGGACGACGATGTCGCTGGAGTCGTACGCCGCGTTGCCGGCGCGGTCGAGGGCAACCGCCTTGAGGTTGTACCAGCCGGGAGGCAGGTCGGCCAGGTCTATCGACCTGCTGAAGACGCCAAGGGTTGTCACCGGGATGACCCGTTCGGGCGTCGTCGCTCCCAGTTTCGACAGCTCGATGGACAGGCTCTTCAGTGCCATGCCGTCGGCGACACGACCGCCGGCGATGATCGAACCCGTGCCTTCGGCGCCATCTGATGGCACGTCCAGGGAGATGGTCGGGGCGGTATTGTCAACGGACAAGAGGCCCGCGGCAAACCCCGGTGTCTCGTAGCCGTCGAGCAGCTTGATGTAGATGCTGTGCACGCCATCGGGCACGACGCGGGTATCGAGCACGTAGCTCCAGTCGGTCGTGCCGGCCGCGTTGTTGTAGGTGGCACCATTGTCGAAGGAAACGGCAACCGACGTGATGCCATTGGCGTCGGACGCGGTTCCGCGCAGGGTGATGATGCCACGGTTGGTCAGCGACACATCCGGGCTCGTCAGGCTGCCGACCGGTTCCTCGCGGCTGATCCTGAAGGCCCTCGTCGTCTCGTCACCCTTGACGCCATTCACATCGACGGCGTACGCGTCGAAGCTGTGCTCGTTGTCGGCCAGGTCGAGCAACTTGAGCGGAACCGCGAAGCCATTGGATCCGTCGAGCCTGTTCCATGCTCCACCGTCGAGCCGCCAGAACAACGCCGCCACGCCGTCATCGTCGAAGGCCATGCCGGAGACGACGAAGTCGGAACGCATGACCTCCTCGTCCGCCGGTATCTGTACCTGGATCGTCGGCTTGTCCGCGTCGATGTCGACCATGAAGGCCGGTGGATCCATCGCCAGGGGCCTGGCGAGGTTCTGGTTGCCGGGGGCGTCGGTCGCGCGGAACGCCATCTGCGTTCCGCCCGCTGGCAACGAGCCAAGATCGACCAGCCGCCCGAAGGTTACGCGTCCCGATGGCGATGAGGCATCACGCGGCATGGCTGGAGCCGCACCCCTCGATGACAGTTCCAACGGTTCCCAGGATGCTCCGTCTGCGCTGAACTCGATACCCGTTATGGCCGAGAAGTCGTCCGCGTAGCCCGATACCAGAATCAGACCATTGACCGTATCGACCGGTCGTGGCGTCTCGAACACGATGCTGGGCGGCTTGTCATCGTACAGTACCGTTGTCATCGCGACGTTCGACGCGCCCGCATTGTCCGCGGCCCTGACCAGCAGGGTAACAAGACCCTCGGTGGATGGAACCGGTATGATGGTGGCAAATCCTTCGGCCGGTACCGGCGCGCCTTTCGACGGCTCGATCGGGGTCCAGGTGGCACCGCCATCGATCGACCACGCGACCGAGGCCATGCCATTCGGATCGGATGCCGTGCCGGCGAGCCGGAAGGCACCCCGGACCGGTGTGCCAGGAGCGGGTTCGCTGAGCGCCAGGGCCGGTGCGGCGGCATCGACGACCAGCATGAGGGGCGCCGACTTGAATTCGTCGCCGTCCACCGTCCGGACGACCAGTACGGATGGTCTGGACAGGGCCCCACCCTCGGCAACCGCCCTGATCGTCAGTGACGAGCCATCAAAACTGGCCTGGGCGGATGGTACGGCTGGCTCGAACCCGAGCGACTGCAGGGGCCTGCCATACCACAGGGCTCCTATGGAGTCACCGGGGCCGAGGACGACCCTGCCCGTCGACTCGATGCGCGAGTCGTACAGGTACACGCCTTCGGCGACGACCGCGGGGATCTCGCGGGCCGGAGCTACGCGGTACAGTGATGTCGTCGCCTCGGTGACGGCGCCCGTGGTGTCGGTCGCGCGCACGGCTACGAGAGCCCGCTCATACGGCAGGGTTGCGGGTGGCACGACGCGAAGGCTGAAGGTTCCGTCAGCTTCCGGCTTGGGCACCGGCGCGACCGTCCAGGCTCCGCCGTTCAGGGCATACTCCAGGCGTGCCAGCCCGTTGGTGGCGGCGATCGTCGCCTGCAGTGCCAGCTTGCCATCGATCGGCAGCGATGATCCGGCGGTATGGCGTCCGGCCTGGCCGCTTCCGCCCGGCGGCGTCGCCGATGCGATGCGCACCGTCGGAGCCGTGCCGAGCTGGCCGAATGACAGGGTCGTTCTGGCGGAGGTGAGTCCGCCTGAATCGATCGCCACAGCCGTCGCCGTGCGCCTGCCGGCCGCCAGAGACGCAGCCGTGATGGCGTAGAGCGGGCCGGGACCATCGGCGCTGTAGGGCGCCCCATCGATCACCGCAGCTATCGAGCCAATGGCGTCGTCATCGACGGCATAGATCAGAAACGGGTTCTGGTCGGCTCGAGCGGCGCCTTCGGACGGCGCCAGGAATCTGATGCCCGGCGTGTCGGCGGCCTGATCGTACAGAACGCTAGCCGTGTAGGCGGACCTGTTGCCCGATCCATCGATAGCGCGCAGCACTATCGTCGCCTGGGCCGACTTGGGCTGGAAACGGAAGATCCTGACCGCATCGCCGGAGCCTGGCAGCGGTGCGAGGTCACCCTTGTCGCTGCCGTATTCGTAGCTCATCGAGGCGATGCCGCGGGCGTCGCTTGCCCTGACCGCGATGCTGAACTGCCCCGCTGCCGACAGCTTGCCCGCGGAACCTGCGGCGGGCGCAACCAGGGCGATCGCCGGCGGTGTGCTGTCATAGTCAAGCGCGACGCGGGTATAGGCCGTGGCGCCATCGGCCTGCTGCACGGCCACCCAGAGCGCGGCAAGGCCATCGGGCCGGGCCGGGAGCTTGAAGGTGGCCGTCCAGCTTCCGGTCTTGTCCGGTTTGATGGCCAGTGGCTGGTTGATGGCATCGGGGGCAAGGCCCCACATCGCCACCGGTTTCTTGACATCGGGAGCGATGCCGGAGAACACGGCATTCAGGGCGACCGCGCCCGAGGCACGGATCGCCGCGTTCGCATAGGCCGGGAATCGGGATTCGTCGGCCGAATCGATGAATGGCGCGCTCCAGGACAGGGCTCCCGCCGCGTCGGAGCCTGTGAAGACCGCGGCCGGCGCGCCGGTCTCCGGAGCCGGAGCCGTGTTCGTCTTGAGCGTGGCCAGGGCCGGCGGCATGTCGACAGCCGTCGACGAGCCTCGGAGGCCGGCGGCGGGGTCAAGCTCGGTGACGTTGCCGGCTCGGTCGGCGATCCTGAGCACCAGCGGGCCGTCTGACGGCTGGGCGACAAAGGACACGATGTCCTGCAATGCAAGCGCCGTGAAGACACCGCGTTTGCCGAGCTGTATGCTGGCTATGTTCTGGGCAGGCTCGCCCGGACTGAAGGCGAACAGGGTCTGGCCCGCGAAGGCATCACCGGACTCCGGCAAGAGCCTGGCCGGCGCGGGTGGCGTTGAATCGGCCATGAAGGCCGTGGACGTGACCGCGCTGTTGCCGGCTGCATCGGTGGCCCGCACGTCGAGCCGCACGGGGCCGGAAAGGCCGCTCGCGTCGAGCGATCCGCGATACTCACCTCCGGCTGCCGCCAGTGCCGTCCAGGATCCACCATTCGCGGCGAACTCCACCGAGGCAACCTTGTCGCCATCGCTGGCTGTCGCCGTTATCGTCACCGTGCCTTTGACCCAGGAGCCAAAGACCGGCCCGGCAATCGACACGGTCGGCGCCGTCATGTCGGTCTTGAACAGGTATGGACCCGAGGCAAAGCGATGGCCGCGGGCGGTCACGATGACCACGGAAGTCGGACCGGAGGCACCGTCGGCGAGACGCTGCACACTGACGATGTTCCCCTCGGCACCAATGCGAACGAGCGGCGTCGGCGGTTCAAGCGATACCGTTCGTATCGTCTCGCCATCGAACGGCGTCACGAACGTGCCTTCGAGCGGCGACGCGTCGGTGATGCGGACGGTGGCCGGCGCATCGGCGCCCGGTTCGGTGGCAAGCCCGAAGTCCAGGGTCGGTCCGACACGGGGCCTCGTGTAATCGATTGCGATGACGGGCGCCCGCGCCACCCCGACCTTGCCGAACGAGTCGGTAGCGCTGACCTGGATGGACAGCACACCGTATGGCAGCGAAGCCGGTATCGGCACCGTGAAGGTGGCCCCGGTCGCGGTCTTGGCGAACGTCAGCTTGACAGGAGCGCCGTCGTTTATCGTGTAGCTCAGGTCGACGAGCGGATTGGCCGCCTCCAGGGAGCCGGAAATCGCCGCGCGCCCCTCGAGCGTCGACAGCGCCATGCCAGGCACGAAGGCACGCTCGCCGGCGGCGTCCGTGGCCCTGGCCAGCACCAGGCGGGGCGCGGCGCCCGCATGGCTGAACGGCGTGGCCAGCCAGGGTCCGGCAAGCCCGTTCACGTCGATGGCGCGTATCGACAGGGTCCGCGGCCCGCTCGCCGCGCTGTCTATCGTGAACGAGAACGGACCTGATGTCGGTACGGCCGTCTCCGGGCCCGCGTCCAGCTTCCATACAATCGATGCCACGCCATCATCGTCGCGCGCGCTGCCCGATATGCGTATCGCGTCGTCGACCATCGAACCGGCCACCGGATACGCAAGCGATACGACGGGCAGGTCGGCCCTGGGATCGATCTGCCTGGTTACCGCGACAACCTGCACATTGCCGGCGGTGTCGGTGGCGGTGAATCTGACGGTAGCGGCCCCCGCCTTGTCCGGCGCCATGAAGCGGGCCGAGAAATACGGATTGCCCGGAGTCAGGGCAATGGTACCGGCATCCTTCTCGTACGCCCACTGGAGCGACGCGACGCCGACCGCATCGTGGACGCGGCCCGCGATGGTGCAGGCGCCGTTGATCAGCTCGTCCTCGGAGGGAGCAATGATCGTGATATCGGGCTTCGTGTTGTCGACGAAGTACAGAAAGACCGCCGTCCCCTCGGAGCCGACGCCATCGACGCTCCTGAGCCACAGGACCGTCGGACCATCGGGCATCTTCTTCGTGTCTACGCCCAGCGAGAACGTCGCGGTCCTGGTATTCTTGTTGTAGGAGTTGGGAAGCGGCACCCAGGTGGCCCCGGAATCCAGGGAGTACGAGACCCGAGACAGCCCGTTCGCGTCATAGACGCTGCCGTTCACCGAGAGCCTCCCGGACACGAATGAACCGAATGATGGCGCGGTCACGGTGTTCAACGGCTTCGTCCGGTCCAGCTGGAACGACACATGCGACTCCGAGCCTGCCAGTCCGTTGCTGTCGATGCCCCGGACCGCCAGGGAGTGGGGACCGTCGGCCAGGGCCGCGGTCTTCAGGTAGTATGACCAGTAGTCGGTGCCCTGGGCCCGCACCCACTCGTCATTGTCGAGTTTGATGTCGACGGCCGCCACCGCATCGTCATCGACGCAGCTGCCAACGATATTGAGGTCGGCTCCGACCCTGGCCATCGCCAGGGGATTGACGATGCGCACGATCGGCTTGTCTGACTCGGGATCGACGATCAGGTTGAACGGTGTCGAAAACGACACGTTGCCGGCCGAATCGATGGCGCGGGCCAGTATGTTGTAGGTACCCGGCTTGAGCGTCGACGTATCATATTGATAGGTCCAGTTCTCCAGCCCCGTCGCCGGCTTGTATTCCTTGTCCGGCTTGACCATGGGGGTACCCGATTCCTGCGCGTACAGCACAGCGATGGAGCAGAGCGCCAACACGAGGATGAGTGGACGTGAAACGCGCAGATTCATAGGGGTACTCCATTCGTGCAGCCTGGTGCACCGGGCACCGATCGTCCCGGGAATGGTTCAAGCACGCGAACATGCTTCGCACACTTCGCCATCAATATACTATCGGCAGTCTGGACTCCAGCCTGTATTGTCCGGAATTCCACCGTGATTGTGAGCTGGAACCATTTGTTCTATACTGGTGCGGTATGAGCCTACGCGGCGCCAACCGCATACCATAAGGAACAGTGCATGGATCAGAGTCCTGACTTCAGTGTGCCGGATCTCGGAGCGCGCTCGGTTCGCTCTCCCTTGGCATTCTCCAACGCGCTCGGAGACGCCATCGCCAACTACGTCACCGATGATGACCGCATACGATGGCTATCCGGCTCGACGGGCGCCGGTACCACCGCATCGGAACCCGGGTTGCTGGAGAAGGCCGGGCCGCGCGAACGCATCTACTTCAACCCTTCCCATGTCCACGCCGGGATCGTGACCTGCGGCGGCCTGTGCCCCGGCATGAACGATGTGATCAGGGCACTGGTGCGCTGCCTCTGGAACCGCTATGGAGTCAGGCGCATCAGCGGCATACGCTACGGCTACAAGGGCTTCCTGCCGGAATATGGCCTTGCCATCAAGGAACTCGATCCCGACATTGTCGATGACATACACAAGATAGGCGGCACCATGCTCGGGTCATCGCGGGGCGGAGGCGAACGTACCGCGGAGATCGTCGACGAGATAGAGCGCATGAACCTGAACATCCTGTTCACGATCGGCGGAGACGGTACCCAGAAGGGCGCAATAGCGATAGCCGACGAGCTCGACCGCAGGCGCCTCAAGGTCTCCCTCGTCGGCATACCCAAGACCATAGACAATGACCTGCTGTTCGTCGATAGATCCTTCGGCTTCGAGACCGCGGTGGAACAGGCCTCGGAGGCGGTTACGGCCGCACACGCCGAGGCGCACTCGTCGATGAACGGCATCGGGCTGGTCAAGCTGATGGGCCGCGATTCCGGCTTCATAGCGGTGCATACCGCGCTGGCCACGCACGAGGCCAACTTCCTGCTGATACCCGAAATCAAGTTCGATCTCGGCGGTGACAATGGGCTCCTGGCCCATCTGGAGCGGCGGTTGCAGAAGCGCAGCCATGCGGTACTGGTCGTCGCCGAGGGTGCGGGACAGGAGTTGCTGGAAAGCGAGCACGGTGCCGTCGATGCGTCGGGCAACAAGAAGCTCGGTGACATCGGCGCCTTCCTTCGCGACACGATCAATGCCCACTTCAAGGCCAAAGGTATCGAGGTCAACCTCAAGTACATCGACCCAAGTTACATGATACGCAGCGCGCCGGCCTGCCCTACCGATTCGGTGTACTGCGAGCGGCTGGGCAACAATGCGGTGCATGCGGCGCTGGCAGGCAAGACCCGGATACTGATAGGCATGGTGAACAACGAATTCGTGCACCTGCCCACCGCAATGGTCGTGACGCACCGCAGCATGGTCGATCCCGAGGGCAGCCTGTATCGAGACGCGATGGACGCCACGGGCCAGCCCCTGTCGCTGTTGAACGCCTAAGGAGACATTGATGCAAAAAACCAGCGTGCTGATCATCGATGAATCGGACCTGTTCAGGGAATACCTCAAGGCGAGGCTGCTTCGCGCCGGGCTCGGGGCAGAGGTGGCCATAAACGGGCTCGACGGCATTTCGAAGATGCGCAATGATCCGCCGGACCTGATCGTGATGGATTACCACCTGACGCGCAAGACGTGCCAGGAAGTGCTGCAGGAGAAGGCCAGGAATCCGAACACCGCCGGCATTCCCGTCGTCCTGACGGCGCAGAAGATAGACAAGAACCGCCTGCTCGAGCTGGTGCAGTACAACATCCGCAAGGTGTTCATGAAACCGATCAAGATGGATGCGTTCTTTCAGATCATGACCGAAATTACCGGTGCGCGGTTCGAGGTCGACAAGACACCGTGCATCATCGAGGCCCACGTCAATGACAACATCGTGTTCGTCGAGCTCGCCAAGGGCATCAACCGCGAGAAGGTGGACCTGCTGCGCTTCAAGATACGCGAACTGCTCGACCTGTACGCGATACAGAAGCCGCGCATCCTGTTGATGCTCGCCGACATGGAGCTGTCCTTTGTCGACGGCGAGAACCTCGGCTTCCTGCTGGAAACCATAGCGCAGGCCTCGGGCGCCAGGGCACGGCACATCAAGGTGCTGACCCGCTCGAGCTTTGCCAAGGATTTTGTGGCGGGGCGGCCGGAGTTCGCCGAGATCGAGGTGGTTTCCAGCCTGGAATACGCGCTCGATGGCCTGGTAGCGGAGGCGACCAGGGCGGCGGACGCACCCGAAGAGAAGGCCGCGATCATTACCGACCGCATCCTGTCCACGCAGGGCGCCGCTTCCGGAGCCGAATCCATAGAGATGCGGTTCGAGACCGAGAGCCCGAAACAGCAGTTCTCCATCGAGACGGCGAAGAACCTTGGCGACGGCCTGTCGATCGCCGTCGTCGATGACGATTTCGTCATACAGGAGCTGTTGAAGACTACCTTCGAGCTGATCAACGCGACGGTAACCACCTTCTCCAATGGCAGGGAATTCCTGAACGCGGTGCAGTCGCGGGTATTTGACCTGGTATTCCTGGACCTGCGCATGCCTGAACTCGATGGATTCGGCGTGCTCGCCGAGCTGCGCGCCCAGGATCTCGACATGCCGATCATCGTACTGTCGGCGGTCACGCAGCGGGAATCGGTGGTCAGGGCCTTCAAGGGTGGCGTCAAGAGCTATCTGGTCAAGCCGCTCAAGCCCGAGCAGATACTCAGGAAGACTCTGGAGATTCTCAAGGCAAATTTCTGACAGGAGCAATCATGGCACTTCCTGAGGAGATCTTCAGGGCCTCCTTCGATCAGGCGAGCCAACCGATGATCGTCCTCAACGAACACGGCATCCCGGCATTGTGGAATGCCGCCTTCGAGGCGTTGTTCACGGAACTGGCCGGGTTCGTACCGGAACGTCTGGCGGTACCGCTGTTCGACTGGCTCGAGGAGCGGGAATCGTTCAGGTACTCATACTACGTTACCGAGGTGCTGCGTGGCCGCATGGGTTCCGCCACCGTCGAGAGCGGCGCGAGGAGTGCGGCCGGCAAGCGGCTCTGGCTCCGGACGACGCTGTCACTGATCAAGACCAGTGACCAGAGCCCCCATGGCACCGCCGGCCATGAGGACCGCTGGATATGGTGCTCCTTCCTTGATGTGACCAACCAGAAGCTGCACGAGCGCACGCTGGTATCGGCGAAGGAAGACGCGGAGAAGGCGACCGAGACCAAGAGCCAGTTTCTGGCCAACATGAGCCATGAGATACGGACCCCGATACAGACCATACTCGGCATGACCGAGCTGCTCGTCGAGACGGCCCTGGACAAGGAGCAGATCGATTACATACGGACGGTGCGGTTCTCCGCGGACGTGCTGCTGGGCCTGATCAACGACATCCTCGACTTCTCGAAGATAGAGGCTGGCAAACTTGACCTTGAGTCAATCGACTTCGAGCTGCGGCCCATTCTCAGGCAGGCGGTCGACCTGATCATCCTCGACGCGCACAAGAAGGGTCTGGAGGTGATCCTTGACATCGACGAAGCGCTGCCGAAGGTCGTCCGCGGCGATCCGGGCAGACTCAGGCAGATCGTCGTCAACCTGTTCAAGAACGCCGTCAAATTCACCGGCGCAGGCGACATCGTCGTGCAGGCGGAGTTGCGTGAAGGCAGCGCCGAGGCGGCGCCTTCGATGCGGCTCTCGGTGTCCGACTCCGGGTCCGGCCTCACGGAAGGGCTACGCTCCAAGCTGTTTACGCCGTTCACGCAGGGCAGCTCCGGCGCGCTCAGCCAGGGAGGCACGGGACTCGGCCTTGCCATATCGAAGTATCTGACCGGAGCGATGGGCGGATCGATATGGTACGAGCCAAACGCACCGCGTGGTTCCGTGTTCGGCTTCGATGTGCCGATCGAATCGGTGGCGCCGGCCGCTCCGCGCAATCCGCTGCACGGTGCGTCCAGGGCGCTGGTCGTCGACGATCATCCCAAGGCTCTGGCCTTTACGATGCGCGTCGTTGCCGGTTTCGGGCTGGAAGCCGATGGCGTGCCTTCGGGGGCGGACGCGCTCGTGGCGCTGCGCGATGCGGCGGAGGCGGGCCAGCCATACTCCACGTGCCTGATCGACCAGAACATGCCGGGCATGGACGGCTGGCGCCTCGGTGCCGAGATAACGGCGGACAGGCTCATCAACGATGCGCGGCTCATACTCCTGGCCCCGGAAGGCGCGATCGGCCCCGATGCCAAGATGAAACTGCTGCAGTGGTTCAATGGATATGCGGTCAAGCCGCTGGATCCGGATGAGCTGTACACGGTGCTGCAGCGCGCTCTGAGTGACGAGGTCGACCTCCCGCCTGTCGACGAGGTCGACCAGTCCGGGGCTCCGGTCGAACCGGCGGCAGTGCAGGTTCCCGCCGCATCGGTGCCGGAAGGCCCTGGCGGCGACCAGCTCGGGCTGTCGGTGCTGCTCGCCGAGGATCACCTGGTCAACCAGGAGCTGTTCACCGTCCTCCTCAACAAGCTTGGCTGCTCGGTGACGGTCGCCAATGACGGCCAGATGGCCCTGGATCTCGGATTCAGCGGCTCCTACGACATCGCGCTGATGGATATCTTCATGCCGAGGATGGACGGCTACCAGGCGACTCGGGCCCTGCGCGAGCGCGGGTTCTCCCGACCGATCATCGCGATTACGGCCAGCGCGCTGAAGGGCGAGCGCGACAAGTGCATCGAGGTGGGCATGAACGACGTGCTGGTCAAACCCTTCAAGAAGAGCGACCTGGCCGCCATGCTCAGGTTCTGGGCCGGCAAGGCGGTCGAGGCCGCCGAACCCGTTGTTCCATCGGCCCCGGAGCCGGACCACGATGCCCTGGAGCGGGTCGTGCTGGACTTCGAGGCACTCGTCGAGACCTTCCTGGGCAGCCGCGAGAAGGTGATAGACCTGCTGGGCCGGTTCGCGGTCAAGACACGATCCCAGCTCGCGGACCTGCAGGCGGCCGCCGCCGCTGCGGACGCCAAGACGCTGCGCGAAACGGCCCACTCGATCAAGGGCGCGGCCTGGAGCCTCTGCGCCAAGTCGCTGGGAGATGCCGCGATGGGCGTGGAGGCCGCAGCCAGCGCCGGCGACGTGACGACGGCGACATCGCTGTTGCCCCCGCTGGTCGAACGCTTCGCCGAGTTCGAATCAAGGGCCCGGTACTACATCGACAAACCATGATCGCCATGCCGAACCGCATCGTGTGCGGCATCGATGAGGCCGGGCGCGGGCCGCTGGCTGGCCCGGTGTCCGCCGCCGCCGTCGTGTTGCCGGTGGATTTTCCGCTCGATCTGCTCGACGACTCCAAAGCGCTCTCTGCCCGCGCCAGGGAGCTCGCCTTTGGGGCGATCATGGAGCGTGCGATCTGGGCGCAGGCGTGGGCCTGGCCATCCGAGATAGACTGCTTCAATATTCTCGAGGCCACGATGCTCGCGATGAGCCGCGCCTACGGCCGCCTCGGTCTCAGGCCCGACATCGTGATAGTCGACGGCACGAGGTCGCCCGAGCTGCCATGCCCGAGCGAATCGATGATCAGGGCGGACGCCGTGGTGCCCGCGGTGATGGCTGCGTCCATCGTGGCCAAGGTCTCGCGCGACCGGCTGATGGAGCGGTATGACTGGCTCTACCCCGACTATGGTTACGCGCGCCACAAGGGCTACCCGACAGCCGCCCACCGGGCCACGTGCCGTCTGCTCGGACCGTCGCCGATACAGCGGATGAGTTTCAACTATATGAAGGAATAGGCAGCTTAAGGCTGCTGACTGACCTCAGTCGTCGTGCCGCGGGTCTGCCCGCTTCACGGTCATGCGCCGCGGCGCCGACTTGCCGGCCTTCGACGCACCCGCACTGCCGCCTGCTGTCTTGGGCTTGACGCGCAGCACCCGGCCCTTCGGCTTGTCTGCTGCGGCGGTTCTGGGCTGGCGGCCTGTCGCCTTGTCGATATCGCGTCGCACCGAGTCGTGCCGTACCGAATCACGCCTGGGACCATCGCCGGCTCGGCGCGGCCTGTCGGATGACGGGCCGGAAGCGCCGGATTCATCCCGGCGCGGCCTGGCATTGCCGATGAAGTGCCGCGGCATCTCGTCGGCGCTCAGGCGCTGATTCTCTTCACGGCCATCGTCACGTACCGTGCGCGTATCGCGTGCCGGCTTGTGGCCGTGCTCGGCTGAACCGGCCGGTCTGGATGGCGCGGCCTTGGCCATGGCCTCCAGGGACTTGGTGAAGGCCCTGATGAACTCGTCGACGTTGTCCTGGAAGACGACGATGGATCGCCTGTCGAAACCTTCGGTTTCGCTGGGCTTGCTCTCGACGATTGCCAGGAAGAGGTCGCCCATGCGGTTTTCCTTGACGTTGAAGAAATAGGTCCTGCCGTCGCACGCTATACGCGTTGAAAAAAGCTCGCCACGAACGCCCATCGAAGCCCCTCCCTGATAATTCTTCGCGGATACTACCAGATTGTGCGCTATTGTACAAGCGCGTCCGCTTCACGGACCATCGCCGCATGGCGATCGAGCAGCAGGACTTCGAGCCCCGGATCACCACCGCGAACATCGGCCATGATGCGGAAGACCGGTTCGGTGCCCGAGCCCCGCATCCACAGGAAGCCCGCCTCGGCTCCGGACGCGTCGACCAGCACGATCTTGAGCCCGCCGCTGCCGGAGTCCCCGAAGCGGCCGGTCAGCTCCATCTCGGCCATGCCGGCGCTGTACCTGGCCTTCCACGTGAGCGGGCCGAGAGCCGGGGCGAGCGCGGCCGCCAGCGATGGCCAGGCCGCCCTGAATATCGATTCGTAGGCATTCTTCAGCGCACCATGGTCGCGGGTCATCACATGCAGCGCGGCCCGGTCCTCGAAGACACTGGTCGTCGAGAAGCGCGGCAGGCTGGCCAGCACGTCGCAGAGTCCGAATTCCGCATGGTACTCGTCGGCCTGGCCGGAGCGCTCCAGCCACAGCCGGTATGGCCCCGAAGCCGCATCGCGCAGGTAGAGCAGCCTGAGCAGAGCCGTCAGGGTATTGAGCGGATCCCTGACGCTTGCCGGATGCGTTATGACACCACCGTTGGAGCCCTCGCCCAGGATACGGACCTGGTAGCCGCGCTCGCGCAGCTGTCTGGCCAGGCCCACGACATTCGCCTCGCCGGTCTCGGCGCGGAACACCTCGGCCCCGAGCGCCTTCGCTATCGCTTCGATACGCAGACTGGTGGCGTCGTTGCAGGCGACGGCCGTCCTGGGCTGGGCAATGCCGTCGCGGAGCGCCGATCCGGCCAGGGCGGCGAGTTCGGCCAGCACAGCCAGCGCGAAGGTATCCTGGGCCTCGAGTGCGCGGGCGCCGCCCGCATCGTCGTCCCAGTACACGATGTTGCCGCGGTCGCCATCGCAATCGGGCACATAGCCGAGCGTGAAATTCGGCTCGTGCAGATGGACGCGCTCCAGCTCGAGCCGGCATGGTTCCAGCGACTCGCCTTCCGGAACGATGCGGTGGGCGAAGCGTCGCGGCTGGGCATTGATCAGCCTGGTCTCCACGCAGAGTGCCGACATGAAATCCGCGTCTATCGACAGCGAACGTGCCGACCCGTTCATCTCCGCGATGATACCCGCCCCGCGCGCGGACAGCGCCGATGCCAGTGCGTCGAGTTCGCGTTCCTGGGCGGCAAGGTCGGAAGACATACCCGACACCTCGCGGGCGAAGAGCGTGTAGTCGGAAATGGCCTTGCGTTTGGCGCTGCCGCACGCTCCGTACAGCGCCGACACCGCCTTCGGGTCGGCCGCACGGACCAGCGCCGCCATCGCATCGATGGAGGCCGATCCGGTCGATGCATCCTTGAGCCTGGCTATCAAGAGCCTCGCGTCGGAGCCGGGCAACACGCCGCCGTCCGCAAGGCCAAACTTGACGCCGTTGTGCCCCGGTGGATTGTGGCTCGCCGAGATGTAACAGAAGGCGTCGAGGTGGTCCGGATGGTCGGCGGGCAGGGCGCCGGAGCGTCTGGTCCAGGCCATGATCTCCGGAGCGGCGCATATGAACGCGTAGCGGACGACGATGCCCCTGGCCAGAAAGACGCGCGCCATCACATCGGCCAGCGCCGGCCCGGTCGGGCGCGTATCGATTCCCAGGGCCAGAACAGGCGCGCGCGGCACCAGCCCTGCCAGGAAATCCGCAAAGACGCTGGCCATGCTGGCCGCGGCCCAGGCCTTGGCCGGGCCGATCGTTTCGGCCATGTCGTCATCGGACGAACCAAAGACGCCGCGCCATCCGGAGGCCGACAGGATCAGCGAATCGAAGAACTGCCTGGCCTCCTCGGGCGATGGCCGCACCGACAGAGGAACGGCGTACGGATCGCCGATGGAGAAGCCTGTGGCCGGATGTATCATGGCGCGTCGCTCCGGTACTTCATTCAGAATTCGCGGATATCGATGACCGATTCGACGACCGGCTTCAGCGCCTTGGTCAGGGCGGCCTTCTGGATGTCCTGGACCTTCAGGGTGACATGCCACTGCATGATGCCCGCGGCCTTGACTTCGGCCACGCCGAGTCCAACCATGTCACCGCCGGCTTCGGACACCGCGGACACGACCTTGGCCAGCGAACCCTTGGTGCCCGGTATGGCACAGGTAGCCCGGAGCCCCTTGCGCCGTCCGCCAAGCAGCTCGAGCAGCGCGCGGAAAATGTCGGTCTCGGTGATGATGCCCACCAGCTTCGTTCCCTGGAGCACCGGCAGGCCGCCAATCTTGCGGTCGGCCATGATCCGGGCGGCCTCCTCGACCGGTGTATCACCGGCAACGGTCACGAGCTTGCGTGTCATCACCTTGTCTACCGTGAGTCTGGAGAGCAGCGAGTTGATTTCCCACACGCTGAGCGATGTGGTCGGGGAAGGCGATGCGTACAGAAGATCCTTGTCCGATACGATGCCGACCAGTTTGCCCTTGGCGTCCAGTACCGGCAAGCGCCGAACCTTCTTTTCGCGCATCAGGCTCAGCGCATCGGGCACCGACAAATCGGCCGTGATGGTGATAGGGGCTGAACTCATCTGATCCTGTACGAGCATGCTGTCCTCCTCAGTGCGATATGGAAATCTGGTGGTCAGAGTATACTGCCGAATGCCCGACATGACCACCGACGCGCATTCGCCCATCCTGTGCTATACTCGCCGCCAATGTTCCGTAAAGCGGCCCTGATCCTTGCCGGCCTCTTCGCCCTCGCCTTCGTCGGCGCCACCCTGCTCAATGCCGATCTGGTATCGAGGAGTCGCCACGCCCTGACGAGCGGCCTGCTCCGCGAGCCATCGACCTACGAGGCGGCAAGAAGGCATCTGGTCGTCATCGTGCCGGACACCGACGACTCGTTCTTCCGCGGCCTGATCGAGGGCATCCTTGACAGCGCGAAATCAGCCGACGCAGCCATTCAGGTCTTCCGCTATTCGGGCGCCAACCCGTCGGAGGCGGACATCCACTTCGAGACCGCCGTCAGGGCACGGGTCGACGGCATCATCATGTACTCCACCAGAAAGGCGAGCGTCGCCATGCGGGCCGCGAGCGCCGCCGAGAATGGCGTCATATTCATCCCGGTCGGCACCGACCCTCCCGACGGTGCCGTCAACTTCGTCGGCTCGGGTTCCTTTCTGCAGGGCTTCGAGGGCGGCAAGATCATAGGCTCGCAGCTCGGCGCCTCCGCGCGCATCGGCGCCATTCTGCCGTCCAGTGGCGACGGCGACCCCCGGGAGGATCCGCTGTTCATCGGACTGTCATCGGGAATCGGGGCGTTTCCGGGTGCCCGCGTGCTGTCCGTTGCCAGGGCGGGCCCGGGCAGGCTGTCGGGCGAGGAGGCGGTGGCTACCGTGATCAGGAACAACCCGGGGCTCAACGCGCTGTTCTGCTCCAGTGCCCGCGATACGGAAGGCGCCGCGCAGGTGATCGTGGACCAGAACCTCGTCGGCCGCGTGCTGATCATCGGTGCCGACGAGACATCCGAGATACTGCGTTTCATAGAGAAGGGTGTGGTCGCCGCCAGCATCGTGCGCGATTCGCGGCGCGCCGGCATGGAGGCGGTGGCCACCTTCTCAAGGCTCAAGGAGGGCCGGCCATCGGGCCCTGCCGTCGAGGTCGGATTCTCCGTGATAGGCATCGATGGAGCCCGCCGATGAACCTTGCGCATATCAGGCCGCTGCGCACCTTCCGTGCGCGCATCATCCTCAATTCTGCGCTGGTGCTTGGCATCATCGCGCCGGCAACGCTGTATACGGGGCTCGCCACGTCGGAGCTGGCGAGAAGCGTCGGGGTACTCTTCCGGGACAACCTGGTGCTGGAGCACATATCCGACGCGTTGAACCGGACCGAGACGGGGCTGGCCGGCTATCTGGGAACCAAGAGCTCCGACTTTCTGAAGGACTACATACGCTACTCGACCCAGCTCGGCGAGGAGTCGAGGAAGCTCAACCGCGACATCCGGCGCAATCAGCCGCTGCTGCTCCAGCGTGAACTGGCGGGCCTCATCGATCGCTACCTGGAGGATGCCGAAGCGAGCGTCACGGCCAAGCGCGGGCGCGACGTGACAACCTACACGGAGCGCTTCGAGTACTCGGAACGGACCGCCGCACTGGCCCGCCTGCTGATATCGCGCATCGAAGGGCTGTCGCTGTCCGATTCCATCGTCGCGTTCTCGGACTTCAATTCACGGATATCCGCGGTCATCACGACCAATTCGATACTCGTCATAGCGGCAACGCTGCTGAGCCTGACCCTGCTCGTGCGTTTCTCGTACCGCATCACCGATCCGCTGTCCAAGCTCGCCGCGGCCGCGCACGCCGTCGGCCGTGGCGAATACGACCACGAGCTGCCGCTGTCCGATTCATCGGACGAGGTAGGCGCAACGGCCGCGGCCTTCATGAGCATGCAGCGCAGCATCCGGGCGGCATTCGACGAACTGAAGTCGAAGGCCGAGGTGGAGAAACGGCTGATGGAAGAACGGGTGATCGTGCTTGACATGCGGCACCGCCTCAAGGATGCGGAGCTGCTCGCGTTGCAGTCGCAGATCAACCCGCACTTCCTGTTCAATACGCTGTCGGCCGGCCTTCAGCTCGCACGGCTCGAAGAGGCCAGGCGCACCGGCGACTTTCTGGAGAACCTGGGCGGATTCATACGCTATGCGCTGAAGCCGGCCACGCGGTCGGTGCTGATACGCGACGAGATCGAGTGCGTGCAGCGCTACATCTGGCTGCTGCGGCTGCGCTTCGGCGAGCGATACAGTTTCGACGTCGATGCGTCCGACGATGTGCTCGGCGTCGAGACACCCGCGCTACTGCTGCAGCCGCTTGTCGAGAACGCCGTCGCACACGGCCTGCGCAACCGTGAAGAAGGCGGCCATGTCTGGGTTACCGCCCGACTCGATGGAGCCAGCGCTGTGCTCGAGGTTGGCGATGACGGCGAAGGCATGGCCCAGGACGACATCGAGCGCATCATCGGCGAGGCGCTCAGGATGCGCGATGCCGGCAATGAAGCCGATCCCGGCGAGGCTCGACCCGCAGACGGGAGCAGCGCAGAGGAAGGCGGCATCGGTCTGATCAATGTGATACGCAGGGTCGATCTGGCCACCGAAGGCCGCGGCCGCGTCGAGATGCACAATGTGGCCGGCAGCGGCATGCGGGTGCGCGTGGTGATACCGGCCGGAGGCCCTGCATGACGAGGATCCTGGTCGTCGACGACGAGCGCCACATCATCGACACGATATCGCATATCGTGCGCACGGAACTCGCCGATGACTTCGAAGTGGTGGGCAGCGCGTCTTCCGGACGCCAGGCCATAGCGCTGTCGATGGAACGCAAGCCCGATATCGTCATCATGGATGTCAGGATGCCCGGCGTGTCGGGCATCGAGGCGATACGCGAACTGCGCAGGCGCGGCTCGTCGGCGACGTTCATCCTGGCCACGGCGTATGAACGGTTCGACATCGCCCAGGAGGCGGTCGGCCTTGGAGTGGTCGAGTACCTGCTCAAGCCGATACACAAGGAAGCGCTTGCCACGGCACTCGAGCGCGCGGCGGCAATCGTCTCGGAACGCGCGACGCTGGAAAACAGGGACCTGGAATCCAGGGAACGGGAAGAATGGACCAGGGACTTCGCGGAGGCGGCCCTGCTGCATGGAATAACACTGGGCGAGCGCTTCGGCGCCAGGCTGGACCGCTACCGGGAGGCGCTCGGCCTCGACGAGGCGTACGCGCGGGTCGGCGTCGTCGCGATAGCCGGCTCGACCGCGGAGGAATCAGACGCCCTCCATGCGCGTCTGCGTGATTCGTTGCGCTACAAGACCCGCATCCTCGTTGGCCCGTTCGCGGCGGGGCGCTGCATCGTGCTGATACCGTTCCGATCGATGGACGATGCGATCGCCGGCTCCGATGGTTTTCAGGCGCTGCTGGCAAAGGAATTCGGAACCGAGATGGCGCGGGGCACGCTGCACCTCGGACTCGGCAACCCGGCCGCTCTGGCCGACGCGAGGCTGTCGCTCGCCGCCGCGATGCAGAGCCTCGTCTCCGGCAGGTTCGCGCGGGATGACCGGCCCGCCTTCGATCCGGCCCGTGCCCCGCTCGACTTCACTGTAGAAGAGACGCTCCTTGGAGCGCTCGATACCGGCGACGTGGACATGGCGCGGCTCGCCTTCGAGTCGCTGCTGGCCGGAGCCGGCCGCGGGCACACGGAGGCGTCCGTGCCGCAATCGGGCGGCCTCGATGCGACACGCGCCTCGCGGATCATGGCGCTGACGGGACAGATCGTGCGCCTGCTGGTCGGCCGCGGACGCCTGGACGCCTCCGCCGCGGGCACCGGCATCGACCTGACCGGCCTCGCGGCCGCGCTGACCGATGCCTACGGACTGGGGGCCGGCCCGTTTGTCACGATGGCCCGATCCCAATTCGAGACGATCGTCTCGTCGATCACGGACAGGACGAGCTACTCCCCGGCGGTGGCACGGGCCATCGACTACATCCAGAACAACTATGGCGGACAGGTGAGCCTGGAACAGGCGGCGGACCTCGTGGGACTGTCACCGAACCGGCTGTCAAAGCTGCTGGTGGCGGAGACCGGGCACGGCTTTTCCGAGTGCCTGATCGAGTACCGCATCGAGAAGGCCAAGAGCCTGCTTCGCTCGCCTGGCGCGTCGATCAAGCGTATCAGCCTGGAATGCGGGTACCCCGATTCCAATTACTTCTCACGACTCTTCAAGAAGATGACGGGTCATACCCCATCGGCCTTCTCGAGCGGTACCTTGGAGGATACAGATGAAGAGGACTGAATCGTCCCGCGACACGGCGGGCCCGCGGCCGCGGTCGCCGTTCCCGGCCGGCTACTCGATCGCCATGCTGGCGGCCCTCATCCTCACGGTGTCAGTGTGCGGGGGATGCGCGCCACGGCGACCGTCCGTCGCGTCGGGCAGGGCTCCGGTCATCGGCTTCTCCCTCGACTCGCTGGTCGTGGAACGCTGGAAACGCGATCTCGACGTCTTCTCCCGTTCGGCGCGGGAACTGGGGGCAGAGCTCGTGCTGCGGGTGGCCGACCAGGATCCCGTACTGCAGGAGGCCCAGGTCCGCGAGATGGTCAACCTGGGCATCGATGTGCTGGTAATCGTGCCGAATGACGCCGATCGGCTGTCGGAGGTGGTCCGCTATGCCAAGCGCCGCGGCGTCAAGGTGCTCAGCTACGACAGGCTGGTACGCAACGCCGGAGTCGACCTGTATATCTCCTTTGACAACGAAAAAGTTGGCAGCCTCATGGCCGACGCACTGCTCAAGGAGCGGCCGTCGGGCCACTTCATCATCATCAACGGAGCCAAGAGCGACAACAATGCGATCATGCTCAGCCATGGCATCCATGCCGTCCTCGATCCGGCCGTGACCTCGGGACGGGCACGCATTGTCGCGGAGATATGGCCGGCGGAATGGGACAGCGACGAGATCAGGAATGATCTTGAAGGCGTCCTGAAGTCGCTCCGTGCCGAAGACAATGGCGGCATCGACGCGGTGGTCGCGGGCAACGACATGCTGGCCGAGGCGGCGATAGCGACGCTCAGCGAGAGCCGGATGATGAACGGCGTGCTGGTGTCGGGCCAGGATGCCGACCTGTCGGCCTGCCAGCGTATAGCCGAGGGCACCCAGTATGCGACCATATACAAGCCGATAGAACGCCTGGCGCTGAAGGCCGCCGGCTTCGCGGTCATGATGGCGCGCAATGAACCGATCCCGACCGATGTACTGATAGACGATGGCACCGGCAAGGTACCGTTCGTGCGTCTGGAGCCGATCCTGGTCACGCGGGAGCTGCTCGACGCGACGGTGATCAAGGACGGATTCCATACCGCCGAGAGCGTGTACCGCAACATCAGGCGCTGAGCGCCGCTGGATCTGGACTTTCCCGCGCGTATGGCGGCTGCAAAATGCTATGGTGCCGGCGATGGTCCGGAAGCGCGGAATAGTGAAGCATGTCGCCCGATCATTCCTGATGACAGATGCCGGGAACCCCAGAATACTGACACGCAGAGAGGCGCCGCCGCGAGGTTGCGCCTTGCCGGTCCATGGGGCCGGCTATGTCGTTCAACAGGAGAACAAACATGAAACGTTTTTCCACACTCCTTGTAGCCGTGGCGCTCTGCGCCGTATTCGTGGGCGGAGCCTTCGCGCAGACCCAGGTCGGCATCGTGCTGCCGACGAAGGATGAGCCGCGCTGGATCCAGGACCAGACCCGGTTCCAGGATGCGCTCGGTGCCGCCGGCATCAGCGCCGAAGTCCTCTTCAGCCAGGGCGATGTCGCCAGGGAGAAGAGCAATGTCGAAGCCCTGATCAGCAAGGGCATCAAGGTTCTGATCATCTGCCCGCAGGACGGAGCCGCCGCGGCCGCAGCCGCCGATGCCGCCCACAAGGCCGGCGTCAAGGTCATTTCCTATGACCGACTGATCCGCAACACGACCTCGGTCGACTACTATGTGACCTTCGACTCCGTCCAGGTCGGAGCCGCCTGGGGCAACTACCTCGTCTCCAAGGCCACCGGCAAGGGCAACAACCTCTACCTGTATGCCGGAGCGGCTACGGACAACAACGCGTTCCTGTTCTTCCAGGGTGCGTGGAGCGTGCTCCAGCCCAAGATCGCCGACGGCACCTTCGTCGTCAAGAATTCGTCAAAGGCAGTAGCGCTGATGAAGAAGGCGACCCTCACCCGTGACGAGCAGGCCTCGATCATCGGACAGGTGACGACCAACTGGAACTTCAACGACGCCAAGAGCAAGGCCGAAGCGAACCTGACCGTGGCCAAGAAGGCCGACAAGGGCACCACCTTCATCTGCGCCCCGAATGACGGCACCGCCCGCGCCATCGCCGATGCGTTCGCCGCGGACAAGGATGTCAAGAAGTACTACATCACCGGACAGGATGCCGAAATCGCCTCCATCCAGTACATCATCGATGGCAAGCAGTCGATGACGGTGCTCAAGGACGTCAGGACGCTCGTCAGTGATGCGATCGCCGCAGCCATCGCCTATATCAAGGGCGGCACCCCGGCCAAGACGACGACCTACAACAACGGCACGGCCGATATCCCGGCCAAGCCAACCTCCATCGTGACCGTCACCCAGGAAAACGTGAAGGCAGCCGTGGTGGATTCTGGCTACTGGCCAGCCTCCAATTTCACCGGCCTGAAATAATCATCTGACTCTGTGCTGGGTGGGCAACCCGCGCCTGTCGCGGGCTTGCCCACCCGGTCTTTTTTTTGACCGCATCAACGGAGGCTCTACAAGCATGAGCGCACCAATACTGGAAATGAGACGGATCACCAAGACCTTCCCTGGCGTCAAGGCTCTGAACGAAGTGAGCTTCGCCGTAGCGGAGGGCGAGATTCATTGCCTCGTCGGCGAAAACGGGGCGGGCAAATCGACGCTCATGAAGGTCTTGAGCGGCGTCTATCCCCACGGATCGTACGAAGGCGAGATCATCTTCGCGGGCGAGGCACAGCACTTCAGGAGCATCGCCGACAGCGAGAAGCGCGGCATCGCCATAATCTATCAGGAGCTTGCTCTGGTGCCCGACATGACCGTGTACGAGAACATTCTCCTGGGGCACGAGGTCCGCAAGGGGCTGACAATAGACTGGAATGAGACCATCAAGCGCGCGACGGAGATGCTCGGCATGGTCGGGCTCCAGGTTGATCCATCGACGAAGGTGCGCGAGCTCGGCGTCGGGAAGCAGCAGCTGGTCGAGATTGCCAAGGCATTGAGCCGGGATGTCCGGCTCCTGATTCTCGATGAACCCACGGCCGCGCTCAACGAGGGCGATTGCGACAACCTGCTGAAGATACTCGAAGGGCTCAAGGCCAAGGGCGTCACCTCGGTGATGATTTCGCACAAGCTGAAGGAAGTGATACGCATCGCCGATACCGTTACCGTGCTGCGCGATGGCAAGACCGTCATCACGCTCGACGCGCACAAGGGTGAGGTATCCGAGGGAGTACTGATCAAGTACATGGTCGGTCGCGAGATAGACAATATCTATCCTCGAAGGGAACGACACATCTCCGATGAGATCTCGCTCGAGGTGAAGAACTGGGGAGCATGCGATGCCCGTAGCGGCCGCACGGTGCTGAAGAACATGAACTTCTCTGTCCGCAAGGGAGAGATCATAGCCTTTGCCGGCCTGATGGGTTCGGGCCGCACCGAGCTGGCGCGCAGCATATTCGGTAACCCCGATGGATATGAGCTTGAAGGCGAACTGCTCGTCGGAGGCAAGAAGACGGCCGTTACCGAGCCACGATCGGCCATACGCGCGGGTATCGCCTATGCCACCGAGGACCGCAAGGGCAACGGCCTGATACTGATCGATGATGTAAAGCGGAACGTCTCGCTCGCCAACCTGCGTGCCATAGCCAGGAACAGCGTGGTAGACCAGAACGCCGAGGTCAAGGTGGCGGTCGGGTACAAGGACGCGTTGAGAATCAAGACACCGAGCGTCGAGCAGCGGGTGGTCAACCTGAGCGGTGGCAATCAACAGAAGGTTTCTGTTGCCAAGTGGCTCTTCGTCGGACCCAAGGTCCTGATACTCGATGAACCGACCCGCGGCATCGATGTAGGCGCCAAGTATGAGATATACGGGCTCATGAATGATCTCGTCGAGAAGGGCATGAGCATCGTGATGATTTCCTCGGAGTTGCCTGAGGTGCTGGGGATGAGTGACCGGGTCTATGTAGTTTCTTCCGGGCGGATTACCGGTGAACTGAACACGTCCGACGCCACCCAGGAAAATGTCATGAAACTCGCAACAAGCTAGAAAGGGCTTCATCATGATTGTCAAGGATCTGCAAAAGGCATTGCGCCAGAACATTCGCGAGTACGGCATGTATATCGCCCTGTTCGTCATCATGGCCATATTCACCGTTACGACGAATGGCCTCTTCATCTCGTCACGCAACATAGCCAACCTGATGAACCAGACCGGCTACATTGCGGTACTCGCCGTCGGCATGACCCTGGTCATCGTCATCAGACACATCGACCTGTCCGTGGGCTTCCTGGCCGGCTTCCTGGGCGCCGTAGCGGCCATCGCGATGGTGTCGTGGAAGCTGCCGGTCTTCATCGTCATACCGCTGGTACTGGCGCTGGGCGTCATCGCGGGGCTGATTACGGCCTATCCCGTCGCGAGGCTGGGCGTGCCAGCCTTCGTCACCAGCCTTGCAGGCTGGCTGATATACCGGGGAGCGCTCCTGCTCGCGACCTCATCGACCGGAACCATCATCATTCCCGACAAGATCTTTACCGCGATAGGCAACGGCTATATCCCGGACGTACTGCCCGCCGACGCCCTGATACCGGGCGTGCACAAGCTGACGCTGATCCTGGGTCTTCTGGCCATCGGCTGGTTCATAGCCAACGAGTTCAAGGTCAGACGCAACAAGAAGACCTACAACTTCGAGGTGCCCTCCGCGGGACTGTTTGCCATCAAGCTGGTCTTCATATCGATAGTGCTGGCACTGATCACCTGGGTGCTGGCCGGATACAACGGCCTCTCATGGACGCTGGTCATCGTCATCATCGTCGTTGGCATCTATCACTTCATAACGCAGCAGACCGTGCTGGGCCGGCACATATACGCGGTCGGTGGCAACCCCGAAGCGGCCGAACTCTCCGGCATCAGCGTCAAGCGGATCACCTTCATCGTGTTTGGCTCGATGGGCATGCTGTCCGCGCTCTCGGGCATACTGTTCGCCTCCAGGCTCCAGTCGGCGACCCCGACGGCAGGCACGCTGTTCGAGCTCGATGCCATAGCGGCGGCATACATAGGAGGCGTCTCGGCGGCCGGAGGAGTCGGCAAGGTAACCGGCTCACTGCTGGGCGCCATCGTGTATATGTCACTGATGAACGGCATGAATCTGATGAACACGGATATATCGCTGCAGTATATAATACGAGGCGGTGTGCTCGCAGCCGCTGTCATATTCGACGTGGCCACCAGAAGGAGAAAGGCCTGAACCCAGGGCTTTGACGCAACCGTGCCGAAACCACGACGATCCGCCTGGTACGCCAGGCTCAAGCGCCGGGCCAGCCGCCTCAAACGGCAGGTCTGGGCGCTTTTTCTTGCCTTCAAGGATCCGCGCACCCCGTTGCCGGCGCGGATCATCATCATCATCGCGGTCGCCTATGCAGTCAGCCCGATAGACCTGATACCGGACTTCATACCGGTATTCGGCCAGCTCGACGACCTCCTCCTGCTTCCGATCCTGATAGCGCTGGCGATTCGGATGATACCGCCGGACGTGACGGCGCGCTGCAGGCGCGAGGCCTGGCAACACCTCAAGTCGGGAGACCGGGTCAGCACGCCGGCCGGTACCGTGGCGGCCATTGTGTTTGCGCTGGTCTGGATAGCCGCGATAGCCTGGCTGTTATCGCAGTTCTTCTAGCTTCCGCCCGAGGACAAGGCGCGCCGGGCCGCCGCGGCGTCATCGGCGAGCAGGCGCTCGCCGGGGGCGACGAGCGTGGCCGCTTCTATCGCCTCAAGCGCCTCCTGGTATCTTCCGCCATTGTAGAGCGCCGCAAAGGCATTGTGTATGGAGCGCACCCAGTTGGTTCGGGCCGTCGACTCGAGTGCGACGAGCTCTGCCGATGCCGGGAATCGCGAGGCGCCTTGTGCCGCGACATCCCAGGCTCCTCGATGATCGCCGGCGGCGCGCTTCGCGTCGGCCCAGGCGGCGTACGCATAGGCATACGCGCGCTGCAGCCATTCCGCCTCGATGCCGCCAGAGAGCGCCGCCTGATCGACCAGGGCGACGGCCGCTTCCGGCCTCGCCTTCCTGACGGCATCGAGCAGGGCCGCGGTGGCCGCCGACGTCCGCAGCGCGGCGAATTCCGGCGAACTGCCCCATCTGCCGGTGGCCTCGTCGACCAGAGCCAGAGCGTCGGCATACCGGCCCCCGGAAAGAAGGAACGAGACCGAGTTGTTGAGCCGGCCGGCAAGCGCCTGCCAGGTCAGGCTGTCACCATCGGCGTGGGGCGGCGAGCCTCTGGATACGAAGACGTACGCGTCGACGGCCAGGCCCAGGGCCTCTGCCCAGTGTCCGCCGCGCTCGAGCAGGGTGGCTCGATTGCGCAAGGCCAGCGCGAGCAGCCCGCGGACCTCGACAGCGTCGCCTTGAGTCGTCCGCCTCGTCGCCGTGTCGTCATAGCCATTCGCGCTGGTGGTCTCCACATCCACGGTCCGGCCGGGCAGCGTGAGGTAGCAGTAGGCGTGGTCAGGCGTTACCACGCCATGAACGGGCAGGCCGGCGGCAGTGGCCAGAATGGCATACAGGCTCGATGCGCCGACACAATTGTACCGGCCCTCGATCAGGGCATAGTCCATGCGGGACTCGAGCAGGCTGTATGTCTTGATGCGCCGGTGCACGAGCTCGAGTATCAGCTCCCCCAGCCGATATGGATCGGGGGTGGCAGCCGCGAGCTCCCGGGCCGCGGCAATGTCGCCGAGACCAATGCCGGTAGCGGTGGCAAGCCGGTCGGCAGACGCTCCGGAGCAGGCGAGCGCGGCCGCAAGCAGGTCTTCGGCTCCGAGAGGATCGGGCGTGGCCGCCAGCCTCGCGATGCCTGCATCCGGTGCGAGCCGGTATGGCTCCGTGGCAGTCTGGGCGCGCAGACAGGCCGGGCCGGTGATGAGCATGACCGAGGTGAACAGCAGCGCGAACCGGGAGCGACGAAGCGGCACGATGGACCCAACCTTTCACGGCGAATGGCGGCAACGATGACAAATTGCCCTCATCCATGTATTATACTGAATCTGTCAGAACACCGAATCTGGATCATGGAGACGATGCATGGAAACACTGTACGACCTTATCATAATAGGCGGCGGCGCTGCAGGACTGGGCGCGGCCCAATACGGCGCACGGGCGAACCTGAAGACCCTGGTCATAGAAGAGATGGCGCACGGCGGCCAGGCTCTGTTGATAGACAGGCTGGAGAACTATCCAGGCCTGCCCGAGCCGGTGGATGGCTATACTTGGGCCGAGGTCATGCGCGCCCAGGCCGAGGGCTTCGGAGCGACCATCATGGCGTCATCGGTGGAGCATGTCCGCAAGGAGGGCGAACGTTTCGTCGTGGAGACGGGCGATGGTCCGATGCACGCCAAGGCGGTCATCGCCGCAACCGGGGCCAAGCATCGACATCTGGACGTCAAGGGTGAAGAGGAGTTCTCGGGCCGTGGCGTATCATATTGCGCCACCTGCGATGGCCCCTTCTTCAAGGGCAAGCGGATGATAGTCGTCGGTGGTGGAGACGCGGCCTGTGACGAGGCGATGTACCTGTCGAAATTGACCGAGACGGTGATCATGGTCCATCGCAAGGATAGATTCAGGGCCCAGAAGGCGGTGGCTGCCCGCGTGCTGGCCAATCCCAGGATCGATGTCCGCTTCGAGACCGTGGTGGACGAGATCAAGGGCGGCAAGGCCGTGGAGTCCGTGTCCCTGAAGGATATCAGGACAGGCTCGACGCACGAAGAACCGGCCTCGGCCGTCTTCATATTCGTCGGGTCGATCCCGCAGGCGGCATACCTGCCACAGGACATCAACAAGGACGAAGCGGGCTACGTCGTTACCGATGACAGGATGGAAACCAGCATGCCCGGACTCTTCGCCGCCGGCGACGTTCGGGCAACGCCCTTCCGCCAGGTCATCACGGCAGTCTCCGACGGAGCCGTCGCGGCCCATTGCGCGGCCCAATACATAGATGAAATCGAGGGCAAGGCCTACCTCTAGGCCAGCTGCCATGAAGATGCGCGCACGTACCGGATTGCTGATCGCGGCGGTGACGGCCGCGGGACTTGCCACCGTGATCCCCCTGTCGTGCGCGGTCGCCCATGGCGAGACAACCCATGTCGAGTCGGCCAGTCCGCAGAAGCCGGCGGAACGCGTGCTGCTGCCCGCGGTCGATGCGACATCATTCTGGGCCCTGCCCGGGGTCGAAGAGAACGCCGCGATCGATGCGCTGATGGCCAGGATGGGCCCCGAGGAACGGCTGGGACAGCTGTTCATGCTGTCGTACTCGGGAGACGAACCGACGCCGCTGCTCTACGCATGGATCAGGCGGCGCGGCCTCGGCGGCGTCAAGATATTCGGCTGGAATACCGATGACACCGACAGGCTTGCCGCGGCGATTGCCGCCATCCAGACGACCGCGCGGAACGGTCCCTTCGACGTACCGCCATTCATAGCGACCGACCAGGAAGGCGGCTGGATCCGGCACGTGCGCGGTGCCACCAGCGTAACGCCGGGCAACATGGCGATCGGGGCATCCGCCTGGCCAAGCGATGCCTACCAGAGCGCCTATTACATCGGCGTCGAGCTGACCGCCCTTGGCATCACGATGAACTTCGCACCGGCGGTCGATCTGGCCACCCGTCCCGAGTCGGAGATCATCGGACCGCGCGCCTTCTCCGCCGACCCCGTACAGACCGGCATGCTGGCGGCCGCGTGGGTCCGCGGCATGTCCGACGCGGGCGTCGTCGCCACGGCCAAGCATTACCCCGGCCATGGCGACACGACGCTCGACTCACATGGCATCCTGCCGATCATCACCATAGACGAACAGACGCTTTGGAACCGGGAACTTGTCCCCTATCGCATGCTCGCGGCCGAAGGTGTACCCGGCGTGATGAGCGGCCATCTCGCGTTTCCAAAGATCGATGGCTCGAACGAACCGGCATCGCTGTCCAGACACATGATCCAGGACATACTCCGGGACCGCATCGGCTATGATGGGCTCGTCATCACCGATGACCTTCTGATGACCGGGGCGGCAAGCTCCGGTGGACTCGCCGAGACATGCGAGCGCGCGATCAGGGCTGGCAACGACATCCTGATGTTCAGCCGGACCCTCGCCCTCGATGATCCAGCATGGGACCACCTGTATGCCCTGTACCGCAACGACGTCGCATTCCGCACCAGGGTTGACCAATCGGCGAGGCGCGTGCTTCGTGCCAAGCTGCGCTGGCTTCTGCCGCGCGGCCGCGATGGCATCATGCCCAGGAGCAACCCGAGCGCGTCGATGCGGAGCACGCAATCCCAGGAGTTCTTCACGCAGCAGGCGCTGCGCAGTGCCACCGTGCTGGGCCAGGTCAGACTGCCGGTCCCGCTTGCCGGACGCGTGCTGGTGGCCGGCCAGTTCGGCGACTATTTTGCCGAGGCCAAGGCCCGTTTCCCGACGAGCGAAGCCTATCGATTCTCGTATCTGCCGGCCGACCATGCCAGCGAGTCGGAGATGGCTGGTTTCGTGTCGCAGCTGGCACGGGCCGACACGGTCGTCGTCTGTGTCGCCAACCAGGCCAGCGCCGAGTTCGCCAGGGCTGCCATCAAGGCCGGCAAGCGGCTCTACGTCGTCTCCGCCCTCAATCCGAGCTATGCGCTGGAGTTCGAGAGGAGCGCCACCGTGGTGGCCGTCTATGCCTACGCGCGTGAATCATTCAAGGCGGCATTCGCTGTCCTCGCGGGCGATATCGATGCCACCGGCCGACTGCCGATCGTGGAGCGCCCCTGAACCTGTCGCATCGCCGTCCGGGCGCGATGTGGCGGCGCGCGACCGAGGCAGACCAGGCGGCCATCAAGGCATACATCGAACCACGCGAGACCTATGCCACCGGATTCTCGTCCCGCCTGCTCGAGGCGTCAGACAAGCACACGCGAACGGGCTATGGCAGCGTCTTCATGCTGCACACGGAGCATCCTTCGGGCCAGCCCGAAATCCTGGCCGCGGTCATGCTGTCATCAAACGGCAGCGTCTTCCCGGTTCTGGCAGACAGATTCGACCATGGCGGACCACAGGCCATCGCGGCCTTGTCGGCGCTCGGGCGGCTGCGATCGGTGCGCGGCTATGACAAGTCGGTGTGCATAGGCGCCAGTGAGCATGCAGAAGCCCTGGAGCGAGCCCTGGGCTGGAGCCCGGCCCTGAGCGTCGACTACGATGTGATGAGCGCTCCGACGGTCGCCTGCGCCGACGCCATGGCGCATGCCAGGGGGCCGCGGGCGGGTGGTCTGCCTGTCGCATACCGGCGCGCCAGCATCGCCGATCTGGATGCACTGTATCCGCTGGCCGCCGATTACGAGCGCACCGAGGTGATGACCGAGCTGCACACCTTCGATCCATCCCTCTGCAGGGCCATCCAGCGACGCAGCCTCGAGCGGCAGATCGTGTATCTGGCAACAGCCGGCAACCGGGTCGTGGCCAGGGCGCAAACCAATGCCCGCGGCTGGACCTACGATCAGATTGGCGGCGTCTATGTGGATCCGGAGTTTCGCGGTCTCGGGATAGGACGCGGCGTGGTGGGCGCATTGCTCGATGACATAGCTGCCAGGGGGCGAAGCGCTACGCTATTCGTCAAGAAAAGCAATGACATCGCCCGGTCGCTGTACCGCGCACTGGGGTTCTCGGTGATCAGGGACTATCGAATATCATATTTCTGACAGGGGATGAGCCGCTTCCTCGGTCCAGAATTCACCTGCCAGACAGTACGATGGCGCGGCTGCCACGAATACTTGGCCGCGCTCGGGCCATTGCACGACCAGCCGTTCGCGACCTACGAAGACTGAGGCCTCGCGGTCGGCATAATCGGCGATGAAGGCTGCGGCAATCGAGGCGGCAGCGGCCAGTATGGGGTCTCGGTGCGCTCGGCGAACCCGGATTTCCTGCCTGGACACGACCAGCGCATCGATGTCCCGCCGTTCCGTCTTCCGTCGGCCGCGGCGCGGCGGCCGGTCCAGCAGCGAGACCGCAAGAGTCTCGGCGCCGATCACGACAGGAATCACAACGCCGGCACCACCGGCAGACGCGACATCGACCCCGCCACCGTCGAGCACGGCGCCGAAAGGCGCGCCACCCTCATGTGCCGGTGTCCCGATCGCAAGTCCGAAGGTGCGCGAGTCTATGACCAGAATCTCCCATGCATCGCGGCCATTCTCGATGATGACCGAATCTGCTCCTGCCCTTCCAGCGTCGAAGAGCCAGCGCGATGCACACAGCAATGCGGCCGGCGAAGGCACACAGGCGCGGCCATGATCGTCCCAGGCCCGCACGATATTGACCGCGCCGGCCCGGTTCATCACGACGATGCCGCTGGCGGCAGCCCCGCGGGCTCGGTCGCAGACGCCTGCGGCAACCCCGGACCAATCCGGTTCGCCGCGGGCATTGTCGCGATCGGCCGATGCCTGCGAGTCGAAAAGGATCCAGGCACAGTCGGCAACGCGCAATTTCAGGAAGTTGAGATTCATGGCACGAAGCCTAGCGCGTGGCCCATCGCGCAGGCAAGCCCTGCTTGGCGTTTCTTGCATGGTTCCTCGAAGCTTGTTACGACTGATGATCGCCTACCATAACTGGTAGGATGATGACGGCGAATAGCTACATCCAGTATTGCCGACGGTGGCGTAACAAGCTTCGTGAAACTACGGAAGGCCAACGATGGACAGTCGGGGGCATCTTTCATATACTATTCCCTATCCATTGAATATTCGGAGCATCATGAAAGACCTTACACAAGGTGGAGAGACCAGAACCATCATCACCTTTGCAATTCCCATGCTGATCGGAAATGTCTTTCAGCAGTTCTACAATATGGTCGACAGCGTGGTTGTCGGCAATTTTGTCGGAACCACGGCGCTCGCGGCCGTCGGCATCTCGTTTCCTATCATCTTCTTGATGATATCCCTGGTCATGGGCCTGACCATGGGCACCATGGTGCTTGTCGCGCAATTCTACGGAGCAAAGAACTACGACAAGGTCAGGGCTACCATTGACACGGGCTACATCACCCTGTTCTGGGCAGGCCTGGTCATGACGATCATCGGAGTCGTTACCACACCCATGATTCTGACCGTGCTCAAGGTTCCTGCCGACGTTTTTCCCGAAGCAGCCGCATACCTGCGGATCATCTTCGCGGGCCTGCTCGCTACCTTCGGCTACAATGCAATCTCTGCCATCCTGCGCGGTCTTGGAGACTCCAAGACGCCGCTCTACATACTCATAGCGGCCAGCCTCCTCAACGTCGTGCTCGATCTGGTCTTCGTCGTGGTATTTCACTGGGGCGTTTCAGGTGCCGCATGGGCGACCATCATCTCGCAGGCGGCCTCCTTCATAGGAGGGCTCGTCTACCTGGATACGCGCAACAGGCTCGTCAGCCTCGACATTAAGAAGCTCGTATTCGACAAGGCCATCTTCAACAAGAGCCTCAAGATCGGGCTCCCGACCGGCATACAGCAGGTGATGGTTTCGGTGGGCATGATGGCCCTGAGCCGGATCGTCAACGGCTTCGGCACATCGACAATCGCCGCCTTTGCCGCCGCTTCCAGGCTTGATACCTTCGCTTCGATGCCCGCGATGAATCTGAGCCAGGCACTATCGACGTTCACCGGCCAGAACATGGGCGCGGGCAAGACGGAACGGGTCAAGCGCGGCCACCTGTCCGCACTGGTCGTCGGTAGCGCCATATCGATAATCGCGGGCGCTGCCATGCTGCTCTTTGGCTCCAGCCTGATGAGCCTCTTTACACCAGATTCCGAGGTGATACTGATAGGAGCCCGATACCTTGCCATCGTCGGGGCCACCTATGTGCTCTTCTCGACCATGTTCATAAACAACGGCGTCATGCGCGGTGCCGGAGACGCGTTCATACCGATGATCAACACGGTATTGGCGCTCTGGGTAGTGCGCATACCATGTGCCATGTTATTTACCGGAGTCTTCGGCATGGGTTCCGATGGCATATGGTGGAGCATGCCGGCCGGCTGGCTGATGGGCGCCATCTTCTCCACATGGTACTATCTGGGCGGCCGATGGAAGCGCAAGGCCATCGTCAGGAATCCTGCGGCCACGATCGCCGAGCCACCACTCGATTGAACACCGCGAAGTCCATCACGCTGGCCCGGCCCAAGAGCAGGATCGAGCGATATCGATCACGCTTCCTGGCCTTCAACGTGCTCAATTCAATCTCGTTCATGCTGTTGTCGGGCAACATACCGACACTGTTCGCCCTGAACATGGGAGCCACGGGCACCTACATCGGGATTCTGGGCGCACTCAACTTCATCACATACTTCTTCATGCCTCTGGGCAGGAGCGCTATCCAGGGCCGCCGCATCGTAGGGGTGTTCGGCTGGTCATGGATGTTCCGCTATTGGGGCATGATCCCGGTACTGGCGGCTCCATTGCTGGCGGGTGCGGGCTATCCTGCCTGGGGCCTCGCCCTGCTCCTTGCGGGCAGCCTGGTCTTCAATGTATGGCGAGGCGTCGGCCTGATCGGCAACAACCCGGTCCTCGGGATGATGGCCGGCGAACGCGACCGTGGTGCCTTCCTGTCCGGCGTGCAGATAGCCAACAGCATGACCGCCATCGCGACAAGCGCCGCCACGATGGTCGTGCTTGGCATCTGGACAGGGAACCTGATGTTTGGCGCGCTGCTCGGTGCGGGCGTCCTGACCGGCATGATCGCCTCCACCATCCTCCTGGGCCTGCCCGAACCCGAGGCATACCGCCCGCCCGCCGGCTCATCCTTCATGCAGACCGTCAGCGAGGCGTGGGCCGACCCGAGGCTGAGGCGCTTCGTGTTCGTCTTTGCGCCGCTGTCATTCTCGGCCGGCACTGCCCGTACCTTCATCGTGACGCACGCGCGCGTGCTGTACGAGCAGAGCGACGGTCTCGTCATGCTGTACTACGTCGCCTTCAATCTGGGCAGTGTCGCGGTCGGGTACCTCTCCCGCAAGCTGATGGACAGGCTCGGAGCCAAACCACTGTATGTGGTGTTCACGACCGTTGCGGCATTTGCGATGATACCGGCCGCGATGAGTCCCCGCTTCGATTCGGCACTGATGACGACGGTCTTTCTCGCCGCGCTCAACTTCATCGTCGGCCTGGGCATAGCCGGCGAGGAAAATGCCGGTCAGACGTACTTCTTCTCCATAGTCAAACCGGCACAGATGGTTGATCTCGCAGTCATTTACTATGTGGTCTATGGCGTGGGTGGCGCTCTGGGTTCGGCGCTGGGCGGCGTCTTCCTCGATACGCTATCGATAGCCAGGGTGCCTCCCGTCGATGCATACAGGCTGCTCTATGTAGCCGCACTCGTGGTCACCGTCGCAGTCGTCATCGGAGCAACACGGCTTTCGGCGCCGGGATCGGCATCGGTGAGACAATCGCTGGGCGTGCTGTTTTCCATGCGGGATCTCAAGGCGATCGGCCTCCTGGAGCGGCTGGAGAAGAGCGGGTCACCCGCCGACGAGACCAGGATCATACGTGAACTTGGCACCTATGGAGCCGCGGTCGCCGAGCGCGAGCTCCTGCCCTACCTGAACAGCCCGCGATTCGACGTCCGGGTCGAGGCGCTCAGGGCACTCGAGAACCTGGACAGGCTCTCTGGCAAGGCACAGGGAGCGATCACCGACGAGATAGCGCGCAATCCCTATACCACCGCGTATGTCGCCGCGCGCATCCTTGGCAAGCACCACTGTGTGGAAGCCCTACCCGTGCTGCGTGGCGCCCTCTCTGCCGATGACTATATGCTGTGTGGCGCCGCCGTTACCGCGCTTGCAGAACTGAATGACATCCAGAGCCTGCCCGGAATCGAGTCGCTCGTCGAGAACACCGACAACCCGCGTCTGATGATCAGCGCCGCATCGGCCATAGAGAAATTCGGACGGCCATCATCGGTGCCGTCGCTCGTGAGTGTCCTCAAGAGGAAGAACCCGCCGGCGTATTCGTTTGACGAGATTGTATTGGCCATTGCAGGCATTCTGGGCGGATTGCGGGGATTCTATGCCCTGTACTCCACCTATGCGACAGACGCGACAGAGGCCATGAGCGAGCTGCTCGAAACCCTCGATGACACAGCACCGCCAGTTGACTGGAATCTGGATGAACTCGCGGCATTCAAGGCATCGCTGTCTGACTTCGTGCGAACCGGCGCAGGCGGAGCCGTCGTTGCGCGGGCAATAGGTGGTTACTGGGATCTGGATGCCGGAGCCACGGCGGTCCTTGCAGAAGCATCACTCGACGATGATCTGGCTCAGCATGGCGGCTTCAGGTTCTTTCTGGCCGCATGCGCCATCGAGGCTATTGATACAAGACAGTCTACGGAATAAGGATGTTGAACGATGGGTAGAACGATTGGATTCATAGGCGCAGGAAAGATAGTCGACATCATGCTGGGCGCCTTGGGGCCAGCCCTGAAAGACGATGAGCTGTGGGTCTGGAATCGCACCGAATCGAGATCGGCAGCACTCGCGGCCCGGTACGACATCCATGTGGCTCCCAGCATCAAGGACCTTGCCGCCCGATCGGACTGGCTCTTTGTAGCGGTCAAGCCGCACGCCGTCGCCAGGGTGTTGTCAGAGGCGTGCCTCAGCGTCTGCGATGATACCGTGATCATATCTATGGCAGCGGGCATCACGATTGCTTCGATCAGATCACATTTCGCCGCGCCTCCTGCCATTGTCCGCATCATGCCCAACCTGCCGCTATCCGTCGGGATGGGTATGATAGCCATCTGTGCCGATGAATCCGTGACCCAGACTAGAATCGATCCGCTCCTAGCCCTCTTCTCGACGGTTGGCCGTGCGCGTCTCGTCGAAGAACGCCTCTTCGACACAGTCACCGCACTGTCCGGATCAGGCCCGGCGTTTGCCTTCCTCTTTATCGAATCGATGGCCGATGGCGCCGTACTCAACGGCATGGATCGAGTGCAGGCATACGAGTTCGCCGCACAGACGGTGATGGGTGCAGCGAAGATCATACTGGAGTCGGCAAAGCATCCCGGTGAGCTCAAGGATATTGTCGCTTCTCCAGCCGGCACGACGATGGCGGGCATTCACAGTCTGGAACGGAAGGCATTTCGAGCCATCGTCATGGACGCCGTCGATGCCGCAGCCAAGCGCAGCAAGGAGCTGAATTCTTAGGGTAGTTCCCTGAACCTTGTATTCATTCCAGCCGTGCATAGGCTGGTACGATGGTGGGACCGATCTTGAGCGGCGTAATGGATGTCTTGAGCCAAATCTTTCTGTCTTCTGTACTTAATCTCAGCTTCGACAGGAACGGCCGGCGTTCATAGAACCAGTCGAGGCGACGTGCCACACGGTCGGCTGCGATGCCGGCGACCGTGGCGTGCACATAATCGACATTGCCATCATGAATGCGGAACCGCTTCTGGTAATTGTGGTACGCCATGTGGATCGAGAAGCGCAAGAGGCCGTTAGCGACATTTCTGGTGAAGCAGGTACTTTCCCTGCGGAACGCGGCGATGTCCTTGCGAAGTTCACGGTCATAATAGTTCGCCGAGAAGAGCGGATTGTGTAGACCCCGCGGCGCTTTCGATGGCCAAGTTCTGTGCACGAAGGTCCCGTCCCTGGTTGCGGCGCGCAATGACGCAAGCGTCTGGATTGCACATGGATAGGCCTGATGCTCGTCGGTCCAGAGTTCGAGCCGCGGCAGTGATGATCGATCCCAGTGAGCCGAGATGCTCTCGAGCGCCTGCGCGAATGACCGCTCGACTGCCCTGGCTGGGGCACAGAAGACACGCTCGATGCTGCGGCGGACCCTCCGCTGGCCCGTAGTCATGCGGCCCTTTCTGCGTATGGTAGTATGTGTTGCCGTGTACAGAAATTGCGACTTTTTGCCAACAAGAATGTTTATCTGATTCGGAAAATATTGCGACCGGTCGAAGCTTTCAAATGCATCAGCGACCAGGTGCTCGGACAAGCAGAGCCCCTCGGTCAGATCTGAGTGGAGGGCGAGTGCAGCCCTGCCGAGCCGATCCGCCCGGTTCTGCACGCTATCGACCGAACATCTCAAGTGACGCGCGACCGAGCTAAGGCTTTCGCTCTGACTCAAGGCGCGATGTATTTCCTTCAGGTCGAGCGAACGCTTGGTATAGTAATCTATGGAAAAAGTGCGTTCCGAGAAGCCCTTGCCGCACGAAGAACAGCGAAAACGCGCCACCGTGCCGACGACCATTGTCGTATAGAATCCGGCCGGCCTCCAGTAGGGCTGATACGAACCCGGGTCGTCATGATGGTGCGGGCAGCGTGGGTTGGGACAGAAAGGTGGCTGCATGGTGATTCCTCCAGCGGTATCACGCCATGGCAAGCCGCAACACTTGATCCCTTCTGCAACAAGGTTCGAGGAACTAGCTATTCTTTATTATTCGACGATAGTGCTATATACTCAAGCGGATCGGGCGGGACCCGGCCGCCGGTGCTCCAACGATGGCGCGCCTGGGCGGAATCGAAAATGGGAGAAATCAATCATGTTCGACCTTGGCAACCTGGTGGCCATTGGCATCACGCTGATCCTGTTGCTCATATACCGTGTACTGGATCGTGACAACCGCAGTCTTGAAAAGGTCAAACGATACGCCGACAAGCTTCGTGACGATATGGCAGCCTATGCCGATCAACGCGCGGAGGATCTGAAGGCCTATGCGATCGACCTGGACGTGCACCAGCAGGCAGCCAAGGAAGTGCTCCGGCGCGTGCAAGCCGCGGAGGACGCCCTCAATGCCCGCGCCGAAGCGATAGGCGGCATGGCCGCCCGCATAGCCGAATACGACAAGGCTCTGAACGAGCTCAGGGACATGAGCGCCCGTGTCGACGAGAACCTGGTGGTCATCCATGAGGAGAGTGCATTCGTCGACGGCGTCGCCAGAACGCTCAAAGCAAGCAAGGATGAAATGGACCAGCTCAAGGCTTCCATTCCTGGCCTGCGAGAGGGCATCAAGTCCGATTCCAGGGTGATGATCGAGGATCTGAAGGCCTCCTTTTCGCAGGAGTTGCGGCTGGCGCTCGATGACGCGCAGGCCCAGGTGGAGGAGCTCCGGGAGACGGCCAAGGCCGGAACCGATGCGGTGGCCGAGACGAATGCCCAGGCCGTCAGGGCGGCCGAGGAACGCTACAGCGCCATCGAAGCCGAACTGAAGGATGCCTTCAAGCGGGCGCGCGAGGCAGGAGAGCAGCTCGAGGAGGCGAATTTCCAGAAGCTGCGCGCACGGATCGATGAGCGCGGTTCCAGACTCGGCGAAGCCATAGAGGAACGTTTCAACACCCTACGCGACCAGGCCAAGGAGCGGGTGGCGGAGACACAGGGCATGATCAAGACGTTCAAGGCAGACTGGCGCAAGGATGCCGATGCGCTCCTTGTCGAGGCGAAGGCCGATGCGCACGAGGTGCTCGAGACAACCGAACAGCGAATTGCCGAGGCGGAGGCACGGGTCGCCAAGGCGGAAGCCCTGTACGAGGATCGCTATGCTCGTGTCGAGGGCAAGGCCCTGGAGACGGCTCAGGCGCTGCAGACCAGGGTCAAGGACACGCTCAAGACCTATCAGGATGAGATTGTGGCACGGCAAGCCGCGATCCGGACTACGATCAAGGAAGGTGTCGCCGAGACCAAGGCCGAGGCCGAAAATGGCGCCCATGAGCTGGCAGAATCGATTGCGTCCTTCAGGACCAGGATCGAGGAGACTGCGGCGGAACAGGCAAGCCGCCTGTCCGCGCTGGATGCCAGGATGGCCGACGCGGAGAGCAAGGCCGAAGGCACCATAGAGGCCCTGAACGCCAAATTCACCAACCGCAGCGCCGACCTGGAACAGCGTGTGCTCGCCGGTTTCGAGACCAGGGCCACCGAGCTCCGTGAAATCGTCGAGCACGGCCTGTCACGACTGGAATCGGTCAGGGTCGATGCCGACAGGATGGAGACTGCGCTCCGCGAAGCCATGGCCGGCGTGGAACGCCGTGTCGAGGAGGACTTCGCCCTGTTCGGAAAGGACCTGGCCGCACGGCAGGCAACCTTCGAAGAGGAGTTCCGCGGTGAATCAAACCGCGTTCGTGCCGCCGTCAAGGATCTGGAGAACGACCTCAACGCACTCAAGTCCAAGGCCTACGCCGACGTTTCGGAGAAGCTCAAGATATTCGAGGACGAGTTCTTCGCGGACCTGCGCACGCGCAGGCAGGATGCCGACGAGAAGTTCAGCACCTGGCGTGCCGAAATGGACGAGCACCTCGCCGCCTCGATTCGCGAGGCGGATGCGGCAAGAGCCGAAACCGACCGCGCCTGGTCAGAAGAGGCCCGCGAACACCTTGCGGAGACGCAGACCCGCATACAGGAACAGCTGGAGAAGCTGACCGCGCAGGTCGACGCCCACCGTTCGGCCATCAGTTCGCGTGTCGGCGAGGCCGATGATGCGCTGTCGTCGCTCAAGGCCTCGGTCAAGACCGATCTCGATGATGCCCGCGCCGCGGCCGACGCGTTCATGAACGCCGAGCTGGAGCGCTGGAAGCACGAGGTCGGCGAGCGCGTGCGTGTCGCCGAGCGGCAGACCGAGACCGATACCAGATCGCTTGCTGAAGCGGCCGAGGCCGCGCGTGCCCGTTTCGACGAGGCCAGGACCGCCCTGCTCGCCAATGCCGACGGCTGGAAGACCCAGTTCGCGGCCACGATGAAATCGGCCGAGACGGAGCGCCAGGTAGCGGTCTCCGCCCTGGCAGAATCCTTCAAGAACGATGTCGCGGCCATAGCGGAGAATTGGGAAAAGGAGCGTCGCAAGGTCCTGGAATCCGCGAAGCTCGAGCGCGACGCGCTGTCGCGCGACGTGCGGGCCCTGTCGGATGAGGTCGGCCGCTTCCGCCAGGAGCTTGCCCAGAAGACGGCCCAGGCCCTGGACGACTTCACGCGCTCCTACGACGCGCTCGCGCAGGATGCCACCCGGAAGACCCGTGAGTCGGTTGCCGCCATGAACGCGGCGATAGAAGATTACGGGCGTGAATCCCGCGGACTGCTGGAAGGCTTCGACTCCGCCAAGGCACAGATGGCCGCCTCGCTCGATGATGAAAAGAAGAACCGCGAGAAGGCCTTCGAGGAGATGGACAGGCAGGTCAAGGCATTCCAGGCGCAGACTCGCCTCTTCGAGCGGGCGGACGAGCTGAAGGCCACACTTGCGGAGGCCATGGAATCGATGAAGGCCGACATGGCCAGGGTCGAGTCGAGGCGCGCGGAGATGGCGGAACTCGAGACCCAGTATGGCCGCGTCAAGCGACTTGAAGACGAGCTTGGCCAGAAGATCGCCCGCTTCCTCGCCGAGAAGCGCCGCCTCGACGCAATGGAGGATGATTTCAAGCGCCTGATCGCCCTGTCCCAGGCGGTGGACCAGAAGCTTGCGTCGGTCACGGCGAACAACGACCAGATAACCCAGATTCAGGCGGAGATGCGCAGGCTGGCCGACGTCGCCGGTGAAGCCGCCGAGAAGTACGACAGGGTCGAGAAGAAATCGAACATACTCGATGCAACCACCGACGCCGTCGACAAGAACTTCCAGGCTATAGGCGAGCTCGAGCGAAATGTCAGGACCATAGACGCCCAGGTGCGCGAGATACCGGACCGTGTCATCGACCTCAAGCGTTCACTCGATGAGGTGATGGCCTGGAAGCCCAAGCTCGACGCTACCGTTGTCCGGCTCGACGAGGTGGACGGGGTCATGGTCGATGCGGAGAAGCGCGCCGCAGAGCTGCAGAAGGCCCGCGAGTGGCTTGCCCGCGCCGAGACGCGCTTCGACGAGTTGAACAAGAAGACCCAGGACCACCTCAAGCTCCTCAACGATATCCTGAAGGATGAGCCTGCCGCCGGCCGCAAGGACAAGGGCGCTCCGAGCCTGTCGGTCCAGGAAACGGTACGCAAACTGGCACACCAGGGCTGGAAGGTCGAGGAAATAGCCCGCGCGGTCAAGCTGTCGCGCGGGGAGGTTGAACTGATACTGGAGCTGGGCGGCCAGGACTAGCGTGGCCCGTCAGGGCCGCGGTCCGGCGGCGACCAACCGCTTGCCCTCATCGGTATCGGTATACGTCACGAAATTCTCCACGAAGGCGCTGCCAAGCTGCCTGGCCTGGCTGTCATAGGCGGCCTTGTCCTTCCACAGGTTCCTGGGGTTGAAGAGGCTCGAGTCGACGCCGGCAATGGCCTTGGGTATCGACAGCCCGAATATCGGCAGGGTCTCGAACTCGGCATTGCCGAGCGAGCCGTCGAGTATCGCGTTGATGATGGCCCGTGTCGGCCTGATGCCGATGCGCTCGCCTATGCCATAGGGCCCGCCTATCCAGCCCGTGTTGACAAGCCAGGCGGTGGAGCCATGCGCCTGCATCTTCCTGGCCAGCTCCGCGGCATAGGTCGTCGGATGCAGGAGCAGGAACGGCGCGCCAAAGGCCGCCGAGAACGTCGGCTGCGGCTCCTTCACGCCGAGCTCCGTGCCTGCGACTTTGGCGGTGTAGCCGGACAGGAAGTAGTACATCGCCTGGTCCTGGCTCAGCCTCGACACGGGCGGCAGCACGCCAAACGCGTCGGCAGACAGGAATATCACATTCTTCGGGTGCCCCCCCCTGGATACCGGCTTGACGATGTTCGCGATGTGGTCGAGCGGGTACGAGACCCGTGTATTCTCGCCCTTGGAACCATCGGCAAAGTCTATCTCGCCTGTCGTGCTGTTGTAGACGACATTTTCCAGGAGCGCGTCACGCCTGATCGCGCCGTATATCTCCGGCTCCTTGGTCTTGTCCAGATTGATGCACTTCGCGTAACAGCCGCCTTCGAAGTTGAAGACGCCATGGTCATCCCAGCCATGCTCGTCGTCGCCTATCAGCTTGCGCTTGGGGTCGGTAGAGAGCGTCGTCTTCCCGGTGCCCGACAGCCCGAAGAAGATAGCCGTATCACCCTGCTGTCCCATATTGGCGGAGCAGTGCATCGCGGCTATCCCCTTGAGCGGCAGGTAGTAGTTCATGATCGAGAAGAAGCCCTTCTTGACCTCTCCGCCATACCAGGTACCTCCTATCACGCACATGCGTTCCTTGAGATTGAACGCGACGTAGACCTCGGAATTGAGCCTGTGTTCCTGCCAGTGCGGATCTGTCGTCTTGCAGGCGTGGACGGTGACGAAGTCCGGCTTGAAATGCTCGAGTTCGACCTCGGTGGGTCGTATGAACATGTTCTTTACGAAGTGGGCAAACCACGCAACCTCGGTGATGATCCGTATGGCTATGCGAGTATCAGGATTGGCGCCACAGAACGCGTCCTGCACATACAGCCTCTTGCCTGAAAGCTGCGCAGTGGAATTCCGGTACAGCTCGGCCCAGACCGCCTCGGAAATCGGCTTGTTGTCCGATCCCTTGCGGCCGGGCCCTGCCCACCATATATTGCCGCGGTTCAGCGGCTCATCGACAATGTATTTGTCCTTGGGCGATCGCCCCGTGAACGTGCCCGTATCGACGGCAACCGCTCCGAGATTCGTCACGAAGCCCTTCTCAAAGCCCGTCAGCGTACTGGCGGTCTCATGTTCGAACAGCTCATCGAAGCCCAGATTGCGGTAGCAGACCTGCACATTGGAAATCCCGTAGACTGACAGATCGAGTGCTTTCATTCCGGATGTCCTCTCCTGGATGCAACAATATAGAGGATTCTACATCCAAGCGGAAAACGAGGCAATGAAAATTTCATCGGCAACGATGGCGGATGGGCCGTGAGGCTCGCGCAGTGCGTCTCATGGTGAACGCCGCCGGCTGGAACCGGCGGCGCAGGTCCGTGATTGCATCAGCTACCGTCCAAAGAGCAGTCCATCGCTTGAAACCGTAACGAAGAGCACATACTCGGGTACAGTGACACCGGCCAGGGTCCTTGAGGGACGCTGCCTGAGGGTATAGTTGACGTCCAACTCCAGCCTCCATAGCTTGACGGTCGCCCCGGCCGTCGCTCCCCAGCCCATTTCCGTCGCCCCGTCACGCGCGACGATCGAACCTTCAGCGCCGAGCCTGATCGAGAACAGGCCCAGGAACCACTGCTCCACGCAGGGCATGACGCGTCCATAGTACAGGTCCCGGTCCAGGTAGATGTCGTTCGCCTGCTTGAGCGCCAGGAAGGTCTTCTGGCCGTTGGGCGACCAGGACAGGGTCTGCTCGACATAGAGCGGCGCGCCGTATCCGACGAAGCCAAGGGCCAGCGTGTCGAAGTAATACAGTCCCTCGCTGGACCACGAGGCTACGATGTCCCAAGCCAAGGCCCCCGATGGGCTCTTGAGCGCGGCGGCAGCCATACCGGCGAGCACCAGATCTTCCTGGAGCCAATAATTCCCGCCACTAATCGTGGGATCCTCCTGCCCGGGGGGCGGATCGCCAATATAATCGTTGAAATAGCTGCGCCTTCTGTACGCCACACCCAGACCGGCGCCCAGGCTGACGGCCGGAGTCAACTCGAAGCCCGCCGACAGCTTGCCCCCGTAATACGTGTAATAATCATTGCCAGCGATCTTCCATGGGTCCGATGGAATCCCCGTCTGCTCCTGGAGGCTGTTGGCCAGGCTCGGCACGCTGAACTCGAATCCGAGTCCAAATCTGTCGCCGAGAGGCAGCTGATACCCGAATATGAAACCATTCTGGCTGTCGTAGGTGCCATAACTGCCGTCTTCGTTCAGTATCACCCAATCATCGGCGCCGCCACTCTGGTCGGTATTCACATCGCCCCATGCCAGGTGAGCCAGAGAATAATTGATGTAGGTCTTATCCTTCTGGATGCCACCGAGGTAGGCCGGGTTGTAGTAGCTGACATAGCGCTCCGGCACCACCTTGAACTTGGCCGAAGCCGACGCGAGCTTGCTCAACAGGGCCTGCGCCACCGCGTTGGTCGGGTCGATGCGGCTGGCAACGATCAGTTCCTTCTTGGCCTCGTCCTTGTTGCCGGCATCCAACGCCGCGATGCCCTTGGACAGCGCGACTACCGAGGCGGCGTCGCCTTCCTTCGCGGCGGCCAGCGTCTGCTCGGTCTGCTTCGATACGGTTGCCTTGAAGTGCTTGAGGAGCGACTTGCCGAAGTACGCGCCGATGTAGGCGTACTTGCCGCTCGAAGCAGTCAGCTGGTCGTTCCATACGACGACGCCGGTCTGTACCTCGACCATCGACAGGCTCACGAGGAGCGGGCCGCCCATGTCGGTAATCGAGCCGGATACCAGGTACTGCACCGAGAGCAGCTTTCCGATCTGGAGCTGGGAAGCAGGGTCGGTCAGGCCCGTCAGCGAGAACTCCATCTCCTCGAGCAGCTTGTTGCGCTGCTCACGGTCGACGAGCTTGATCTGCGGAGCCTTCTTGACCTCGAAGGCAATAATCTCCGCGAAGCCTTTGCCGAGATACGCGAATGAAGGGTTCGCTGAGTTGACGACGAAATCGCTGAGCGCGACAGTCGCTGGAGCCTGGGCGCCGATCGGTGCCAGGACGGCGAGGGCGAGCAGGGCGACGACACACGGCCTGGCCGGGTTCAGACGCATTTGCTGCCTCCTCATTACCTGATGGCACTAAGGATACGCGGCTTTTCATGGAATGCAAGAGGAAGTCATTCGCCGAGCATGCCGACGGCACCGAGCGCGGCACGGGCCTCGTCAGTAGCTACGAGTCCCGGTGTTGCGAGCAGTCTGGCGGCGCCTTCCTTGTCCGCAAACCCGTGCTGCAGGGCCGATTTCAGCGCCTCGAGGCCGCCCTTGGCATCGGCCGCGACCGTCAGTCTGAGGCGGGCGAGCGAAAACCAGGAAGCTGTATCGGTGGCATCACGACTCGTGACCAGCGCATACTGGTCGATCGCATCGGCAAAACGGCTGGCGCGCTCGTATGCCCCGGCCAGGGCCCGGTGGGCTGCCAGCGAACTGTCATGCGCAGCAGCGTAGCGCTCGATCAGCGGAATCGCCTCCTGGACCTTGCCCTGTGCCGACAGCAGCATGCCCTTGCGGAAAGACGCATCGGCATCGTCTGGCCTGGCGACGAGTATGGCGTCGTACGCGGCCAGGGCCTCATCGATCAGACCTGATGACTCGAGCAGCACGGCCAGGTTGTACTGGCTGGCCGCGTCTCCACCGTTCAGCACGACGACGCGCCGGTATACGCGTATCGCTTCCTCGTCGCGGCCGGCCTTGTGCAGCGCGAAGGCCTCGATCGACAGCACCGCGGCATTGTCGGGGTCGGATGCCAGATACCTGTCTGCCGTGGCTATCGCTTCGTCATATTTGCCCGCCTCGGCAAGCGCCCTGACCAGGTTGTACCCGGCCACGGCCTGCCCCGCGTCGATCGCAATGGCCCGCGACCAGGCGTCTCCGGCCTTGTCCCAGCGGCCGAGTTCTGCCCAGGCGTTGCCGATGTCGGTCCAGGCCGCGGCCTGTCGCCGCAACTGGTCGGTCGCGCATGATGTCAGGCCGGCCATCGACGCCAGGGCGAGCGCCAGTACGAGCGCTACGGCTCTCATCGCCCGAGCACCGTCTCTTCTATCGTCCTGATCTGGGCCCGGTACAGGCTGGCGATGCTCGAGCCGTAGTCAGCTATCAGCTGGATCATGTCGCGCGGGGTATCGTCGAAGTCCTTGCCATTGATGCGGTCACCCGCGTCGCCGAGGCCCGGCATGATGTAGGCCATCTCGTTGAGCGCCGGGTCCATCCACAGCGTGTAGACGGTCATGTTCTCGACAGCCCTGACCGCCCGCAGAGCGCCCTTGAGCGCGGATATGATGGTCATGAAGCGCACCGACTTCGGCTTCACGCCCAGATCGAGGATGTACTTGACCACCGTGACCAGGCTGCCGCCGGTCGCGTTCATCGGGTCTGCGAAGATCAGGTCCTTGCCGTCGAGCTCCTCGGGACGGAAGTACGAGCGGTCAAGGTCGAGCACATACTCCATCGTCGATTCATTCTTGGTGTCGTCACGCTTGATCTTGAACAACGCGAAGGGGGTCACATAGCCCGTCGACGAGAATTCCTGGATCTCCTTCGACAGGATCATCGATGGCAAGAGGGCGCCGCGCAACATCACGCACATCACCGTATTGTCGATGCGGTCATCGATATTGGGTATCTTGTGCACCGCGAAATTCTGCACCGGATTGGTCACCGGCGTTCGCGGTATCAGGTAATTCTTGTTCTCGCTCTTGGCTCCGCCGAACGCCAGGCCGAAGAGCAGTTCATAGGCGCGCTGGGTATAGTAGGTAAACTCCTGGCGCTGGGTGTTGATGTCGCGCAGCTTGGCTATCAGCCTCGAAGCCTCTCCATGGTGCTCGGGCGGCGTCTCGAACGAATAGACCTTGATGCGTGGCTCGGCCTTGCATATTTCCTGCATCAGGCCGCCCATCTCGTTGTACAGCGCAATGAGGTTGGCTTCCTCCTTCTTGCGCTCCGCGTCGCCATGCACCGCGGACAGGATGCTGAACGACAGCATCGCCTTGCGATACAGCCCGTCCATCCGCTCGATCATGACCCTGTCGTCATCAGTCAGATAACCGTCCAGATCCTGTGCCTTCAGTATCACCTTGTTCATGGGTTCCTCCACAACGCGACGCACGACCGTTTCATCGGTGGCCGCCGCGATGGAGGCCCCCGCGACAAAATCACCCAGCCATCAGGTCCGGCGAATCACCGTTCCCATGGCGCCGTTTCCTATGCCAACGCCGTTGCCTTCGTCAAAGTCCAGGTGGCACTCCAGAGCGTAGCTCGGGTTGACCCGGCATACCACGTTCAGGAAGATGGCGCCACGCTCGCCGTCTATCTTCAGGTCGACCAGTTCGGTGTCCTTGACGCCGAAGCGCTCGGCGCTCTTGGGGTCGAAATGGATGTGGCGCTTGGCGATGATCAGCCCCTTGTCCTTGTGCACGGTGCCCTTGGGTCCGATGATTTCGAAGGCGAAGGAGCCGTCGAGCTTGCCAGACTCGCGGGTGGGGCATCCCGGAACGCCGAGCTTGAACACATCGCTGGCCAGGATCTCGCACTGCGTCTCCTTGCGTTCCGGTCCCAGGATGCGGACATTCTCGAAGGAGCCCTTGGGGCCCTTGATCGTAACGGTCTCGGCACAGGCGAATTGGCCGGGCTGCATCAGGTCCTTGGTCTTGGTCAGCGCGTGGTCCGGTCCGAACAGGGCGTGCAGGTCATCGGCGCTGACATGGATATGACGATTCGAAAGATTGATGAGCACCTTGGTCTCGAGCATGGTATCTCCTCGCCACCGCGCGGGCGGCACTGATTCAGGTAGGACGCGCGATCGCGATGGATCGCGCGTCAAATCAGTATAGCAAACAAAGGCTCGATTGTCACCTCGACGCCGCGTCTGGCAGTGGCATGCACCCTACTCCGTCTTCTTCGCGTCTACTATGACCAGTTGCGGCGTCTCCTGGCCGTTCCAGTAGTTGCGCTGGAGCCGGAAGGTCAGGTCGAGGCGGTCGGAGTCGATGAAGTCGCGATTGAGCCGCTCGGCGGCGTTCCACCAGAGCGCCGGCCAGCGATGCGCGCCGAAGTCCAGCAGCAGCTTCAGGTGGCTCTTCTCCTGCTTGCCGACGATGTCGACCTGCAGTATGGGCACATTTCTGGCCATGAATACGAGTGGCGGGTTGCCCTCGCCATACGGCTCGAAGCGCTCGACCAGCTCGGCCAGGGCCGGCGCCAGGTACTCGTGCGGCAGTTCGGCATCTATATCGATGATCTCCTCGACCTCGGCAAGGTCGATCGCGGACAGATACTCGGCGGCCATGCGCTCGAACTCAGGCCACTTCTCCGTGGGCAGGCTGAAGCCGGCTGCAGCGTCGTGTCCTCCGTAGTCTATGAAGAGCGCCGCACAGTGTTCCAGCAGTCCCTTGACGTTGAAGCCACGGGCACTCCTGACCGAGGCGACGGCGGTGCCATCCGGCATGAAGGTGCCCGCGACGGCCGGGGCCTTGAACGTGTCGGCAAGTCGCGAGGCAACGATACCGGTAATGCCGCGGAAGATGTCGGGGCGGCCAACGATGACATACTTGCCGCCTGCCGCCTCGGCCGCCTCGCAGGCGGCCGGAAACACCGCGTCCCAGCACTCGGTGCCCATGCGCCGCCTGTCCTGGTTCAGGGCGAGCAGGGCATCGGCCTGGGTACCACGCTCGGCGGCGTCATCGGACAGCAGCATCCTGACCGCGACATCGGGCTTGCCCATGCGGCCCGCGGCGTTGATCACCGGGGTCAGCTGCCAGGCGGCGTCGTTCGAGCCGATGCGTTTGCCTGTCAGATTCTGCCGCGCGACCAGTTCGGCAAGCCCCTTGCGGGGTTTGCGGTTCAGCGCGGCGAGGCCCTGCCGCACCAGGATGCGATTCTCGTCACGCAGCGGCATCAGATCGGCTATCGTCGACAGGGCGACGAGCTGCAAGGCGTCGGTATCGAGCTCGCCGCTGCAGCCCGCCTTGCGCAGGGCAAACGACACGAAGAGGCTCGCGAATACATCCAGCTCGTCGGGCGCCTTGCCCGCGTAACGGCCCACCTTCGATATCTCGGTCAGCCTGAGGAGGCTGGCACCGGCGGTCTGCGGTATGACCTGCCCCACCTCGGGTCGCATGTCATAGAAATTGACCTGGGCCGCGTTGCCGAGGGCCTTGGCCAGCAACCGTTTCTGGACGTCGCCATCCCACACGAATATCTGCCGGTCCTTCAGGAAGGGCACAAGCCTCGTGCGGTCGAGTTCGACCATGCCAGGCACGATCGTCTCGGTGATGCGGCCCGTCTCCACAAGGTTTGCCAGGCGGATGGCCTCGACGACGTAGGCATCGGTAACCGGCCGGACATTGAGGAGTGCCACATCCTGCTTGTAGAGCCCGCTCTTCGCGAAGCGCAGGGCCCAGGCCAGCTTGTAGGCGACGCCGCAGCCGGAAAGATCACGAAACGGATAGCCCGAGTCGTCCAGCTTGGGATTGATGACAGCCAGGGCGGCTGGCGCCTGTTCGGCCTGCAAGACATGGTGATCGAGTATGATCACGTCGATGCCCTTGGTCGCCGCATACTCCACTTCCGCATGGTTCGATATGCCACAATCGACGGTGATGATCAGGCTGCCATAGTCAGCGGCAAACTCATCGATGGCGAGCAGCGACAGGCCATACTTCTCGTCCTCGTTGGGCAGCCGGTAGCGCACCTCGAGGCCCAGCGACGTCAGGGACTCCATCATCAGCGTGGTCGCCGTAACGCCATCCGCGTCGCGGTCGCCAAAAACCAGCACCTTCTCGCCCTCGTCGGCGGCGAGCAGGATGCGGTCGACGGCATCTTCCATCGCATCGAAGAGGAATGGGTTGCGCAGGAAGCGGGTATCGTCCTCCAGAAAGAACAGCGCGTCCTCCGGCGACTGGACGCCGCGTCTGGCCAGCACCGATGCCGACAGCAGATCGAGGCCAAAGCGTTCCGCCAGCTCGCGGATCGCCTGCGGTGAGACGTCGCGCTTCTTCCATCTCATAGCGCGGTGATTTCCTTGATGATCAGGGGCGACGCCGCCGGTGCCGAGGCGCCGATGGTCAGGGCGCCCGTGACAAGCTCCCAGGCCGCGTCGAGCGATCCCGCATCCTTGCCCCAGACGGTCGCTATCGCATCGCCTTTGGCGACGCGCGCGCCCTTCTTGCGCTGGAACTCGAAGCCGACATCGGGAGCGACCGGGTCGCTGGTCTTGTTGCGGCCAACGCCCAGGTATACGCCCGCCAGTCCTATCTTGAACGCGTCGATCGACTCGATGTAGCCATCGGCCGGAGCCGACAGCGTGCGTGCGTGGGCCGAGCGGTATGAGCCGACCAGCGACAGCATCCTGGAGACGTCGCCCCCCTGGGTCTTCACGTTGCGAAGGAACAGCTCATAGGCCGCGCCGGACGCCACCGCACGCCGGCACAGCTCGGTGGCCGCGTCGACATCGGCGGCGACGCCGGCGGCGACGAGCATCCAGGCGGACAGGCGATACGTTACTTCCATCAGGTCGGCCGGCCCCGTGCCTTGCAGGCAGGCTATGGACTCCTCCACTTCCAGGAAGTTGCCGACCATGGCACCGAGGGGCTCGGTCATGTCGGTTATGACGCCGACGATACGTTTGCCCATCGCCTGTCCGGTCTTGACGAGGCTCGACGCGAGGCGCTCCGCATCGGCGACGGTCTTCATGAATGCTCCGGGTCCGCTCTTCACGTCGAATACGAGCGCGTCGGCGCCTTCGGCCACCTTCTTGGAGAGGATGCTGGCGGTAATCAGCGGCACCGATTCGACGGTCGCCGTCACATCGCGCAGCGAATAGAGCTTCTTGTCGGCAGGTACGATCGCGTCGGTCTGGCCGGTCATCGCGAAGCCGTCGCGCTCGATATACTCGCGGAATTGCCGCTCGTCGAGTCTCGTCGTGTAGCCGGGTATGCTCTCCAGCTTGTCGAGCGTCCCGCCGGTATGTCCGAGCGCACGGCCGGACATCATCGGAACCTTCACGCCGCACGCGGCCGCGATAGGCGCGAGTATCAGCGACACCTTGTCGCCAACGCCTCCGGTGGAGTGCTTGTCGACAAACGGTCCGGAAATGCCGGACAGGTTCATCGTCGACCCGGAGCGCAGCATCAGATCGGTCAGATCGGCCGTCTCCCTGAAGGTCATGCCCCGGAAGAATACCGCCATCAGCCAGGAGCTGACCTGGTACTCGGGAACTTCACCACGGACGTAGCCGTCTACGATGGCTGCAATCTCTTGCCGCGACAGCTCACCGCCATCGCGTTTCTTCATTATGACGTCAACGGCCCTCACGTACGGCCTCCTTACAATAATCCTGATTTCAGCGTCCGGAGCGGAGTATCGACCGACCGCCTGGCCATATCGAGCACACACGACTTGAGCGCCGACAGCGACTCGTCTCCCAGACCGATGCCGACGGCCCGATCAAAGGGCAACCGCGATGCCGCGTCGAGCCACGCCATGGCTCCGGCAGGCACATCGACAGAGTCGGGATCGGAACGCGCGCACGAAGCGCACACGAAGCCGCCCGAGCGCCGGGAGTAGTAGTGTAGCGCATCACGGCCCATTGCACCAGCGCAGGCGGAACACTCGTCGGGGTCGGGCAGGAGGCCCATCAGTTCAAGGGCGCGTATGCAGAAGAGCGATACGGCCCGGTCGATCGTGTCGCGACGGGCGGAGTCGATCGTCGACAGGAGCGCCGTGGTCAACGCCAGGGCATCCGCCCAGTCGCCACCGAGCGCGCTCGTCGCCACGATGAACTCACTGGCGAATGAAGCGACGCCAATGGCACCGAGATCCGACCGTATGCCCGAATACTCGGTTATGGCGTCAAAGTCGGTCAGCTTGATCAGGTCCTTGCCCGTATCGCGGTAGATCCAGGCGGTGCCGCGGTGCCATGGCGATGCCAGTGAGCGCAGCTTGCTCTTGCCGCCGCCAAACACGAATGCCTCGATGATGCCCTGGTCGGCGGACAACAGCGTGACAACCCGGGCGCCCGAAGGCACCTCCTTGGCGCGCAGGATGACAGCCTCGAATGATGCGGATCGCGATGCCATAGGCGCCCGAGTATCCGCCCGCCCTACGCGGCTGTCAAGGCTCAGAACCGCAATCTGGCTCCGAGTCCGCCCGATCCGCCCAAGGCAAAGGAGGGGAACAGGTACACGTCGATACCCGCCTCGATGAAGAGCTCGAGCGGTATGTGCCTGAAGCGGTACGCGATTCCTGCGGGCACGCGCACCCCGAAGTTCACGTTTGTGTCATTGATGTCGACAACCGCGCCACCACCAAAGAATGGGGTGAACAGCTCCGACTCGATCGCGAACATGCCGGGGAAGGCGTACTCGTAGTTGCCCTGCAGCAGGATCGAGTATCCGCCTTTGGGCCCGGCGAGGTTCCAGGCCGCCTTGAAGTCGACCCATGAGGACGCAGACAGGTCCATCTCGAAGGTCAGACCGGTCGGCTGGCCCAGGAAGATGCCGAAGCCCATCGGGCCATCGGCGGACTTGCCGGCAAGCTGGATGGTCTTGTCCTTTGCCGGTGCTGCGAAGGCTGGCACGGCGAGCGCTGCGCAGATCATGACAATCGTGATTATGCGTTTCATTGAAACTCCTCAAAGCTATCGATATGTCCTATACTACCATGAGAACGCGTTGCTGTTCCAATCCGTCCGCAGCCGCGCCAAGGGGGAGCGATTCCAGTGCTGAGCTACCGACACGGCTTTCATGCCGGCAACCACGCCGATGTACTCAAGCACCTGGTGCTGATCGACTGCCTCGACAGGCTGGTCAAGAAGGACAAGCCACTGCTGTACGTGGACACACACGCGGGTGCCGGTTCGTACCGGCTGCACGAGGGTTATGCGGCGATGAACGAGGAATGGGCCGGAGGCATAGCCAGGCTGGCATCATCGACCGCAGCAGGAACCGTGCCCCCGACGGTCGCCCGCTACCTGTCGGTCATATCGGAATACGCGGCGCCGGAGTCGGCATACCCGGGCTCGCCGATGCTGGCGGCCACGCTCCTGCGCGCTCACGACAGGCTGGTGCTGTTCGAGCTGCACCCGAGCGACAGCGCTCCACTGTCGGGCCTGTTTGCGGCAGACCGCCGGGTCGAGGTGCGCACGGCCGACGGGTTCGCGGGGCTCCGATCACTGCTGCCGCCACCATCGAGACGGGCGCTGATCCTGACCGATCCTTCCTACGAACTGGCGGAAGATTACGAGCGTGTCGTGGCGAGCATGGGTGACGCCCTGCGTCGCTTCGCGACCGGCGTCTACCTGATATGGTATCCGTTGCTGGAACGTGACGAGGCGCGGGCTCTGCCTGGCAGACTGCATGACCTTGCCGACACGTGGCTCGACGTGCGCCTGCGCATACGGTCAAGCCTGCCGGGCGAACGGGGCATGGCGGGCAGCGGCATGGTCGTCATCAATCCACCCTGGCAGCTCGTCGATAGCCTCGCAACGGCGCTGCCCTGGCTGTCGGAGACGCTGGGGGTCGATCAAGGGGCGTCCTGGAGCATCGAGCAGCACCTGGATGACGAACCCATGGCGACTCAGAAGTAGCTGAATATCCGTTCCATGATCTCCAGGCCGGCGGCACCGCCCTGGTCTTTGACCAGACTCGCGCCAGCCGCGTCGAACAGCTCGAATTCCACACGGGAATTGATGCTCTCCTTGATGACCCGGGACATGACGCCGTCGCGCGACGAACCGACGGGCGCCCTGAGGTGGCCGCCGGCGCCCTGAACGGCGCGTATATCGAGTCGATACGCGCTGTTTCCCAGGGAGACTTGCAGTACCGGATCCTTGAAATCGATGCTCCTGATGGTGGAACGATTGTAGGTCGCGAAGGTGTAGTAGCGCCCGTCGACATAGACAAAGCAGATGAAGCCCAGGAAGAATCGGCCCAGCCACGGTATCTTGGCAACGGACAGGAACAGCGACAGGTGGTCGCGGCTGAAGTTGTTGCACTGGAGCCATATCCACGACTCCGGGAACGATGTCCCCCAATCCTTCTCGATGTAGCCGGTGCCACCGGAGAAATCATGGGTCTGGCCATCAATATCGACGGCACCCACGATCGAGTGGTCGGCCGAAACAACGGCGTGCTTGCATTCCATGGATGGAATGTACGAGTACCAGCCCATGATGCCTGGCGAACGCAGGCTCGATGGAAATGGCGAAAGGCCTTCGTACCGCAACGTGCCGTGCACACTGATGTCGTTCTCATCGATGGCCAGCTCGATCGAGTCGGCAGAGAACCTGTTATCGCCTATCGCTATGGCGAACTTCCGCGCATCGAAGGAGAAGGCTGACGGGTCGAAGCGGACATAGCTGCTCGCGCCGCTGGAGCCATTCAGCACCTGTATGAAGGCGTGCGGATCGGCGGCATCTTTCGATATGCCGGGTATGAACGAGTAGATGGTATGCACGTCCGCGGAGACGTTCTTGAAATACCAGCCTTCGAAATAGGGTGGCTTCCGCGAGGCCCCCTGAAACGGTACCGGATTGAAGACGCTCATGCGCGGCCTTCCGCTGCGCCGGTGCCCGGGTGCGGGCAATCAGAGGTAGGCAACGGCGACCGCTCCGATGCCCGCATGAATGCCAACCACAGGCGAAATCTCCATGATGTACTCGGGCGGCCTGCCCAGAATGCCTTCAAGGTCTTCGGCATAGCGGCTGGCCTGCTCCGGCACGCCGGCGTGGACGACAGCATAGCGTGCTATCGTACCCCGATGCGCACGGATGCTCTTCAGTATCTTGCGCCTGCTGCCCTCCTGCGAGAACGATGCGCCGAAGGCCGTACCCTTGCCGTCCGCGTCGAGCGATACGATCGGCTTGAGGTTGGTAAGCGCCGCGAAGAAGCCCTTGAGGGCGCTGACCCGGCCACCACGAACCATGTACTTGAACGTCGCCACGCTGACAAGGATGCGCGCCCTGGCGATATTCCCGGACAGGCGCCGCAGTATGTCGGGGCGGCTCAGGCCGGCGGCAGCATCCTCGGCGGCGGCGAGCACGACCAGCCCCTGCGCGGCCGAGTTCAGCTTGCTGTCGACAACGACGGCTGGATAGCCGCCCCGCGCGAGCCTGTCGGCACTGGTCTTCATGACCTGCCAGGTTCCACTGAGCGACTTTCCAACCGGTATGGCGATGATCGCTTCATAGTGGGCCGCAAGCCAGGAGAACACCTGATCCACCCGGTGCGGATCCGGGACGGAACTGCTCGGATAATCGACGCGGCTGTCCAGATAGGGATAGAACATCTCGGCTGAAATGGTGAGCCGGTCCAGGTACTCGTCATCACCCCACAGTATCTTCTGGGGTATCACGTGAATCTGGTAGCGGTCCAGTGATTCCTGCGGAATGTCGGCTATCGAATCGGTCAGGATGGCGATGCGCGATACGGGATGATGTGCCGCGTTGAACTGCATCCGCATGTCGTCGACCTTCTGCTCCAGCACCCTGCCATAATCCTTGAGCACGAAGAACACCGCGGCTGGCTCGTCGGTATGGATATGTACCTTGAGCTTGTCCCGGCCTTCACTGATGATCAGGGAATCACCAAGACCACCCAGGGCATGACGAAGCGCGGCTCCGGTATCGGGCGGTGTGCCGGAGTCCGCCTGGCGCTTGAGCACCAGCGCCTCCGTGCAGTACTTGAAGGTGATCGTGTCGACAGACTCGGGCACTTCGTGGCTCGATGCATCCTCGTCCTCCGACGACAGCGGGAACGCGATACGCTTCTGCGGGACAACGCCGGTCGCTACCATCCGGGCGACGCCTTCCAGAAACGAAACGAAACCGGATGCGCCGGCGTCGACCACCCCGGCATGCTTGAGCACCGCCAGCTGGTCCTTGGTCCGCTCGAGCGCCAGCCGGGCGGCATGGATGCTGCGTGAAAACACCTCGCGAAAATCGTGCAGGAGCTCCCCGAGCCGGTACATCTCGTCCGACCATATCCTGAAGATCGTTAGCAGCGTGCCTTCCCGTGGGTTGTCGATGGCCGAATAGGTATGGGCGGCCGCGTTCTGAAGCGCCTTGCCGAACTCCCGCGTCGTCATCGTCTCCTTGCCGGCGCATTCGGCGGCCAGCGCGTTGAGGAATTGGGCCACGATGATGCCGGAGTTGCCACGTGCCCCGGAGAGTGCGCGGTCTGCTATGCCATGCATCGTCAACGAGATTGACCGGGAAACGGCCGGAACCTGTATGGTCGAGCAAAACGTCGACACCATGTTGTTCCCGGTATCGCCGTCGGCAACGGGAAAGACGTTGATGTCGTTGATGGTATTCTTGTGCCTGAGCAGGTTCTCGTAGCCCGAGATGAAACTGTTGTACAGGATGTACCCGTTCAGCGCCTGCACATCGCTCATGCTCCCCGGCCCGCCTTCCTGACCGGCAGCGGAACAAGTATCGATGTCCGCTGCTTGTAGGCACTGTAGGCCGGGTCACTGCCCCACTTCCTGTCCGCGGACTTTTCGAGCAGCGGAATCCCGCTGACAAAGAGCAACAGGCAGGTGATGAATAGGGGGCCCAGCATGTAGAGCCAGGCCGCGCCACTGAAGATGGCGATACCCGGCAGCGCTATGCCCCACCAGACCAGAATCTCGCCAAAGTAGTTGGGGTGACGCGAATACTTCCAGATGCCGGTCGCCATGAAGGTGCTGGCCCCCTCGGGACTCAGCTTGAATCGGTACTTCTGCGCATCGGCTATCGACTCCACGACCAGGCCAACGGCAAACACGGCAAGCCCCAGCGCGATGAGGGGAGCTGGTACCATCGGGGCCGGTTGCCTGGACAGGATGCCATGGACGGGAAGCAGTACCACCCAGACGGTGATCGCCTGGAGGAGCCAGAAGGAACCGAACTTGATAAAATCATCACGCTTGTCATCGAAGCGGTGGTCGACCTTGATATGCAGGATCCTGTTGAACAGGTATGTGCCAAGGCGGACGCCCCATAGCACCACGGCGGCTCCGGTGGCGATCTGCACGGGGCTCAGGCCCGGCGAGGTGACGAGCAGTACCAGTGTCAGCACCACGAATGAAAGGCTATAGGTAATGTCGGTAAATACGTCGGTATGGAGCACGGCCGCTATGACGAAGAATACGGCATTGATGGCCAGACTCAACAGCAGCATCTGCAACACATTCATCTATGCTCCCTTTTAATTTCCTGATTGGAAGATATAGTGTGCATGCTGTACTAGTCAAATCATCGACGGAAGGAAGCGACCGTCGGCTGTCCTGATCGTCAGGAGCGGCATGGCGGTCTGATCGCCGGCTCCTGTGCCGGCAATTCCCTTCTGGCACCCACCATGCCTCCTAGCCGAAATGCTTGCGCATGAATCTGCGATAGGCCTTCTTGAACCATGGAATGCCGTTGAAGATGTCGCCCCAGAGATCGTAGTAGTCTCGCTGGGCCACGATGCGGCCATCATCGTGCAAGGTCAGCGCCGTGGCGCCATGGACCGGGGTGCTCGGGAATTTCTCGAACATCATCGTCATCGTCCACTGCATCAGGATCACGTTGCCATCCTGCGCGGCCGTGTGTATGTCCATGCGCAGTTCCTTGCACCTGGCGGCCAGCCGCCCGCACAGGGCCTCGAACTCCGCCAAGCCTTCGATGCGCTGTATCGAATCCTGGAACACGATGTCGGGGTGGTAATAGGGATAGATATGCGACCAGTCAGGCTTGCCCTGGGTATTGTAGGTTCTGGACCAGAGGGCCCTGACGATATCCACCGTGAGCCTGGGGTGTCCATCCGTGGCGCCTGCGATCGCACCAGAATCGTTATGCATCCGATTACTATAGCAAGGAACAATAGCGAAGGCCAGCCTGCATCTGTCCGGCAGTGCCCCGTGTATCCGCCTTGTTTTACTTAACGCGCGTATAGTATACTGATGGCATGGGAACGATCCTTGTCGGCACTTCGGGCTACCACTACAACGAATGGGTCGGATCGGTCTATCCGGCCGACTGCGCCCGGGAAGACCTTTTGGCCCGCTATGCGTCGATGTTCCCCACGGTCGAGCTGAACGAGACATTCTACCGCATGCCGACGGCCGAGCGGCTTGGCGTACTGGTGGCCGGGTCGGGGCCGGCCCTGTCATTCTCGGTCAAGGCGAACGAGGCGCTGACCCATCGCATCGACCAGTCTGGCTGGAAGGATGCGGCGCGCCTGTTTGTCGGCGCCCTCGAGCCGCTGATCGTGGCGGGCAGGCTCCAGGCGGTGTTGCTGCAGTTTCCGGTGACGTTCGGCTACGATGTGGATCACCGGCGCTACCTGAACGCCCTGCTCGGCGCCATGCCAGACCTGCCGCTGGCCGTCGAATTCCGCAATGCCGGATGGTACAACAACCGTGTGTTCGACTCGCTGCGCGCCCGCTCGGTCGCCGTCGCGTCGCTCGACCTGCCTGAGCTCAAGGGCTTGCCTCCCGTCATCGACGTGATCACCGCGCCCCTGGCCTACATACGCCTGCATGGCCGCAATGCCCGCGACTGGTGGGGGTCGGATGCCGCATCGCGCTACGACTACCTCTATTCGAACGAGGAACTGGCTGCCTGGAGCGCGCGGATACGTGGCATGGCGACGCGGGCCGAAACGGTGCTGGTCTACTTCAACAACCATCGGCGCGGCCAGTCGGTCGGCAATGCCTTGACCCTGGCTTCCATCCTTGCCAGGCCCAGAGCGATGCCGGAAGGCGCGGCATGATCGCCACAGCGACCGCCACCGCGAGCACCGTTGTCCATCTGAATGTCGCCGACTTTCAGGCCGCCGTCGCCATATCCCGGGACCGGAGCCTGGCATCCAGGCCATTCGTGATCGCGGGGGCCAGTCCGGCCGCGCGGGCGATCGTGCTGGGACTGTCGCACCGGGCGCGCGATGCGGGGCTGGCCGTTGGCATGGGCCTGCCCGCGGCTCAGCGGCTCGTGCCTGGACTCATCGTGATGGCGCCCGATCCCGCCGCGTGCGCTCTGGCCGAGGCCGGTATGGCGCGTATAGCCGCGCGCTGGGCCCCGCTCGTGCAGGACGACTCGGGCGGCCACCTCTTCCTGGACCTGGCCGGCACCGGGCGGATCTTTGGCCCCGCAATCGATTGCGCCGTCTGCATACGCAACGAGATAGCCGACACGCTGGGCCTTGAGCCGGCGGTGGCGGTGGCGGCCAACAGACTCGTGGCCAAGGTCGCGGCGCGGAGCATCAGACCCGTCGGCGTGGCCTACGTGCGGCGCGGTGACGAGGCGAGCTTCCTGTCGCCGCAGGATGCCACCCTGCTGCCAGGCATCGGGCCTGCACTCGCGCGCGTCCTGTCGGTAACCGGCATCCACGAGATTGGCCAGCTCGCGGCGCTGTCCGACTTCGAGGCGGTGGCTCTGTTCGGCAAACGCGGGCTGGCGCTCAGGGACGCCGCGCTCGGCATTGATCCAACACCGGTCGCACCGGGAGGCCTCGCGGAGCGCGTCATCAGGCGCAGGGTCGATTTTGAGTCGGACCAGCTTGATGCCCCGGCTATCAGGGCCGCCCTCGTCGCCGCCACCGAAGACGCCGGGCTTGAACTCAGACGCTCGCTCCTGGCCGCAGGGCGTCTGCGTGTCGCCGTGCAGTACGCCGATGGTTGTCGGGCCGAGGCGTCCGAGCGCCGTGGCACGACATGGATCCTCGATGCCGAGCTGCTTGCCGCCGCCGACCGAGCCTTCGATCGGGCCGCGACACGCAGGGTGCGACTGCGCGCACTCGCGCTGGAGCTGTCAGCGCTGGCTCCCGCGCGGCGTGAACCGGACCTGTTCGCGCCGGATGACCTGGGCCGGCTGCGGCGCCTGCAGTCCGCGGTCGATACCGCACGGACGCGCTTCGGACCGGCCGCCGTGACGCGGGCAAGCGCCCTGGCCGCCAGCCGCGACCATGTCCGCTGCGTAGGCGGTCTCCGATGACGGAACGCCTGCCATGAGCGGGGTCCGGCTGGGCATACGCTCGGCATACTCGCTGCTGTACGGCACGTGCGGTCCCGCCGACATCTGCAAGCGGGCCGCCACCTACGGCGCCACTGCCATCGCCATCACCGACCGCGACAATCTGTACGGCCTCCATGCCATTGTGGAAGCCGCCCGCGGGGCCGGTCTCAAACCGATCATCGGCGCGGAGCTGAGTGCCGGCGGCGGGCACGGAAACGGCGGCCGCGTCTTCGCCTTCGTACGCAATCGCGCCGGCTTCTCGCGACTCTGCGAGCTGCTGTCGGCCGCGAGCGCGGCCAGCCAGGGCGGCGAGACGGCCAGTTTCAATCTGGCGCAGGCACTGTGCGACGATGCAGACGGCCTCGTGCTTGCCTCGGACTCGCCGGATATCATCGCGGCCCTGGCGGGGCGCGTGCCTTCACTGTACGCCGCGGTCACGCCCTCGTCCGTGCGAGCCATACGAGCGGCCCGCGGCCTCGGCGTGCCGCTCGTCGCCCTTGACGACGCGACCTTCCTTGATCCTGAAGACCGCGCCACGCACGAGGTGCTCCGCGCGATCGCCCTCGGCAAGACCGTCGGCAACCTTGCCGCACGCGATGTCGAGCCGGGGGCGCCCGATGGCGGCCTCTTCCTTCCGGCGGCCGATTTCGAGAGGCGGCTCGCCTTCTGGCCGGAGGCACTGGCCGCGACAGCGGATATCGCCGCCCTGTGTCCCTTCGATACGGTCTTCGATGGCTTCGTCTTTCCGGAATATGGCGGTGCCGACGCGGCCGAGGTACTGCGCGCCCGCGTGATCGACGGGGCCGAGCGGCGCTACGGCGAGCTGTCCGACGGCATCATCGGGCGCATCGACTACGAGCTTGGCATCATCGGCCGCAAGGGCTTCGCGCCATACTTCCTCGTGATGGATGACATCGTCGCGATGTCCAGCCGCACCTGCGGCCGTGGCTCCGGTGCCGCATCGATCGTAGCCTATGCCCTGGGTATAACCAACGTCGACCCCATCGCCTACAACCTGTACTTCGAGCGCTTTCTGACCATGTCCCGACCCGATCCGCCCGACATCGATGTTGACTTTGCCTGGGACGAACGGCCTGCGTTGCTGCGTCGCGTCATCGAGCGCTTCGGAGCCGATCGCTGCGCCCGGGTCGCCAACCACAACATGTTCCGTCCGCGTTCCGCCTTCCGCGAGGTCGCCAAGGCCTATGGCTTCGCCGATGGGGAAATATCGCGGCGCGAGCACCGGCTCGAGGCTCCGGGCTCCGGCGGTGGCGATGTCGACCCGCCATGGGACGAGATACTCGCCATAACGCGCAGGATGACCGGCCTGCCACGGGGCATGTCGATGCATTGCGGCGGCCTCGTCATAGCGCCGGGGCCACTGCGGCGCTATGCACCGATCGAACGCTCGGCCGGAGGCTTTCCGCTGCTGGCCTGGGAGAAGGATGGTGCCGAAGCGGCAGGCCTCGTCAAGCTGGACCTGCTTGGCAACCGGTCGCTCGCCGTGATACGCGACGCCCTGGCCGACCTGCGCGATGACGGCATCGATATAGACGAGGCGCTGTGGCGCCCGGCCGACGATCCGCAGACGGTCGCTGCCCTGGCCCGCGGCGACTCGATGGGCGTCTTCTATATCGAGTCGCCCGCGATGCGGCAGCTGCAGCGCAAGACGGGCGCCGGCGACTTTGACCACATCGTCATCCACAGCTCCATGATCAGGCCCGCCGCCAACAAGCTGATAGCGGAGTACGTGCGCCGGCTGAAGGGCGCGCCCTGGCAGCCGCTGCACCCGCGACTGCGGGGTGTACTGGATGAAACCTACGGCATCGTCTGCTACCAGGAAGACGTGTCCAAGGTCGCCATCGCCCTGGCCGGTTTCGACGAGGACCAGGCCGACCGCCTGCGCAAGGTGATATCGAAGAAGGCCGGCGAGGCCAGGCTCGCCGAGTACCGCGATAAATTCTTCGCAGGCTGCGCCGGCAACGGCGTCGATCAGAAGACGATACAGACGGCCTGGGACATGCTGTTGTCGTTTGACGGCTACTCGTTCTGCAAGCCGCACAGCGCCTCGTACGCGATGGTATCGTTCCAGTCGGCCTGGCTCAGGGTGCACCACCCGGCCGCCTTCATGGCCGCGGTGCTGGCCAACCAGGGCGGTTACTACCGGCCCCACGCCTACATCAGCGAGGCGCGGCGGATGGGGTTATCGGTGGCCGGCCCCGACATCAACCATAGCCGCTGGGCCTATCGCGGCCGGTCCGATACCGTGCAGGTTGGCCTGATGGCGATAGCCGGCCTGTCCAGGGGGGCCGCCAACGCCGTGATCGAGGAACGCGGCCGGGGCGGCCCGTACGTCGACCTTGCCGATTTCTCGCTGCGGATGCGCTCGTGCGCGACGAGGCCGGCCAGGGACGACCTCGTCGCGCTGGTCGCCGCGGGCGCCTTCGACTCGCTGGCCCCATCCGACAGCCGCGCGGCACAGGCCCGAGCCCTGCTGTGCGCCGAACCGGCCCCCGAGATCCAGGGCGACCTGTTCACGGCCGCCGCCAGTGCCGGCGGCCGCACGCCTCGCGCGCCCCATGCCGCGGTGGTGCCGACCTCGAGGCTTCGTACCACCGAGCGGGAGCTGCGCGACGAGTTCGAGGCGCTGGGCTTCCTGCGTGACCATCACCCCCTGATCCTCTGGGGACAGGCGGTCTCGCGCGTCAAGCGCATCATGGCCCGCGACATGGCTCGGCACATCGGCCGTCGGGTCACCCTGCTGGGCTGGCCGATAACGCAGAAGGAAGTCTTTACCTCGGGCGGCCTCATGATGGACTTCGTCAGCCTGGAAGACGAGACGGCACTGTACGAGACGGTGCTGTTCCCCGAGGCGTACACCCGGTGGCACCACATGCTCGTCGCACCGCAACCCCTGATAGTCAGTGGCCTCGTCTGCGATGACCACGGGGCCCTGTCGGTCGAGATCGGGAGCCTGTCACCGCTTGAGGCGCCCGTGCCTCGATCCGGACCGGGCAGGAGTCAACGCGATGCGTCCAGGTAGCCGGCGCCGTCTGCCGTCCCGGATCGCATCCGGTCATCACGGCACGCACAGGTACCATGCCGCGCTCCTGCCTACCCTGACGACGCTGACCGCAGAGAACACCGAACGCATCTCATCGAGCCCATTCCTGATGAAGTTGAAGTAATCACCGCCCTCCAGCCATTCGATGATGCTGGTTGGAAGATGACGATCGGCGGTGTAGTCGTGGAACAGCACGATGCGACGCGACAGGCGGCGGGCCTCGCGGAACAGCGCGAGGCGATCATCCCTTCTGAGGCCGTGGGCCACGTAGGCGGCGCTGACCAGATCGAAGGAATGGTCGGGATACGGCAAGCCCTTGAGCACATTGCCGATCGAGCACCCCACCCCCCTGCTCCGCGCCTGCTCGACCATGCCCGCGGCCACATCGACGCCGTGCACGTCCCAGCCCTCGGCACGCAGGGCAGCGGTGAACGCGCCCGTGCCGCAGCCCAGATCGAGCGCCGTCGCGCCATGCGGATCAGGCAGCGCATCCCGGCCAAGGGCAAAACAGGCGGCATAGGACCTGGTCTGTCCGGCGAAGAACCAGCCGTAGGGTATCGATATACGCTGGAACAGCCGCGCATGGCGCTGGCTGTGGCTCATTCCCATGGTTCGCTCCTTGCATATATCCTGCTTTCATTATATATCTTATCTACTATTTTGTCGCCGAACAAGGAGCACCCATGGCCGGAAAGCCGCACCGCATCGCAACCTTCCTGGCGGATCACCGCCGATGGATACAGGGCGTCGTCGCGCTGGGAGTATACATCGGCGCGTCGTTCCTCGGTATCAGCATCTGGTGGATTCTGGGTATCGGAATCCTGACAGGGGTCGTCTTTGGCAAGGTATTCTGCCGCTGGGCCTGCCCAATTGGCCTCGTGATGGAGATCGTAACCGGGCTCGGCGGTCCCAACAACAAGTTCCAGGGCATGTATCAATACCACAAGCTTGGCTGCCCGATAGCCTGGGCATCGGGCGCCCTGAACAAGGCCTCATTGTTCCGGGTGCGCATCGATGAATCCAGCTGCTCCAGGTGCGGTCTGTGCGACAAGGCCTGCTACCTCTCGACGCTTGAACCGGCGCGGTTCAGCCTGTTCATGAAGAACAAGGAGCGACCCGCCGACGCGTACGCATGCTCCAAGTGTCTGGCCTGTGTCAGTGCGTGCCCCACCGGCAGTCTCTCGTATACGCCGAAGACTCGCTGACCAGGCGAAGCGGCAAGGCCGCTAGCCCTGGCTGCCGAGCATGAATCTGGCCGTCGCCTCGGCAGCCGGCGCGCCCGATGCGTCGAAGACCGTCCCATGTGTCGAAAGGATGCGGCCCTTCGTCTCGACGACCCTGCCGACGATCCTGACCGTGGTGCCCGTCTCGACGGGCTTCCTGAACCGCACCGTCATCTCGGCCGTCACCGCGGCCCGGTCTGCCATCGCCTCGGCGACGTGGATGCAGGCATGGGCCATCGCCTCGTCCAGCAGCATCGACAGGAAGCCACCGTGCGTCATGCGCTTCCAGCCGGAGAAGTACTCAGGTATCACAAGCGAAGCCTCGGCCTCTCCCGCGGCCGGATACGAGAAGCGCAGGTGCAGCCCACGCTCGTTCTTCGCCCCGCAACAGAAGCAGCCGGCATCATTCTCAATGCGTTGTTCCATGCCGCCAGTATAGCAGTAACAGGTCTGTTGATCAGCCTTCCAGGCCGTAGCGCTTGATGCGGTACAGTATGGTACGCCTGCTGATGCCGAGCTCCTGCGCCGCCCGGGTACGATTGCCGCCATGGTTAGCCAGTGCGCGCTCGATCGCCGCGCGCTCGAGTCGCTCGAGCGAAGTCGCGTCCGGCGCAGAGCCATCGTCGCGCGCCGTCATCGAGGCGGCAACGACCCTGGATTCGGCGGGGAACTCCAGATCGCCCGAGCGTATCATCGTGTCGTCGGCATAGATGAGCGCGCGCTCTATGATGTTCTCGAGCTCCCGTACATTGCCGGGCCAGGAGTAGGCCGCAAGGCGGGCCAAGGCATCGTCCGAGAAGCGGATGTCGCCCTTGCTCATCCGCGCCCGCAGTCTGCCCAGGAGCTGTTCGGCCAGGGCAGGAATATCGTCGCGCCGTTCACGGAGCGGAGGAACCTGGACACGCAGGACATTGAGTCGATAGTACAGATCCTCGCGGAAACCACCCTCGTGCACGAGTGCCTCGATGTCGCGGTTCGTGGCCGCGATGATGCGGGCCGGCACCGGAATGTCCCGCGTCCCGCCGAGCCTCCGTACCACGCGCTCCTGCAACACCCTGAGCAGCTTGACCTGGAGCCGGCTCGGCATTTCGCCGATCTCGTCAAGAAAGAGCGTGCCCGATCCAGCCAGCTCGAAGAGGCCAGGCTTGCGTGCGTCCGCGCCGGTGAACGAACCCTTCTCGTGGCCGAACAGCTCGCTCTCCATCAGGCTCTCGTGGATGCCGCCGATGTTGACCGCGACGAATGGCTCGCCCGATCGCGGCGACAGCGCGTGAAGCTCCCTGGCGACCACCTCCTTGCCCGATCCGCTCTCGCCGGTTATCAGGACCGTCGCGTCGCTGCCCGCCAGCTTCTCGACGTCCCGGCGGAGGGAACGCATGGCCACGCCATCGCCTATCAACCGGGAGGCGGCGGGCTCGGTCCTGACGCCCAGCTCCACCCTGTCTTCAAGGCGGCGACTTGCGACGGCGGCCTTCAGCTTGTGTACGAAGTCCTCCGGTTCGAAGGGCTTGATCAGGTAATCGGTCGCCCCGGACTTGAGCGCGCTGACGGCGTCGCGAATCTCGCCCAGCGCGGACATCATGAATATGGGGCACCGGATGCCCTCGGCCCTGGCCCTCTCGAGCAGTTCCTGCCCACCCATTCCGGGCATGCGGAGGTCGGTGACTATCGCCTCGAACGTCTCGGACTGCATCAGGACCAGCGCCTCGCGCCCATCGGCGGCAACCGCCGAGTCGATGCCATCCAGCGCCAGGAGGCGCTGCAGCGACTCGCGTATGTTCCGTTCGTCGTCGACTATCAGGATTCTCATGCCTGGCCCCCGCTCCCGGGCAGCGTGATGCGCGCCATGCAGCCGCCGCCATCCCGCGGCTCGAGGCCTATCGTGCCGCCCGCCGCCTGGACGAAACGCTTGCAGACGGCCAGTCCTATGCCGGTGCCGCGGCTCTTGGTCGTAAAGAATGGATCAAAGGCCTCGCGGGCGACGCCAGCGGCGATGCCGGCGCCGCGGTCCAGCACGTCGACGCGCACCGCGCCGTCGACCTGCCGTATGTCGATCGAAACGGCATCATCGGAGCCTCCGCTTTCAAGCGCGTTGCGGACCAGGTTCTCCAGCACCGACCTGAATCGCTCGGGATCGAAGACCACCGATGGAGTCCCTCCCTCGAGCGGCACGAGCAGGTCGCGCCCACAGAGCCTGTGGCCCACCTCGGCGGCTATGTCACGCGGATCGATGACGACAGGCCTGCCGGCGGGATCACGAAGATAATCCCCTACCCGATGGCTCAGAGCCGAGAGCCGCTCGACTTCCTCATTGATGATGCCCAGCTCGCGCATGGCGACCTCGGGGCAGGTCTTCTCAAGTATCCTGGTCTGCAGCCGTATCGACAGAAGCGGATTCTTGATCTCGTGAGCCAGTGTGCTCGCGGCGGTGCCCAGCACGACGAGGCTCCGTTGTTCCTCGAGCCTCTTTCGATACTCGGCATTCCGCAGGATCAGCAGGCGCACGAAAAAAACCAGCGCCCCGATGGCCACCACGACGAGAGGCAACAGCAGCTCGGACGCTCGGCGGCTTCTCCAGTACGACGGCTGTCTCACCTCAAGATATATGGTCTCCGCGTTGCGCAAGGTAGTGAAAAAGAAATAACTCGATATGGGCTGGGCCTGCTGGTTCTCCTCCGCGGGCCGAGGTTCCGCATCGCGCTCATGATCATGTGGCGGCGGTGGACCGGCACGGAAGGGCGACAGGATGAGCGCCACCGCGTCACGGTGGGGCAGATCGGCGTAGAGGTGTTCGGGTTCGAACGCCGCGGAACCGCTGGAGGCAGCCGCTGGCGTTGCGGCTGCCTGGGTGGCAGGAACATCGCCCCAGTCATAGAGTCGAGTCCCGTCGGCCGCGTAGGCGCCAACGCCGCGCACCTTGTCCCGCAGCGATGCGCTGCTTTCGATTGTCTCGCCAAAATCGCGATGGTCGCGCAGCCCAGCCAGCAGCAGGCTGAAGGTCCGCTCCACATCATTGCGGCTTTCGAGCCGGTCCTTCTGGGCTATGCCGTCGGCTATGATGAGAGCTAGAGCCGAGAGCGCCAGGAAGGCGATCGTCGCCAGACCTATCGAAGCGTACCACGTTCTGTCATGCCTCATGCGCGCTCCTCTACGGACTCGATCATGGTATGGACGAGATGATCTGGTCTTCGCCTTCCAGTCCGACCAGTCCCCGCAACCCGGAGACCGACGACAGGAAATCATACTGCGCGGCGATCAGCGCGTTGCGGTCGGCGCTGACCAGGGCCTCCGCCGCCGAGAGATCGGAAGCCGCGGCGGCTGACAGCTTGAACTTCTCGAGCATCCGGCTGTAACCACTCTGCGCATACTCCAGCGCCTTGGTTGACGATCCGATCGAGCGGGCTGCCGAGACCAGCCCGTTCACCGCGACGTCGATGTCGAGCGACAGGCTTCTGGCTCCGTCGGACGCATCGAGCGCGGCGCTCTCCGCGGCCGTCTTCGCGATAGCCACGCCGTTCGCCGCGTTCCACGGGTCCAGACTCAGCGTGCCCGACACCGTGACGGCCCCGGCGCCGAGGTACAATCCATCGGCGGCGCCCCAGCCGACGCTCTGCGACAGCCCGACGGCCAGAACCGGCATGTATGCGCTCTTCGCGACATCGACGGCGATTGTAGCCTTCTCGGTCTCGAGCGAATAGGTCGCCAGCGCGGGATTCACGCTGGCCGCCAGGCCGAAGAGTGCCGCCGAATACGCGGAGGTTGCCGCCTCGTCGAGCCTGGACAGCCTGGCCAGGACGTCATCGTAGCCCGAGAAATCCACCGGCCTCAATTCCGATGGCGTCGAGTCTCCCAGCAGCGAGGCAAGCCGTGCGCGCGCCGAGGCCAGTGCCCGCTGTGCGGTGGTCAGTGTGGTCTGGTTGGCGGCCGATTCCGCCTCCGCCTGCAGGTAATCGGATTCGGCCAGAACGCCAGCCTCGGTCTTGGCCTTGGCCATGCCGAGCCGCAGTGTCGCGGCATCGAGGTCGGCCTGCGCCGCCTCCACGCTGGCGGCCGCCTTGAGCACGGCATAGAAGGCCGCATCCGCCTGGCCAATGACGGCCACCCTGGCGCTCCGCACCGCCTCGGCGGCCGCCTTGACAGCCACCCCGCCGCTCCTGACCAGCGCTGCCTGCTTGCCGCCATCATAGACCGTCTGCGTGGCGGACAGCTTGACCGAGCCGCCGATGTTGTCGGCCAGCGTGCCGGTTCCAAGGTAGTCGACGGAGCCTCCAGCCGAGGTCGAGATCGATGGCAGAAGCTGGTATGACTGGGCCTTCTCGGCAAGCGCCGCCGAATCATAGGCCAGAACCGCCTTGCGCAGGCTCGCCGAGGCGGCCAGCGCCTGCGTTCTGACGGCCGCTATGTCAAGGGCGCCCTGTGCCGCGACCGAAAGGGGAAGAAGGCTAAGCGCCAGCACGGCCGCCAGCATCACGCGTATGGAAGATTTCATGGTAGCTCCTGTCATTCGTAGCGCAGCGCGTCTATCGGGTAGAGGTTGGCGGCCTTCCGCGCCGGATAGAAGCCAAAGAAGACGCCGACGGCTCCGGCGAAACCGACCGAGGCGGCTATGACCACCGGGCTTATGATCGTCGGCATGCTCATGAAGGTCGAAAGCGCCCACGAGAGCGCCAGTGCGAGCGATATGCCCAGGAGCCCGCCCAGGAGGCTCAGGATCACCGATTCGGCGAGGAATTGCAGCAGTATGTCCTTCTTGCGGGCACCCACCGACATCCGTATGCCTATCTCGCGCGTCCGCTCGGTCACCGATACCAGCATGATGTTCATGATGCCGATGCCGCCGACTATCAGCGAGACACCGGCTATGGCCGCGAGCAGCGATGTCAGGGTCTCGGCGGTCTGCGATGCCGTCGCAATGATCTCTGATTGGTTCATCACATCAAAGTCGTTGTCGCTGCCGTCCGACAGCCGATGCGATGCACGGAGTATGGCGGTGACATCGGCCTCTGCCGCGTCCATCAGGTCCGCGCGGACGACGCTCATCTCGATGCCCTGGATCTTGCCGTCACGAAGCAACCTGTTGACCGCCGTGTCCAGCGGTACCATCACGACATCGTCCTGGTCGTTGCCATTGTTGCCTGAGCCCTTGCCCTGGAGCACGCCGACGATGGTGAACGGCGTCGTGCCGATGCGCACCGACTTGCCAAGCGGGTCGTCGGTACCAAAGAGCTTGCTTGCCACGGTGGAACCGATCACGACGACCTTGGAACGCCTGGCAAGGTCGCGGTCGGTGAAGAACTCGCCTGAACTCATCGACCAGCCCTTGATGACTGTGTAGTCGGGCTCGACGCCATAGACCGTCGTCGACCAGTAGCCGCTGCCGCCGACCACCTTGGATGAAAGCCGTACCTCGCCCGATATCGCGGACAGGTAGCTGGCCTCGAGGCGCAGCTTGGTCACATCGGCCATGGTCAGCCGGTTGGCCTCACGCGGGCCACGCGGCGGCATCACCATGAGGAGGTTCGTTCCCATCGATTCAATCTGCTTCGTGATCTGCGCCTGGGAGCCGGAACCGATGGCGACCATCACGATGACCGAACAGACACCGATGATGATGCCCAGCGATGTCAGGAAGCTGCGCATCTTGTTACGGAATATCGATCGCGCCGAGGCGCTCGCGAGTTTGCCTATGGTCATGACGCGACCCCCGCCGCCAGCAACGCATGGCGTTCCTTCCAGGCGGCCAGGTCGAACGCGGCGTCACGCCGCTCCGCGACCGGCGCATCGGAGACTATGGATCCATCGCGCATCGTTATCACGCGCCTCGTGTACGACGCGACCTCCGGTTCGTGGGTCACCATCACGATGGTCTTGCCGCGCCCGTTCAGCTCCTGGAACAGGCTCATGATCTCCAGTGACATCTCGGTGTCCAGGTTGCCCGTCGGCTCGTCCGCCAGAATGAACGCCGGGTCGGTAACCATCGCCCGTGCTATCGCGACCCGCTGCTGCTGACCGCCGGAAAGCTGGTTGGGCTTGTGGTCGAGCCGACCGCCGAGTCCGACGCCGACGAGCGCCGCCTCGGCTCGCTGCCTCCTGTCGATGGTCGAGCCGGATCGATCGTAGAACAACGGCAGCTCGACGTTCTCCACCGCGCTCGTCCTCGATAGCAGGTTGAAACCCTGGAACACGAATCCGATCTTCGCATTCCTGATGTCGGCGAACTCATCCGAACTGGCCATGGAGGTCTGCAACCCATCGAGCACGTAACTGCCGGCCGTCGGCTTGTCCAGACAGCCCAGGGTGTTCATCAGCGTCGACTTGCCGGAACCTGACGGCCCCATGATGGCGACAAACTCCCCGGACTCCACGTCGAGGTCTATGCCGCGGAGCGCCTTGACGGTGATGTCGCCCAGGACGTAGAACCGTTTGATGCCTCGCAACTCTATGATTGCCATGATTACTGTACCTTCACCTTGACGATGACCCTGCTGCCATCGAGGTCGTCGGCATCGAGCAACTCGGTGCCGGAGCTGTCGCTGGCGCCGACACTGACGAGCCTGACGGCCAGCTTGCCCGCGTCATCGATGTACCAGAGCGTCTTCCTGGCCGCAGCCTCCGGAGCCGCGGAACCGGTGCTGGCCGCTGCCGCGTTGCCACTCCTGGTGCCCGCTCCGGGTCCGCCAAGGCCAGGTGGTCCGCCGGCGCCTGGCATCGAGCCACCCATCAGGCTCGAGAGTCCGCCACTGCTCTTCGCCTCGCTCGTTGTTCCTGATTCGGCCGCCTTCCGGGCCTCGTCGAAGCGGGCCAGCGCCTCCGACTTCTGCGCCTCGGTCAGCCCCGAAAGGCCTGCCGCGAAGGTAGCCCGCTGGACCTCGGCCGTGGTCAGCGTCGTCGGGGTGAACCGGAGCGCCGCGCTCGGCACAATGATGACATTGTCCTTCTTCTGCTTGATGAATTCGACATCGGCCGTCATGCCTGGCAGCAGCGTTCCGGATGGATTGGCCGCCAGGATGATGACGCTGTAATAGACGACATTGTTCGACGTATCAGGCACGAGGCGAATCTGCTTCACCGTGCCGGCATACTCGACGCCGGGGTCGGACTCCACCGTGAAACGCACGGACTGGCCGACATGGATGGAGCCAATGTCCAGTTCGTCGACCTGGGCCTCGATCTGCATGCTGGAGAGGTTGCCCGCTATCGTAAAGAGACTCGATGAGGTCGCGCTGGACCCGCCGACGACGCTCTGCCCCACATCGATGCTCCGCTCCAGGACGATGCCATCTATCGGCGAGGTGATGATCGCATACTGGTTGATCTCGGTCTCTATCTCTTCGAGCGCAACCTGGGCGGACAGCAGCTCCGCCTTGCCAACGTCGAGCGCTGCCTGCGCCGTCTTCAGGTCATATTCGGACAGCAACTGCTTCGCGAACAGGGCCTGCGCGTTCTGCAGGGCCAGCGCCTCGAGGTCATACGATGCCTTGGCCTTGTCGACGGATGCCTGCGCGGCCTTTGCCTTGAGCCGCAACAGGTCGGTATTGATCGTCGCCAGCACCTGCCCGGCATGCACACGGTCGTTGTAGTCGACCTTGACGCTCTCGAGGCGGCCGCTCATCTGGGCGAGCACCGTGACCGACGACACCACCGACAGGCTGCCCGAACTCGTTACCACGCTCTCTATCGTACCGCGGCCTATGGTGGCAAAATCATAACTCTGGGCCGTCGCTGCCGGGCGGGCCTTGCTTCCCGAACTCAACAGGGCGACCACGCCCGCGGCCACGACCAGAGCGGCGACGGCTGAAAGCACTTTCCATTTCTTCATTCTGCGTGCACTCCTTGCATACACCCCTCTAATGCAGGAAGCGTGCCAGGATTGACGCCCACGACCGGAGCCTAGATTGACGCCTGTCCGGTTTCGGCCCGGCGATCGATGGCAATGGGAAGAAATGGGTGCGCATCGCTTGCGCTGCGCAATTTCTGCGCATAGTAGCCGCATCGATCCCCTTGACCCCGGCGGCGCGCAAATCTATAGTGATGCTTCACGGCGACGACGAAGGGGAATCCGGTGCAATGCCGGAGCTAGCCCGTAACTGTATGCCATGCGCCGCGACTCTCCACAGGGCCGCAGACGTCTGGCGAGCCAGAATACCTTCCGCACCGCTTCTCGTGGAACGCTTCGTGGTACAGGCGTAAAGCGATTGTCTTCGACGCGTTCGCGTCGCGGCCCATCGAGCACACACCAATCAGGAACGTTCCTCCCTATCCGGCCGGTATCGGTTCGAGCCGCACGGTCGAAGTACCAGGAGGAAACGATGAGACGATCCATAGCGCTGACCATCGCGCTTGCCCTGGCCGCGTCGGGATCGATGCTGTCGGCGCAGACAGCGTCGGCGCAGACGGGCCCGGCGCTGACCTTCAAGGACGCCCGTGGAGTCACCGTGTCGCTGCCGGCCAAGGCCCGGCGCGTGGTGTCGCTATCACCCGCCATCACCGAAATCCTGTACGCCGCCGGCGCCGGCCCTGCCGTGGTCGGCGTCACCACCTACTGCAACTTTCCTGCCGAGGCGCTCGGCGTGCCCAAGATAGGCGGGTTCTCCCCGAATACCGTCAGCGTCGAGGCAATAGTCGCGCTGAAGCCGGACCTGGTCGTCGGAGAGCTGGCGGCGCATGGCCAGCTGGGTGCCGAGTTCGAGCGCTCAGGCATCAGGTTTGCCGCGCTGCCGCAGACCGACTTCGAGTCGGTATTGCAGGCCATCGAGGTCCTGGGCCGGCTCGCCGGCGACGTCTCGAAGTCAACGTCTCTTGTCGCCTCGCTACGGGCGAGGATGGCGGCGATCGCCGAAAAGACCGCCTCGGTTCCGGCGGACAAGCGGCCAATCGTCTTCTGGGAAACCTGGGACGAACCGCTAATGAGCGTCGGGCCCCACGCCTTCACCGGCCAGATCATCGAGGCCGCCGGTGGCCGCAACTGCTTCTACGACTCCCAGGCGGACTGGCCGGTCGTCAGCTTCGAGGCGGTACTGGCCCGCAACCCGGACTACATCATGGCCGCCGACAGCCATGGAGCGGCGCTGACACCGGAACGTCTGGCGCGGCGGCCAGGCTGGAACGCCCTCAAGGCCGTGCGCCTTGGTCATGTCGTGCTGCTCGACGGCGATATCATGTCGAGGCCAGGACCACGGCTGGTCGATGCGCTCGAACAGATGGCCAAGGTGCTGTATCCCGGGATGTTCAACTAGCATGGACCATCGACGGAGCCGCGTGGCCATGGCCTACCTGGGGTTGCTGGCGGTGCTCCTGGTGGCGTCTGCCGCGTCGCTGGCGCTGGGCGCCGTCAGGCTGAACCCCGCGCGTGCGCTGGCGGCCCTGTGCGCGCCGGCGGACGCAGCGCCGGAGCCGGCGGCCGTGATAGCCAGGCTCAGGCTCGCTCGGACCTGCCTTGCGGCCGCCGTCGGCGCATCGCTTGCGGCCTCCGGCGCCGTGTTCCAGGGCCTGTTCCGCAATCCGCTCGCCGACCCCTACGTGATCGGCAGCTCGGGAGGCTCGGCCTTCGGAGCGGTCTGCGCGATCGTGTTCGGCTCCGGCATCAGGGCGCTCGGTTTCTCGGCGATAGGGCTGGCCGCCTTTGCCGGCGGTCTGGCGGCGACGCTCGTCGTCTACCTGGTCGCCGGAGCGACGCGGCTGCGCTCCGATTCGTCCAGCCTGCTCCTGGCAGGCACCGCCCTTGGCTCGCTGTTCTCGGCCTTTGTCTCCGTCATGCTGGCTCTCAAGGATCAGGACCTGCACCAGGCATGGTTCTGGCTGCTCGGCGGGTTCTCCGGTCGTGGTTTGCCCGAACTCGCCGCGGCCGCGCCTGCCCTGATCACAGGCTTCATAGCCGCGATGGCATCGTCGCGGTCGCTCGACCTGCTGTCTGTCGGTGACGAGGAGGCAACGAGCCTTGGCATGCGGCCGGTGCGCACGCGGTTCGTCGTCGGGGGCTTCGCGGCCCTGTCGGTGTCGGCGGCCGTCGCCCTGGCCGGCGCGATCGGCTTCGTGGGCCTCATAGCGCCACACCTTGCCAGGCGCCTCGTCGGCCCGCGCCACCGCCTGCTCATTCCCGCGGCGGCCCTGACCGGTGCCGCGCTGCTCATCGTCGCCGACACGGTGGCGCGCACCGTCTTTGCCCCGGTCGAGATGCCCGTCGGAGCGATGACCGCGCTGATAGGAGCGCCCTTCTTCATCTGGAAAATAGCCCGCCGCGGGCTCGAGGGCACTCGATGAGCGCCGTGGATACGGCGGGCCGGGAGCTGGTCGAGGCGGCCAGGCTGTGCGCCGGATACGCCGACAGGGTCGTGGTCAGGGACGCGACATTCCGGATGCGGACCGGCATGCTCGCGGTCGTGCTTGGCCCGAACGGATGCGGCAAGACGACCCTCTTGAAGACATGCATCGGGCTGTTGCCCGCGCTGTCCGGCCGGATCGACCTGGGCGCCTCGCCGGTAACCTCGATGGATCCCAGACAACGGGCCCGGATGGCGGCCTGGGTACCGCAGAGTGCCGAGGCCGCCTGGTCGTACCGGTCGCGCGACATTGTCGCGCAGGGCCGCTATTCCATCAGGGGACCCTTCGCTCCCTACGATCAGGACGACGAGGTGGCCATCGACCGGGCGATCGACGCGATGGATGTGCGGGCCTTCGTCGACCGCCCCCTGTCGTCGCTGTCCGGCGGCGAGGCCAGGCGCGTGCTAATAGCGCGCGCGCTCGCCCAGGACACGCCGATCCTGGTTCTCGATGAGCCTGCGGCCCACCTCGATCCCGGCAGACAGATCGAGCTGATGGAGCTGCTCGTCACGCTCGCCAGGTCGGGAAAGGCGGTACTGCTCAGTGCCCATGACGTCAACGCCGCGCGGCGTTTCGCGGACATGGTTCTGCTGGTCGGCAGTCACGGTGACTCCATCTTCGGCGAGCCACACGAGGTGCTGACGCCGGACCGGCTGGAAGACGCCTACGACACACATTTCATACACGGTTCACACGTCGATTATGGCAGCTATGTATTGCCCGTCTCGCGCAGGCACCGGAAGGATTCGTAACCATGGACACCGATTCGATACGCCATGCGATCAGGGCGCGGCTCGACGATCTGACCAAACCCAAGGGCAGCCTGGGCAAGCTGGAAGACTTCGCCGAGAAGCTGTCGCTTATCCAGGGACTCGTGCCGCCGCGCGTCCGCCGCAAGGCAGTCTTCGTGCTGGCGGGCGACCACGGCGTCGTCGACCAGGGCGTATCGCTGTACCCCAGGGAGGTCACCGCGCAGATGTTCCGGACCATCATGGCCGGAGGCGCGGGTATCAACGTGCTGTCGCGGGCCTGCGGCTTCGATGTGTACGCGGTCGATGCCGGCGTCGACGCCGACCTGCCAGCCTGGCCCGAACGTGGAGCGGCTGGGGCTCCGGGCTGTTTCTCGATGAAGGCGGTGCGTGGCACCAGGGACTTCGCAAGGGAGCCCGCCTTTGCGGAGACCGAGTTCGAGGATTGCCTGGAGCATGGCATGCGGCTGGCCCGTTTCGCCGTAGACGAAGGCTACGACATGGTCGCCCTGGGCGATATGGGCATAGGCAATACGACCAGCGCAGCCGCCATTCTCATCGCCTACGGCTTCAATCCTGACCTGATCATAGACCGCGGCACGGGCATCGATGACCAGAGGCTGGAACACAAGCGCGCCATCATACTGGACGCGGTCCGTGCCCGCGGCCCGTTCGAGACGCCCGAGTCCGTCGGCATCGCGCTGGGCGGCCCCGAGATCGTGACCGCGGCCGGCGTCATCCTGGGCCTCAAGGGCACGGGCATCGCCTGCGTGCTCGACGGCTTCCCGATAACGGCCGGCGCCGCCATCGCCTGGAAGATAGATCCTGCGGTGGTCGACTACCTCTTCGCGGGGCACCGGTCCAGGGTCAGGGGCCACGGGCCGGTGCTCGAGGCGATGGGACTGGAGCCGATCGTCAACCTGGACATGAGACTGGGAGAGGGCACCGGCGCGGTCATCGGCGGATTCATCATCGAACTGGGCGTAAAGATCGCCGGCCAGATGGCTCGTTTCTCCGAGTTGGCGGTTTCGAAGGCCGGCACCGACGAGCTGGACTTCTAGCGGGACCGCAGCGGGATCCGGTCCAGGGCCTCGTAGCGCGAACCGCCGCGGTCAAGGATCGATCGATACACTGTCACCGTGTCGATCGTGCATGAGCATGCTATCGGCGTCGCCCTCTCGGCCGCCGTTAGCTGAACGCCGGGCCGGCCGGCGCGTGCCAGCGTGATGTGGGGCGTGTAGGGCCGCCGTTCCCGAGGCCTGAACGGCACGCCGCTCTCGGCGCCGGCCCGTTGCAGCTCGCGCTCGATGCCATCGGCCAGCAGGGTCGCCTCGGCGGCGCCATCGTCGATCGCGGCCGCCAGCACCGCGGCCCGGTTCCGCGGCGGGAAGGTAATGAGCCCGTGGACGCGCAGCACGAAGTCCGCGCCGGCACGTTCCGCGACCGTGCGTCGCACCGCCAGCCCGACGGATGCCAGCCGGCTCCCATCGATATCACCCAGAAAGGCAAGCGTCAGATGCAGGTGCCCGGGTCGCGCCCAGCGCAGGTCGGTCCGCGCGCTTCGCAGGGAGGCACAGGCATCGATCAGCGTCTGCATGCATGCATCAGAAAGCGGCAGTGCGATGAACACACGCACGGCGTTCCGTGCCTACAGTGCCGCCAGTATCTCGGCGGCGTGGCCCTCGGGGCTGACCTTGGGAAATATCTTCTTGACGATGCCGTCCGGACCAACCACCACGGTGGAGCGCAGCACACCCTCGTACTTCTTGCCATACATCGACTTCTCGCCCCACGCGCCCCAGGGCTTCAGCACGATGGTACCCGGGTCCGCAAGGAGCATGAAGGGCAGATCATGCTTGGCCTTGAACCTTGCGTGGGAGGCCGGCGTGTCGGGGCTGATGCCCATGACGACGGCGCCCCTGGCCAGGATCTGGTCATAGACGTCGCGGAAGCCGCAGGCCTCCCTGGTGCAGCCGGGGGTATCGTCCTTGGGATAGAAATAGACGACGACGTTCTTGCCCCTGAATGAGGAGAGCGTCACCCTGGCGCCCCGATCGTCTTCGAGCGTAAAATCCGGTGCAGGACTTCCTTCGGTCAGCATTGCGCCCCTCCTTGCCTATTCGTCGAATTCGATCCTGAAACTGGCACCATCGTGCCAATCGATATCGAGCGTGCCATTGATCTGCTCTGCCAGCATGGTGACGAGCTGCAGGCCGAAACCGGCTGCGCCGGAGCCGCCCGCCGCCGGGGTCTGCCCGGCCGCCGCCCGAGGGGCCGCCCGAGGGGCCGCCCGTTGGGCCGCGCTGTCCGTCAGGCCGATCCCATTGTCCTCATACTGCAGCCGTATGCGGGTGCCGACCCTGTGCACCGTCAGCGTGATCTGTCCGTCGGCCCTATTCCTGAACGCGTACTTGATGGAATTGGTCATCAGCTCGTTGATGATGATACCCAGCGCCGACAGACGCTTCTCGTCCAGCATGATGTCATCGATGGTCGTCAGGCACCGGACAGATTCGTTCCTGGACACATTGCGCGCTATCTCATCGACGAGGTCCGGAAGGTACTCCTTCATGGAAATGGAGCCGATCGTGTCAGAGTTGTACAGCTTGTCGTAGAGCACCATCATGCTCGCGATGCGGCTGACCGCCGCCCGCAGCGCATCCTTGGCTTCCTGACTGTCGATCGTCTCGATCTGCAGCCGCAGCAGCGAGCCAAGCGTGTTCATGTTGTTCTTGATGCGATGCTGGACTTCCTTGAGGAGCATCTCCTTCTCGCGAAGCAGGTCCGCAACCTTCCGCTCCGCGGCCTTGCGCTCCGTCACATCGACGAACGTGCATACGACCTGGCGGACGGCACCGCCGTCATCGAGCTGCGGGACGGCATCCACCGCCAGCCACACCCGGTCACCGACCACGGGCCTCGAGACGCCCATGATGGTGCCGAGTATCGGGCGTCTCGCGGCGATAGCCATCGGCACCGGATGCGTCTGCCCCGGGAATGGTGAACCGTCTTCGTGGATGACGTTCCAGCTGGGGTCGAAGGATGTCCGGCCCAGAAGCTGGTCCTCACTGAGCCCGAGCAGTTCCAGGGCTTTGGGGTTGCTCAGCAGTATCTCGGCGCGGGGCCCCTGCAGCAGGACGCCAACCTGCATCGCCCACACCGTGTTCCTGAATCGCTGCTCGCTTGCCCTGAGCGCCTCTTCCATACGCTTCCGTTCGGTTATCTCGAAGAAGGTCGTCACGAAGTGATCAGGCTTGTTCTGGAAGGCGACGATCTCATACCATCGGTCATTCAGCTCGAGGTGCTGCTGAAACCGGATTTCCTTCCCCGTCCGAGCCACCTCGCCATAGGTGGATATCCAGTCGAACGGGTCGTTCTCGATGCCGGGGAACACCTCCGTCACGAGCTTGCCTGACGGTTCGGCCACGCCGGTCATACGCTCGTAGCTCGGGTTCGCCTCGAGCACGACATAGTTTGCCGGCTTTCCATCGCGGTCGTAGACCATCCGATGGTAGGCGGTGCCGATCGGCCCCTTCTCGAACAGCGACCTGAACGTCTGCTCGCTCTCGTTCAAGGCCGCGGCATGCTTGATCAGGACATCCTGCGTCGCCCGCAACTCGTCGTTGGCCGCCTGCAGGCGCCCGCAGGCCTCCTCGATCCGGGCCTCTCGATCCCGGATGCCGCGCTGTGCCTCGAAGAGCCTGAACGCCATTCTGATGGAGGCATCCAGCACGGCAATGCCCGAATTCTTCACCACATAGCCGTAGTTGTTCACCTTCGCGGTGCCGTGAACGATTTCCGGCTCGGTATGGGATGACAGGAAGATCACGGGGATATCGCGGCTCTCAAGAATCATCGTCGCCGCTTCGGTGCCGTCCATGCCATCACCGAGCTCGATATCCATCAGGACAAGATCCACCGGAACGGAATCGACGCAGACCATCTGGATGGCCTGTTCACCGCTGTTCGCGACGATCACCTCGTAGTCATATGCCGCAAGCCGACGGGCCTCGTCCAGCGCTATCAGCGCTTCGTCCTCGACCAGGAGGATGACCCTGCGTCCAGGCCCGTCCGGTTCAGGCATCGGCCACATCTTCCGGCTCATCCGGTTCCGGCTCATCGGGCGCAAGGTCGGGGACGTACCGGGCGCGGGGGCTCGGCGGCCGCATGGAGCCAAGCTCGGGGTTGTGCACCAGGTCGCGCGGCTTGGAGCCCTGTGCCTTGCCGACGATGCCCTTCTCTTCCATCAACTCGACGAGACGCGCGGCGCGGTTGTAGCCAATCTTCAGCTTGCGCTGCAGGAACGACGCACTGGCCTTGCCCTGCGACAGCACGATCTCGAGGGCCTTCTCGTACAGGGGGTCATCATCCTCGTCATCGAACAGTGACGGGCCTTCGTCTTCCTCGTCGTCCACGAACATCTCGTCGTCGATATAGTCGGGCTCGCCGAGCGTCTTCACATGCGCGACGACCCGCTCCACCTCGTCTTCCGACACGAAGGCGCCCTGCATGCGCACCGGGAACGCGTCGGTGGCGCTGGAATACAGCATGTCGCCACGGCCGAGCAGTTTCTCGGCGCCGACCATGTCGATGATGATGCGCGAGTCGAATTTGCTGGCGACCATGAAGGCGATGCGGCTGGGGATGTTCGCCTTGATCAGGCCCGTGATCACGTCGATGCTCGGCCGCTGTGTGGCCAGCACCAGGTGGATGCCGACGGCGCGCGACATCGCGGCGAGCCGCGCCAGGGTCGATTCCAGTTCCTTGCCCGTCGTCGCCATCAGGTCGGCGAACTCGTCTATCACGACGACGATGTAGGGCAGGCGGTCGGTCGCCATGTTCTTCTCGCCAATCTTGCGGTTGAACGACCTGATATCACGGACACCCATCGCGTCGAGCAGGCTGTAACGCCGCTCCATCTCGCAGATGCAGTACTGCAGCGCCTGGAACGCGCGCTTGGGTTCGGTGATCACCGGGGTCAGCAGGTGCGGTATGCCATTGTACAGCTTCAGCTCGACAATCTTGGGGTCTATCAGTATCAGCTTGACCTCGTTGAACGAGCGCTTGTACAGGATGGACAGGATGATCGAGTTGACGCACACCGACTTGCCCGAGCCGGTCGCACCGGCGATCAGGAGGTGCGGCGTCTGGGTCAGTTCCACAACCTGCACGTCTCCGGTGATGTCCTTGCCCAGGACCACCGGTACCTCCATCTTCGCGTTCCGGAAGACCTCGCTCTCGACAATCTCCTTGAACGACACGATCGAGCGCCGCTCGTTCGGCACCTCGATGCCGACGGCGTGCTTGCCGGGTATGGGAGCGACGATGCGCACGCTTGAGGCGGCGAGCCGCAAGGCAATGTTGTCTGACAGGTTGGCTATCTTCGACAGCCGGACGCCGGGGGCCGGCAGGATCTCGAACATCGTGATCACCGGTCCCTTGCGTATGCCGGTGACCTCGGCGGCTATGCCGAATTCCTTCAGCGTCTCGCGAAGGACATCGGCCGCGTGCCGCGTCTTGTCATCGATGATCCAGTACTGCCCGTCGGGATAATCGGTCAGGATGCCTTCCGTGGGAAGCGCGTACTGCAGCGCCGGCCTGGCTGGACGGCGGCGGCGTGACACCGTGTCCGGGCCCGTCGTCAGAGCCAGCTCCTCGACGACCGATGCAGGACTCGCGTGTCTGGCGGCCGGCCGTATGGCCTCGGCGTGTTCGCCGTCCTGAAAGACCTCGACCCTGGGCAGCAGTGCCGATCGAGTATCGACGCCTCGGGTCGGCGCCTCGGCACGCTCATCATCCTCAGCAACATCGTCATCATCATCGATATCGGTCAGCTCTTCGGCCTCTTCGGCCTCGTCATCGCCGGTCGTATCGGCGCCGGTGTCCGCCCAGAAGGCGCCATCCATCGCGGGATCGGTGTGGAGCACGGGCTCCGCATCGGGGGCGCGATTGAACATCAGCGGTATGGGCTCGGGTTCGGCCAATTCGGGTTCATCGGCAGGCGATGCCTCCTCGACAGGTGCGGCCGGTGGCAGTATCGAGGACAGGAACGGTACCGGCGGCAGCTGCGGCAGACTCAGATCAAGGTCATAGGGTTTCGCGTCCGAGGTGTCGGGACGATCGCCTGCCAGGCCGGCCGGCGGTTCCTGGACGCGCTCGGAAGCAGGGGCGGTTCCGCTGCCCCGGCGGACCAGCAGCCCCAGGGCGGCGCCCATGCATATCGTCAGCCCGAATCCGAGCGCGGCCACCCCGCCGGCGCCGGCGCCGCGCAGCCAGGGGTAGGCCTGGAACCAGGCTTCCGGTTCATCCAGAAAGCGCGCGGTCATCGCCAGCGACGCGAATGGCGCCAGGCTTGCCAGCATCGCGGCCAGCAGATCGGTCCTGAAGCCAGGCATCGCGACTATCAGCGCGCCGACCCACAGGTAGGCTGGCAGCACGAAGGCCGACCACGACAGCCCGCGCAGGAAGAATGCTCCGATGCCGGTCTGCCCGCCAAGGGCACCAGCCAGCAATTCTGCGAAGAGAGCCAAGCCTCCGGCACCGAGTACGGCGCATGAGACGATGATGGACCACGGTGTTCTGGTGTGCCTGGGCAATGCGTTCAGCTCCAATCCCTGCTTATCATATCGGAGATTCGTTACAGGAGGAAAAGTCCGATCAGCCCGGCCGGTATCAGATACGCGGCGAACCACGCCAGTTTGCCCTTCCGCACGATGGGCATCAGTACCAGCAGGGCGATGATGCCCGCCCCGAAGGCGGCCAGGCTGGCCACCGCAAGTGGCAGTGGCTCGATGGTGCCGGAAAGCCTGTCCACGTCCTTCAGCTTGAGGACGAACGCGCCCAGAATGGCTGGAATCGCTATCAGGAAGGAGAACTCGCCCGCTGTTTCCCGGTTCAGACCCGTCGCGCTGCCCGCGCTGATGGTGATGCCCGAGCGGCTGATGCCGGGGAAGACGCCGAGACCCTGGGCAAGGCCTATCAGGAGGCCGTGCGTCCAGCGCATCTGCCGGTAGCTCCGCTGGCCCTTGAAGAAGGCCGACGCCAGCAGGATCGCCGCGGTGACGAGCAGGAGGGCCGAGACGATCTTCGGGCTGCCGCTCAGGTCTATCCTGTTTATCATCACGCCCAGCACGGCCGTGATGACGGTCGCCAATGCCGCCGGCGGAATGATGGCCAGATTCTCGGCATCGGAATCATCGCTCGTGCGGATGATCCACCGGACCGTCGACATGATGATGCCACCGACGCGCCTGCGGAACACGATCAGGATCGATGCCAGAGTAGCCAGGTGCAACAGCACATCGAACAGCGCCGGAACGTCCTTCAGGCCCATCAGCCCCTGAAAGACCAGCAGGTGTCCGCTCGACGATATGGGCAGAAATTCGGCCACGCCCTGAAAAAGCCCAAGAATCAGTGCCTGCAATAGACTCACAGATGCCTCCGCTGTCGCACTATACCACGCAGGGCTTGAAAATCTCAATTATAGTAGGTACTTTATCCGAGACGAAATGGCGTATTTTGAGCTCCGTTCGATCCCGCCCGTCTGGCATGGCGTTGGGAACGCTTGGCGTTTTTTGCAGCCTGCTTCAACCCGCATTTTCAAGGAAGGCAATCATGGTTATCCAGAAGGATCGTGTCGTATCGATCGATTATGTACTCAAGGGCGACGACGGAGTGGTGATTGACCGCTCCGAGGGCGAGCCGCTCGTCTACCTGCACGGCAACAGCAACATCATCCCCGGACTGGAACGCCACCTCGACGGCAAGAAGTCCGGCGATTCGGTCACGTGCGTCATCGCCCCGGCCGATGCCTATGGCGATTCCGATCAGGAACTGATATTCACCGTGGCCAGGACCGACTTCGCCGAGCCCGACAAGATCGAGGTCGGCATGCAGTTCCAGACCCAGGAAGATGGCGGCACGCGCGTCGTCACCGTCGTCGGCGTCGAAGGCGACCAGGTCAAGATCGATGCGAACCATCCGCTGGCCGGCAAGGCACTGCATTTCGACGTTACGGTCAAGGACGTGCGCGAGGCGACCGCAGAGGAGCTCGAGCACGGCCACGTACACGGCGGTGACGAGGACGAGGGCTGCGGTTGCGGCTGCGGCGATGATGAGTGCGGCTGTGGTGACGGTGACTGCGGCGACGGCGGCTGCGGTTGCAGCTGAGGCCCTGAGTTGAGGCCCTCGTGAGCAACGATGCCCCGGCTCCAACGCCGGGGCTTCTTTCGAGAATACACATCAAGGCCCTCGATGTGCTGATCGTGGCCGCCTCGCTGGCTGCCCTGATCGTGCTTTCGGTTCTGGTGTACGGAGGCGCCGCTTCCGAGACGCTCGTCGTCACCGCGGACACGGGAGAATGGGTCTACCCGCTCTCGGTCTCCAGAACCGTGGAGGTGCCAGGCAAGCTCGGTGTAACGGTCGTTACGATCGATCACGGCCTGGCCAGGATCATCGATTCACCCTGTGTCAACAAGCTGTGCGTGGCCTCACCGCCCATCGGCAAGACGGGACAATGGTCGGCCTGCCTGCCCAACGGTGTGTTCATACGCATCGAAGGAGCGAAGAAAACCGATGACATCGATGCGGTTGTCCGCTAGACGCCTGCCGCGCTATGCCGATGGCGGTCGCCGCATGGCGGCATTCCTGGCCGCGCTCGCGTTCTTCCTGTCCACGATCGAGTACATGCTGCCGCGTCCGGTACCATTCATGCGCCTTGGGCTGGCCAACCTGCCGATACTGCTGGCCGTCGACCTGCTGCCATTCGGCGCCTACATGCTGCTGGCGCTGGTCAAGGTCGTCGGCATGAGCGTGCTGACCGGATCGCTCTTCTCGTATGTGGCCCTGTTCTCGCTGACAGGCACGATGGCGAGCGCCCTGGTCATGCGCGGCCTCCGCCTCATCGCCGGGCCCAGGGTGCTGTCCTATGTCGGGCTCTGCGTCGCCGGCGCGGTCGCCTCGAACATGGTGCAGGTCGCACTCGCCCGCGTCTTCGTCTTCGGTCCCAGTGCCCGCCTGATGGCCCCGGCCTTCATGGCGTTCGGGCTCGTGTCCGGACTGATACTCGGCGTCTTCGCCGAGGCGTTCGCGTCACGATCGGTGTGGCTCGCCGGCGTCAGGGACGGTCACCATGACTAGACCACAGCGCCGCGAACGATGGGAGTCGCTGTTCGATCCGACGCGGCTCGCGCTGACAGGCGTGGCGCTGTCCGCGGCGCTGCTGTGCCAGCCTCAGCTCGCCGGCCGCGTAGCCATCATGCTGGCGGCCGCCACCGCGGCCTGGCTCTCCGGCAGAAAATTGTCGCCGCTCATGACCGTGATGGTGCTAGCGAGCATCGTCGGAGCCAACCTGCTCGTGCCGCTGGGCAAGAAGCTGGCATCATTCGGCCCGATCACGATAACCGAGATCGCCCTGATGGAGGGTCTGGAGAAGGCCATCACCTTCGAGGCGCTGATGTTCATATCGAAGGCCTGCCTCGGTCCGGCGCTCCGACTGCCAGGCAAGTTCGGTGCCTTCTTCGCCGACGCGTTGCGCGGCTATGACCGCATCCTCGAGCGCAAGGGTTCGGTACGGATGGCGACATTCTTCAAAGACGTCGACGAAATACTGCTTTCGGTCTATGATGAACACGATGACGACACGGCACCCAGTATCGACGAGGACAGAGACGGCCGCCGCAGGTTCAGGCGCAGTGACGCGTTCCTGGTCCTGGCCATCGTCGCCTCCGCCCTGCCTCTGGTATTTCGCTGATCGCCCTCGCAAACCTTTGTCACCGCACCGCACCGATACAAGAAGGATACCCGCATGACCTTTTCACTGCGAAACAAGCTGATGATTCTGTCCATCACGCCGCTCGTACTCGCGCTTGCGCTTGGCGCCATGCTGCTGCAGCAGGCGGGCAAGGACCGAGCCAGAGTTGCCGTGGCGCGACAGCACCTCGACGCGATGGAGGCGATAGGTGGACTCCTGAGGAGCCTGCAGGAAGAACGCGGCCTGTCCTACCTGTATCTGTCAGGGTCGGCCGCCGCCGATGGCATCATCGCGACGCGCAACGCCACCAACGACGCGAACGACGCCGTATCGAAGGCACTGTCGGCCAAGGGCATCCCGTCCGACAGCAAATCGACCATCGCCGCCATGCTCGAGACCATGCCCCAGATCAGGAGGCAGATCGACGACCGCTCGATTACCGCCTCGGCCACATTCAACACGATGGTACAGATATCGGAAACGGTGATGGAACAGCTGGTTGCGCTTGCCAGGACCGACGCGGCGGAGGCCTCGCGACAGCTCGAGTCGCTGGTACTCTTCGAGAAGGCCAGAGAGAGTGCCAGCCGCGTCCAGTGCCTTGCCAGTTCCATCTACGCGCTCGATCAGGCCATCAATTACCAGGCTACTTTGGAACTGGTCGACACGAACGCCGGCATATCGGTGAACCTCAGCAACGGCTCGTCCAGCCTGAGCGCAGACGGCAAGGTGGCGCTGTCGGAGCTGGACATCAGCAGCGAATGGTATGCGATGCAAGCCGCCGTCATCGAAATTCTGAGCAAGTCGGGCAGCGGCGGCTACGGTCGCAATGGCGTCGCCTTCTACAAGCAGACCGCCGCCGTCGCCACCGGCATCCAGAAGATCATAGACATCGTCACTACCGAGACAGAGGCACTGTTCGAGGCGCGCACGGGCCAGCTGGGCCGTGACATCGTGCTCGTCGGCAGCATCATCGGCGTCCTTGTGCTGTTCGTCATCATCATGTCGTTCCTGATTCTGACCAATGTGATCAGCCGGCTGAGGCGCGTTTCGGCCGGCATGCGGGACATATCCTCCGGCGATGCCGATCTGACCAGATCGCTCGATTCGAAGATCAAGGATGAGCTCGGAGAACTGGCCGGTCACTTCAATGGCTTTGTGAGCATGCTCGGCGGCCTCCTGGACCGCGTCAAGACCGAGGTGCGGTCGCTGAAGGACGCGATGATACGGCTGTCCGCCAATACCGAGGAAACCGCGAGCGCAATCAGGCAGATCACCGCGAACATCGAGAGCCTGAAATTGCAGGCCATCAACCAGAGCGCCTCGGTAACCGAATCGAGCGCCACGGTAGAGCAGATTTCGAAGAATATTGCCCAGCTCTACAGGCTCATAGAGCGTCAGTCCGAAGGTGTCGCCACTTCATCGAGCTCCATAGAGGAGATGGTCGCCAGCATACAATCGGTTACCGCCAACATAGAGCGGGTTGGTGAATACTACGACAAGCTGCTCAGGAAGTCGGAAGCCGGACGCGACGCCATAGAGACGGTCGCACGGCAGGTGCGCGATATCGATGCCCAGTCGGAGAACCTGCAGGAGGCGAACAGCCTGATAGCCGGCATTGCTGCCCAGACCAACCTGCTCGCGATGAATGCCGCTATCGAGGCCGCCCATGCCGGTGAAGCCGGACAGGGCTTCGCGGTCGTTGCCGACGAGATACGCAAGCTGGCCGAGAATGCGGCGGGCCAATCCAAGACCATTGCGCAGAACATCAAGGGCATCCGTTCCGTGATCGAGGCCGTGGTTGCCAGCTCCGGCACCAGCGCCAGAACCTTCGAGGACATCCTGGAGCAGATACGGATCCTGTCGCGGCTGGAAGAAGAGATCAAGTACGCGATGCAGGAACAGAGTTCCGGCTCGTCCCAGATCCTGGATTCGCTGTCGACCATCAATGAAAGCACGAGCGACGTGCGGCAATCGGCCGAAGAAATGCAGAGTGGCTCGGTGACCGTGCTGACCGAGATGCGCAGGTTGCTGCAGCTTGCCAGCGAGCTGGAGAACGGGATGAACGAGATGGCCGCTGGCGCCGACGAGATACGGAGGGCCGCCCACGACACGAACGAGCTGTCGGTCGCCGCCTCGCACAGCGTCGAGTCGGTCTCCACCGAGATCGAGCAGTTCAAGACCTGACATCGACCATATATTCCCGCGGAGGCCGCCCGTGTCGCTGTCGCTTCGGAGCCGATGCTACCGCTCGATGCTGAGGCTTCTGCTCCGTGACAGGAACCAGAGCCTCGCGCAGCTGCGCGCCGGCGGCGGTATGCCCGCCATGCCATCCGCCATGCTTCCCAGGGGCACGACCGTGGCGCAGGCCGATGCCAACGGTGTCACCGCGGAATGGGTAGTGCCGGCATCGGCCATCGCGGGCACGGCCATCCTGCACCTGCATGGCGGCGGCTACGTGTCCGGCTCATCCAGACTGGAACGCCTCCTGACATCGGGTCTTGCCCATGCCGCGCATGCCCGCGTCCTTGTGCCGGACTACAGGCTCGCCCCGGAGCATCCCTTTCCCGCTGCGCTCGACGATGCCGATGCGGCCTACCGGTTCCTCTTGAGTGCAGGCTACCGGGCCGACAGATTGGTCGTATCCGGTGACTCCGCCGGGGGCGGGCTGGCGGTGGCGCTGGCACTCAGGCTCAGAGACGCCGGCGAGCCCTTGCCGGCCGCGATGGTGATGATGTCACCGTGGGCGGATCTCGAGCTGAAGAATCCAAGCTGCACGACCAACGCCGGCGTCGAATCCCTGCTCCGCATCGACACGCTGGCGCAATGGGCCGCATGGTATGCCGGCAGAACCGACCCGGCCGACCCATTCCTGTCGCCGGTCAATGCCGAGCTCTCCGGGCTTCCGCCGATGCTTATCCAGGTTGGCAGCGAAGAGCTCTTGCTCGACGATGCGCGGATTCTTGCGCAGAGGGCCAGCGCGGCGGGGGGCGCCGTGACCCTCTGCGAATGGGAAGGACTATGGCATTGCTGGCAGATACTCGGCGCCCTGGTTCCCGAGAATACGGCGAGCTTCGCCGAAATACGCGGGTTCCTGGCGCCGCTTCTGGCTATCGCACCACGAAGTTGACCAGCTTGCCCGGAACGACGATGGTCTTGACCGGCTCCTTGCCCGACGTGTGTTCGACGACCCTGGGCAGTACCCGCGCGAGGCCTTCGAGCACATCCCGGGCCGCGCCCCTAGGCGCCTTGAAGTCGCCGCGCAGCTTGCCGTTCACCTGCACGATGATCGTATCCTCGTCATCCTCGCAAAGCGCGGGATCGAATGTTGGCCACGCGGCCTTCGATACGCTTTCTGCGTTCCCCATCTTTGACCACAGCTCCTCGGCCAGGTGCGGGGCATAGGGCGACACGAGACGGATCAGCGTCGACCACAGGCTCCGCGGCAGCACATCGAGCCTGGCCGCCTCGGTCGACAGCACCATCATCGCCGATATCGCCGTGTTGAAGTTCAGCGAGCCCGTATCCCCGTCCACCTTCTTGATCGTGCGGTGCATCAGCTTGAGCAGGTCTCCGCTCGGTTCCGCGTCGGTCAACGGCTTCTCGCCCATCGCATGGAGCCGCTCCAGAAACCGGCTGACACCGACGAGACCGGATGTTGCCCATGGCTTGCTGACCTCGAGCGGGCCCATGAACATCTCGTACAGCCGCAACGCATCGGCTCCGAATTCCTTGACGATATCGTCCGGATTGATGACGTTGCCGCGGCTCTTCGACATCTTCTGGTTGTCTTCGCCCAGTATCATGCCCTGGTTGACGAGCCGCTGGAAGGGCTCTGTCGTATTCACCAGCCCCAGATCGAACAGCACCTTGTGCCAGAACCGGGCGTACAGCAGGTGCAGCACGGCGTGCTCCACCCCGCCCACGTAGAGGTCCACGGGCATCCAATAGTCGATCTTGTCCCTGCCGACGAAGGCCTTGGTGTTTGCTGGGTCAAGATAGCGCAGATAGTACCAGCATGAGCCGGCCCACTGCGGCATCGTGTTTGTCTCGCGCTTGGCCGGGCCTCCGCAGACAGGGCACACGGTCGTGACCCATTCCTGGATGGTAGCCAGCGGGCTTTCGCCGGTGCCGGAAGGCTCGTAGCTGGAGACCTCGGGCAATGTCAGGGGCAACTCGGATTCCGGTACCGGCACCACGCCGCACTTCTGGCAGTGGACAACCGGGATGGGCTCACCCCAGTAACGCTGGCGGCTGAACAGCCAGTCACGGAGCTTGTAATTGATGGCAAGCCTGCCCAGCCCCTGCTGCTCGAGCCAGGCTATCATCGCCTTCTTGGCCGCCTCGGTGCCCAGTCCGTCAAGGAAACCGGAGTTGACGGCCACGCCATCGGCAGCGGTGCACGCGGCGGGCTCGCCGGCGCATGGCCCGGCGCCGGGCAGCGCGACGACCTCGATGATTGGCAGTCCAAAGGCCTTGGCGAAGTCCCAGTCACGCTCGTCGTGGGCGGGCACCGCCATGATCGCTCCGGTACCATAGGATGCCAGCACGTAGTCGGATATCCAGATCGGTATCCGCTTGCCGTTGACGGGATTGATCGCGTAGGCGCCCGTGAAGACGCCGGTCTTGTCCTTGGCCAGATCGGTGCGCTCCAGGTCGCTCTTCTTGGCGGCGCCATCGACATAGGCCTCGACCGCCGCCCGCTGCGCCGCCGTCGTTATACTCGATACCAGCGCATGCTCTGGCGCCAGTACCATGTAGGTCGCGCCGAACAGCGTGTCGGGTCTCGTGGTGAACACCTCGAGCGCGTCACCGGTGCCATCGACCGAGAACGTGACGCTGGCGCCTTCAGACCGGCCTATCCAGTTGCGCTGCATCGCCTTGACCGGCTCGGGCCAATCAAGGCCATCCAGGTCCTCAAGCAGCCGGTCGGCATAGGCGGTAATCTTCAGAATCCATTGCCGTATGCGTTTGCGCGTGACCTTCGTGCCGCAGCGGTCGCAGGCGCCATCCTTGACTTCCTCGTTGGCCAGGCCTGTCTTGCATGACGGGCACCAGTTGATCGGCGCCTCGGACTCGTAGGCCAGTCCCTTCCTGTACAGCTGTATGAATATCCACTGCGTCCATTTGTAGTAGTCGGCCTCGCACGTCGAAACCTCGCGGTCCCAGTCATAGGAGAAGCCGAGGCTCTTGATCTGTTCACGGAAGCGGTCGATGTTGGCCCGCGTCGTTATGGCCGGATGCGTGCCGGTCTGGATCGCGTAGTTCTCCGCCGGCAATCCGAAGGAGTCAAAACCCATCGGGTGCAGCACATTGTAGCCGTTCATGCGCAGGTAGCGGCAGTAAATATCGGTGGCGGTATAGCCTTCCGGATGTCCGACATGCAGTCCCGCTCCGGATGGATAGGGGAACATGTCCAGGACGTAGCGCCGCTTCTCCTTGGGAAACGACGCATCCTCGACGGCGCGGAATGTCCTGTGAGCGCTCCAATACTGCTGCCACTTTGGCTCGATGTCGCTGAACGGATACTTGGCCATGGAAACTCCCTCGATGCCCGCTACTGCGTTCGGTTTTGCCGATGATAGCCGAGGGGACGCCGCAAGTTCAAGCGAGGGAACCGGCAGGACCGGTTCCCTCTGGATGATGGGATCAGGGCGTGGGCAGCGGTTCCAGCGGAACCGCATCGGGAGAGGTGAACTCGTTCTTGGATTCGGCTTCCGATTCACTGGGCGGCGCCACGTTGACCGGCACGAATACCTCGACCGCTGGCTCAACACCCGCTATCAGTTTTGGTATGGAAACCAGCAGCATGTCCTCGCCCAGCGGAAGCTTTATCCGGCGCTCGACGCGGTTGCCGCCGGACATGTCCTCGATGGCGACGGTGTGGGTCTGTCCCTTGACCGTCTCCATGATTCTGTCGCCGGGATACAGCTCGGAGGCCTCTCCGCCATCGATGGAAACCATGTTGCCATCCATCGCCGCGGTCAGCGTGCCATCGGCCAGATCCTTGTTGTCGATGATCAGGCTATGGCCCTTGCCAAGCACGAAGGTCAGCAGGACCAGGCCCGCATAGACCGCGACCAGCGCCAGCCGTATCGCCAGGCGCCTGATCACCGTCTTCGTATCGACGCTCTGTTTCATTTTGCACCTCCGGCGGCGCCGCCGCGCAGCGACTCACGCGCCCTGGCCGTATTCTGTCTGGCTTTCCAGGCATAGAGCACCAGGGTCAGCGCGATGACGCCGTAGCCGATGAACTGGCGGAAATATTCGCCAATCATCGCCGAGCCAAAGAGGTTCTGGCCTGCCCGCGGCGTGACCACGAACAGCACGTGCAAGAGGATGACACCGATGAACACGTTGGAAATCGCGGCCTTCTTGACCGATGCGCCACCGACCAGTATCGCGGCGACGGCGAAGAAGCTGGTCTGGTCGTGGGCGTTATAGGTCGCCATGTTGCCCATGTTCTGCAGGAATATGATCTGCCCGAAGTTGGCCAGCACGGTCGATATGATGATCGCGATGATGCGTGTGCGATCGACCGGAATGCCCGCGGCCTGGGCCACGGCCATGTCGTGACCGACGGCGCGCATGTCCTGACCGAGCTTGGTCTTCTTGAACCAGACCACGAACACACAGAGGCCGGCTATCACGATGAACGTCGCGACCGGTATCATGTAGGGCCCGAGTTTGAGCATCAGCAGCGTATCCAGGCTCTGGCGCACATTCTGCAGGTTCAGGGTATTCCTGATGCCATAGCCACGCGACAGCACGATGGCCGGGTTGCGTATCGGGAATATCGAACCCATCATGTACAGTACGACAAACTGATACACGCCGTTGATGAAGAACGCCAGGATGTACCCGGTAACCATCTCGCGGCCCTTGGCCCGATTGAGCACCGCACCCGCAATGTAGCCCATCATCACCGATATCGGCGTGCCGATCAGCGCGGCGAAGGCCAGGCCCTCGACGCCGGTGATGTTCCAGTTGATCGCGAGTATCAGGCCGATCTGTCCCGACATCGCGCCAAGCGTCATGCCGAAGTTCAGTCCCATGCCCGCGTAGATGGGCAGGATCAGCGCCAGCACCAGGAAGGTATTCCTTCCAAGCCTGGTTATCATCTCCTGGACGATGTACTGCACGGACAGGCCCGATGGCGGTATGGCCGCGAGTGTAATCAGAACAAAGATGATGACGACCGCGTTCTCGCTGAAGAAGCGGCCTAAAGTCTTGTTGCCGCTCATTTTGCCACCTTCATTTTTCGAGTCAGCGCATAGATTATGATGCCGTTGGAGACGATGATGCGGATGACCTCCGAGATGTCGGTCTTGAGGGCCGAGTTGATCACGGATGGCGTCATCGTCAGCAAGCCCTGGAAGAGGAAGGCGCCGATCAGCACGTTGACCATGCTGGCCTTGTTCACCGACGCGCCGCCGATAAGGATGGCCGCGACGGCCGCAAACGGCATCTGGAGTGGCGCCGTATACAGCTGGATGAAGCCGTAGCTCTGCTGGAACACGACGATGCCGACGGCGCCCAGCACGGTGGATATGATGACCGACACGGTGCGCATCCGGTCGGAGCTGATGCCCGAGGCGCGCGCATAGTCGGGATTGGAACCGACGGCCGTCATGGCGGTGCCTGTCTTGGTCCTCATGAAGAGCCAGACCAGGAACGCGCAGAAGGCGACGAACAGCAGCATGCCCGTCGGGAAGACGAACGAGTCGCCGATCCTGATGGCCATGAACTCATTGAGCACCTGACGATAGAAGCCTTCTATCGTTATCGTGGTGCGCAAGCCCTTGCCGGCATAGCCCCACACCATGGTCGGCGCGTTGTATGGCAGTATCAGCCACATGATGCACATGAACATCACGCCGGCGAATCCGACGTACATCGCTATGGTCATCTCCTCACCCTTGACCTTGTTCAGCAGCATGCCATAGAACCAGCCAAAGATGATCGCGAACGGGATGGCCAGGCCGACCGCCCCGAAGAAGCCCAGAAACCCGGTCAGGCCAAGCTGCACTGATATGGTCGAGCCGATCAGACCGGCCACGATGCCGATTGACAGGCCGAAGTTGAGCCCACAGCCGGCCTGGATCATCGGGACCATCGCGAGCACGAACAGCATGTTCTGCCCGAACCGGTTCAGCACATCGGAAATCGACGCGTCGATCCTGACGCCGACGAACGGCGCCGCTATGAAGAGCGCCACGAGGAAGATGAATATGATGATGCGCGGCCAACCAAAGTCGGTCACGAACTGCTTGATCTTATCCACGATTGGCCCCCTGCGCTGCATCTGCCTTCTCGCCGGACATCAACAGGCCAAACTCCGCCATATCGGCGGTCGGCGGCAGGATGCCCGCTATGCGGCCCTCATCGACGATGGCTATCCGGTCGCATATCGACCGGAGCTCCTCAAGCTCGCTGGAGACCATCACGATGGTCATGCCGAACTCCCGGTTGTACTTGTGCAGGGTATCGAGCACCAGCTTTTTGGCGCCTACATCGATGCCGCGCGTCGGCTCCGACACGAACAGCAGATCGGGCTGCACGGCAAACGCCTTGGCCAGGCAGATCTTCTGCTGGTTGCCGCCTGACAGCTCCTTGGCCTTCTGCGACGAACTCGTGCACTTGATATCCAGAATCTTGATGTATTCGTCGGTCAGCTTCTTCATGCCGGCCTCGTCGCGTATGGTCAGCAGCTTGCCCAGGACGGGCTTCAGGTACTTGCCCTGGATCTGCATCGCCGTGAAGGCTATGTTCCACCGGAGCGACTCATCGAGCAACAGCCCGACGCCGCGTCGATCCTCGGAGACGAACGCCATGCCCATCTCCAGCGCCTTGCGCGGCTCTTCGAGCGGCACATCCTTGCCGTGCAGCCGGACGGTACCGCCGGCGGCGAACAGCCCCATGATGCCGTTCGGGATTCCCAGCTTGCCCTGGCCGGCCAGACCGCCGAAGCCCAGGATCTCGCCCTTCTTGACGGTAAAGTTGATGTCACGTACGGTCTCGCCCGGCATGTCGACCCATAGATGCTCGACGGCCAGTATCTCGGGGCCAAACTCGCGCTTCTCATCGCCGCGGGCGGCATCGGCGGCCAGGCTGCGGCCAACCATCCACGACGCTATGTCGCGGACCGACACACCGGCTACCGGCGTGTCCTTGACGGCAAGGCCATCGCGCAGCACGACGATGCGGTCGGCCACGGAAACCACCTCGTGCAGGCGGTGCGATATGAATATGATAGCGATGCCGAGCTTGGCCAGATTGCGCAGCGCCGTCAGCAGCACTTCCGCCTCCGACTCGGTCAGCACGGCGGTCGGCTCATCGAGGACCAGAATTCTGGTCTTCTCGCGGTTGATCTCCCTGGCTATCTCGGTAAACTGTTTGTGACCCACCGGCATCTCGGAAATGAGCATGTCGGGGTCGAGCTTGACGCCGAGCTTGGCTATCGCCGACTCGGCACGCTGCTTCATCTGTGGTCTATCCAGAATGCTCATCCGGTCACCGAAGACATCGTTCAGGAACGTTGCCTTCATCGACTCGCGGTTGAGCACTATATTCTCTGTCGTGGTGAAGCCCGGTATCAGGCTGAATTCCTGATGGACCATGCCGATGCCGGCATCGAGGGCGTCGAAGGGGCTGGCGAAATTGACCTCGCTGCCGTCTATGCTCACCTTGCCCTTGTATCCGCCAGTCTCGGCGATTACCGGCATGCCGAACAGGATGCGCATCAGCGTCGTCTTGCCGGCGCCGTTCTCGCCCACCAGGCCCAGAATCTCGCCGGCCCGCAAATCGAAGCTCACGTCGTGCAGCACGACGTTGCCATAGAACTCCTTCGAGACATGCTCGAGGGAAAGAATCGGACTCTGCTGTCCCATATCATCCTCTGAAAGACGTTGGTTGTTTCCCTGGTTTGAATATCCAGGCAAGTTCGGTACCCCCGAAGCGCGCAGGGCTGGACATTCGAGCCGAGCCGGGAATCATGGCTGTTCTGGAAGGAAGCCGCGACGCTCGACCCGGGCGAAAAAAGAAGGGCCCGTAACGGGCCCCTCTTTCAGATTAGACTATTTGCTGGGCTTGAGCGTGTAATACTTCTCGGGTACTTTCTGAGCGGTCGTGGGGAGGAACCTGCCGGGCTTGCCCATGATATAGGTGTCCATATACACGAGCACCTGGTTCTTGGCACGTACGCCGGTGTTGTTGTCGACGTAGTAGGCTCCGTTCCACTTGGCGCCCGGGGTGTACTTGCCCATGGCGGTGAAGAGATCCTTGAGCGAGTCCTTCTTGGCCTTGCCATCGATCACGTTCTTGGCGAACTGGCCAATACCGGCGGTCAGGGTGTAACCATAGGAGAACGCCCAGGTGCCGAAGCGGCCAGCGCCGCCCTTGGCGACGACGGCGGCCTCAACCTTCTTCAGGATGGCGGGGAAATTGCCCATTTCCTTGGAGAGATCGATGCCGAGAGCGCCTGGATAACCCATCAGCGGCGAGGGAAGGTCGGCTTCGACGAAGATGCCACCGTACGCGAGGAGCTGGCGGAGCAGGGGCTCGGTCTCACCATCGTTGGTGCAGAAGAACGCGGTGTCCTTGCCATACTTGGCGATCCACTGCGGGGTCTTCTCCATGATGAACTGCTGGGCACCGGGCATTCCAACGTCGGAGGTCGGATCGGGGGCGGTCTCGAAGGCGGTCTTCATGCCGAGGTCCTTGGCGGCTTCCTGCATGATCGCCCAGCGGCGGCTCATGGTCTCATAGGACATGTGCCTCGGGAAGGAGATGTGGACGAAGGTCTTGGCGCCGAGCTGCTTGGCAGCCCAGACGATGGTATAGCCGCGGGATACGAAGTCATTGCTGACGACGAGATCGGCGCCGCTGGACTGGATGACGAGCGGGTCCTCATGGGCTTCGCCGGCGAAGCAGAGAATGTCGGGCCTCTTGGCCTTGACGCGCTTGATCGCTTCGGCTGATCCGGGGATGGCCTGGTTGATGACGATGGCCTTCATCAGGGGGTCGTCGGCAAGCGATACCACTGAGGAGATGAACGTCTCCTGCTGTGACATGAAGTCATCGGGATAGGTGATGTGCTGGATCATGCCACCGTCTTTGACGGAGCCGTATTCCTTGATCAGCTGTTCCGCGCCACGGAGATCGTCTTCAGACTGGGAGACGGTACCGGTCACGATGCCGATGTGGTACTTTGCGGCGGGGGCGGCAAAGACGCCCGTGCCAAACACGAGCAAGAGGGTCAGCGCGAGGGCGATGACTTTGAGAGTGCGATTCATAAGGCCTCCTTGGGAAAATGAGCACCGAGTAATCGCGTCCATTCTACTACAAAGAAGGCGCCAGTCAAGGAAAAAACGTCCCCGCGTCATGCCGGGCTCGCCTTTATGGAGCTATTTTTCTCGATCCAGGCTTGATGACGGCCTGCCCCCCCGCGCACAGTGGGCACGAATCCGCGTCCCAGTCATGGGCCACGACGGCACAGCTGGCAAACACCGGCCATGCCAGCTCGAGGCCCGGAGCCCTGCGGTCGACGATACACGCGAGCGCCACCGGCGTGGCTCCATGCGCCTTGATGACGGCGGCGCATTCTCCGGTCGAAAGCCCCGTCGTCACGACATCCTCCACCATCAGGATGCGCATGCCCGGAGTCAGCTCAAAGCCCCGCCGCAGGCTCATCGTGCCGGTATCGTCGCGCTCGGTGAAGAACGCGGGCAGCCCCAGCTGCCGCCCCAGCTCATAGGCTACCACGATACCGCCCATCGCCGGACCGATGAGCGCATCGACGGCCATCGCGCCCGAGTCGATCCGCGCGCCTACGAGCCGTGCGAGCGGACCCAGGGCCTCCGCCGCCCGATCGGGATACTGCATCAGCCGCGCGCACTGGAAGTAACGGTCAGAATGTCGCCCGGACGAGAGCATGAAATGCCCTTCCAGCAGCGCCCCGGATTCCTTCAACAGCTCCAGGCTTGTCTTCATCGGCAGTCTCCTTGTCGGTATGGTCGTGAGTTGATCGAGAGCCCGGCGACGGTATCGATGCCGTGCTCGTCCATATAGGTTTCCAGCCCTGCGATGATACCGGCCATGGTGCCCGGATGGGCAAAGGTCGCCGTGCCCACCTGTATCGCCGAGGCTCCGGCCAGCAGGAATTCCAGGGCATCGTCGACGGTGGCGATGCCGCCGAGCCCTATCACCGGTATCCGGACGGCCTGGCACACCTCCCAGACCATGCGCAGCGCTATCGGCCTGATCGCGGGACCGGAGAGGCCAGCGGTCAGGTTGTCGAAGACGGGCGCCCGGCGCCGCACATCGATAGCCAGAGCCTTGAAGGTGTTTACCAGCGACAGCGCATCGGCACCCTCGTCGGCGCAGGCTGCGGCTACCGCGCATATGTCGCCGGCATTGGGCGAGAGCTTGACCGCGAGCGGTTTGCCGCAGGCGGCCCGCACCGCCCGCACCAGCGCCGCGGCATCGGTGGGATACAGGCCAAAGGCCATGCCACCCGCCTTCACATTGGGGCACGAGATGTTCAGCTCGATCATGTCGATGTCGGTGTCGGACAACAGACGCGCGCCCTGCACGTAGTCGTCGGCAGTGGACCCGGACAGATTCGCCACGATACGCGGCCCGAGCGCGCGCATGCGTGGCAGTTCATCACGGATGAATGCCGGTATGCCCGGATTCTCCAGACCTATCGAGTTCATGAGGCCCGCCGGCGTCTCGTGCAGCCTGATACCACGATTGCCGTCGCGGGTCTCAAGCGTCAGGCCCTTGGTGCAGATGCCGCCGAGCGCCGAAACGTCGACGAGGCCCGCGTATTCCTGGCCATAGCCGAAGGTGCCCGAGGCCGCCAGCACTGGATTGCGAAACTGTACCCCGGCTATGTCCACCGATAGATCAGGCTTCAATGAGCACCTCCCTGGCGTCGAATACCGGCCCATCGACGCAGCAGCGCCGGTTGCCGGCCACGGTCGGCACCGTGCAGCCCAGGCAGGCGCCGACACCGCAGGCCATCCGGCGCTCCAGGCTCAGGTAGCAGGCCACCCCCGCTGCCACACATGCACGGGCCACCGCGCGCAGCATCGCTTCGGGTCCACAGGCATAGACGGTTCGGTACGGAGCGGGCTCGAAGAACTCGGTAATCCTGCCGGTCCGGCCCTCGCTGCCATCCTCGGTCGCGATGGTCACACGTGCTGGCCTGAGGTTGTCCAGGCCAAGACTGCCGGAGCGGAACCCGGCATACAGGTCATACGAATCCGGCGGCAAGCTGCCGGCGAGAAAGGCAAGCGGTGCGATGCCAACGCCGCCCGAGACCAGCGCGGTGCGGCCTTCAGCAGGGGCGGGCCAGCCGGTACCGAGCGGGCCTGTCAGTTCGACGGCATCGCCTGGCACCAGCTCGACAAGCTCCCCGCTGCCACGCCCGCGGCGGGCAACCAGGAATCGGAGTACGCCGCCGGTGCCGCCGGCGCCGCGCGAGCGCTCTGCGTCGTCATGCCGGCCCGGTTCCCATCCGAACACGCTGATCGCCCGGCCGAGCAGCACCGAGCTTCGCCGCGCCCGCACCAGAAAGAACTGGCCTGGCGACGGCGGCTGGCCCGCCCAGGCGCACTCGATGGCGACCGTGTCCGGCGCGAGTGGCAGGCTCGAAAGCAGCGGTGCCTCCAGGAAGGATCTGTCGCCATCGCAGGCCATCACAGTCCTCCCGCGACGCAGGCGGCGGCGATATCGTCACGCATCATCGCCGTGGCACTCCGCGCCGATTCGGCAACCAGAGCGAAGTCCGCCTGCTGGCCACCGGGCCACGCCGTCCATGCCCTGAGTATGCTCCTCGATGCGTTGACGATGCCGCCGTTGCCGCCGCGCAGGAGCAGCGCGGCCCCGGCGGCGCCGCCGCCCTGGGCTCCGTATCCGGGTATCAGCAGGAAGAGCCCTGCGCGCCGCCTTCGTATCGATGCCGCCTCGTCCGGTTCGGTGCAGCCGACCACCGCCCCGATGGCGCCATAGCCACGATCACCACGGTACCGTGCGGCAAGTTCGTCGAGCCGGTCGCCAACCGCCTCGTGGAGCCGGCCACCATCGGCCAGCATCCGTTCCTGGAAGTCATGCCTGCCCTGGTTGCTCGTGCGCATCAGCACGAACGCCCCCTTGCCGCGGGTCCGCACCTGGTCGAGCCACGGTTCCATCGAGTCCATGCCCATGTAGGGCGACAGCGTGACGAAGTCCGCCTCGAAATCGCCCTCGAGGTGGGCCCGCGCGTAGCGGGCGGCCGTATCAGCTATGTCGCCGCGCTTGATGTCGGCAATCACGAGGGCGCCGCGCCGCCGAATGTACCGCAGGGTCTCAGCATAGACGTGCAGGCCGGCCAGCCCCAGCGCCTCGTAGTAGGCTATCTGAACCTTGTAGCACGCGCACACATCGATCGTGGCGTCGATGATGGCCCGGTTGAATCCGAGCAGCGCAGCCTGGTCGGTATCGGCCCTGGCAAGTTCCCGTTGCGGGATGTACTCGATGGAGGTATCGAGCCCCACACAGACGGGCCCGCGTGCGGCCACCGCGTCGTACAGCGCGTCCATATTGATCATGATTCACTCCTGTCATAGACGATGCGTCCTGCGCTCAGCGTCATCAGCACGCGCCCACGGCAGCGCCTGCCGATGAACGGGCTGTTGGCACCCCGCGACCTGAAATCCTGCTGCCGCACCGTCCAGTCCAGCTCCGGATCGACCAGCACCAGGTCGGCTCGAAGCCCCGTCCGCACCAGGCCCCTGTCATGCAGCCCCAGAATGCGGGCGGGGCCGGCGCTGAGCAGCGCCGACAGCCGGCTCAGGGTAAGCAGGCCGGTCTGGACAAGCTCGGCCAGACAGACGGCAAAGGCCGTCTCCAGCCCCATGAATCCTGGCGCTCCCGCCAGCTTGTCATCGGCTCGATGCGGGGCATGGTCGGTAGCGAGGGCATCCACCGTACCATCCTGTATGGCGGAGCGCAGTGCGGCCCGGTCGGCCTCCGCACCGAGCGGCGGTGCCACCCTGCCCCAGGAATCCGTCCCCATGCTCCGCGCGTCCGCGTCGGTCAGCGCCAGGTGGTGCGGCGTCGCCTCGCAGGTCAGCCCCGTGGCCCCGGCTGCCCGCGCGGCGCGTATCGCCGCCAGCGCGCCGATGCTCGAGACATGGGCGATATGTACCCGGCATCCGGCCAGCCCGGCCAGCCTGATCGCTCGGGCCGTCGCGGCGGCTTCGCCTCCCGCGTCGCAATGGCATGAGACCGGCAGGTCGAGTCCGCGCGCGGCCTTCATCGCCGCGAGCAGCGCCGAGTCGTCGGCCACATCCCGGCCGTCCTCCGACAGCATCCGTATCGCGTCTCCGATCGGCGCGGAACCGGCCGCCCTGGCAAGGTGCGAGCTGTCCAGCCCCTCCATGCCGCGTGTCAGCGCGAGCACCGGATACAGGTCGATCAGCCCCAGTGACCGAGCCCGGGCGCGCAGCGCCATCGCGGCCTCGACGGAATCGATCACCGGATTCGTGTTGGCCATGCAGACGACGGTTCCGTATCCGCCTGCCGCCGCCGCCAACGATCCCGACTCCAGCGTCTCCTTGTCGGAAAAGCCGGGCTCCCTGAGATGCGCATGCAGGTCGATGAATGAAGGCATCAGCACCAGCCGGCGATCGGTGCCGGCCACCGCGCCCTCGATGATCCTGGAAGGGCGGCAGGATTCGATCGGCACGCCCGCCTCGGCCACGGCGACGATCCGTCCGCGCTCGATGTATACCGACCCAACATGGTCGGTGTGCTCGTCGACGACGCGCACGTCCCGGCACAAGAGGCTCATCGAAAATCCCCGGCGCTCCGCGTCTCGTCGCAGTACTCGCAACGGTACAGGCCGGCCGCTTCGTCGAGCAGATGGAAAACCTGGGGAGCGTATCCCTCCGACGAAGTGATGCAGCGCGGATTCCTGCATACCAGCACATTCTCCACCCGCTCCGGCAAGGTCAGACTTATTTTTTTGGAAATCTTTCCTTGTTGTATTATATTCACTGTTATGTTCGGATCGAGGAGTCCCAGCACCGTCAGGTCTATCGCAATCTCGTTGTCTATCTTGATGATGTCCTTGAGCCCCATCCGCACCGATTCCGCGTTGACCACGAAGGCCACGGTGTACGGGGCGGCGCCGAGCCCAAGCCAGTTGAATATCTTCAGCCCCTGGCCGGCGTGGATATGATCGATGACGATACCATTCTGAATCCTGGCTATGTTCAGCATCATGCGGCTCCCAGCATCGAGGCGATCAGGGCCATGCGGACGTACATGCCGTACCGTGCCTGCTTGAAGTAGGCCGCCCTGGGGTCGGCATCCACGTCCATCGCTATCTCATTGACGCGTGGCAAGGGGTGCATGATGATCAGTGATTGCTTCGCCGACCGTAGCCTCTCCTTGGTCAGGATATAGCTGTCCTTGAGGCGCAGGTAGTCTTCTTCATTGAAGAAGCGCTCCTTCTGCACCCGCGTCACATACAGCACGTCGAGGTCTCCCAGCACCTGCTCCAGCCTGTCGGTCTCCAGGTACTCCGCGCCACCGCGCGCACGCAGGTCACGCGTCAGATACTCCGGAACGCGCAGTTCCGGCGGCGAGACGAAGACCATGCGGTTGCCAGGATACAGCGACAGTCCCTTGACCAGTGAATGCACCGTCCGGCCGAATTTCAGGTCACCGCAGAACCCCACGGTCAGCCCGGCGGTCGAGCCGCGCAGCCGGTGGATGGTATGCAGGTCGGTCAGGGTCTGGGTCGGATGATGGTGCCCGCCATCGCCGGCGTTGACCACCGGCACCGTCGAGTACCTGGAGGCCAGCAGCGCGGCGCCTTCCTTGGGGCTGCGCATCACGATCAGGTCCGCGTAGCAGCCAACCGTGCGCACCGTGTCGGCCAGGCTCTCGCCCTTGGCGGTAGAGCTGGAGCCTGGTTCGGCAAACCCGACGCAGGCGCCGCCGAGCCGCATCATCGCTGCCTCGAAACTCAGGCGGGTGCGTGTGCTCGGTTCGAAGAACAGCGTGGCCAGAATCCTGCCTCGACACGCATCCCGAAAGTGGGCTGCATCATCCTCCATCCGCCCGGCCAGCGCGTACAGCAGTTCCAGCTCTTCCACGGCAAAGTCCCGCGGTTCGATCAGGTGACGTCCTTTCAGCATGGTACCTCCTCAAGCATTGTCAGGCTCCGGGTTAAAAAAAAGCCGCCCCAAAAGGGCGGCAATCAAAACCAATGGAAGACGGCACGTCTGCCGTCCGATAACAAGGGGCCCACCCCTCGATGGTGGTGGCGTCTCGTGTGCGATGCTCTCAACCAGGTACCCTCCGCTTAAATTGGCGGGATGCTAGCACGGCGATCCGGAGTCATGCAAGGGGCCATGACCCCGGCCGGTCCGCACGAAGCCTCAGTGTCTGAAATGCCTGACACCGGTAACGATCATCGCGATGCCGGCGGCATCGGCGCTGGCGAGGCTGTCCGCGTCACGCATCGAGCCTCCGGGCTGTATGATGGCGGTGATGCCTGCCGCGGCAGCGACATCGACCGAATCGGGAAACGGAAAGAACGCGTCGGACGCGAGCACCGAACCGCGCGCACGCTCGCCGGCCCTCGTCACCGCGATCCTGGTCGAGTCGACGCGGTTGGGTTGGCCGGAGCCTATGCCGACGGTGGCGAACCTGGCCGCGCAGTCGCCAGCTTCGGGAAGCGGCGCGGCCAGCACGATGGCATTCGACCTGGCCGATGCACAGGCCCGCCAGGCGAAGCGCAGCGCGGCCATCTCCGTGTCGCTCGGGGTCCGCTTCGTGACGACCCGCCACTCGGCGCCCGCCGGGTCACCGTGATCGATCTCCTGCCGGAGGAAGCCGCCGAGCGTGCTCCTGGTCTCGAAGCCGGAGGCGCGTGCCCTGGCTATTCCATCCGGTCCCATCGCAAGGAGGCGGGCGTTCTTGCGTCTCGCAAGCAGGCCGCGCGCCTCGTCGGTAAATGCCGGCGCCGCGATGCATTCGACGAAGGTGGCGCCGAGAGCGGCGACGCATGCGGCGTCGAAGGGCCGGTTGACCACGACGACTCCGCCAAAGGCCGAAAGCGGATCGCAGGCGATGGCCGCCTCGAGCGCGCGCCCCGCGACCCCACGCTCGGCGTCGCCGACCGTGGCGATACCACAGGGCGACAGATGCTTGACGACGACGGCCGCCGCCCCGTCGAAGCCTGCGGCGGCGCGCCATGCCGCGTCGATATCCAGGATGTTGTTGTACGACAGCTCCTTGCCCTGGAGCACCCGCCCTCCCAGGGGTCCGGCCCCTGGCTCGTCGGTATACAGCCGGGCCTTCTGGTGCGGGTTCTCGCCATAGCGCAGCTTCTGGCCGGCGAAGCCAAGGAGCGCGGCTCCATAATCGGGTGCAAGCCATGAGGCTATCGCCGCATCATACCGGGCGCAGACGGCGAAGGCCTTGACGGCGAGCTCCCTGCGCAGTTCCTGGTCTACGGAACCCGATCGGAGTGCTCCCGCGAACTTCCAATAATCCGCCGGATCGCAGAGTACGGAGACGCGGGCATGATTCTTGGCGGCCGCCCGCAGCAGCGCGACACCACCTATGTCGATCTCCTCGACGCAGTCGATTTCCGATACGCCGGGCCTCCGCACGGTCGCTTCAAATGGATAGAGATTGGCGACGACCAGGTCGATCTCCGTCCATCCCAGCCCGGCCAGCTCGGCGCGGTCGGACTCGGTGTTGCGCGACAGGATGCCGCCGTGTATGGCCGGGTGCAGGGTCTTGACCCTGCCGCCCAGTATCTCGGGCGAGCCGGTGTGCGTCGCCACCTCCGTCGTCTCGATGCCCGCAGCGGCAAGCTCTCGGGCCGTGCCGCCGGAGGCCAGGAAGGTCCAGCCTGCGGCGGCGAGCCCCGCGGCAAACTCCGCCAGTCCTGTCTTGTCATATACCGATAACAGCGCCATGGGCATGGGTTACTCCTTGAAGATTCGGGCTCGCGGCCCGCACAGGCGTTTCAGGGTTCGGAGGACGATGCGGTGCTCGACGGCATGGATCCTGGCTTCCAGATCCTCCAGAGCGTCGCGAGGATATATCGGCACCGTCTCGACACGGATGACCGGGCCGGAGTCGATGCCTTCATCGGGCACGAAATGCGTCATCACGCCGGTATGACCAACCGTACCCGCATGGAAGGCCGCCAGGGCGCGTTCGATCGCATGGGTGCCGGGAAAGGTTCCTGGCAGCGCCGGATGGAGGTTGACAACCGTGCCGGGAAAGCGCGCCAGAAAGGCGCCAGACAGCAGCCGCATCCATCCGAGCAGCATGATGCAGTCCGGCCCGCTGGCCGCGACCGCGTCGGCAAGCGCGGCATCGTAGTCGCGACGCGACTGCCCGGCCGCCGCAGGCAAGGCAATGGCCGGCAGACCGGCGGCGCGCGCCCGCTCGAGTGCCAGTGCATCCGGCCGGTCGGAGAAGACGGCGACAATCCTTGCGTCGATGGCACGCGACGCGCAGGCATCGATGACGACCTGCAGGTTGGAGCCATTGCCCGAGGCGAGCACGACGAGGCTGGTCACGCCAGCCTCGTCCGGGCCGCTTCGGCAGGACCGGTCGCGGCCAGATGACCGATGATCCAGCACTCCTCGCCGGCCGCGGCAATCAGCTCATCGGCCCGCTCTCGATCGACGACCGCGACCATGCCGATGCCCATGTTGAACACACGGTACATCTCGTCGGCATCGATGCTGCCGAGCCTTTCCATCAGGCGGTACAGGGGCGGCACCGGCCACCGCCCGCGACCGATGACGGCCTCGAGCCCGGGCGGCAGGATGCGCGGCACATTCTCGATGAAGCCGCCGCCGGTCAGGTGGGCGAGGCCCTTGATCAGCCCGGGCCTGTCCCGCAGCACTGGCCACAAGAGCGGCAGGTACGAGCGGTGCGGAGCGAGGAGCACCTGCCCCAGCGGCTCGCCGAGTTCGGGGTAGACGGTCGACAGGTCGACGCCATCGAAGACCGAGCGCACAAGCGAGTAGCCGTTGGTGTGCGGGCCGTTCGAGCGGAAGCCGACGAGCGCATCGCCGGGTCCGATACCGGCGGATGGCAGTATCGACGCCCGCTCGACGACACCGACTATCGTGCCCGCGATATCGAACTCGCCGGGCTGGTAGACGCCTGGCATCTCGGCGGTCTCGCCGCCCAGCAGCACACAGCCGGATTCCCGGCAGGCCGCGGCCATGCCGCCGACCGCCTGGGCCACCTGCCCCGGATCTATCCTGGAACTGGCGAAGTAGTCGAGGAAGAACAGCGGCCGCGCACCCTGGACGAGTATGTCGTCGATGCAGTGATTGACGATGTCCATGCCTATCGAACGATAGCTTCCCGATCGAGCCGCGAGCTTGACCTTCGTGCCGACGCCGTCGGTCGATCCGACCAGCACGGGACCCGCCATGCCGGCGAGCGATGCGGCGTCCCAGAGCCCGCCGAAGGAGCCAATGCCGGCAAGCACCGCATCCGTGTATGTTGCCCTGACGTCGCCCGCCATGCGCCTGACCGCCTCGTTGCCGGCATCGATGTCGACGCCGGAGGCGGCATACGCCGAGCCGGCGGGCCGCAGGCGTTCGCGGGCCTGCCTCGCCAGGCCGCGGGCGCCGATGTCACGCC
>MTLD01001945.1_pt1 | contig 108263 bp, 98 predicted proteins | sample 1982471 | NCBI WGS metagenome assembly MTLD01 (sample SAMN05712604, study PRJNA340218) | biofilm metagenome | isolation source: sample SPM anode biofilm adapted to -50 mV | place: USA | collected 2012-02-03
GACGAAGTCACCAAAGTGCGTGAATTCCTGAACTGGCCACATGCGCCGTTTGAGATTCCGCATGATATCTATCAGGCGTGGGATGGCAAAGCCAAAGGCCAACAAGTTCAGAAGGAATGGAACCAGCAGTTCGCCGCCTATCAGGAAGTGTTCCCACAGGAAGCAGCGGAGTTACTGCGTCGCAGTGCTGGTACGTTAACCGCCGATTGGGCAGACAAAGCCAACGCGTATATCGCTGACCTGCAGGCCAACCCGGCCAATATCGCCAGCCGTCAGGCCAGCCAGAAAGCACTCAACGAATACGCGAAAATCCTGCCGGAACTGCTCGGCGGCTCAGCCGATTTAGCGCCATCGAATCTGACCCGCCACACCAGTGCACTCGACGTATCCGCCGAAGTACCACAGGGCAACTACCTGCACTACGGGGTGCGTGAGTTTGGCATGTCGGCCATCATGAATGGTGTCACTTTGCACGGCGGGTTTATCCCGTACGGCGGTACCTTCCTGATGTTTATGGAATATGCCCGCAACGCGGTGCGTATGGCGGCACTGATGAAGCAACGCTCCATCTTCGTGTATACCCATGATTCCATCGGTCTCGGTGAAGACGGCCCGACCCATCAGCCGGTCGAGCAACTGGCGAGCTTGCGCCTGACGCCGAACATGGAAACCTGGCGTCCGTGTGACCAGGTGGAAAGTGCGGTGGCGTGGAAAGCGGCGATTGAACGCCAGAATGGCCCGAGTGCGCTGATATTCTCACGACAAAACCTGACGCAACAGCCAAGAACTACCGAGCAGGTCAGCAACATCGAACGTGGTGGTTACACCCTGCTGGATTGTGACGGCACCCCGGAACTCATTATTCTGGCCACCGGTTCAGAAGTCGGCCTGGCGGTTAACACCGCGACCACGCTGAACGCAGAAGGCAAGAAAGTCCGTGTGGTTTCCCTGCCCTGCACCGAGCGCTTTGACAAGCAACCGGCGGAATACCGGGAAGAGGTGCTGCCGAAAGCCGTCCGTGCCCGACTGGCGATTGAAGCGAGCATCGCCGATTACTGGCAGCGCTACACCGGCCTCGACGGCACCGTGATTGGCATGACAACCTTCGGGGAATCCGCTCCGGCAGATCAGCTGTTCAAGCTGTTTGGATTCAGTGACGAGAATGTGCTGGAAAAAGCGAGAGCTTTGCTGGCGTAGGATTTAAATAAGCGTCATCTTTAGCTAGCCACATCATTATCCCCGTTCTGATGTGGCTTTTTTTCAGACCAGCTGGCTGATTAAGCATCCGGACACTTCGGCTCCACCGTAAACTGGCGGGTGACGTCGATCAGCCCCAGATGCTGAATGGTACGGCGACCGATCAGCAGCGGATATTTCATATCCCCGCGGTCACGTAAGGTGAACTGCTCTTCGTAAACCTGATCCCCGATACAGATTTTCATCATCACCACCGGGCGGTCATCTTTACCGCCGGCACCACGCAGTGTCACTTCCCGCACAATTTCCCGTTCAAACGACTGGCTGATTACCTTGTCATTGTCATCCTGCGCTTCGACATCAAAACGCACCCAGTCCTCACCGTCGCGCGTAAAGGACTCCAGTTTTTTGGCATCCAGGGAGGAAGTCAGGGCACCGGTATCCATCTTGGCATTCATCACCAGATTGCCCGGTAATACTACCGCCTTTTCTACCCAGCCAAATACCCGGGACGGGGCCGGTGCTGAGGGAACAAAATCGCGCTCAGCGGCATTTACTACACTGCTCAGGATCATCGCTATCAACGCCCATTTCATTTTATTACGCATCTGTGCCTCTGATATGACTACGTGTTGCCCGTTACGGCAGCCAACACCACCTCAGTTATTAGACAGCAAAAATATCATGTCGCTCATAACAACGCAGTCAATTTTGCCGATCAGAATATTTCTCCAGAGAGAGAAAATATTTCATGACACATCAACATTAAAAAGCCATTTGCCAGTTAAAAATACTATGGCTTTAGCGGTTTATTCGCCTGTTTAACCGGCGGCAGCCCTGAACTGCTCAATAACTGAGCACCGGTTTGGAAAAAAAGTCTTGTTATCGTGCAAAGAAATATGCTAATTCTGTGTCACTCCCGCATGATTTTGCGGTTTAAACCGGATTTTTTGAATTTTATGAGCAAGATTCATTCTCTGATTAGCATTATTGTGATCCTGGTCGTGGTGGTGATTATTCCACCGCTCGGGGCGCGATTAGTTACTCGCTAATCAGGAAAGAGAGACTCACAAACCCCCGAGCACACCACTCGGGGGTTTTTTTTTAGTCATTTTTTTCGCAGTTAAAGAAAGGGACATGGAAATGAACGGGGCCCAGTACTTAGTCAAAGCATTACACCAGCAAGGTGTCACCCAGGTGTTTGGTTATCCGGGCGGCGCCATCATGCCGGTGTACGACGCACTGTACGATGGGGGCATTCCCCACCTGTTATGTCGTCACGAACAAGGCGCGGCCATGGCCGCTATCGGTTATGCACGCTCCACCGGTAAGGTCGGCGTCTGTATCGCCACTTCCGGTCCGGGTGCCACCAACCTGATCACCGGCCTGGCCGATGCACAGCTGGACTCCGTGCCGGTGGTGGCATTGACTGGTCAGGTGGCATCTCCGCTAATCGGTACTGATGCATTTCAGGAAGTGGATGTGCTGGGCCTGTCACTGGCCTGCACCAAACACTCCTTCATGGTGCAATCCGTGGATGAACTCGGTCAGATCGTGGCTGAGGCCTTCCGCATTGCCCGCTCCGGTCGTCCCGGTCCGGTATTGGTTGATATTCCGAAAGACATTCAGCTGGCAGCAGCCGATCTGGAAACGATGATTGAGCTGGCCTCGGAACAGTTTGAAGATGACGAGCAACAAGCCATCAACGATGCCCGTAACCTGCTGGCTGCCGCGACAAAACCGGTGCTGTATGTTGGCGGTGGTGTGGTTGCAGCGGATGCGGTCACTGAACTGCGTCAGTTCGCGGCAACCACGCAGATGCCTTCTGTCACCACCCTGAAAGGGATCGGCACACTCGATCCGAACTGCCCGCATTTCCTTGGTATGCTGGGTATGCACGGCACCAAAGCGGCGAACCTGGTGGTGCAGGAAGCCGATCTGCTGGTCGTGGCCGGTGCGCGTTTTGATGATCGGGTGACTGGCAAGCTGGCCGCTTTCGCCCCGCACGCCAAGATTATTCATCTGGATGTGGATGCCGCCGAAGTCGGCAAACTGCGCAGCGCCCATGTGGCTCTGCACGGTGATATGCGGAATGTGCTGCCACAACTGGCCGCACCGCTGAGCATTGATAGCTGGCGCGAACACTGCTGCGCGATGAAAAATGATTTCCCGTGGCGCTATGATCATCCGGGCGAACACATCTATGCCCCGTTGCTGCTGAAACAACTGAGCGATGCACTGCCGGAAAACAGTGTGGTTTGCTGTGACGTCGGTCAGCATCAGATGTGGGTTGCCCAGCATATGCAGTTCAACAGCCCGCGCAACCACATTTCCAGCTCTGGTTTAGGCACCATGGGCTTTGGCCTGCCAGCCGCGGTTGGTGCTAAAATGGCGCGCCCGGATGACGAAGTAGTCTTGGTGAGCGGTGATGGTTCCTTTATGATGAACGTACAGGAACTGGGCACCTTGCGCCGCGCCAAACTGCCGGTAAAAATGGTATTACTGGATAACCAGCGTCTGGGGATGGTGCGTCAGTGGCAGGAGCTGTTTTTCGACGCCCGTTTCAGTGAAACCATCCTGTCCGATAATCCCGATTTTGTGCGTCTGGCCGCCGCGTTCGACATTGCCGGCGAAACCATTACCCGCAAAGAAGAAGTGCCTGCTGCCATTGCGCGCATGCTGCAAAGTGAAGGTGCTTACCTGCTGCACGTTTCCATTTCAGCAGAAGAAAATGTCTGGCCTCTGGTTCCGCCGGGTGCCGCCAATCAGGATATGATGGAGAGCAAACCATGAAGCAATATCAGCTGAATCTGATCACCGGTTCCCGCCCTGAAGTGCTGGAGCGCGTGCTGCGCGTGGTGCGTCACCGTGGTTTTGCTCTGCGTCAGTTAAACATGGAAACCTTACCCGATAGCAGTTCCCTGCGTATTGCCGTGACCGTGGAAAGCGAACGCCCGATCCAGCTGTTGCAGAGCCAACTGAACAAACTGATCGACGTGTTTCACGTGGAAGCACTGGATCAATCCGAACAATCTGCCTTAAAGATCAGCGCATAAGGAAATACAAGCATGTCACAGACTACAAAATACATTTGGTTCAATGGCGAAATGGTTGAGTGGGATCGCGCGCAGGTACACGTGATGACGCACGCTCTGCACTACGGTTCTTCTGTGTTTGAAGGTATCCGTGCTTATGACACACCAAACGGCACTGCAGTTTTCCGTCTGAAAGAACACATTCAGCGTCTGTTTGATTCCGCCAAAATTTACTGGATGGAGATGCCATTCGATAAAGCCGCCCTTGAACAAGCCTGCTGTGACATCGTGACTAAAAACGGCATGAAGAGCGCTTACCTGCGCCCGCTGGCATTCATCGGTAACGTGGGTCTGGGTGTGCTGCCAAAGAGCGACAAAGTAGAAGTGATGATCGGTGCGCTGCCCTGGGGTGCTTATCTGGGCGACGAAGCACTGGCGGACGGTGTGGACGTTATGGTTTCTTCATGGAGCCGTCTTGCGCCGAACACCATCCCGACTGGTGCCAAAGCCGGTGGTAACTACCTGTCATCACAGCTGATTGCCCGTGAAGCCCGCCGTAACGGTTATGTGGAAGGCATCGCGCTGGACACCAACGGTTATATCTCGGAAGGTTCAGGCGAAAACCTGTTCATCATCAAAAACGGCGTGCTGTACACCTCGCCTGCCACCTCAGGCATCCTGCCAGGTATCACCCGTGACACCATCATGACACTGGCGCGTGAACTGGGTTACACCATCCGTGAAGAATCACTGCAACGTGAAGCACTGTATCTGGCCGATGAAATCTTCATGTGCGGTACTGCCGCTGAAATCACCCCGGTACGTTCTGTGGATCGTATGCAGATCGGTGAAGGTCGTCGTGGCCCGATCACTGAAGAGATCCAAAAATCCTTCTTCGGCCTGTTCAATGGTGAGACCGAAGACAAATGGGGCTGGTTGACTCCGGTCAGCAAATAATTGATGTAATAAGAAGGCGCATAACTGGCGCCTTCTTGTTTTGCAGAATAATCCGCATACATAAGGTAAAGCTGCCCGTAAGGCCGATGAAGATGCCCGGCAGCTTCCATTAAGGAGACAGAAAATGCCTAAGTTACGTTCCGCAACGACCACTCAGGGTCGCAATATGGCCGGTGCCCGCGCACTGTGGCGTGCCACCGGTATGAAAGACGGCGATTTTGATAAGCCAATCATCGCCGTGGTTAACTCGTTTACCCAGTTCGTGCCCGGCCATGTGCATCTGAAAGATCTGGGCCAGCTGGTCGCACGTGAAATTGAAGCTGCCGGTGGTGTGGCGAAAGAGTTCAACACCATTGCGGTGGATGACGGTATCGCGATGGGCCACGGCGGTATGCTGTATTCGCTGCCATCACGCGAGTTGATCGCTGACTCCGTGGAATACATGGTCAACGCACACTGCGCGGATGCGATGGTCTGTATCTCCAACTGTGACAAAATCACTCCGGGTATGCTGATGGCCGCGATGCGCCTGAACATTCCGGTGATTTTCGTTTCCGGTGGTCCGATGGAAGCGGGTAAAACCAAACTGTCCGACCAAATCATCAAGCTGGATCTGGTTGATGCCATGATCATGGCAGCGGATCCGACTGTCAGCGACGAAGACACTGCCGCTGTGGAACGCAGCGCCTGCCCGACCTGCGGTTCCTGCTCCGGTATGTTCACCGCCAACTCCATGAACTGTCTGACCGAAGCGCTGGGTCTGTCGCAACCGGGTAACGGTTCGCTGCTGGCCACCCACGCTGACCGTGAACAGCTGTTCAAAAGTGCCGGTCACCGTATCGTGGAACTGGCCAAACGTTACTACGATCAGAATGATGAAACCGCCCTGCCACGTTCTATCGCGACCAAAGCCGCTTTCGAGAATGCGATCGCGCTGGACATCGCCATGGGTGGTTCCACCAACACCGTACTGCACCTGCTGGCCGTCGCGCAGGAAGGTGATGTGGACTTCACCATGGAAGACATCGACCGTATGTCCCGCCGTGTACCGCATCTGTGTAAAGTGGCACCATCTACCCAAAAATATCACATGGAAGACGTACACCGTGCCGGTGGTATCGTCGCCATTCTGGGTGAACTGAGCCGTGCCGGTCTGCTGCACACTGACGTGCGCAACGTGCTGGGTCTGTCACTGGCGGAACTGATCGAACAGTACGACATCGCGCTGAACCCTTCCGAGGAAGTGAAGAAATTCTACAGCGCCGGTCCGGGTGGCATTCCAACCACCAAAGCGTTCAGTCAGGATTGCCGCTGGCCATCGCTGGATGTGGATCGTAAAGAAGGCTGTATCCGCACCAAAGAAAACGCCTACAGTCAGGATGGTGGTCTGGCCGTGCTGGCCGGTAATCTGGCCATTGACGGCTGTATCGTGAAAACCGCCGGTGTGGATGAATCTATCCTGAAATTTGAAGGCCCGGCGGTGGTATTCGAAAGCCAGGACGATGCAGTCGCAAGCATTCTGGCCGGTAACGTGAAAGCCGGGGATGTGGTGATCGTGCGTTACGAAGGCCCGAAAGGCGGCCCGGGTATGCAGGAAATGCTGTATCCGACCTCTTACCTGAAATCCATGGGCCTGGGTAAGGTGTGTGCACTGATCACCGACGGTCGCTTCTCCGGTGGTTCTTCAGGTCTGTCGATCGGTCACGTCTCTCCGGAAGCAGCGGCAGGCGGTAACATCGGTCTGATTGAAAACGGTGATCTGATCAGCATCAACATCCCGGCCCGTACCATCGACATCAAGATCAGCGATGCCGAACTGGCGAGCCGTCGTGCCGCGATGGAAGCCAAAGGCAAAACGGCCTGGAAACCGGTTAACCGTGTCCGTCAGGTATCTTTTGCGCTACGCGCTTATGCCAATCTGGCCACCAGCGCTGACAAAGGTGCCGTGCGCGATCGCAGCAAACTGGGAGAATAAGCATGAGCGACACACAACCGCAGGCCAGCGATTATCTTCGCAAAATCCTGCTGTCGCCGGTATACGAGGTGGCGAAAGTCACCCCGTTACAGACGCTGAAAAAGATATCCGATCGTCTCGGTAACCATGTGGCACTGAAGCGTGAAGACCTGCAGCCAGTGCATTCGTTCAAGCTACGTGGTGCCTATAACAAGATTGCCTGCCTGACCGAAGAGCAGAAAGCCAAAGGCATCATCGCGGCCTCTGCCGGTAACCACGCGCAGGGCGTGGCACTGTCCGGCGCGAAGCTGAAGATCCCGGCCATCATTGTCATGCCTACCACCACACCGGACATCAAGATTGATGCGGTACGTCGTATGGGTGGCAACGTAGTGCTGTTCGGTAACAGCTTTGATGAAGCGTATGCCGAAAGCCGTCGTCTGGCGGCAGAACATGGCTATACACTGATCCCGCCGTATGATGACGTCGATGTCATCGCCGGTCAGGGCACTATCGGCCGTGAACTGCTGGAGCAGGATACCCGCCTGACCCATGTCTTCGTACAGGTCGGTGGTGGTGGTCTGGCGGCCGGTGTCGCGGTGTATATCAAGCAGTTGCTGCCAAATATCAAAGTCATCGGCGTCGAAGCGGAAGGCTCAGCCTCGATGAAAGCCGCTCTGGCAGCCGGTGAGCCGGTTAATCTGCCGCGCGTTTCCATGTTCGCCGATGGCGTAGCAGTAAAACGGGCCGGCGATGAGACCTTCCGTGTGTGCCGCGAATATCTGGACGATATCATCACCGTCACCAACGATGAGATCTGTGCCGCACTGAAAGATATTTTCGATGACACCCGAGCCGTGGCCGAACCTTCCGGTGCGCTGTCACTGGCCGGCCTGAAGAAGTATGTTGAAACCACCCACATCCGTGGTGCCCGTATGGCCGCCATTCTCTCGGGGGCGAACGTCAACTTCCACAGTCTGCGCTATGTGTCAGAGCGTTGCGAGCTGGGCGAGAAACGCGAAGGCGTGCTGGCGGTGACCATTCCGGAACGCAAAGGCGCGTTTCTGGAGTTCTGCCATATTCTCGGCAAACGCATGGTGACCGAGTTCAACTACCGTTATTCCGAAGACAAGGACGCGACCATTTTCGTTTCGGTGCGTCTGAGTAACGGTACGGAAGAGCTGTTGCAGGTAATCGCTGATTTGCAGAAATCAGGTTATGGCGTGATGAATATCACCGACAACAGTCTGGCGAAAAATCATGTGCGCTACATGGTCGGCGGTCGTCCGTGCAAACCAGTGCAGGAGCGTCTGTTCAGCTTCGAATTCCCGGAACAACCGGGCGCACTGCTGCGTTTCCTGGAAACACTCGGTACGTTGTGGAACATCACGCTGTTCCACTATCGCCACCACGGTGCTGACTACGGTTATGTGTTGTGTGGCTTTGAGCTGGGCGATGATGATATGCCAGCCTTCAATCTTCATCTGCAGGAACTGGGATACCCTTCCCGCGATGTCAGTGATGACATCACCTACAAAATGTTCCTCGCACCGCGCTGATACTAAAACCCCCGGCCAGTCCGGGGGCTTTTACTATTACAGACAACGATACGAACTGAGTTTGTTCACATCCTCGCCGCTGTAATGCGCGGTTTGCGGATAAGCACAAAGTGGCTGCTCTTTGCCGGGGAAAGCTGCGCCGGTCGCAGGCAGCGATTCCGGGGCTTTATTCGTTTCCACCCATGCCTGTATCGCGGTCAGCGGATCGAAATTATCCAGTGCCGGACCACCACCGCAGTGGTTCATACCAGGTACCATGAACAGCCGCGACCAGTCACGCTGCTTGTTGATATCCCCTTTTGAGGTATTGGCGATGGTGGCTTCATACCAGCGCTGGATATCGTGTGCCGAGAACACCGGGTCAGACAGCCCCAGGAAGATCACCATCTTGCCGCCACGGGCAACATAGGTGCTCATCTCGGTGGCTACGGCATCATTCAGTGCACTCATCTCATCAATTTTTGCCGGATCACGGTCAAAATCGAATTTCATCATGTCGGCATCCGCCTGTGCCGGGGTCATGTAGTAGTGGAATAACGAGTCAGTGCCGAGCGTAATGTTGCGTGCATCCGGCTTGTCCGGATTAGTGGATGAACCCAGCTTCCATTTCCGCCAGTCCTCTGCATCAATACCGGCATCATACGGCCAGCTGCTGTAGAGCGCCTTGCCGCTGCTGTCTTTCGCTCCGGTAAAGATTTTCTGCAGTGCGGCAACCTTGTCTGCAGCAAGACAATCTTTTTCCTGCCCTGACTTACACAATAGAACTGACGGTTCGAAATGACAGGCCGGATAGTTATTGATGAGGCCATCCTCCAGACCATCTTTATCATCACAGGCCTGCAGCACCGCATTGCTCAGCAGCGTCAGATCCGCCTGTGTCAGCGCCTGCGAGAAGACAGTTCTACCGGAAGCATCTTTCGGCGCGATGGCCTGCAACACCTGCGTATCCCACGCTTCACCTATCGCGGCACAGCTCAGACGAAAGCCGGGATTGCCGACCACAACGCCGTTAAATTCGGTTGGATAGCGTTGTGCCGCCAGCATCGCTTCACGACCACCATTCGAGCAGCCCATAAAGTAGGAATAGCGGATCTGCGAGCCGTAATAGTTTGAGACCAGATATTTCGCCTGCTGCGTCACCTTGCCAATGGCAGCATAGGCATAATCCAGCCGTGCCTGCTGATCGACGGCAAATTGCGCATCACGCCCTTCATGGCCGCCATCCATCGATACCACCGCGTAACCACGTACCAGTGACGGCGCAGCCGTCGAACCATGGCTCGGAATGCTGCCGATGGCCTGCCCGAGGAAGCCATCCAGTCCGCCGCCGCCCTGGAACATAAAGCGGCCCTGCCAGTTATCGGGCATACGCAGCTCGAAGCGGATACCGTAGTTTTTACCATCCGGTCCTTTGTGTTCACCAATCATGCCGCGCACCAGACAGTGTGCCGGCAGCGCCAGTCCGCCACCACTGGCCCCGGTCAGCGCACTGGTTTTATCCAGTTTCACCTTGCCGGCCTTGACCCGTTCCGCTTCAGTGATCTTCACGCCCGGTAACACTTTTTGCGTCATCTGCTGGCAGGAATCCGCCGTCACCGGCCACTCCGCTGCCATCACCTGCGATGCGCCAAATACCCCGCCGGTCAGGCAGAGCAGACGCAACCATTGTGCTGAATGTGATTTCATCGTTTCCCTTTATTTCGTTGTTGTATAAGGATATTTATTTTTCATTCACCAGAGTAAGATTCATAAATCAGATAAAAAAGCGCTCTTTTCCGATAAAAACCATCGAATTATTGAATGGGTTGTGAGGGTTTATGTTGCCAAAATCGACGCTAGAACAGTAGATCGTGCTGAAAACCGTGCTGGAACAGGGCGGCTTCGCTCAGGCAGCTGCACAACTCAATCGCAGCCAGTCGTCGGTCAGCTATGCCCTGCAGCAGTTACAGGAACGGCTCGGGCTGCCGCTGTTGAAAATTCAGGGACGGAAAGCGGAACTGACCGAGGCCGGCGTCATCCTGCTGGCGCAGGTCACCCCCATCATCACCACCTATGCTGAGCTGGAGATGCAGGCACAAAGCCTGCGGCAAGGCATCAAGCCGACCATCCATCTGGTGATCGATACCGTATTTCCGAAAAACTATCTGTTCCGGGCGTTGCAGCAGTTTCAGCAGCAGTTTCCGAAAACACAGGTGCATGTCACCGAGGTGGTGCGTTCTGAAAGTGCGCGGAAACTGGCTCAGGCCGATGCCGATCTCTACGTCATCTATATCCCGGAACCGGAAAAACGGCCGGGTTCGCTGCTGGTCAGCGAAGAACAGCTGTTTGATCCGACGGTCTGTGCGCTGGCCGATTTGCTGCGGCAAAGCATCAGCGAGTGAGTTTTGCATCCCTTTACCTCGCTGCCTCTTTATTCAACCGGTTTCAGGTCGCATAATAACTAGAATAAACGTTCTAAAAGAGATCCGAGATAATGACTGCCCGCCCATCATGGCAAAAACCCGCCATTCCGTTTCCCCGCCTGCTCCTGATCCTGTCGCTCTGTTCCGCCTTCGCGCCGTTTGCCACCGACATGTATCTGCCGGCGTTTTCGCAGCTGGTGAACCATTTTCAGACCGATGCCGGTCATATCGAAACCACCGTGTCGTTCTTCTTTCTTGGCCTGTCGGTCGGACAGATCCTGTACGGTCCGCTGATTGATCGCTTTGGCCGCCGCAAACCGATGCTGGCCGGTATCGCCGTGTTTTTGCTTTCCACGTTCGGTTGTCTGCTGGTAACCGATATCAACACCTTTATCGGCCTGCGGCTGCTGCAGGCGATTGGCGGTTGCTGCGGCATGATCATCGGCCGGGCGATTGTCAGCGATCTGTTCCCTCAGCATGAAATGGCACGGGTGATGTCCTCGCTGATGATTGTGATGTCGATGGCACCGATCTGCGCGCCGCTGATTGGCGGCTGGATTGTCACGCATTACGACTGGCAGGCGGTGTTCTTTGCCCTGCTGTTGCTAGGTACGGCGTGTGGGTTAGCGGTCTATTTCGGGCTGCCGGAAACCAAACCGCCGCATGTCACTGCGTCCGGTAATCTGCTGCAGGGTTATCTGACGCTGCTGAAACGTCCGGCCTATCTGGTGCCGGCCCTGAGCGGCAGTCTGACGCAATCCTGTATGTTTGGTTTTATCACCGGCTCGCCGTTCGTGTTCCTGCATTACTTCGGGCTGAATGAACAGCAATACAGCTGGGTGTTTGGCTGTATCATCTTTGCCTTCATCATCTCTGCCCAGCTGACCAAAATGGCGCTGCGGCGTTATTCGCCAAAACAGATTTTTTCAACCGCATTACTCGCCAATTCGGCATTTGGTCTGATGTTATATGCGGTCACGCAAACCCCGCACATGTGGCTGTTTATTATTCCACTGTGGTTGATCATCGCGACGCTAAGCTTTCTGGGGGCAACCTCGACGGCACTGGCAATGTCGAACGCCGGTGATCACACCGGCAGTGCCTCCGGTCTGATAGGTTTACTGCAATTCGGCTGTGGTTTTATCGCCAGCAGCGTCATGGTTGCCTCGCAAAATGGTACGCCCTATCCGATGACCATCACCATCGCCGCCTGTGGTCTGCTCGGTACGCTGCTGTGGTTTACCAGCTCATTGCGGCGAAATGCTGAATTATCTGCTCACGGATAAACTGTTGCACCGGGAGGTATTGCATTACACCCGGCAGGCTGGCTTGGATTTCTTTATGCTGATTACGGTGGTGGAAACCGGATTTATCATCCACAGCCTGTGGCAGAAACAAATCCGGTAAAGGGAGTGTTAGTGGGCGGCGACCGAACCACGGATGACCAGCTCACCAATAAATGTGCTGTCATCCGGAGCAGGCGTTTCAGTGCTGGTCAGCTTATCCAGCAACAGTGTCATCGCATGTGTCACAAACGCATGTACCGGTAACTGCACCGAGGATAACGAGGGGGAAAGGTAATCCAGTACCGCTTCATTATCAAAACCAAACAGCGACACCTGCTCTGGTACAGCGATACCATGTTCCTGTAATGCCTTCAACGCGCCAATCGCGGTCAGATCATTGAAGCAGCAGAGCGCGGTAAACTCGGTCTTGCGCTGGAGCAACTGATTGCAGGCACTGTAACCGCCGTGGTAATAACGGTCACCTTCCGCAACCAGTAACGGATCAAACGCAATACCGGCATTGGCTAACGCATCCTGATACCCCTGCAAACGCAGTTGGGCTGTACGCTGATTCAGTGGGCCAGCGATATAAGCGATCCGTTTATGCCCCTGCGCCAACAGATATTCTGCAGGTAAACGTGCACCCTGTGAGTGATCAAACCAGACACAGTTCTGCAGATGTCGCGGCAGATAACAATTCATGACTACCAGTGGTACCGGCAGTTCATCAATCAAATTGCTGAGTTCATCACCACGAATATTGTAGTGATCAAAGAAGGAGTTGTTGTAATACAACACCGCATCGCAACGGCGATCGACCAGCGAACGAATCGCCTTTATGCCACCATCAGGCTGATCGCTAACTTGGGTAATCATCAGGAATTTGCCGGCTTTATCTGCCAGTTCCTGACAAATCTCGATCAGCAACGCCAGATACTGCGAAGTATTCGAGCCACGCGGGATCACCAGACCAATTGTGTTGGTTTCTTGTTTGGAAAGCGACTGCGCTAATACGTTTGGCCGGTAGTTGAGCTCTTCGATCGCTTTGAATACCGCTTCGCGGGTCGCTTCAGAGATCTTTGCCGTGCCGTTCAGAACACGGGATACCGTTGATTTTGATACCCCGGCTTTGCGGGAAACATCCAGCATGGTGGCCATAAACTCTGTTGCTCCAAAAACATCAAATTACAGAAAACTGTAATGTAAGGAGGGTGGAGACTATTTAGCAAGCGATTTCATAGTAAAAACATCAGGATAAATCGCCGGCTATGATGCTCAGCCAAAAATGTAGCAAACATGTTAAGTTGAAGCATTTAATTTCTGCAAACCTTCCCTTAGCTTGTCACACAACACAGTAAAAGATGTCCCTTTACTGAGTGAGTCAATAATGAAAGCCATTGCCGGTACAGAATGAAACAGATGTGTTTTATATGCTTCACAAAAATAATTTTTATTAGGCTTCCCATCACTGGAAATCAAAAAGCGATGTTTTGGACACCCGCCATTACATAATTGTTTTACTAAACAATTCTTACAGTCCACACTCATATTTCCAGATTTTGATTTACCAAATTCCCTGTTTTCCCCTGAGTTAACAACCTGATAAATTGACTGGTCATCATGAACATTTCCTATTTTATTTTCCGGATAGACAAAATGATCGCATGAATATATATCACCATTCGCCTCGACGATTAAATTACCACCACACTCTTCACTGATAATGCAAGAGCTGTTTTCACCTACCATTTTCATCATAATTTGTTCAAAATTAACTACATAAATAGAACCTATGTCATTTTTAGCCCAGTAATCGAAAATTTTATTCAGAAATACTCCATATTTTTCGGCTGATACAGACCACTCCGCAACATGGCTAAGACCTTGAAAATCAGGTGAAATAAGAGTAAGACCTGATGCGTCTGGTTGCTGAGCAATACGTTCAACCAGAGGAGTAAACTGAATATACTGACTACCTAATTCTTTAAGGAACTGATACAGTTCTAATGGTTTTTCCACATTCTTGTTATTGACCACTGTTAGCGTATTAAATTCGACCTGATACTTTTTTAATAACTCTATCGATTTAACTACTCTATCAAAGGTTGATTTACCGCTTCTGGTCAAACGATAAGCATCATTGTATTCTTTATTCCCGTCAATAGAGATACCAACTAAGAATCTATTTTCCTTGAAAAACTCAACCCATGTTTCGTCAAGATTAATACCATTCGTCTGAAAAAAATTATTAATGGTTTTATGGTTTTTATATTGATTCTGTAATCGTACAGCTTCTTTGAAAAAGTCCAACCCCAGTAAAGTTGGTTCGCCACCCTGCCATAAGAAATCAACAAGATCCGCTGATTGAGCTTCAATATTTTTCTTTATATAAGCATCTAATGTATCAAAGCTCATTTTCCAATTTTCTTTTCTATTCGGGTATAGTTTTTCTTTTTCTAAGTAAAAGCAATAAGAACAATCAATATTACACTTAGAGCCAGATGGTTTAGCCATCAATTGAAAATTAGTAATACTTTGCATCAGCCAACCTCTCTGTCTTAGTACATCTCAACGTGAACACCCAATTCATCTTACCAACGAATCGACAAAGCAACAGAAACCGATTGCATTTAAATGTGAAAAATAGAGCTGGATCACACTCAAAAAAGACAGCAAAACTCGAATATAATGCAACATGATGCAATAAATTACATTTTATTGTGAGCACCATCACATGGTATGACCACCAAATTTGTGTCGCCATCTGAAAAGGAGATAGATTTTCAAAGCCGAAGATATCTATATCTTTACTCAAAGGAGAAATACTGATGGTAGGAAAAAGCCTAAAGCTGAGTTTAGTAGCACTAAGCTGTGCTCAAATTCTGAATGCATCTGCAGCGATTGCGAGTGAAACAAACGAATCAGATTCAAATGGGAAAAAGAACGTTATTTATATCATCGTTGACGATCAACGCTACGATGCCTTAGGGTTTATGAACCCACTTATCAAAACTCCGAATATGGACGCCATGGCAAAAAATGGGGTTCATTATAAAAATGCATTTGTTACCACATCCTTATCGTCGCCAAGCCGGGCCAGTATTCTGACGGGTCTGTATGTTCATAATCACCATATTGCTGATAACAACCCAAATACAGCAGTAAAAAATCTTAAATTCTTCCCGCAAGAGCTGAAAAAAGCGGGTTATCAAACAGGTTTCTTTGGTAAATGGCACTTTGGTGGTGCAGATAAAGATGCAAAAGCAGGCTTCGCCGGTTTTGACCGCTGGGTTGGTTTGTTAGGCCAGGGGGATTATTGGCCAATTGATATGATGGGTAACCCATCAAAACTGAACGTAGATGGCAAATTAGTGCCTCAAAAAGGTTATATCACCACTGAGCTGACCGATTATGCAATCGATTGGCTTGACAGTATTGATAAGACCAAACCTTTTTTCATGTATTTAGGCCATAAAGGCGTTCATGCTGATTTTGAGGCATCGACCAAGTACAAAGGCTCAATGAAAAATGTCACCTTCCCTGTTCCCGCATCTGAAGCAGATACAGAGGAAAATTACAAAGGAAAACCTTTGTGGGTGAAAAACCAGCGTAATTCATGGCATGGTATCGATTTCCCCTATAACAAAAACCTGGATATCCAAACCTTCCAGCGCGATTATTATGAAACCTTACGCAGTGTCGATGACAGCGTAGGTCAAGTCAGACAATACCTGAAAGATCATAATCTGGACAAAAATACAGTTGTCATGTTGATGGGTGATAACGGCTTTATGTTCGGAGAACATGGTCTGACAGATAAACGAAATGCGTATGAAGAGTCTATGCGTGTTCCGTTAATTGCTGAAGGCCCTGGTTTCTCGAAAGGCAAGCAGGTTGAAGAGGTAATTGCCAACATCGATATCGCACCAACCATTCTTGATATTGCAGGTATCAAACGCCCGGATTGGTATGACGGTCACAGCTTCTACGGTCTGGATCAAGGTAAAGGCAAACAAGATCGTAAAGATTTCTTTGCCTATGAATATTTCTGGGAATACGACTTCCCATACACACCAACTATCTTTGCATTGCGCTCAAGCGACTGGAAATACATCCAGCCTTACGGCTTATGGGATAAGGAAGAGCTGTATAACCTGAAAGATGACCCGAAAGAAATGCATAACTTGATCGATTCTACTGATCCAAAAGTTATTGTGATGAAAATTGAGATGCGTAAGCAGTTATATCAGGAGCTGAAAAACAAAGATGGCGATAACGTGATTCCATATAACGAACGGAATCACCGTGGCCAAGTCTTCCGCCATGCAGATGCCCCTCCAATGGCGGATATTCCGTCAGAATGGAAGCGCGATTACAATCCGGCAGACAAATACCATGATTTATTCCCTGACTCAGTTAACAAAAAAGAGTTCGTGGAAAAAGTCACGAAAGCGATGCAATCTCGCGATGCTGCCGTAGCTGAATTTATCAAGGTGCATCCAGAAGTGCAGTAATATCAAAGGGATGCATTGCATCCCTTTTTTTTACTACCGAATAATGAGTTCACCAATTATTCCGCGACTTGGAATCTTATCTGTTGTATTTTCACCTAAATGCATCATCAATAACTGAACAGCATAAGAGGCAAGCAAATCCATACGAATTTCGACAGAGCTGATTTTGGGAGATATATAATCAAGCACAGGATCGTTATCAATGCCAACAAGGAGTGGCATCGCTGATTCTGGCAACTGAAGATCTTTAAATGCCTTCGCCACCCCAATGGCGGTCAAATCGTTGAAACAACAAATTGCCGTAAAGGGATTATTTCTCTCTGTCAATTTTAAAAATGCCTTGTATCCGCCATCAAGGCTCCTATCCCCTTCAACAATCAGCAGAGGGTTAAAAGGAATATGATGTTGCTCAAGTGCAGCCTGATATCCCTGAATACGCCAGCGTGCACTCTCTTGCCATAGCGGACCCGAAATATAAGCAATTTCAGAATGCCCTTGAGATATTGCATAATCAACAGCCAAACTCGCAGAAGCCTTATGATCAATCCAGACACAATGGAAAGGATGTCGGGGTAAAATGGCATTCATGACAACCATCGGTACTGGTAATTTATCAATAAGATCACTTAATCCGTCCGCGTTCAGATTATCTTTTTCAAAGAAAAAATTATGAAAAAAAAGTATGCCGTCACATCCCCGATCAACCAATGTATTGATTGTTTCAAGATGTGAGTTTTCCCGATCTTGCGCCTGGCTAATCAGTAACTCTTTATGGTGTAAACCCAAAGCAGCCTGACAGGATTCAATCATTGATGTGAAACTGGGAACTGCAGCTACATTTCTGGGGATAACAAGCCCAATGGTATCGCTTCTTTGTCTAACCAAAGAACGAGCAACCACATCAGGTCTATATTGCAACTGCTCAATGGCAGCAAACACCCTTTTTTGGGTTTCATCTGAGATTTTTGCTTTACCTGTTAATACACGAGAAACCGTCGAAGGAGCAACTCCTGCCAAACGGGCTACATCAGACATTGTAGCCATCAGTAATCAATCCTTCTTGAAAACAACTAAGAATAGTCATTCTATGCAAAACGAATGCAAAAATCTAAGCGGCAGAAAAAAAACCTCCCAGAATGAGAGGGGAAAGGATGACGATCAACCGAATGAATAAAAGTGTCTAGACAGTAATATACATCAACATGCAATCGGTTTCACTAACTTAACAAAAAGCACCATAAATAAAAACCCTTATTAATCAATATTTTAATAACAAAACAGCCATCACGCAGTACTTGGTTTGTGAATGTGTGATCCAATTCCCAAAAGGAAAAACAGCCCAAATAATGCAATCGGTTTCATGGTATTGTTATATCATTGACAAACGTCATAAGCTAACAGGAAGAATTTGACCAATGAACAATATTGCCTATCAAGAAAATATAGGAATCCTAGCTTCACATAATAAAGGAATCATCGATACGCTATTTCAGGTTATCAATGATTCTTTTAAACCAATAATAAGTATCATGGCTGTATCAGGATTTATGAAAGGGATATTAGCCATACTAATAGCAACAAAACTAATAATCCCTGAAAACAATATCAGCACTTACCAAATATTAGCAGCAATATCAAATAGTGTTTTTTATTTCATACCCGTAATTCTTGGTTTTACAATAGCAAAAACACTAAAATTAAATCAATATTTAGGTGCAATTTTAGGAGCAGTACTACTTGAACCTAACTTCACGGCACTGCTCAACCAGCCAAATCAAAACTTCCTATCAATACCAATAATACCTGCAGATTTTGGTGGATCTACATTCCCCATTTTTATTGCATTAACAATGTTGTTTTTAATAAACAAGTTAATTAATAGATTCAACAATAACATCAGTGAAATATTGTTTATTCTGATTTCATTAATCACAATTACGCCTATAATCATAATTGTTTTTGGTGATATAGGTATTACCTTTGGATCAAAGATAGCTCATACCATTCAGATTTTTACAAACTTATACCCAACAACATCCGGAGCAATTCTTGGTGGCACCATGATTTTCATGGTTGTATTCGGTTTACACTGGGGAATATTGCCTTTAATTCTGGCAAACATTAGTAATGATGGTGATAACATAGCTCCATTGTGGGCTTGTGCAACGTTCGCACAAATGGGTATTGCATTAGCTAGTTTCGTTATTAATAAAAAAGATCGCAACACTTCATTCTTGTCTCTATTTGCTGGATTGTTTGCCGGGGTTACAGAACCTATTACTTATGGAATATTAGTTAAGTTCAGAAAAACGATCCCCATCGCAATGTTATCTGGTGCAATTGGTGGCGCATTTAATGGCTTTAATCAAATCAGATTAATGGATATTGGATTCCACAGCATACTTTCAGTACAGCTATTCACACCATTTAATTTATACTTAATTGGCATTTCGATTAGTTTTCTTTCTGCATTTCTTATTTGTTTAGCATTAAGAAAATCCATCTTCTCTGAATAGAAATCATACTAAAAAGCCACCGATTATGTAGGTGGCTTTTTTCAGCAAACCAATTACACCAGATCCAATACTCAAAACATTCCAATTAACACATATCCTTTATTAAACAAAAAGACCACAATCAAAATTAAGCTCAATGGCTTATATATATTAATATGCAGATATTTTTGTAAACCGCCCTATTTTAATGCCATACACTTTTTGAGATCTGCGGTTGACTATAACTTTGTTTGTATTCTTCCGGCGTCATGTTATTCAGGGATTCATGAGGTCGTTCCTCATTATATTCCCGCACCCATCTGTCCGTGATTTCCCTGACCTCATTCAGACTTTTGAATAAATAAAAATCCAGTATTTCAGTTCGGTAGGTCCGGTTAAATCGCTCGATATAGGCATTCTGCGTTGGCGTTCCTGGCTTGATAAATTCTAGCTTGATCCCTTTATCTTCTGCCCATTCCGACAGTGCTAACGAGATAAACTCTGGGCCGTTATCCATTCGCAACATCAGTGGGTAACCACGTTCCAGGGCGATCCGCTCCAGGACACGGATAACCCGCTGAGCCGGTAAATTCAGGTCAATTTCAATTGCCAATGCTTCACGATTAAAATCATCTACCACATTGAACGTTCTGAACTTTCTACCGCCACTCAGCGCGTCATGCATAAAATCCATAGACCATGTCTGATTTAGTATTGCCGGCACACATAGCGGTTGTGGGTTTCGGCATGGTAAACGTTGTTTTCCTTTACGCCGTAAATTCAGTTTTAACAGGCAATACACCCGATATATCCGTTTGTGGTTCCATCGATAACCTTGTCGCCGCAGAATGCAAAATAATTTTTTAAACCCATAGCGAGGATAACGTTCTACTGCCGTCTGCAATGCGGCAATAACCGGTTCATCCCGTGACGTATCAGGCTTATACGCATAAACCGAGCGACTCAGCGATACCGCTTTACAGGCCTGGCGAATACTCAGTCCGAATTGTGTAATAATATGCTGCACAACCAGACGTTTCTCCGCTGGTTTTAGAGCTTTTTTTCAATCACATCCTTCAGGGCGCGATTCTCCAGACTCAGATCTGCAAACATCTGTTTAAGGCGTCGATTCTCTTCTTCCAGATCTTTCATTCGCTTTAATGTAGCACTTCTTAGATATCCAACATAATCATGACACATACATATATTATTCAGACTCATCATTTTTTGGTGTGTTACCGGGATTAGTGCTCTACGGTTGAAGTTCTGCCAGCCCCCTAACAGGAAATAAATTTCAATAAAAACAATAAAGGTCATCATTGAATGATGGCCTTTATTATTATGAGCAGATAATATTTATTACCACCAAGCTTCAGCTTGAACACCAAAACTTAGCTGATGATCTTTAGAGTCATTAAATGAGAAGTTATCGATTTCATTTTTATCAACCTTGAGGTAGCTGCTATAGAATCGAATTTCAGGACGAACACTCATCATGCTTCTGCCTGGTGAGATGATATGTGCCAGAGTCAGTTTCTTCCCTGATTCATCATATGAGACATCATCTAACTTATTAGTTTGGGTGAACCAACCCATTTCAAATGCAGTTTTATTATTTGTATTCCACACATAAGCCGGTCTTGCTACGATATTAAATGAGTCAGCTGAATCATAATATTTATCTCCAGCAGCAGCTGTATCTTTTGCATGAGCATAAACAATCGCATGTTCAAAAATAACACTGTCTGATAGATCGAATTCACCAGCATTTGTTACACGCCATCCAAATGCGTCACTGTTATCTGCATTTGTAAGATATAAGGATGGACGACCTCTCACATTAGCATAGTTACCTGCCAAGTTTTTATTCGCAGCCTGAACAGAGAACTGGTTAGTACCTTTATCTAACTTGGTATCAATAATTGCTGTTAAGCGAGCTGAATTATCAGCAGCATAAACATCATTGCTATCTTCTAATGCACTCTGACTATCTGTTTTGTTTGCAAGGAAGTAGTTAGCAACCAACTCCAATTTTGAATTATCAGTAATAGGTAATTGTGCATATCTGACATCAAACATATTTACATTATAATCATTTGTAGAGCCAATCTCTGTTGTATCTTTTGAGTCTGCATCTGTAATATCAGCATCTTGTCTTAAAATGCCAGCAGAAAATTTACCTGAACCAATGGTGTAGTTTTCGATACCAGCACCATTGCCTGAGGTTCTTAATATTTTGTAATCCAGCATTTGGATTTCTCTGAAATTGAAACCCCGCTTACCTGCCCAAATATTAGCTTCGGAATCAAAAGGTAACACGCCTTTCGCTGTAACATAAAAATCGGTCATGCCAAAGATGGTAGTAGTTGAATCTACTAATTCAGTCTCTTTTTTAAGAGCTGAAACCCCTTCAAATTTAGAAACCACACCAAATGACTTCCCTTGCTCATCTTTATATATATCTTGTGATAGCATAACAATCCAATCGCCATCTGTTTCGTTTCCAAGTCTACCTAGTTTTCCTGTAGCCCATATCTGCTGATCTCCATTTGTAGATCCAGATAAGCCACCACGAACATAACCATGGAAATCTAATGCATATGAATTAGATATCATACCCATTGAGCTAATAATTGTTGCTGCTAAAACTGTGGTCTTAAGTATTTTCATGATTCCATCCTTGTTGAGGCATTAATTCATGAGTATTAATACCACAAAATATGAAACCGATTGCATTGCGATCAAAAAAAGAAGAAGTTGATCACCAATAATATTGGTTATTAAGCGCTTAAAAAACAAATGCCGTGATCTGAACCACAAAAACAAGCGCAACCGAATGCATTAAACAGCCATTAAAATGGCGTTGTCACCACTAAAAACACAAACTGCACATAGCACAAAAATGTGATTAGAATCCCAAAAAGGACAAGTGGATACTCTTACGCATGGTTTTCTTTGAGATAAACACCAATAAACCGCAATCGGTTGCATGTATAGTGATTGATGCTTTTATTCCTGAAAGAACAAGTAATCAATATCTTTTTCTACGATCATCAACCATCAATGATCGGACTTGAATGAAATGCATAATCTTAATGGTGGTATATAGAACTCGAACTCGGAGCAATAATGAACCCAGCATGGATCCAAGGTCTCGCCATACTTTCTTTATCAGCCATCCTGCATGGCTGTGCTACATCGGAAAATCAGCTCGGAGATGAACTAATAAATAGTGATAAAAGACCACAGGCAACATTATCGTTAGCTAAAACAACCATATGCTGTCAGAGTTTTAATCAGATAACATTCCAGCCACTGAATTCGGGAAAAATCATAATAGATGGCTCCAATCCTGTAATGCAGTTTGCAGGAAGGAAAAGCTTTTTTTATGCGGCGACAATCAGTGATAGCCAACGAAGCAAAGTGCTCACCGTACAAACACTCATTGGCAAAACAGCCTTTCCAGTGCAGCTTCAAATGCTGAATGACACGTATCAGCCAACCCGAACCATTTCTTTTTCAGAGTTTGAGCTCACCGATGCCAGATTGCTATCTGATCCAAGCTTACAAGCGCAGATTGCTCTACTGCCGGAAGAACGCTATATCATCATCTATGCGGATACAGCCCAATTAGATAAAGCCATCAACATCCCACATCCGGAAAAATTGAAGGAAAAAGCAACAGGTGTTACGGCCTTATCTTATCCTGATTTACAAATTCCGTTTTCACCCTGGGGCCTGATTGATCTTCAAATTGGTGAACAGCAAAATCAATTAAAAACGGTGTTAACTTCAGATACCCCTATTTTCGATACTTCAAGTAAAAAACCGGTCGTAAGCACAACACCGTCAACCTCGCATGTCGCCACCTCAACAACAAATGAAACGCAAACAGATATTAGCGAGCAAACAAAACAGTATTACAGACAGGCTATTCAGCAGGCTGTAACCGATAATCGGCTCGAACAGGCTATGCAACTGGTATCAGAAGGGAGAAAACTTGGATTCACAGATGTGGAACAGATTTTTATCAATGCTGTAAAGCAGAAATAATCTCCTCCAGGCTGCACAAATAAAAACGCCGGAATGAGCACGGGGTGGCTCAATCCGGCAAACAGGCTTTAAAGACACACAGGTAAGATATTCAGGAGCTCACCATGCCCAGTTAATGCCTCACTCTCTCAGAGTTCATTTCCATTGGTAGCAATGACATCTTTGTACCAGTAGAAGCTCTTTTTACGCAGACGACGACCGGTACCCTGACCTTCATTATCTTTATCCACGTAAATAAAGCCATAGCGTTTTTTCATTTCACCGGTCGAGGCACTGACCAGATCAATCGGGCCCCAGGTGGTATAACCCATCAGCTCAACGCCATCCGCGATGCCTTCGGCAACCTGTGCCAAATGATCACGCAGATAGTCGATACGGTAATCATCGTTAATGGAATCATCAGCATTCACGTTGTCAATCGCGCCCAGACCGTTTTCCACAATAAACAGTGGTTTCTGATAACGATCATACAGCTGGTTCATGATGATACGGATGCCTTTCGGGTCGATCTGCCAGCCCCATTCCGATGCTTTCAGATACGGGTTCATCAGGCCACCCATCAGGTTGCCGCCGGTTTTTTCACGACGCTCCGGATCAGCGCTTTCTACCTGGCTCATGTAATAACTGAACGCCACATAATCCACGGCATATTGCTTCAGGATCGCTTCATCACCGGTGGCCATTTCAATTTCAAAGCCGTTCTCACGGAACAGACGTTTCGCATAAGACGGATAATAACCACGCGCCTGCACGTCACCGAAGAACAGCATCTGACGATCTTTCGCCATCGCTTTCAGTGTATCGTCCGGGTTACAGGTATCCGGATAAGTTGGCCATGCGGCAATCATGCAGCCAATTTTAGCGTCAGGAATAATTTCATGGCAGGCTTTGACTGCCAGTGCACTGGCAACCAGCTGATGATGTGCTGCCTGAAATTGTAACTGCAGTTTGTTTTCGCCTTCTTTGAACACCAGACCTGCAGCAGTAAACGGCGCATGCAGTACACAGTTGATTTCATTGAACGTCATCCAGATTTTGACTTTGCTCTGGTAACGGGTGAACACGGTTTTGCAGTAACGTTCATAGGCAGCAATCAGCTCACGGCTGCGCCAGCCACCATATTTGGTGACCAGCCCTAATGGCAGATCGTAGTGGTTCAGCGTGACAACCGGCTGCATGCCTTTGCTCAGCAGATCGTCGAAAACGTCATCATAATATTTCAGACCGGCTTCATTCGGTTCAGCATCATCACCATTCGGGAAAATACGCGACCAGCCAATAGAGAGACGCAGGCAGTTAAAGCCCATCTCGGCAAACAGCGCATTGTCATCTTTGTAGGTGTGATAGAAATCGATCGCGGTGTGGTAAGGGAAATCACCCAGCTCGCCGTTTAATACCGGCTCAGAATTCAGAATGCCGCGCGGCATAACATCCGCAACTGACAACCCTTTACCATCAGCGTTATAAGCACCTTCAACCTGGTTGGCTGCAATCGCACCACCCCAGAGGAAATTTTTCGGAAACTTACCAGTCATTGCCAGAAATCCTTCAATGTGTTGTTTTTATTTTGTTTTCGTAAGTCTCAGAGAGTATGCCAAATGTTCACCCCTGAATGCGGCATACCCTCTGAGTGCTTAATTAGTTACGCAGCTTGTGCGGCCTGCACATCCTGACGCAGACGGTAGACGTCGATCAGCTCTTCAACCATCTCGCGGGCCAGCATGGAGGTCATGATATGGTCCTGAGCATGGACCATGATCAGGTTGACCGGGATTTTGCCGCAGCCTTCATCCATACCAATCAGCATGGTCTGTACATCATGTGCACGCTTGGAAGCAGCACTTGATTCCGCTAACTGCTGATCAACCAGTGCCCAGTCACCTTGTTTGGCCGCGCGCAGAGCCTGCATCGCATAACTACGGGCTTCACCAGCGTTGATGATCAGCTCCATTACAGTTGATTCCATATCCATTTTCATATCTCCAACATCAATTCAAATTCGTTAATCAGGCAGTCTGCGCATTCATGTCTGCTTCCATCTCAGCTTCCTGAGCCAGCAGTTGTTTTTCATACACTTTGAAGAATGGCAGGTAGATCAGGAAGTCAATCACCAGCAGCGCGATAACCAGCAGACCGTTACTCATCTGCCAACCGGCACCCCATGCCGCACCGATTGGTGCAGGCGCAGTCCACGGTACCAGTGAGATCACTTTACCAATCAGGCCTGAGCTGGTCGCAAACCATGCAATCGTTGCATTCACCATTGGTGCCACCACGAATGGGAAGAACAGCACCGGGTTCATCACGATTGGGCTACCAAAAATTACTGGTTCATTGATGTTAAAGACGGCAGGAACAATGCCCAGCTTGCCGATGGCACGTAAGTGAGCTGATTTACTGCGGGTATAGAGGAACACCAGCGCCAGCGTTGCACCTGAACCACCCAGCACAATGAAGAAACTCCAGAAAGCTTCAACGAAGGTGTGTGGCAGAACCTGACCGGCAGCCAGAGCGTCCTGGTTCAGACCCAGGTTAACCAGATAGAACGGCGCCAGAATACCACCGACGATCGCCGCACCATGGATACCGGCAAACCACAGGGTATGGCACAGGAATACCGCGAACAGAATAGCTGGCAGTGAATCAGCAGCAGAAATCAGTGGTTTGAATACCGCCATGATCAGTTCAGGCAGCAACATACCAAATTGATGTTGCAGGAACAGATTCAGCGGGTAAATAGTCAGAATAACAATCAGTGCCGGGATCAGCAGGTTGAATGACTGACGAATTTTTTCCGGCACCTGTTCAGGCAGTTTGATACCGATATTGCGCACTTTCAGGAAGCGCATCAGTTCGGTGACATAAATACCGACGATGATGGTGGTGAAAATACCGGTACCACCCAGAAAACTGGCAGATAAGGTACCGTCTTTCATCGGTGCTGCAATCAGCAGGAAAGTCATCAGCGACAGCATGGCGCAAGGGAAGGCGTCCAGTTTGTAGCTTTGCGCCAGGTTATAGGCAATACCGGCACTGATGTAACAGGCCATGATACCCATCGACATATTGAATGGCGTCATGATCTCGTTGAAGTAGGCCTTGGACATGGCATTCCACCATTGACCGAGGAAGAACGTGGTATCCGGTGAAAATGGTGGAAACGCGAACACCAGCAGGAATGAACCTACAATCATGAATGGCATCGCGCCGATAAAGCCATCACGCACAGCCATGATGTGACGTTGAGTGCCCGCTCGTGCAGCGATTGGGCTGATTTTATTTTCGATAAAATCAAAAAATGCGTTAGACATAAGAGTCTCCCTGACAGTGTCTGTTATTGCATCATTGCCAATGCATCAGCGAGGATCTTGTCGCCACGCATCATGCCGTAATCCATGCTGTTGATCACAGCGATTGGTTTGCCTGCCGCTTCGGCCTTTTTCTTGAATTCTTCGAATTTGTATTTGATCTGCGGGCCTAACAGGCAGCAGTCATATTTCGGCAAAGTGGCATCAAATTCATCCATTGAAACGGCAATGATGTCCGTCTCAATTCCTTTTTGTGCAGCTGCCTGTTTCATTTTGTTTACGACCATGCTGGTAGACATACCAGCCGCGCAGCATAAGAAAATCTTTTTCATAGTCACTAACTCCAGGGTTTCCCCAATGCATCCGTTGTGTGTGCGAGTAAAGTGGCAGGTGCCCCCAAGCAACCCTGCAACCGGTTGCATGTTCCCACAGGCTGAAACCGGTTTCTGTGAGGTATTTCGCAAAAGATAATAGGAATATAACGGGCAGGATTTTTTGTGATCTATGTTCACAAAATAAGCGGGCAGAAACAGAAAAAGTCGTTTTACGCGAAGAAAAAAGGCTCCGCAACCGGAGCCTTCATCAGCAAAGTACAGTTATTATTTCGCGCCGTTCTTGGCGATCAGCGCGTTATACCAGAAGAAGCTCTTCTTCTTGGAACGTTTCAGATCTTTCAGGTCAAACTCATCACGGTTGACGTGGATAAAACCGTAACGTTTGCTGCAACCCTGATGGGTTGAAACCAGATCGATCGCTGACCATGGGCAGAAGCCGAACACTTCCACACCGTCGGTGATCGCCAGCTGGATTTGATCGATATGTTTCTGCAGGAAGTCGATGCGGTAATCGTCATTGATCGAACCATCTTCTTCCACTTTATCGAACGCACCCAGACCATTTTCGGTGATGATCAGTGGCAGCGCATAACGCTCGTAGATGTCACGCAAGGTGTTGCGGAAACCAACCGGGTCGATTTCCCAGCCAAAGGCGTTTTTGCTTAAGTTAGGGTTAGAGGCACCTTTAAACACACCGACTTCACCCACCACGATCTGCTGATCACCGGTAGAACCGCGATCACTGGCATCGCCAGAGCTGGCGGCAACAGTCATGGTTGAGTAGTAGTTAAACGCGATGAAATCCGGCTTGGCGCTGGCCATGATTTCCATATCCCCTTCCTGAATATCCGGCGTGGCGTTACGCTCTTCCAGGAAGCTCCAGGCGATATTGTTGTAACGACCATACACCGCCATATCCAGATACAGCCAGTTACGGATTGCAGAGCAGTTGCTGGCCGCCAGCACATCTTCCGGTTTGGAAGAAGCAGGATAAATGGTAGAGATATTCGGTGCCGGACCGATCTTCGCGTGTGGCAGAATCTCGTGGCAAGACTTCATGGCTTTGGCTTGCGCCAGCAGCATGTGGTGGTTTTGCTGATACAGATCTTTTTCCGGATTTTCCACCGCCACACTACTCTTCGTGCCAATCGCGTCACCGTGCAGGATCATCATGTTCTGCTCGTTGATGGTCAGCCAGTATTTAACGCGGTCACCGTACAGCTCGAACAGGGTCTCGCAATAGAATGCAAACGCATCGACGGTATCACGGTTTGACCAGCCACCTTTCTGCTGCAGTGCATACGGCAGGTCGAAATGGTAGATAGTCACAATCGGTTCAATGTTATGAGCTTTCAGTTCATTGATCAGATTGTTGTAAAACGCCACACCCAGCGGGTTAATTTCGCCAGTGCCGTGCGGGAAAATACGGGTCCAGGCGATAGAGAAACGGTAGGCTTTCAGGCCCAGTTCAGCAAACAGCGCCACGTCTTGTTTGTAATGATGATAGTGATCACTGGTCACTTTAAAATCTGTAGTACCCGGCACTACCGGCGCCATATCAATGACTGACGGACCTTTACCGTCTTTATCCCAGGCGCCTTCTACCTGATACGCAGAAGTAGAAGCACCCCAGAAAAAGTTCTTTGGAAAATCTTTCAGTTTCTTATGCAGCATGTTGTTTCTCCGTACCTCGAAATGGATTGGGCTTCATCCTGCCAGATGAAGCCTTAATAAAATCAGTCAGTTGCCAGTGATGCTGTTGTCGCCATTGATTTTTGCTTGCTTTCGGCCTTAACTGGTTTATTTTCAAAACCAATCATCAGTGTCAGCAGCAGAGCCAGACCGAAACCGGTTCCAATTCCGATAGCATATTGCAGTACCGGCGTGAAAACAGGGATCGACAGCACGCTATGGAAGGCAAATGCGGTCAGCTTCGCCTGGAACGCGCCGTTCAGGGCACCACCCACCGCACCGGCAATCACTACCACCGGAATAGTGCGACGGAAACGCATGATCAGGCCGTAGATAATCGGTTCAGTCACACCCGCCAGCAGGCCGGTCACTGTCGCCGGACCAGCCAGCGCCTTCACATTGGCATCTTTGGCCCGCAGGAAAATCGCCAGCGCCACCCCCATCTGAGCAAAGGTAGCCGGAGCCCACATTGCGGCAATAGGGTCGCCGCCAGCAGCTAAGTTAGCAATTACGATTGGCACGATACCCCAGTGCAGACCCAGCACCACCAGGAACATCATTGAACCGCCAATCACTGCACCGGTCAGAATACCGCTGTGCGCACTCAGCCAGTTGATACCCGCCGCAATCAGGTCACCCAGATAAACACCGAACGGACCGAATGCCAGCACGGTCATTGGCACAATCGCCAGCAGACACAGCATCGGCACCATAAACATCTGGATGTTGTGCGGGCATACCCGCTTCAGGAATTTTTCCAGAATGGCCAGAATAGCCACGGCGATAAACACCGGGAACACAGTAGAAGCATAGTTGATTGCCACCACCGGAATACCGAAGAAGGTCGCGGTCTGTGTGCCGATCAGGCCGGTGAAGTTAGGCTCCATCAAGGCCGCACCAATGGCACCACCGACATAACCGTTCGCACCCATTTTGATTGCTGCAGAGATACCGAGCAGCACCGGCAGGAAGTAGAACACCGAGTTGGCCGCCGCCGCTAATATCAGATAGCTACTGCTGGCCGGATCGATCCAGTTCAGCATCACCAGCACCGCTAACAAGGCTTTGATCATGCCGGAACCCGCCATGGCACCAATCAGCGGTGAAAAGCTGCCGGACACCACTTCAAAAATACGTGCGCCTAATGCCCCTTTCGGTTTGCTTTCGCGGCGTTCTGTACTGGCGGAAGCTGTGCCACCACTCAGCAAGGCTGTTAATTCTTTATAAACATGGGACACATGGCTACCCACGATCACCTGAAACTGACCGCCGCTTTCCACAACGCTCAGCACTCCGTCTAAATTCTGTAATTCTGTTTTTTTCGCGTTACCGTTGTCGTGCAGGGTGAAGCGCAGACGGGTCGCGCAATGCACCAGTGCATCCACGTTTTCTGCGCCGCCAACCAGTTGCAGAATTGTTTTTGCCAAACCTGAATAACTCATATGTAAACCTCTACTGCTTATGTACCAGTGTGTTTTTATTGGTTATGACAGATTGTTCACATTCTCTGTCTTGCTGACACAATAAAGTGCAACCGGTTGCATAACTACATAAAGAGATCAGTTTTGTGATGACAATCGCAAAGATTATCTCCCTGAAGTGGTGATTACGCAGTAAAAATGTAACCGGTTTCGGTCAAGAGTACACAAATGGGTATTTGAAGCATATTCTTTAATAAACTGGAGAGTTCAGCATGAGGTTAATTCAAGGTAAGAGGGCTTGTATGATGGCTATTTGTACTGCCAGCGCATTGTTTCCCTATGCATCTGCAACAGCTCAGGAATCACCGGTTGTCGCCATTGAAAGCGGCACGTTACAGGGTGTCGCAGCTGATGGTGTGCTCGCGTTTAAAGGGATCCCGTATGCCGCAGCGCCTGTCGGTCAGCTGCGCTGGCAGGCACCGCAACCGGCACCGGCCTGGAAAGGTGTCCGGCAGGCCGATCAGTATGGCCATGACTGTATGCAGGAACCTTTTCCCAGTGATGCCGCGCCTTTAGGCACCCTGCCGGCCGAAGATTGCCTGGTGTTAAACGTCTGGAAACCGGCGCAAAGTGCCGGCAGAAAATTACCGGTGATGGTCTGGATTTATGGTGGTGGCTTCGTCAATGGCGGCTCTTCTCCGTCGGTTTATGATGGCAGTCAGTTTGCCAAACAGGATGTGATTTTAGTCAGTTTCAATTACCGCGTTGGTCGTTTCGGTTTCTTCGCTCACCCGGCGCTGACCAAAGAAAACCCGGATGCGGTGCTGGGCAATTACGGCTTTATGGATCAGATCGCCGCCCTGAAATGGGTGCAACGTAACATCGGCGCCTTTGGCGGTGATGCGGACAATGTCACCCTGTTCGGTGAATCAGCCGGTGGTTTCTCGGTACACACCATGCTGACCTCCCCGCTGGCCAAAGGCTTGTTCCACAAAGCCATCATCCAGTCCGGCGGCGGCAGAACCAGTATCGGCGGCGGACGTTATCTGCAGAGCCCGAGCGCCAGTGGGTTACCTTCCGCGGAAGATGTCGGCACTCAGTTCGCAGCTAAAAACCAGATCACCGGTACGGATGAAAAAGCACTGGCGGCCCTGCGCGCACTGCCGGCAGAGACTGTCACCGATGGTCTGAACATGATGACGATGAATGATCCGACCTATTCCGGCCCAATCATCGATGGCAAGCTGGTTACCGCCGAACCGCAGGATATCTACCGTGCCGGTGAAGGCATGAGCGTGCCGTTGCTGGTCGGCGCAACCGATATGGATATCGGCTTTCCGCCGCAGGTAAAAAACATGCGGGAAGCACTGGCGCCATTAGGTAAGACGCAATATCAGAAAGCCGTACAGGCCTATAACCCGGATGGAAAATACAGTGCGCAGGAAGTCGCGCAAATGCTGGCCAGTGACCAGATGATGGTCGAACCGGCCCGCTTTGCCGCCAGAATGGCCACCGCGCAGGGGCAACCGGTTTATGCCTATCGCTTCGCCTATGTCGCTGATTCAATGAAGACCGAATGGCAAGGGGCGCAACATGCCACCGAAATTCCGTATGTATTCAACACGGTACAGGCACGTTACGCCGATGCGCTGACGGCAAACGATAAAGCGATGTCGGCACAGGTGCAGCAATACTGGGTGAACTTTGCCAGAACCGGTAACCCGAATGCGGCCGGCCTGCCGGACTGGCCGGGTTACGATGCCAAAAGCGATCAGATCCTGCTGTTCTCTGCCAATGGCGCACCGGCAACAGCTGCCGTCGCCGATCCGTGGAAAGCACGTCTGGATCTGATAGAAAATCTGTTCAGATAAATCTGAAAACGGCCTGTAACAAGGCCGTTATTTCCGCATCACATAGTCCAGAATGTCTGCCATCAACCGGCTGAGCTGCTGATACTGCTCTGCTGTGGCCGCCAGAATGGTGGCAGCATCCTGAATATAGCGGCCATCCACCAGCTCATCCGCGCAGTGCAGCACCATGCTGCGGGCATTTGCTTCGGTGGTTTCCGGATGACATTGCAGCCCGATTACCCGTTGCCCCAGCTGGAAGATCTGGTTGGTACAGCCTTCACTGCTGGCCAGCAGCCGGGCATTGGCGGGTAAATCAAAGGTTTCACCATGCCAGTGGAACATCCTGATTGTTGGCGGTAACGGCAGCACATCGCCCGCAGCGGGCACCGCGGCAACATCAAACCAGCCGATCTCTTTACAGTGATTGGCGTAAATCCGGGAGCCCTGACAACTGGCAATCAGCTGCGCCCCCAGGCAGATGCCCAGCACCGGTTTTTCAGCGGCGATCACCTTCGCCAGAAAGGCTTTTTCCGCTTTCAGCCACGGAGAATCCGCCTCATCGTTCACGCTCATCGGCCCGCCCAGCACAATCAGCAGATCAAGTTCATCCACCAGCGGCAGCGGATCGCCGGCATACAGGCAGCAGTAATGCGTTTCGGCCTGCTGTTGCTGCAGCCAGTGCAGAATATTGCCAGGTTCTTCAAATGGAGCGTGTTGTAACACGTAAGCGCGCATAGTCTGATTCCGGGTAAATAAAAAGACGGCAGCGGCCCGCACCGATCAGGCATATACAAAAGAAGGCGCTGTCTGAGTGCTTCATATTCGCAATTCAGACAGCAGAAGAAAAGATTACATTTGTGACTGCAGGTAATTTTGCAGGCCGATCTGATCAATCAGACGCAGCTGTTTTTCCAGCCAGTAGGCATGATCAATCTCGGTATCTTCCAGCTGTTTCTCCAGCATTTCGCGGGTCTGATAGTCCTGCTCATCCTCACACAGCTTGATCGCCGCTTTCAGATTCTTAACCACGCTGTATTCCAGCGCCAGATCGCTTTGCAGCATCTCCGGCACCGTTTTGCCGATATGCAGCGCTTCCCGCAAAGTCATCTCCGGTGTGCCTTCGAGAAACAGAATACGCTCAATAATCCAGGCAGCATGCTGCTTTTCTTCCAGCGACTCATGCTCATTGCGCTCATACAACTTGGTGTAACCCCAGTCCTGATACATGCGGGAATGAATAAAATACTGATCGATAGCGGTTAGCTCCCCGGCCAGCAGCTTATTCAGCTCCGCAATGACAATGGGTTTTCCTTGCATAACTCCCCCTTACATCTGACTTTGCAGATAGTTCTGGATACCGGTGGTAGCAATCAGATTCTGCTGTGTTTCCAGCCAGTCCAGATAATCCTCTTCATACTCGAGAATTTCCTCCAGCAGATCCCGGCTGACAAAATCCGCCGCCTGTTCAGCTACCGCAATTGCTTCACGCAATAACACCAGCTGATCCTGCTGCAGTGACAGGTCGCATTGCAGCATCTCTTCCGCGTATTCACCGATACGCAGATATTCCAGATTCTGCAGATTAGGTAAACCATCCAGAAACAGGATCCGCTCAATCAGCGCATCAGCCTGCTTCATATCTTTAATCGATTTTTTGAACGCATGATCATTTAAGGCATTAAAGCCAAAGTGACGGAACAGACGGGCGTGAAGGAAATACTGATTGATTGAGGTCAGCTCCCACGTCAGAACCTTATTAAGCATGGTAATGACTGCTTTATCTCCTTGCATGGCGGATCCTCATGTGGTGAAAAGCTATACAATTTAGCCTAAACCCTGCAGCGGATTTAGCAACATAATTAACATCTGTAACACTTCTTTTTTACGTTTTATCGCCTCTTTTTTTGCACAAAAAAACAACAAACCGTTGCCAAACAGAGTAACGAGAACTATTATCAAGTAGAAAGAGAACAGGAGGCAGTTATGATCATTTGTCATTGTCATGCGGTGAATGACCGGCAAATCAGAGAAGCCGTGGCAAACGGTGTTGATACTATTCGCGGGCTGAATCGCGAACTCAAGGTGGGTAACACCTGTGGTCAGTGTCTGCCGCAAGTGCGTCGTGTGCTTGAAAGCGCCTTAATGCAGATCGCAGAGCCTCCCGCGAAAAAAGTGGCCTGATATTCGGCACTCTGTAGCCATTACACCGCTATAACTTCTCCCCCGCCCTCCTCTGTTCAGCCAGCGTGATATCCGCAGCGATCTGCATTGCGGGGGCGTGGTATCAGTTTACCTTCTGTACAGATTCAGTCATGCTTACAGCGTATTTGGCTCCGGAATAGTCCTATGCTGCTGGAATTCATCAAGAACGTCGCGTTGTTATTATCACTGTGTCTACTGCAGGGGTTTATTCTTCGCCTGGTCCGAAACGACAAACATCTGCAGCAACTTCTGGCCGGATGCCTGTTTGGCTGTATCTGTGTTGTTGGCATGATGACACCGGTGCAGCTTGAGCCCGGTGTCATCTTCGATGCACGCTCTGCTATTCTCAGCATGGCCGGCCTGTTCGGCGGGGTGCTGGTCGCAACGATTGCCGGCGTAATTGCCGCGGTTTATCGTCTGTGGCTGGGCGGAGCCGCCTACGGAGTCGGCATCCTCACCATTGTGATCTCAGTGCTGCTAGGGCTGCTATACCGTGCCGCTTATCAGCGGGGCTGGATAAAGAAGGGTCCGTTCCAGCTTTTGCTGTTTGGTGTTCTGCTGCACAGCGTGATACTGCTGCTGTTTTCTCTGTTCCCGCTCCCTGTTCTGCATTCTTTCATGCAACAGATTGCACTGCCCTATACACTCTCGTTTGCCCTGGCAACCATGCTTCTGGGTCTGATGCTACAGGACATCATTAACCGCAACAGAACCGAACAGGCGCTATATGCCAGCGAGTCCAGCCTGCGGGCCATCGTGCAGGCGATTCCGGATCTGATGGTCATCATTGATGAGGACGGAAATTATCTTGATGCCCTGCCCTCCACCGGTCATCCGTTTCATAAGCAGATTCTCTCGCAGCTCGGCAGCAATCTGCATGCCGCACATCCGCCGCAAACAGCAGAGAATATACTTGCCGCCATTCGTGACAGTATCCGCCTGAAGCAGACACAAACCGTTGAATATGAACGGGATGATGTCACCGGTCACCGGCTGATAGAAGGCCGGTCTCAACCACTGGGGCACCGTGTAAACGATAAGCAGGTGGTGGTTTTTCTGGCCCGGGATATTACCGATCGCAAGGTCAGGGAAGAAGAAATCACCTGGCTGGCCTTTTATGATCCGCTGACCGGACTGCCGAACCGGCGTTTACTGCAGGACCGGCTGCATCAGGCGATGGCCAGCAGCAAACGCAGTGGACATCATGGCGCCTTGCTGTTTATCGATCTGGATAATTTCAAAACCCTGAATGATACGTTGGGTCACGACAAGGGTGATCAGCTGCTGCAGCAGGTTGCAACACGTCTTACCGGCTGTGTGCGGGAATGCGATACCGTGGCACGACTCGGCGGGGATGAGTTTGTCGTCATGCTGGAACAGTTAAGTCCTCAGGAAGAAATCGCCGCCACACAGAGCAAGACGGTCGGAGAAAAAATTCTGGCTAAACTGTCTCCGCCCTACCTGATTGCCGGTTATGAACATAACAGCAGTGCCAGTATCGGTATTACCCTGTTCAGCGCCCATAAGACCAGCAGTGATGAGCTGATGAAACGTGCCGATATTGCCATGTATCAGGCCAAATCTGCCGGACGCAACACCCTGCGTTTCTTTGACAACAAAATGCAGCTTCTCATCACTTCCCGGGCAGAATTGGAAAATGATCTGCGGGAAGGGCTACGGCAACAGCAATTGCGGTTGTATTATCAGCCTCAGGTCGATGTGCATGGACAAATCACCGGTGCCGAAGCCCTGCTGCGCTGGCAGCACCCGGCCCGGGGGATGGTACCGCCGGCTGATTTTATTCCGCTGGCGGAAGAGAGTGCCCTGATTCTGGTGATCGGTGACTGGGTACTTAATGAAGCCTGTCGTCAGTTACAGCGCTGGGCGGCTCAACCCGACATGGCACATATCTCAGTGGCGGTGAATATCAGTGCCCGCCAGATCCATCAGCCGGATTTTGTCGATCAGGTATTAGCCGCGATCCATACCGCCGGCATTCAGCCATATCGTCTGAAACTGGAGCTGACCGAAAGTCTGCTGCTGGAAGACACCGAAGAGATCATCCTCAAGATGACCGCACTGAAAGCCTGTGGGGTCGGCTTCTCACTGGATGATTTCGGTACCGGTTACTCCTCTCTGGCCTATCTGAAACGACTGCCGCTGGAGCAACTGAAAATCGACAAGTCCTTTGTCCGCGATTTGCTGATCGACCAGGATGATGCCGTGATCGCCAGTACGATCATTATTCTGGCCCGGAGTCTGGGGCTGGATGTGATTGCAGAAGGTGTGGAAACCGAAGCGCAGCGCCAGCGCCTTGAAGAACTCAGTTGTGATGCTTATCAGGGCTATCTCTTTGGTCATCCCGTTCCGGCGGAAAACTTCAACAAACAGACTCCATTGAACCTAAAATAAAACCGGCTTCAGGCATATCATCTCTGTGAGTCACATCACATTATGTCTGCTCATTCCGACATCTACGTTTGGGGGATTTATGCTGGGTCCCTGGATCAACAGTGGCGCATTGTTATTAGGTGGTGCTTTAGGCACGCTGCTGGGCAAAGTCATCCCGAAATGGGTGCGCGAAGCACTGCCACTAAGCTGTGGCATCAAAATCTTGCTGCCTGCGCTCATTCTGGTGATGCCGTTATCAGCCCTCTGGACGCAGTTTTGGGGGTAAATGGCCGGAAGAACTTGATATCCTGCTATTCTGACAAACCTCACGGCTTAAACCACGCCATGCACGCTTCCGGTTGATCTCCTAAATACCAGTGCACATACGAGGCCAGCAGACGGCCTTGCTGATAAACCGGTTCGGCACGGCCATGCACCGGATGCTGCGCTTCCTGTTCCGCTGAGACCCGGATCTGGCTTCTGGAATAGTGAAAAGTATGCCCGCGCACCTCACCAAACGGGAACTGTGCCGACAGCACCCCCAGTCCGGCCAGACGCTTTTCCATCAAGGCTTCACCGGGCAGCACCCCCAGCAGATCACGCCGGTGTCCTTCAATATTGGTCAGGCCATTCAGCAGATACAGCATGCCGCCACATTCGGCTACCGTCGGTTTATCCGCCTGTACATGTGCGCGGATGGCGTGCAGCATGCTCTGGTTATCTGCCAGCTGATCAAGATAAAGCTCCGGATAACCACCCGGCAGATACAGCGCATCAGCCTCCGGCAGTATTTGATCCGAAATGGGGGAGAAAAAGCGTAATTGTGCGCCCATCTGCTGCAATAACTGCAGATTATCACGGTAAATAAAGCTGAAGGCCGCATCGTGCGCGACGGCAATAGTGACGCCGTTTAATCCGTCATTCCATGTCTTATTGCTGATCGGGTAGCTGAATTCACTGTCAGGTGGCAGTTGTAATGCTCCATGGCTGGCCAGCTGTTCAGCAGCTAAATCTAACCGCTGATCAAGATCAGATAGTTCACTGGCCTGCACTAACCCGAGATGCCGCTCCGGCAGCGTGATCGCCTCATTCGATGGCATATAACCGCAGAAATGAATGCCTTCCGGCAGACTTTGCTGCAGATAACGGGCATGGCCGGCACTGTTAACGCGGTTGGCCACCACGCCGAAGACATTCAGATCCGGCTGGTAGTTGGCCAGTCCGTACACCAGTGCGCCAAAGGTCTGTGCCATCGCAGAACCATCGACCACCAGCAACAGCGGAATATCAAACAGGCGGGCGATATCCGCCGAACTGGTGTGGCCGTCATACAGCCCCATCACACCTTCAATCAGGATCAGATCCGCGTCCTGCGCCGCTTCCGCCAGACGCCGCCGGCAGTTATCCTCGCCCATCATCCACAAATCCAGCTGATGCACCGGTGCGCCACTGGCTTGTTCCAGCAGCATCGGATCGAGAAAATCAGGTCCGGTCTTAAACACCCGCACCGTCTTGCCCTGTTGCGTCCAGTAACGCGCCAGCGCCGCGGTAACAGTGGTTTTGCCGCTATGGCTGGAAGGCGCACTGATAAGCAGTGCCGGACAGGATTTAGTTTGCATGTTGCTTCTCCCACTGCTCCAGAAGGCCAAATAGCTTATCCATATTCAGATGATCGGCCAGACAATCGGCCAGCCGGTTAATGCCCTGCTCACGCAACTGCTGCATATCCGGCGCAGTATCGGTGTTCAGTCCGGCCCAGCGCAGCAACCTGTTGCAGGCGGCCGGTTCATCGAACAGCCCGTGCAGGTAGCTGCCCAGAATCAGGTTATCCGTGGAGCAAACGCCATCCGCAGCTGTCTGCTGACCATCATTCAGCTGCAGAGGCTGCGTATAACCGGCAGGAATGTCTGTCACCCCGGCATGAATTTCATACCCGATCACAGGAACTGTTTCATTCTCCAGTGTCAGGGTGCCGGTTACCCGGCGCAGCTGTTTTTCCGGCGCCAGCGTGGTAGAGATCGGCAGTAAACCGAGCCCCGGCAGACTACCGGCCTCACCTTCCAGGCCAAGCGGATCATGCAGCATGTCACCCAGCATCTGATAACCGCCACAGATACCGATCAACTTGCCGCCGAAGCGCAAATGACGGTTGATCGCTTTATCCCAGCCCTGTTCCCGCAGGAAACGCAGATCGCCCTGCACACTCTTTGATCCGGGCAGAATAAGCAGATCCGCCGGCGGCAGCGGCTGATTTGGCGGCACCATGATGAGATCCACATCCGGATGCAGCCGCAATACATCAAAATCGGTGTGATTACTGATGCGCGGGAAACAGGGCACCACCACGCGGAATTTACCACGCTCGCCTTGCTGCACCGCAATCGCATCTTCCTGTTCCAGATACAGGCCATGCAGATACGGCAGCACGCCTAATACCGGCTTGCCGGTGGTTTGTTCCAGCCAGTCGAGACCACCCTGCAGCAATGCAATATCGCCACGGAAGCGGTTGATAACAAAGCCAATCACCCGGTTCTGTTCACTTTCTGAAAGCAGCGCCAGTGTGCCGTAGAGATGCGCGAACACGCCGCCTTTGTCGATGTCGGCAATAATGATGACCGGACAATCCGCCTCTTCGGCAAACCCCATATTGGCAATGTCACGGTCCCGCAGATTAATCTCCGCCGGACTCCCCGCCCCCTCGATGATCACCGCCTGATAATGCGCCTGCAGATGACAGTACGACTCCATCACCGCACCCATCACCCGGGGTTTGTATTCGTGATACGCGCAGGCGTCCATATCCGCCAGCGCCTTGCCCTGCACAATCACCTGCGCCCCGATATCGGTATTCGGCTTCAGCAACACCGGATTCATATGCACGGTCGGCTCAATCCCGCAGGCCTGCGCCTGTACCGCCTGCGCCCGGCCAATCTCACCACCATCAGCCGTGACTGCACTGTTCAGCGCCATGTTCTGCGATTTAAACGGTGCCACCGACCAGCCCTGTCGTTTCAGCAGACGGCACAGCCCCGCCACCAGCGTGCTTTTACCCGCATCGGAAGTGGTGCCCTGCACCATGAGAGAGAATTTTTTCAGCAACTTAAGGAGATCCTGACAGGTCTTTTATTCAAAAGAGATGTGCCATCTTAAGCTGATTTTGGAATGATTAACACGTGCAATCAGCGCGACTAAACTGACTACTCTTCCTCTTCCGGCTTGAGTTTTTTACGTTTGGAACGGGGATGCGTCTGGTCATACACTGCGGCCAGATGCTGAAAATCGAGGTGGGTATAGATTTGTGTGGTCGCCAGATTGGCATGTCCCAGCAACTCCTGTACCGCGCGCAGATCGCCGGATGATTCCAGCATGTGCGTGGCAAAGCTGTGGCGCAGTTTATGCGGATGGACATGACTGTTCAGCGTCTGTTTCTGCCCCCACTGCTCAATGCGGATCTCCACCATGCGCGCGGTAATACGCCGCTTGCGGCTGCTGAGAAACAGTGCGGTTTCCCCGTCGATCAGAAAAACGGTTCTGGTTCTGAGCCACTTTTCCAGCCATTCCAGTGCCAGCCGGCCAACCGGCAGAATGCGCTCTTTGTTGCCCTTACCGATGACTCTGACCTGACGGCTGGTCATATCCAGATCAGCTAAATCCAGCGCCACCAGCTCGGATAAACGCATGCCGGTGGAATAGAACAACTCCATGATCGCACGGTCACGCACCACCAGCGGATCCGATTCATCAGTGATATTTAACAGCTGATGCACCTGATCCACATCGAGATTTTTCGGCAGCGGTCGCCCGAGTTTCGGCAATGCCACACCACGCGCCGGATTGGCGGCCAGAATCCCGCGGATCACCAGCCAGTCAGCAAAGCTGCGCAAGGCCGACATTTTGGTGCTGATGGTGCGCGGCGAAGTGTCTTTGTGTTTACGCAGGGTGTGCGCCCATTGCCGTACCAGCGGGTTATTCAGCTCGCCCCAGTCCTGGATCTGCTTTTCCTGCAGCCATTCAATTAACGCCTGCAGATGACGCTGATAATTACTGAGCGTGTGTGCACTGAGCTGGCGCTCGACGCGCAGGTATTCCAGATAGGTATGTAAGACAGAAGAAAGAGCATCACTCACAGGAACGGGCCAGAGTGGGCAGCAACAGCGTGACAAAACGGCCTAACTGCTCCAGCAGCAGGCTGTCCATCCCCGGCTGATAATGCTGCGGATTGGCATGACCAAACGCCAGAAAGCCCCATTCGCCATATTCACCGAGCCGCAGCAGGGCCATCGAGTGCACCAGCGAGCCCTGCCCGAAAATCAGCTCCCGATCGCAATCATTGACGCGGCCGAAATAGACCAGCTGATCGGCCATCGGATAGAGGCACAAGCGCTGAAACAGCGGATATTCCATTTCATAGGGTTTATCAAAACGCTTGGCTTTCACCCGCGCCTGATTCACCCACAGTGCACAGGCCGGGATCCGCAACCGCTCACGAAAAGTGGAGTGCAGACACTTCCATAACTGCCGCATTGACGTGCAGGCGAACAGCGCCGGATAGACATCGGTATACACGCGGAAGATAAACTCGTTGCGCGTGGCATTGGCCAGCAGCTCCTGCCGTTCATCTTCCAGCTGCTGCAGACGCTCGCGCTGACGCTCCAGTTTCACATCAAACAGCGACACCGTACCGCGCTGTTCATGGGGCACCGCGATCTCTTCCAGCAGCTCTTTATGCCGCAGAAAAAAATCCGGATGTTGCTTCAGATAATCGGCTATGCGGTTCTCTTCCAGCATCGACTCCAGTGCACCCATGTTGATACTCATAGTTCGATTTGTCCGTCGAAGACATGTTCGGCCGGGCCAGTCATGTACACCGGGCTGCCAGGGCCATTCCAGGCGATATAAAGCGAGCCGCCGGGCAGATTCACCTTCACGCGGCCTCTGAGTTTCTCCTGCTGGATACCAACGACGACTGCGGCACAGGCGCCGGTACCACAGGCCAGCGTTTCACCGGTACCACGTTCATACACCCGCAGATTGATTTCGTTGGCAGAAACCACTTCCATGAAACCGACATTGACCCGCTCAGGGAACCGGTCAAACGACTCCAGTTTCGGCCCCAATGTTTCAACCGGTGCAGTTTTTACACTCGGCACCTCGATCACGCAGTGCGGATTCCCCATCGACACGGCACCACACATCACCGTTTGTTCGGCAACGCGCAGCAGGTAAAGCTTCTCGGCTTTCAGAGCGCGGAACGGGATCTTCGACGGTTCAAACTCCGGCACGCCCATGTTGACCGTGACCTGATCGTTATCTTCCAGTTGCAGCACAATGCGGCCACTGACCGTACTGACCGCAATACGGTCTTTGTTAGTCAGCCCTTTCAGACGCACAAAACGGGCAAAACAGCGCGCACCGTTACCGCACTGCTGCACTTCTGAACCATCGGCATTAAAAATGCGATAGTGGAAGTCGAGATCAGGATCATACGGCGGTTCGACCAGCAGCAGCTGGTCAAAACCGATACCAAAATGACGATCACCGAGGCGTTTCAGCGTTTCCGCATTAAAAAACACCTTCTGCGTGACGCCATCAACCACCACAAAGTCATTTCCCAGACCGTGCATTTTGGAAAACTGGATCAACATGCAGCCTGACTCCTGTTACGGCAACAGATGTTCAAATTGCCACAGCGATGCCAGCGGTTCACGCTCACGCACCAGATGCGGCTGTTCACCGTCCACCAGCACTTCTGCGGCACGGGAACGGGCGTTATAGTTGGAAGCCATGGAGAAACCATACGCGCCGGCGGAGCGAACAACCAGATAATCACCCGGTGCAATCGCCAGTTCGCGATCTTTACCCAGAAAATCACCGGTTTCACAAATCGGACCCACGACATCGTAATGATGTGCATCACGTTGCAACGCACGATTCACCGGAATGATATTCATCCAGGCACTGTACAGTGACGGACGGATCAGATCGTTCATCGCCGCATCCACAATCGCAAAGTGACGGTCTTCACCCGCTTTCAGATATTCCACTTTGGTCGCCAGAATACCGGCATTGGCCATAATCGCACGGCCCGGTTCAAACATCAGCGTCAGATCGCGATCCTGCAGCTTCTGTTTCAGCGCCAGTGCATATTCGCTCGGGTGCGGCGGTGTTTCATCATTGTAATTAACACCCAGACCACCACCCACATCCAGATGATGAATTTTGATACCGGCAGCAGACAATTCATCGATCAGAGCCAGCAGCTTATCTACCGCTTCAAGGAATGGTGCGATTTCAGTCAGCTGCGAACCGATATGGCAATCAACACCGGTGATCTGCAGGTTCGGCAGGCTGGCCGCGTAGCGGTACACTTCCGGCGCGCGCTCAATCGGAATACCGAATTTGTTCTGTTTCAGACCGGTCGAGATATACGGATGGGTACCGGCATCGATATCCGGATTGATACGGATCGAAATGCGCGCCACTTTCCCCATGGAGCCCGCCACCTGATTCAGGCGCTCCAGTTCCGGCTCGGATTCCACGTTAAAGCAGAGGATCTCTTGCCCCAGCGCATAGCGCATTTCTTCTTCGGTTTTACCGACGCCGGAGAACACGACTTTCTTCGCATCCCCGCCAGCGGCAATAACACGTGCCAGCTCACCGCCGGAAACGATGTCAAAACCGGAACCCAGACGCGCCAGCAGGTTCAGGATCGCGAGGTTGCCATTGGCCTTTACCGCGTAACAGATCAGGTGCGGCACATCACCGGCAGCTGCATCGAACGCTTTCCAGTGACGTTCGATGGTCGCACGGGAATAGATATACAAAGGGGTGCCGTATTGGGCGACTAACTCACTGACTGCACATTGTTCGGCCAGCAGTTCGCCATCTTCGCGATAATTAAAAAAATCCATGGCTCCATCGTTTCCTTATGATTGGGTCTGGTGGTTGTCAGTCTGGTTTTGCGGCTGGGCAGTCTGCTGTTTCGCCGGTTGCTGCTGTGGCATATACAGTGGCCCTTTCAAGCCACAACCACTCAGTAAACCGGTCAGTAACAGTGCTAAACCCACACTGTATGTGCGCATTTTCATGATCTTGTGCGATTCAGTAATTTGGACCACTATAATCTCACTCATCGCAGTAAATGCAAATAGGACAAGCCGGAATGAAAGACAGTGAATTTCACGCGCTGGTGGAAGGGCGCTACCAGTTTATCGAACAAGCCATAGATAATTGCGATACCGACATCGATTGTGAGCTCAACAGCGGCGTGGTCACGCTGACCTTCGTCAACGGCAGCAAGATCATTATCAACAAGCAGGAACCACTGCATCAGATCTGGGTAGCGACCCGTGAAAACGGCTATCACTTCGACTGGAAAGATGGCAAATGGATTGATAACCGCGGTGGCCGTGAGCTGATCGAATTGCTCAGTGACGCCTGCAGCAAGCAGTCCGGCGAACAAGTGACATTAGGTTAAATATCATGGACAAACCGGTTGTTGATATCTATTACTGCCGTCAGTGCAACTGGCTGCTGCGCGCCGGATGGATGGCACAGGAACTGCTGCATACCTTCAGTGAAGAGCTGGGCAGCGTCAATTTACATCCGGATACCGGCGGCCGTTTTGAAATTCTGGTGAATGGCGTCTGTATCTGGGAACGTAAGGCGGATGGCGGCTTCCCGGATGTCAAAGCACTGAAACAGCGGGTGCGCGATCAGATCGCGCCGGAACGCGACCTCGGACATGTCGACAAAAAAGCAGACTAGTTGATCAAATAAAAACGGCTCCCGTTTCAGGAGCCGTTAGAATTTGTTCAGACCAAAAATGAATTACTGAGCCTGATCTTCATCATCAGCTGGTTTCGGTGGTTTTTTCTTCGGATCTTTTGGCTGTTTCTGCTCATCACGTGGTGCAGGCGCAGCTTTGTCGCCTTCAGCTCTGTTCATGGATTCAGAATGCGCCTTGCCTTCCGGTGATGCCTGGTTAGTCCGCTCTTCACCCGGCTTGCGGGCTTTTTTATTATCCGGCGCCGGACGATCACATTTCTGACCTTCAGGGCATTCCTGTCTGGCTTCGTCATCAGCAGGAGCCGGGCCGGCATTCGCCATTGATACACCGAAAGCAGAAACAACAGCACTCAGACCCAGGCTCAGCAGAACTTTTTTGATACCCATACTCATTTACAACCTCGTAAGTCATTTGACGTAATGCGGAGGCGATAATAGTCCTTCAGGTATACTTCTCATCCTGATTTGCGATTCTTTACACTTTTGAACAAAGGACAAAAAAGCAGTAGAAATGTTAGCCGGATGCCTGTTGCGGCATCTCCCGCGTAGCGGAACGGTATGGCGTGACCTGCAGTGAATCTGAACCGGACACCAGCTCATAAAACTGCGGTAAATTGAAATTGATCACCTGCTCGGTGAAATCGAAACGCTGATGCGTCATGGTGTAATAGCGGTTCACGTTCTGCACCAGATCTTCCTTGCTGCCGGCATATTCGTGATAAATTTCGACTTTGTTATTTTCGTCCAGAATATAGACGTTAAAACCGTTGTCGTTATCTTCAAAGAAATACTGGATCAGGCCTTCACTGGCATACGCATCGACGATCGGCGGCACATGCAGCCCGTTATCCGGTTCGGCGGTCTGACGCTCCAGTTTGTTATCCGACACCTGCCGGTAAAAATCGATCGCACTGCTGAGCTGACGCACGGAGACTCCGCGGCGTTCCAGGAACAGCGCATATCTGTGCTCACCCACTGACAGCAATTTCACCATGCGCTGTTTATCCAGCGCCAGACGCAGTGAAATACAGGAGTTCACCAGTTCGGTAAACTGATGGCGGATCTCGTCACGGTAATACTGGCTGTAACAGAACACATCGATCGCATCCGGTGCCGCAGCATCCTGATGCATCTTGCTTAAAATGGTGCTCAGTGCCTCAACGACCGCATCCAGACCGTTAAAGTGCAGCGTACGCACTTCATTCCATGAATTCCGGTACACCAGATCCACGGTACCAATCAGGCACTCCTGACGCGCGCCGAAACAGAGCATATCCTCGCCATGTTCCAGCACCGGTGGCATCTCTTCCGGCCAGTCAGCCGTCGGATCGCGCTCCAGGTTGAGGAAAATCCCCAGATGACGGATTTCACACGGCCGGCTCAGCGCCAGATTACTCGCCGGCGGCAATTCCACCGGGAAGGTATCGGCCAGATCCTGACAGAACTGATGCAGACAGGTTCTGGTGATATCGGATCCCGCCTGCCGGATATCGACCCGTGTATTCGCGACCATCAGACCATTAAAATAGGCCCAGGCCACCAGCTTGGAGAGATAGCCGTTATATTCCAGCGGTGCCCGCCCGATAATATCGTACGGTTTGAGCGAATATTTATACAGATACCAGCCTTGACGGTTCAGATGTCCCGGCGGTACCTGGATCAGGCTTAAATCCGACTCACGCAGATCAGGCGCAATTTTCAGGTTAATGCGCTGTACCTTACCCGGCAGCGCCTCAAACGCGGTATAGAGTTTACGCGACAGAATACCGATATCTTCCGGGTTGATGGATTCACTGATGTTGTTGCGGCGCGCAAACTGAATCAGCTTGCTGTAACTTTGCATCAGCGAACTCAGCAGCTCTTCATAGGCAATTTTAACCTGCTCGACTTTCCACTGATCATGGCTGTCGAGATGCTGCAGGGTCGCGTGATCCCAGCCCCAGTCCCGCACCAGCTTAACCAGCAAATCACGCCGCCAGCGGCCATGTTGCGGCGGCACATTGCGGCTTAACGGGTCACAGATTTTTAAATAGAAACAACGCCGCGCCAGATCCAGCCGTTTGGTATCCCCCAGTTTGGTCAGATAGTCCGTCACTTTATCCAGCATCAGATAATAGGCATCCAGCGATAACCCGAACTCATCATGCTGCTGGAGCCAGCGCTTCGCCTGTACGGCCAGCAGATCCGTGTGCGGAAATTCAGCGGAATAGGCTTCCATCACCAGAATTTTCAATACCGCCTTGTAAGGCGAATCCAGCCCCTTGTACAACAGCCACAGCGCCGAACCGAAATACTCTTCCGCCGGAATATGACCGACACCGCCAAGATCGAGCCAGTCATCCTCGGAAATCATCCCGGTACTGAACAGCGCCGCCGCCAGCGCATCATATTCATCTTCCCGTTCAACCGGGATCAACGGCCACAGCAGACGCTTACCGGCAACCCGCGTCGAACTGCGGTAAAACTCTTCCAGCAACAGCAGATGCTGTGCACTGCCGCAGTTATCCAGACCGACCTGGGCCTGGTTACCAACACGGAATTTATTTTCCGGGATCAGGAAGAAGTTCATTTCCACACTGTGCTGTTCTGCCAGCCGGGAGATGAACTGACATTTCTGCTCCAGCAATGCCCGCCGCTCGGCAGACAACGCCGGATCATGACAAATCCAGATATCCAGATCGGAGGCCGTACTCTGGCCAATAGACGAGGTACTGCCCATGGTATAAACCGCAGACAGGCAGCACTCTTTCACTTCAGGCTCGGCCGTATGACCGCATTGGGTAAACAGGAACTTGCGTTGCGCCGCATCCGGCTGAAAATTGGCAATACCACAGGGCACCTCACCGGAAACATAGCCCGGAAGGTGTGGATGATGATAATGCAGCAGAACCGGCAGCATGGAGAGCATGCGCCGCCCCGCCTCGTTCATTGCCTCCAGCGCCCGTTCCATCTTGATCTGATTGATGGCATCACAGCGGGCAACCAGCAACTCAAACTGTTTAAACAACCGTTTGGCCTTAGTTGATCAAATTCGGACACTTCGCCAGCAATGGCTGGTGTAATTTCCCCATGTTAGCACAGCTGACAGCGCGGTAAACCTCCCCGGAACAGGGCAATGTAACGCTCAAGGTTCAACCGTCATCTGCTACCATGTTAGTATCCGGTAAAAACCACTGGCACAGACACTTATGACCGAACTGCGTATCGCTACCCGAAAAAGCCCGCTGGCCCTGTGGCAGGCCAACTTCGTTAAGCAACAGCTTGAGCTTCATCATCCCGGATTACAAGTAACGCTGGTGCCCATGAGCACGCAGGGTGACAAAATTCTCGATACCCCGCTGGCCAAGATCGGCGGCAAAGGCTTGTTCGTCAAAGAGTTAGAACAAGCCATGCTGAAAAACCGTGCGGATATTGCCGTGCATTCCATGAAAGATGTGCCGGTTGAGTTTCCTGACGGACTCGGTCTGGCGGTGATCTGTGAGCGTGATGATCCGTATGATGCGTTTGTCAGTTCCCGCTTTGCCAGCGTGTATGAACTACCGGAAGGCGCCGTTGTCGGTACTTCCAGCCTGCGCCGGCAATGCCAGCTGCGGGCGCAGCGTCCGGATCTGGTGATCCGCGATCTGCGTGGTAATGTGAATACCCGCCTGGCAAAACTGGATGCCGGTGACTATGACGCCATCATTCTCGCGGCTGCCGGGCTACGTCGTCTGGACAAGGCCGAACGTATCCGCTCACGATTACCGCCGGAGCTCAGCCTGCCGGCGAATGGTCAGGGTGCGGTCGGCATTGAATGCCGTCTCGGTGATACCCAAACGTTAACATTACTGGCACCGCTTGAACATGCCACCACCCGTTACTGTGTGATGGCGGAACGGGCCATGAACCGCACGCTGCAGGGCGGTTGTCAGGTACCTATCGGCGCATTTGCGGAAATGGAAGACAACGATCATTTGTGGCTGCGCGGTCTGGTTGGTTCCGTCGACGGCAAGCAGATCATCCATGGCGATATTTCCGGCCCGAAAGAACAGGCCGAAGAACTGGGTAAGCTTCTGGCAGAACAACTGCTGGCTCAGGGCGCTGATGATATTCTGCGTGCGGTTTATGGCGCATGACACCGCTGATTCTGCGTCCGCAACCTGCCGCCGGTGAACTGGCAGCACGGTTGCGTGAGCACGGGCACACGCCGGTCGTCTGTCCGTTACTGACTTACCAGCCCGGCAGTGAATTAGCGCAGCTCCCCGCCCTGCTGCAATCAGCGGATATAGCCATTGCGGTCAGTGCCGCTGCCATCCAGTTTGCCAGCCTGCAGTTAACACAACAAAATATACCGTGGCCAGCCGGTATAACCTATCTGGCAGTCGGCCCGGCCACAGCGGCCGAATGGCGGCAACAGGGTCTCAGCGTCATCTCGCCTGATGACGCCCGCAGCGAAGGGTTACTGGCACTGCCCGGACTGCAATCGGTTAACGGAAAGAAAATCGTGATCCTGCGCGGTAACGGCGGCCGTGAGCTGCTGACGGAAACCTTACGCCGGCGCGGTGCGCTGGTTTCCTGTGTTGAATGTTACCGGCGTCACTATCTGCAAACAGACGGCGTCCGTTTATTACAGGAATGGCAGGCAGCCGCGGTGGACAGTGTTATCATCACTAGTAGTGAATTATTTCGGCAATTACTGACCCTGTTACCCGATACCGCCGGAAATTGGTTATCAGCACTGCGCTGGTTTGTCGCCAGCGAACGCATCGCGGAAGAGATCAGGCATTCAGGATTTAAACAAATAACTATTATGTCAGGCGCACAGCATCAGGCTGTCGCGGCTGCATTATCAGAATAATTCAGAGGATGAAACAGATGAGTGAAGCTCAGGAATCCGCTCTGCCGCCAGCCGGACAAGAGCCGAAACCACACACCGTAAAGCGTAACAGCTCCTCAAAAACAGCAATCGGTTTGTTGCTGATCCTGATGGCCGGTATCGGCGGCTTCAGCATCTATGTTTATCAGCAACAACGACAAACGGCACAGGAACTGGCAACGCTGTACGATGAACTGCAACAGGCCCGCAGCGCGCAATCCTCCCTGCAGGAGCTGCTGGAAGGACAGCCGGTGGTGAAAGCGTCACTGGCCAGTTTAGGTGAACAACAGCTGAAACTGGACGGCCGTCAGCGGGAACTGGAACAGAAATGGCTGGAAAAAGAACATCAGCGACCGAACGACTGGATGCTGGCTGAAGCCGGTTATCTGGTACGCATGGCCGGACGCAAACTCTGGCTGGAGCAGGATCTCGTTACCGCCGGTATTTTGCTCACTGATGCCGATAGCCGCATACAGGCGATCGCAGACCCGTCACTGATCCCGCTGCGTAAAGCACTAGCCGAAGATATTGCGGCAGTAAAATCCGCACCGGAAGTTGATCGTGAAGGCCTGTCTCTGCGGGTAGGCACCCTGCTGGATAATATCGATCAGCTGAAAATCAAGGGATTAGAGCCAAAACTGGAACAAGATCCCATCAGCGATGACGTCAGCGATCAGTTAAGCGACTGGCAAAGCAATCTGCAAAAGAGTGCGAAACAGTTTGCCGAACACTTTGTGACGATCCGCCGCCGGACCAGTCAGGTGGAAGCGCTGCTGTCGCCGGAACAATCCGCTTATCTGCAGGAAAATCTGCGCTTGCAACTGCAACTGGCACAACTGAGTTTATTGCGTCAGGAACAGGCTAATTTCCGTAATCATCTGCAGAAAGCACAAAGCTGGCTCAGCGATTACTACGAAGCGGATGACAGTGCCACGCAGTTCATGCAGAAAGAGCTGACCACGCTGCAGGAAGCCGATATCACCGGCCACTATCCGAAAACCTTTGCTGTGCAGCCACTGCTGGAAAAAACGCTCGCTGAGCGCTGGCAAACCGCACCGGCAGCCCGCTAAGGAGAAACAGGATGATCCGTCTGATAGTCATACTGGTGATTCTGGCTGCAGCCCTGTTAGTGGGCCCGCAGCTGGCTGATCATCAGGGTTATGTGATGATTGCTGTTGCTGACTACACCATTGAAATGAGTGTTATCACCGCCGCGATTATCGCGTTTGTCTTTTACTTTCTGTTACTGCTGACCGAAGGACTGCTGAGCCGGTTGTTCAGTGTCCGCCGGGGTATTCGTGGCTGGTGGCAAAACCGCCGCTATCTGAAGGCTCAGCGCCAGACACAGAAAGGCATGACCGCGCTGGCGGAGGGTGAATATCAGCGCGCAGAACATCTGATGCTGCGCAGTGCCGGACAAAGCGATCTGCCGTTACTGAACTATCTCTCTGCCGCAGAGGCGGCGCATGCACAAGGCGCTTATCAGAAACGCGATGAATATCTGCTGAAAGCCGGTGAACTTGACCCGCAGGCACAGCTGGCTATCCAGCTGACCCAGGTACGTCTGCTGCAGGATCAGGGCGAATGGCAGCAAAGCCGCGAATTGCTGGAACAGCTGCGTCAGCGCTGGCCTCAGCATCCGCAGATCCTGCAACGTTTACGCAGCATCTATCAGGTTCAGCAAGCATGGCAGGAAGAACTTGAATTATTGCCGTTGCTGCGGAAACAACAGCTGCTGAGCGACGATGATTTCGCGGCCGCGCAGGCGCAATGCTATCAGGCCTGGTTCGGCAAAATTCTGCAGGAGCAGAACGAAGATGCACTGCTGGCTTTCTGGCAGCGGCAACCCCGTGTCGTACGCCATACCCAGCGCTTACAACTGGCTCTGATTGATACACTGATCCAGCAACAGCATTATCAGGCGGCATTTGAGCAGATGGCACCATTGCTGCGCAAACAAGCTGATGAAGCTTTATGGCACCGTTGCGCTGCTCTGAAGCTCAGTGATTACTCTCAGCTGCTGCAACTGCTGCTGCGCCAGCTGAAACAGCATCCGCAGTCAGCGGCCTTGCTGTCGGCTCTGGGTCATCTCTATTACCATCAGGAACAGTATGTCCCTGCTCAGGGTTACCTGGAACGCAGTGTGGCGCTGCAGCCAACACCCGGGGATCAGCGGGCTCTGGCTTCTATCATGGAACACCAGCGTCTGTTTGAAAAAGCCGCTGAATATTACCGTCTGAGCTTATCCTGATCGTCATACCCTGCTGTCATACAGCAGGGTACTCTATGAATCCTTCCTTTCATGCCGTTTTATTCTTCCTTTGCCTTATTTTTGTGCGCAATAGCACCAAAATGGTTAACACTTTCAGACAGATACATATTACATTCGCAGTAACCATACAGAAGCTATTGTTTTATAACACGAATTACTGTGATTAATCATATTGGCACATTTCGTGAATCTTCTTAGCGCCCCAATACGGGGAATAGCACAAAATTAAGTCAAAAACAGACTCAAACCAGTACTTTACCACCACCAAAGCACAGAAATGGGGCGGTATTTGAATCTACAAAGGAGACGTTGGTGGAAACCACAAATGCAATTGCAACCCTGACCAGTGGTGCTGATACCCTGTTTTTATTACTGGGTGCTGTCATGGTACTGGCCATGCATGCCGGCTTCGCCTTTCTGGAGCTTGGTACTGTACGTAACAAAAACCAGGTTAACGCACTGGTTAAAATCATTACCGATTTCGGCGTCTCAACGCTGGCTTATTTTTTCATCGGTTATTTTCTGGCTTACGATAAGAGCTTCCTCAGCAGTGCCGGCACGCTGATGAGCCAGAATGGGCTGGAACTAACTAAGTTCTTCTTTTTACTGACCTTTGCAGCCGCAATCCCGGCGATCGTGAGTGGCGGTATCGCTGAACGGGCCCGCTTCTACCCGATGCTGTGCTGTTCCTTTCTGATTGTGGGCCTGGTTTATCCCCTGTTTGAAGGGATTGCCTGGAACGGCCGTTTTGGTGTGCAGGAATGGTTCACCACGCAGTTCGGTGCCCCCTTTCATGACTTTGCCGGTTCGGTCGTGGTACATGCCGTCGGTGGCTGGATCGGTCTGGTAGCGCTGACCTTGCTGGGTATGCGCCGTGGCCGTATCCGCGGCAAACAAATTTTCAGTTTTGCGCCATCCAATATTCCGATGCTGGCTTTAGGTGCATGGATCCTGATTGTCGGCTGGTTTGGCTTTAACGTGATGTCTGCACAAAAACTGAGCGGCATCAGCGGATTAGTCGCCGTTAACTCATTGATGGCAATGGTTGGCGGTACTCTGGTTGCCATGTTTCTGGGCAAAAATGACCCCGGCTTTATCCATAACGGCCCGCTGGCAGGTCTGGTCGCCGTCTGTGCCGGCTCCGATGTAATGCATCCGATTGGTGCATTAGTGGTCGGTGGCATTGCCGGTGCTATCTTCATTATCGTGTTCACTATGCTGCAACGCCGTCCGCAGATTGATGACGTACTCGGGGTCTGGCCGCTGCACGGTCTGTGCGGTGCCTGGGGCGGCATTGCTGCCGGTATCTTTGGCAGTACCGCACTGGGCGGTATTGGCGGTGTATCCATCATCTCGCAGCTGCTCGGTACGCTGCTGGGCATTGTGATTGCAGTAGCCGGTGCCCTGCTGGTTTATGGCACCATGAAGAAATTCGTAGGCCTGCGTCTGTCACAGGAAGATGAACATGAAGGGGCTGACCTCGCGATCCATAAAATCAGCGCAGTCATGGACGATCTGAAGTCTTAAACACTCTCTGATTAACAAGCCGTAATCCTGATGATTACGGCTTTTTTTATCCGCGCGATAACCGCTGATCGGACATAAAAAAACGGCCTGTCTGGTATAGACAGGCCGTTTTTATCATTAAGGCAGTAAAGCCAAATCAGAAGCGTTTGCGGGTGATCTCGATGACGCGTAATTGCGCCACTGCTTTCGCCAGTTCGGTGATTGCCGTTGCATAGTCCACATCGCCCGGATTGCCGTGGATTTTCTCCTCGGCAGCCCGTTTTGCAGCCTGCGCTTTTGCTTCATCCAAATCAGTCGCACGGATCACGGTGTCCGCCAGCACGGTCGCTGCTTCTGGTTGCACTTCCAGCATACCGCCGGAGATGTACATCACCTCTTCAGCACCATGCAGTTTAACCAGACGCACCAGACCAGGCTTGATGGAAGTCAGTAACGGTGCATGACCGTGACGGATCCCCAGTTCCCCTTCCGCGCCGGAAACCTGAACGGATTCAACGCGACCGGAAAACAACATGCCTTCAGCACTGACCACATCCAGGTGGAAGGTAATCTCAGCCATAGAGCCTCCTGCCTGAATTACAGTTTCTTAGCTTTCTCGACCACTTCGTCGATGGAGCCAACCATGTAGAACGCCTGTTCCGGCAGATCGTCGTACTCGCCGTCCAGAATGCCTTTAAAGCCACGGATCGTCTCTTTCAGCGTCACGTATTTACCTGGTGAACCGGTGAATACTTCCGCAACGTTAAATGGCTGCGACAGGAAACGCTCGATCTTACGGGCACGCGCGACCACCAGCTTGTCATCTTCTGACAATTCATCCATACCCAGGATGGCGATGATGTCTTTCAGTTCTTTATAACGCTGCAGAACTGTCTGTACGCCACGCGCGGTTTCGTAGTGTTCCTGACCAACCACCAGCGGATCCAGCTGACGAGAGGTAGAATCCAGTGGGTCAACCGCCGGGTAGATACCCAGTGCTGCGATCTGACGGCTCAATGTAACTGTTGAGTCCAGATGCGCAAACGTGGTCGCTGGTGACGGGTCGGTCAAGTCATCCGCAGGTACGTATACCGCCTGGATAGAGGTGATAGAGCCAGTCTTGGTTGAGGTGATACGTTCCTGCAGAACACCCATCTCTTCCGCCAGTGTTGGCTGATAACCTACCGCGGATGGCATACGACCCAGCAGTGCGGATACTTCGGTACCGGCCAGGGTGTAACGATAGATGTTGTCGATAAACAACAGAACGTCACGGCCTTCATCACGGAATTTTTCCGCCATGGTCAAACCAGTCAGCGCAACACGCAGACGGTTTCCTGGTGGCTCGTTCATCTGGCCATACACCATCGCCACTTTATCCAGAACGTTAGACTCCTTCATTTCATAATAGAAGTCATTACCCTCACGGGTACGTTCACCCACACCGGCAAATACTGATAGACCGGAGTGCGCTTTCGCGATGTTGTTGATCAATTCCATCATGTTTACGGTTTTGCCTACACCGGCACCACCGAACAGACCGACTTTACCGCCTTTGGCAAACGGGCAGATCAGGTCGATAACCTTGATGCCGGTTTCCAGCAGTTCAGTCGCACTGGATTGATCTTCGTAGCTTGGCGCTTCACGATGGATAACCCAGTTGTCTTCTGCACCGATTGGGCCCTGTTCGTCCACAGGCTCGCCCAGAACGTTCATGATACGACCCAGCGTCTTCATACCAACCGGTACTTTGATCGCTTCACCGGTGTTAGATACTTCGGCACCACGACGCAGACCATCTGAAGTCCCCATCGCGATACAACGAACAACACCACCACCGATTTGTTGTTGCACTTCCATAACCAGCCCTTTGGACTGGCCTTCGCTCACAATCTTCAGCGCGTCATAAACCTTTGGAACCGCATCTTGCGGAAACTGTACGTCTACAACCGCACCGATGACTTGAACAATGATACCGTTACTCATGTCAAATCCTCTAAAGCTTGGAAACCTTTGCCTTAAACTGCCGATGCACCGCTAACGATCTCGGTGAGTTCCTGGGTAATGGACGCCTGACGCGCCTTGTTATACACCAGTTGCAAATCACCAATCAGATCGCCGGCGTTATCGGTAGCCGCTTTCATCGCCACCATACGGGCTGCCTGCTCACTGGCTAAATTCTCCACCACACCCTGATAAACCTGTGATTCGACATAACGGATCAGCAGTTCATTCAGCAGATGTTTGGGATCCGGTTCATACAGATAATCCCAGTGGCGTTTTGCCAGCGCCTGGTCATCAGCCTTCGGCAAAGGCAGCATCTGATCGACTGTTGGTGTCTGCACCATGGTGTTTACAAACTTGTTGTACACCAGATAAAGACGGTCGATCTCGCCGTTGTCGTAAGCTTGCAGCATCACTTTTACAGAACCGATCAGATCGCCGATGCTTGGCGCATCACCCATCCCGGAAACCTGTGCCAGTGCTTTGCTACCAAAGCGTTCGAAGAAGTTGGCCGCTTTTGAGCCGATCAGAGCCGTGGAAACCTCCACACCCTGCTCCTTCCATTCTTTCATCGATACCAGCGCTGATTTGAACAGGTTAATGTTCAGACCACCACACAGACCACGATCAGTCGATACGATGATGTAACCCACCCGCTTCACTTCACGTTCAATCAGGTAGGAGTGTTTATACTCCAGGTTACCCAACGCGATATGACCGATCACCTTGCGCATGGTCACGGCATAGGGACGGCTGTAGGCCATGCGTTCCTGCGCTTTGCGCATTTTGCTGGCGGCCACCATCTCCATAGCACCGGTGATCTTTTGCGTGTTCTTCACACTGGCGATTTTATTGCGTATCTCTTTTGCGCCGGCCATTGCTGACTCTCCACATCAGAGGCTGCCTTACGGCAGCCGCGTTATTACCAGGTATGAGTCGCTTTGAAGCTATCGATCAATGCAGACAGACGGGCAACGATGTCATCGTTGTAATCCGCTTTCGCATTAATTTCAGCCATCAGATCAGCATGCTCATTGTTGGCATAAGAGAGCAGCGCTGCTTCAAAGTCGCCGATCTTGTTCAGTTCGACATCTTCCAGATAGCCACGCTCAGCAGCGAACAGTACCAGCGCCTGCTGGGCCACACTCATCGGTGCGTACTGTTTCTGCTTCATCAGCTCAGTCACTTTCTGACCATGGTTCAGCTGTTTACGGGTTGCATCGTCCAGATCAGAAGAGAACTGTGCGAATGCCGCCAGTTCACGATACTGTGCCAGCGCGGTACGGATACCACCGGACAGTTTCTTGATGATCTTGGTCTGAGCAGCACCACCCACACGGGATACCGAAATACCCGGGTCAACCGCAGGACGGATACCGGCGTTGAACAGCTGCGTGGTCAGGAAGATCTGACCGTCGGTAATCGAAATTACGTTGGTCGGAACGAATGCAGATACGTCACCGGCCTGAGTTTCAATGATTGGCAGTGCCGTCAGTGAACCAGTCTGGCCTTTTACGGCGCCTTTGGTGAACGCTTCCACATAATCCGTGTTAACACGGGAAGCACGTTCCAGCAGACGGGAGTGCAGATAGAACACATCGCCCGGGTAAGCTTCACGTCCTGGCGGACGGCGCAGCAACAGAGAGATCTGACGGTAAGCCACAGCATGCTTGGACAGATCGTCATAAATAATCAGTGCATCTTCACCGCGGTCACGGAAATACTCACCCATGGTACAACCAGAGTAAGGCGCCAGATATTGCAGTGATGCTGATTCAGAGGCAGACGCTACCACCACGATGGTGTTAGCCAGTGCACCGTGCTCTTCCAGTTTGCGCACCACGTTTGCGATGGTTGACGCTTTCTGACCGATAGCCACGTACACACATTTGATGCCGGAATCTTTCTGGTTGATGATCGCGTCGATCGCCAGTGCGGTTTTACCGGTCTGACGGTCACCGATGATCAGCTCACGCTGGCCACGGCCGATTGGGATCATCGCATCAACCGCTTTATAACCAGTTTGTACTGGCTGAGAAACGGATTGACGTTCGATTACGCCAGGGGCAATCACTTCTACCGGAGCAAAGCCATCGTTTTCGATAGGACCTTTACCATCAATAGGCTGACCCAGTGTGTTTACCACACGGCCCAGCAGACCACGACCAACCGGCACTTCCAGAATACGACCGGTACCCGTTACTTTCTGGCCTTCAGCCAGATCAGTGTATGGGCCCATGACGATAGCACCAACAGAGTCACGCTCCAGGTTCAGAGCCAGACCATAGCTGTTGCCAGGCAGTTCGATCATTTCACCTTGCATGACATCAGCAAGGCCATGAATACGAATAATACCGTCGCTGACCGATACGATAGTCCCTTCATTGCGGGCCTCGGTCACGACGTTGAATTGCGCGATACGCTTTTTAATCAGCTCGGCAATTTCAGTGGAGTTGAGTTGCATGCTTTAATCCCCAATCAAGATTGCAATGCTTCCGCCAAGCGGTTGAGTTTACTGCGAACGCTGGCATCGATGATGTCATCACCGATCTTGATCACCAGACCAGCCATCAGAGATGGATCCAGCTGACAATTCAGACGTACTGTGCGCTGATAACGTGTTTCCAGAGATTTCCGGATTTTCGCTTTTTCCGCTTCAGATAACGCTGCCGCAGAGGTGATCTGCGCTTCCAGTTCTTTGTCCAGTTCTGCTTTCAGTGCCGAAAACTCAGCAGCGACCGCAGGCAGTACACTCAAACGTCCGTTTTCAGCCATCACCCGGATCAGGTTCTGGCCCTGCTCGTTAAGTTGTTCACCACAAATCTGGTTAAACAACTGCGCCAGTTGTTCCGGCGCCATCGAGCTGTGGATCAGCTGTTGTACGGTATCGTCTTTCGACACTTCGGCCGCAAAGAGCAACATCGATAACCAGCTATCCACCGCTTTCTGTTCAACGGCAAAATCGAACGCGGCTTTGGCGTAGGGGCGCGCAATGGTTGTCACTTCAGACATAGCCCCGGCTCCCCTTAGAGTTCAGCAACCAGCTTGTCAACAATGGCGCTGTTCGCGGCACTGTCCAGCTGACGCTCCAGAATTTTTTCCGCGCCCGCCACTGCCAGAGCAGCGACATGTTTACGGAGTTCTTCTTTCGCACGGTTGCGTTCAGCCTCAATTTCCGCTCTGGCCTGGTTCAGGATTTTTTCCCGTTCCGCCATCGCGTCCTGATTGGCTTCATCAATAACTTGGGCACGGCGTTTGTTCGCCTGCTCGATAATCTCAGCGGCTTGCTGCTTTGCTTCCTTGATCTGTTCCATGGCTTTGTTTTGTGCCAGGTCCAGGTCTTTTTTCGCACGGTCTGCTGAAGCCATACCGTCAGCAATTTCTTTCTGACGTTTTTCGATGGCTGCCATCAAAGGCGGCCACACGAACTTCATGCAGAACCAGACAAAAATAATGAAAGCAATCGTCTGGCCGAGGATGGTTGCATTGATATTCACTGCCCATCTCCCTTAAAAAATGAAATGCCTGGTTTACTCTTACTTCGCAACCGCGAACATAACATACATACCCAGACCAACTGCGATCATCGGGATAGCATCTACCAGACCCATTACGATAAAGAATTGGGTACGCAGCAGAGGCAGCAGGTCAGGCTGACGGGCAGCACCTTCCAGGAATTTACCACCCAATACGCCGATACCGATAGCAGCACCGATAGCAGCCAGACCCATCATCAGACCCGCAGCGATGAATAACATCTCCATGATTTTTCTCCGTCAAAAATATGAACAAAACGTTGATCAAAAAATTAATGTTCTTCACAAGCCATTGACAAATAAACGATTGTCAACACCATGAAAATAAACGCCTGCAACGTGATAATCAGAATGTGGAAGATAGCCCACGGCACATTCAGGAACCACTGAGACCACCAGGGCAGCATTGCCGCGATCAGGATGAAAATCATCTCGCCCGCATACATGTTGCCGAACAGTCGCAAACCCAGAGAGATAGGTTTGGAAATCAAGGTAACGGTTTCCAGCAGCAGATTAATTGGCACGAATGCCCAATGGTTGAATGGTGTCAGAGTCAGCTCTTTAACAAAGCCGCCAATACCTTTTATCTTGATGCTGTAGAACAGGATCAGGAAAAAAACACCAAGCGCCATGGACAGTGTGATATTAACATCTGCAGATGGAACCACGCGCAGGTAGGGAATATTGCTGATTTGTGCCAGATGCGGCAGATAATCGATAGGCAGTAAGTCCATCGCGTTCATCAGGAAAATCCAGACAAAAATGGTCAGCGCCAAAGGTGCGATCAGTTTATTTTTGCCATGGAAAATACCTTTCACTGTATCGTCCACAAATCCGAACACTATCTCAACAAAACACTGCAGTTTACCCGGTACACCACTGGTTGCCTTGACAGCTACTCGGCGGAATAACCAGATAAACAGCGTCCCCAAGACCACGGAAAAAACCATGGAGTCGATATTTACCGTCCAGAAACCACTGCCAACCTGCAAATGATGCAAATGGTGAGCAATATATTCCTGAGAAGTAAGCGTTTCTCCTGTGGAAGCCATGCTAGTTCCTAGTAACGATTGTTGAGGGTTAACGATATTATCCACTGACTGACCAGCATCAGACTGAACGTGATCAGCACAACGGCATGATTCACATCCAGCCACTTGAACACCACGACAAAACAGACCAGCGTAGCAATCAGTTTTGAGCCGGCAGCCAGATAGACATCCCACAGCACTAGTCCGACATCCAGCTCACGCTCTGGTCGTGAAGTACTGATAACGCTGAACAGTAACTGTGGTACCCAGTAAGTTCCGCCTCCGCATAAGACAGAACCCGCAGTAGCGGCATCTTTTACCAGCCAGGTAATCAACGCAGCTACCACTATCAGTGCAAGCTGAACCCAAAGCACAGACCACGCCATAGTTTTGACACTCATCGACGGTCCCTGCAGCATTCAGCTTCTCCGATCTTGTAACGCCTTATTACGGCGCAATTAATTAACATAAAACCAACAAAAAAGCATCCTTTTGTTAAAAAGCACCGCAACGAGCATTTAACATATATCTTAAATGTAACTATCTGGTGCGAAAGGATTTTTTTTACTGATTAAAGCAAAACATTAGCCCAATAAAACTGAAAAAACCAGCCGTTTTTGTGAACTAGCTCAAATTGAAAAGGTGGCGGATTTTCTCAAATTCCGCAGCATTCTGATAACTCAGAATAATCTTGCCGTTATTATCACCGGAACGGACAAATTGTACGGAAAGCCCCAATTGACCTGACAGGGATTCAGACCAGACAGCACTTTGCTGATCCACTTCCGGTTGCGGTTTGGGTGCCGCCGGATTCAGCAGCTTCTGCACCATCCGCTCGGTATCACGAACAGTCAGACTTTTCTGCGCTACGGTACGGGCAACTTCACTCTGCAGTTCACCTTCCAGACCAAGCAAGGCACGGGCATGCCCCATGTCCAGATCACCGTGTTCCACCAGCTGTTTGACATCCTCATTCAGCTGGTTCAAACGCAACAGATTGCTGACCGCAGAACGGGATTTGCCAACCGCCTCCGCCACCTGCTGGTGGGACAGTTCAAATTCGGTCATCAGCCGCTGTAAGGCGACCGCTTCTTCGATGGCATTCAGATCTTCCCGCTGAATATTTTCAATCAGCGCAATCGCCACCGCGGCATTGTCTTCCACGTTTTTGATCAGACAGGGTACTGTTTCCAGCCGGACCAACTGGCTGGCACGCCAGCGCCGTTCACCGGCAATGATCTCGTACTGCTGTTCCGCCAGCTGACGCACCACGATCGGCTGAATAACGCCTTGGGCACGGATCGAATTCGCCAGATCCTCCAGCGCCTCCTGCGACATATCGCGGCGCGGCTGATATTTACCGGGCCGCAGCCAGCTTACCGGCAGAATCTGCAGTTCGCCTTTCTGGTTATCCACTTTGTCTTGCGCGGCATCAGCCTGAATATCACTTAAAATTTGTTTCTGCCGGGCTACCTGACTGGTCCCCAGTAATGCTTCCAGGCCTTTGCCTAAACCGCGTTTTTTGGATGTCATAACAGATTATCTCACGCTGAGGCTTCGGCCTTTTGTTGCTGTTCTTCCCGGCGCAGCAATTCGCCGGCCAGTCCCAGATAGGCTTTGGAGCCAAGGGAACTCTTGTCGTAATACATAACCGGGGTGCCATGGCTGGGCGCTTCGGCCAGACGGACATTGCGCGGAATAATGGTCCGGTATACCTTGTCGCCGAAATATTGCTTCAGCTGTTCCGATACTTCGTTCGAGAGCCGGTTACGGTGATCGAACATCGTTCGCAGTACACCTTCAATTTTCAGATTCGGATTCACCACGGCGGCCAGTTTGCTGATGGTATCCACCAGTGCGGTCAGGCCTTCCAGCGCAAAATATTCGCACTGCATCGGCACCAGCACCGAGTCGGCTGCCGACATCGCATTCACCGTCAGCAGGTTCAGCGCCGGCGGACAATCAATAAAAATAAAATCGTAGTCATCACGGATCGGCGCCAGCGCGTTGCGCAGGCGGATCTCACGGGCAAAAACTTCCATCAGCCGGATTTCGGCGGCAGTCGCATCACCGTTGGCTGCAATCAGATCATAACCGCCTGTGGTTTCGGTGATGATCACATCACGGACCGGCATTTCTTCCACCAGTAATTCGTAGATAGTCCGGTCGGTTTCGTATTTGTTAACGCCGCTGGCCATAGTGGCATTGCCCTGCGGATCGAGATCGATCAGCAGTACCTTGCGACGCGTCGCCGCCATTGAAGCAGCCAAATTCACGCTGGTGGTAGTTTTACCAACCCCACCTTTCTGGTTTGCTATGGCAATGACTTTTCCCACAGTTGCGGATCCTAAAGTTGTTTTTTCACAATAATCAGATGACGTTCAGCATCAAGCTGCGGCACATCCAGACGATGCGCGGAAACCAGCTCAAAACCACTCAGCAGGCTTTCCAGTTCATCCTGCGGATAAAGACCTTTCAGCGCCAGAAAAACGCCCTGAGGGGCCGGTAAGTGCCGGCACCAGCTCAGCATATCATTCAGTGAGGCGAAAGCACGGCTCAATACACCATCGAAGCCGGCTTCATCATGGAATTCTTCCACCCGCGACTGCACAGCAACGACGTTTTTTAAACCCAGCTCCAGAATAACCTGGCGGATAAACCGGATCCGCTTACCCAAACTGTCCAGTAACACAAACTGTTTGTCCGGCTGCACAATCGCCAGCGGTAATCCGGGTAATCCCGGTCCGGTGCCGACATCGATAAAGCGGCTGCCGTTCAGATAGGGCGCTACCACGATGCTGTCGAGAATATGACGTACCAGCATGGCTTCCGGTTCACGAACCGAAGTCAGATTGTATGCCTTGTTCCACTTGTGCAGCAACCCGACCAGCGCCAGCAGTTGCTGTTTCTGCTGATCGGACAGCGATATATTTGCCTGTTGAAGCAGCGATTCCAGCTGCGGAAGTAATGTTTGCATATTTTCAGGCCGATTTACGCAGCAGGCCGCGTTTTTTCAGATGAACTAACAAAATGGAAATTGCCGCCGGTGTGACACCGGAGATACGGGATGCCTGACCAACCGTTTGTGGCTTGGTATCGTTGAGTTTAATGATCACCTCTTTCGATAACCCCGGTACTTCGCTGTAATCCAGATCCAGTGGCAACAGTGTTTCTTCATGACGCAGCTGTTTGTCGATCTCATCCTGCTGACGATCGATATAACCGGCGTATTTGACCTGGATTTCAATCTGTTCTGACGCCTGCGGATGATCAATGCCCGGTCCAATGTCGGTGATCGCCATCAGATCCTGATAATTGACTTCCGGACGGCGCAACAGATCCTCCAGACTGGCCGGACGGCTCAGCGGTGTTTTCAGGATCTTGTTCAAACCTTCGGTTGCCGGATGTTGCGGCTGGATCCAGGTATCCTGCAGACGCTGCTGCTCCTGCGCCATCATTTCCAGCTTGTGGTTGAAGAACGCCCAGCGTTCGTCATTGACCAGGCCCAGCTCACGGCCAATAGGCGTCAGACGCAGATCAGCATTGTCTTCACGCAGCAGCAGACGGTATTCCGCGCGGCTGGTAAACATACGGTACGGTTCTTTGGTACCCAAGGTGGAGAGATCGTCCATCAGCACCCCGATGTAGGCCTGATCACGGCGCGGCGCCCATGGATCCTTGTCCTGCGCCCGTAACGCTGCGTTGATCCCGGCCAGCATGCCTTGTGCGGCCGCTTCCTCGTAACCGGTGGTACCGTTGATCTGACCGGCGAAGAACAGGTTTTGCAGGCACTTGTTCTCCATATTCGGTTTCAGATCCCGCGGATCAAAGAAATCATATTCGATCGCATAACCCGGACGGGCAATATGCGCATTCGCAAAACCTTTCATCGAACGCACGATCTGCACCTGCACATCAAACGGCAGGCTGGTGGAGATGCCGTTCGGATAGAGTTCATGCGTGGTTAAGCCTTCCGGTTCGATAAAGATCTGATGCGCGTCCTTGTCGGCAAAACGCATGATCTTGTCTTCGATTGACGGGCAGTACCGCGGGCCGATCCCTTCGATCACACCGGCATACATCGGACTGCGATCCAGATTAGCCCGGATCACGTCATGCGTCTGCGCATTGGTGTGGGTGATGAAGCAGGGTACCTGACGCGGATGCTGTTCCGGTTTCCCCAGATAGGAGAATACCGGTACCGGATCATCACCCAATTGCATCTGCAATTGCGAAAAATCAACAGAACGGGCATCAATGCGTGGTGGTGTACCGGTTTTTAAGCGGCCAATGCGTAATGGCATCTCACGCATCCGTTCCGCCAGCGTCACCGAAGCCGGATCACCGGCACGGCCACCGCGGTAATGTTCCATGCCGATGTGGATCAGGCCATTGAGGAATGTTCCGGCGGTCAGCACCACGGTTTTAGCCAGAATGCGGATCCCGGCCTGCGTGACCACACCACAGACACGATCGCCTTCCAGGATCAGATCATCGCAGGCTTGCTGAAACAGCTGCAGGTTCGGGTAGTTTTCCAGGGTATGCCGTATGGTTTGCTTGTACAGCAGACGATCCGCCTGGGCACGGGTTGCACGCACCGCAGGGCCTTTGGATGAATTCAGAATGCGGAACTGGATCCCGGCGTGATCAATGGCTTGTGCCATGACACCACCCATGGCATCCACTTCTTTGACCAGATGGCCCTTACCGATCCCTCCGATGGCCGGATTACAAGACATATGTCCTAATGTCTCAATGTTGTGAGTCAGCAACAGGGTTTTCATGCCCATACGTGCTGCCGCAGTTGCGGCTTCTGTGCCGGCGTGACCTCCGCCAACCACAATCACATCGAATTGATCATGATACTGCATATGCAAACTCCAATTTCTGCCATCAAGGATCGTTGTTCAGTGGGGCGCATATTCTAGCGGGTTTACCGGATCAATAAAATCAAAGAACGATCTTAGGAGAGAATGTGTTTGCTAATTAGATCTAGGATCTTTTAATGATCTTCTTATTGATCTTTATTATATAGATCGAGGTCATCTGTTGATAACTTAAAAATGATCAGATTGATCAAGGTGTTGGGATGGATCCAATCCTGTGGTTTTTCCGGGATCCAGACCGGTTGAACATGAGTATAACCAGGCATGTTATACACAGACCTATCTGAGGTATCTAGTTGTTAATAGGATAAAAAGAGCTTATTCAGAGGGTTTAAGGGTGGTTATACACAAAAAATTTTTTCATGATCCTAATCTGTGAGTATCTGGCTTTTTATGATGATCGAGTTGTCAGTGAACTGTGGATAAATCTGTGCAAGGCTTTCTGCGGCACGATCGTTTACGGGAGTGGATAAGATCATAAGCGGAAAAAGGGATCTGGTCACGTGATGGTGGTGATCCCCTGAAGCGGAGGATGATCAGTTCAGCAGCATGTTCCATTCGGAGAACCAGATGTCGGCAGCATCCTCCGGAATGTCGTGTTGGGTGACATCAATTTCCAGTCGTTCGCCGACTTTCTGAGCGCCGGTCTGTTCCATTAATTGATCCAGCAGACGGCCACCGGCACAGAATGTGTCGTAATTACTGTCGCCCAGGGCGACGACGGCGTAGCGAAGCTCCGCCAGTTGTGGCTGCTGCTGTGCCAGATCCTGTGTAAAGGGTTGCAGGTTATCAGGAACTTGTCCGGCACCGTGCGTGGAGGTAACAATCAGCCAGAGGGTATCAGGCCCTTTGCTGGCCAGCAGGCTACGCAGGTCGGGCTGATAATGCAGTTCAGTGCTGTGCTGCTGTGCCTGCAGTTGTTCAGCCAGGTGTTCAGCCACATATTCAGCGGCACCAAGGGTGGAACCAATAATGAGATCGATATGCGCCATATTTGCTCCTTAATAAAAAAGGAGCCCTGAGGCTCCTTATCTACGCATTTGTGCAGGTAAGACTACACGCGGCGTTTGAATTCACCGGTACGGGTGTCGATTTCGATCTTGTCGCCGATTTTAACGAAATCTGCAACAGAGATAGTAGCATCAGTACCTTTCAGCTTAGCTGGTTTCATTACTTTACCGGAAGTATCGCCACGTACTGATGGTTCAGTGTATTCCACTTCACGTACGATAGTGATTGGCAGTTCCATAGAGATAGCTTTGCCATCGTAGAAGGTTACTTCACAGATGTCTTCCATACCGTCGATCAGGTAGTTCAGTACGTCGCCCAGGTTTTCTTTTTCGATATCGTACTGGTTGTATTCAGTATCCATGAACACATACATTGGGTCTGCGAAGTAAGAATAGGTACATTCTTTACGTTCCAGCTGTACGGTGTCCAATTTGTCATCGGCTTTGAACACAGTTTCAGCACCTGCGCCAGACAGCAGGTTCTTCATTTTCATTTTTACAACGGCAGAGTTACGGCCGGATTTGTTGAATTCGGTTTTCAGTACGACCATTGGGTCTTTACCGATCATGATTACGTTACCGACACGGATTTCCTGAGCGATTTTCATGTGTTCAATTCCTGAATTGAGCTTAGCTATATATTTACGCGCAACATTCTAGCTGTTTTTCCACAAATTGCACGAGGTGACTGGCTAGATTTCCACCAGCAAGTGCAGTTCGCGGCCAGTGCTGTGCCTGTTTTTGCCATTCTGGCCAGAATATTTGCAGCTCTGACCAGGCCTGCTTAAGTTCTTGTGATTGTTCCTGATTAAAGTTGATGAACAAGCGCTGTACCGCGGCAGCCAGTCCGGCGGGCATATTTTGTGTATAGCGCTGCAGAAATGCCTGCAGCTTTTCCAGATGGGTGTCTTCTTCCTGAGGGTAGATATGCCAGAGGAACGGACGGGCTGCCCATTGCGCCCGCAGGAAGGAGTCTTCGCCGCGCACAATGTTAAAATCGCAGCTCCACAACAGCCGGTCATAACCGGTCTGATCGGTCATCGGTAATATTTCCAGCGTCAGAGCGCCTTGCTGCCAGCGTCCGCCGGCCTGACAGACATCAGCCGGCAGCAGTGTGCGCAGACTGTTCAGGGTGCGGCCAGCCGGGATCAGACAGCGCACCGGCACCGGGCTTTGCTGCCAGCAATCGAGCAGGGTGGGCAGCGTGCTGTTTTCATAGCTGAACAGGCTGATAAACAGTTCATTTTCCTGCGGTGGCAGCAGATCCCGTTCACAGCATAATTGCTGCCGGTGATTTTGTTGCTGCTGCCAGCGATCCCGCTCGGCAAACAGGCTTTTTTCACACAGTAAACCGCCACTTTGGGCACTGAAACCGGGAAAGAAGAAATATTTGGTCAGATGCTGCTGCCGGGAAGGCAGGCCATGGCAGTCATCGATCCAGCTTTCTGCGGTCAGGTATTCCAGATTCAGCCAGACCGGCGGGTTTTCCATCTGCTGCATCGTTTGCTGTACGCTGCGTGGTAATTCGCAGGCAAAGGCTTCTATGACCACTTTACCCAGCTGCCAGCTGGCCGGAAAAGGTTCATTCCAGTGACCGATCAGCACATTGTCAATTTGTTGTCCGGATAAGGTGGGATCGAGTGCCGGACATAAGCGCTGAAAACTGTTCAGATCGTCAACCCAGAGGCGAACCGGTTGCTGATATTCGTTTGCTAACTGACGAGCCAGACGCCAGGTCACGCCGATGTCACCGTAGTTGTCGACTACGGTACAGAAAATATCCCAGTAAGAAGCAGCTGTCAGAGGCATAAGGTTTATCATCCGGCAAGATAGTGGCGGGATCGTAGCAGAAAATCAGGCAGAATAGCCGGACGGACGCATTTCGCATTAATGAAGAGAGAAATATGCACGCTAATCTGATGTTGCTGGTCACTGCGGCCATTTGGGGTTTTGCTTTTGTTGCCCAGCGGGTTGCAATGGATCACATGGGACCATTTTTTTTTAATGGTGTGCGCTTTCTGCTGGGCGCCATGTCGTTGTTACCGCTGATCTGGTTTTTTTCGCGCAAAAAGACGGTTGCCACGACGACGGCTGCGAAAACATCAGTCTGGTTAGCCGGTGGTGTGGCCGGAACGATTCTGTTTATTGCCGCGGCATTGCAGCAGGTCGGGTTGCTTCATACCACTGCGGCGAAAGCCGGTTTCATTACGGGGCTGTATATGATTCTGGTGCCGTTTCTGGGGCTGTTTTTACGGCATGTCACCGGGCTGAATGCCTGGCTGGGGGCGGGGATCGCATTGGTTGGTCTGTATCTGCTGAGTATCAATGCCGATTTCACGATGTCGAAGGGTGATTTTCTGATGTTTATCGGCGCGATATTCTGGGCCTGCCATATTCTGTGGATCGATTTTATCGGTCGCCGGGTCAATGCTCTGCAACTCTCGGCCGTACAGTTTTTATCTTGTGGCGGGCTTAGTATGCTGGTTGCGTTCCGGCTGGAAACACTTTCATTATCATCGGTCTTTCTGGCCTGGGAGTCGGTGTTATTTGCCAGCTTTATCAGTGTCGGTGTTGCTTACACGCTGCAGGTCATTGCACAGAAAAAAGCCAAACCGACTCACGCTGCTATCATCATGAGTATGGAAGCGGTGTTTGCGGCAATGGGTGGTGTCATGTTTCTGGATGAATCATTACCCATGCGCGGCTGGATTGGTTGTGCATTGATGATGACGGGCATGCTGTTATCGCAGATCCCGTTACCCAGACTGAGCAAAGTCACGAACTGACTGATATAAAATAAAAGGAGCCGGAACCATGTCTTCCCGTCTGAATGAATATACCCAGACATTAATGGCGTTATTGCTGCTGATTTCGATTGTCGGGGCGGCATTTATTGTGATTGCGCCGTTTCTGGTGGCGACCCTGTGGGCCATCATTCTGGTGTCGGCGACCTGGGATCAGTTTGCCTGGTTGTCTGCCCGTTTCGGGGGGCGGGATGGGGTAGCTGCCATGCTGGTGGTTACCATCATGATGCTGTTTATCATGGTGCCGCTGGTGTTTGCTTCTGTTGAATTTGCGCAGCAGCTGACCATGCTGGCGCGGGATCTGCAGCACCAGATAGAGTCCGGTGTCTGGCCGGCCCTACCGCAATGGTTGCTGGATGTACCGTATGCGGGCGAATGGTTACAGACTGAATGGCTGGGATTACAGCAACTGGATATGCAGGTGCTGAACCAGCTGAAAGGACTGGTGACGCCGCTGGCAAAAATAATGCTGAGTATGGCCGGTTCTTTTGGTGCCGGTATGCTGATGTTACTGATTAGTCTGCTGATTGCCGGGGTGTTGTATGCCCATGGCGAAACCATTCATCGCTGGGTGCTGGCCTTTAGTCACAAGGTCGCGCCGAACGAAGGGATCCGCCTGCTGCACGTCGCACATACGACTATCCGCGGTGTGGTTAACGGTTTCATTGGTGCTGCAATTGCGCAGGGGGCATTTGCCTGGTTTGGGTATGCGCTGGCCGGGATCCCGCATGCGTTGAGTCTCGGACTGGCCACCAGCCTGGTTTCGGTGATCCCCGGCGGGCCGATGCTGCTGTCGATCCCGGCGATTGGCTGGCTGTATCAGCAAGGCTCGGTGGGCTGGGCCATTTTTGTTGCGGTATGGATCCTGTTTGCTGTGGGTTCCATTGATAACGTGGTGAAATCACTGGTCATTGGCCGCAGCAGTCCGTTACCGATTGTGCTGATCCTGTTCGGTGTGGCCGGCGGCGCCATTAGTTTTGGTCTGCTGGGGGTTTTCCTGGGCCCTATTTTGCTGGCACTGGTCTACGCCTTGCTGAAAACCTGGGTGAATGCGGACGAAGTGGCGGATAAAAAACGGTAGCGGTTATTTTTCCGGGGTATGCCAGTCCGTGCCGGCCAGTTTTTCCGCCAGATAATCGATTAATGTTTTCACTTTCAGTGACAGGTTTTTACGCGAGGGATAAACCGCATGAATACCAAAAGTCGGCCCGAACCAGCCGGGCAGGATGGTCAGCAGTTTACCGTCCTGCAGTTCGGGACTGATTTCGAAGATGGGTTGCAGTGCGATACCCTGACCTGCTAACACGACGGCCCGGATGGTATCGCCGTTATTGGTGTGCATTCTCGGTTTCAGACTGATGGCCCGCTCTTCACCGCTGGCTGACTGGAAATGCCAGACATCGCCGGTGGGCAGGTATGAAAAGGAGATCACCTGGTGCTGAGTCAGTGCTTCCGGTGTGGCAGGTAAACCATGTTTTTCCACATAAGCCGGAGCTGCACATAAAACTGCGTGGCTGTCGGCGAGGCGGCGCGAAACCAGGGTTGAATCGGCCAGATTGCCGATGCGGATTGCCAGATCAAAGCCTTCGTCCAGCAAATCAATCCGCCGGTCGGTTAGTTCTATATCCAGCGTTACAGCCGGATTGCGCTCCATAAATTCAGCCCATAACGGAGCCAGGTAACGGGTACCGAAGGAGAGCGGGGCATTGACGCGGATATTACCAATCAGACGGCTATTATTGGCGCCGGCGGCACTGTCGGCATCATCCAGATCGGCCAGAATTTGTTTGGTGCGCTGATAATAGTCACGTCCTGCTTCCGTCAGGGCGATGCGGCGGGTAGAACGCTGTAACAGACGGACGCCAAGATAGGCTTCCAGTTCCTGAATATAACGGGAAACAGCGGCTTTTGAGCTGTGCAGACGCTGAGCGGCAGCAACAAAACTGCCACTTTCCACTACGGCGATAAGGGCGGTCAGATTACGCAGGCGATCCATTGATTGTTCCGATTTCTGAAACAGTTAATCTTCATAAAAGCTATTTATCTACGCCTGGTAAATCAATAGAGTGAATACATACCAACGGAAGATGGTCACATGATAAAGAAAATCATGTAGTGATGGATATCACAATGACTAACCAATATTGATTTTCTGGAGTTCCTAAAATGAAAAATTCACTATCCCGTATTGCTGCCGTTGCGCTGTTTTCACTGTTTGCTGTTTCTGCTGCACAAGCTGCAGTTGAAACTTACCGGGTACATGGTACCGTGCAGCAAGTTGATGCTGCCAATGGCAAAGTTACCCTGGCTCAGGATGCGGTGAGTGAACTGGGCTGGCCGGTCCGCACCATGACTTACAAAGTTGATGGTGACAATATCCTGACTGGTATTTCTGCCGGCCAGACTGTGGATGCTACTTTCACCACCACGTCACCTTATAGCGCATCAATTCATTTCATTACCCCTACCGCACGTTAATCCGGGTATCCGCGGCTGGTCTTGTTGCCGGCCGCTGGGATGATGTTATGCTTTTACTCTGACATCATTGCCGGATCTCCAAATGTTTACACAACAACACCTGCTTCAGCTGGCAAGAACAGCGATGCCTTTTGGTAAATATCAGGGGCGGATGCTGATCGATCTGCCGGAGGAATATCTGCTCTGGTTTGCCAAAAAAGGATTCCCGCAAGGCCAGCTCGGTGGGCTGATGGCATTGTGTCTGGAGCTGAAAATCGAAGGGCTGGATAGCCTGATCAAGCCGCTGAAAAATCCGCTGTAACCTTTCTTATAACGCTGACATCAAGGCTTTGTAACTTTATTCAGGAGTCTTACATGACGACCTTATTTGATCCGATCCAGATGGGCGAACTGTCGCTGCCGAACCGTATTATCATGGCTCCGCTGACCCGTTGCCGAGCCAGTGAAGGTCGCGTACCGAATACCCTGATGGCTGAATATTATGTGCAGCGTGCCAGTGCCGGTCTGATTATCAGCGAAGCTACATCGGTAACGCCGATGGGCGTTGGTTATCCGGATACGCCGGGCATCTGGTCAGATGAACAGGTCGAAGGCTGGAAACTGGTCACCGATGCCGTACACAAGGCCGGAGGCCGGATTGTGCTGCAGTTATGGCATGTCGGTCGTATCTCTGATCCGGTGTATCTGAATGGTGAATTACCGGTGGCGCCGAGTGCGATTGCGGCAGAAGGTCATGTCAGTCTGGTGCGCCCGATGAAAGGCTATGAAGTGCCGCGGGCACTGGAGCTGGATGAAATTCCGGTCATCGTTGAAGCGTACCGCAAGGGTGCAGAAAACGCGAAAAAAGCCGGTTTTGATGGTGTAGAAGTACACGGTGCCAACGGTTATCTGCTCGATCAGTTCCTGCAAAGTTCAACGAACCTGCGTACTGACAGCTATGGTGGCAGCATCGAAAACCGTGCGCGCCTGATGCTGGAAGTGACCGATGCCGTGATTTCTGTCTGGGGTGCCGGCCGGGTTGGTATGCATCTGGCCCCGCGCGGTGATTCACATACCATGGGTGACAACGATCCGGCCGCAACCTTTGGTTATGTCGCCAGAGAACTGGGTAAACGCAAGATTGCGTTTATTTTTACCCGGGAACACTTTAATGAGCCTGTACTGACGCCGCTGCTGAAACAGGCCTTTGGCGGTACTTTTATTGCCAATGAGCAGTTTACGGCAGATTCCGCACATCAGGTTTTGAATGATGGTCATGCAGATGCGATTGCTTTCGGTAAGCAATATATCGCCAATCCGGATTTGGTGAACCGTCTGAAGCTGAAGGCGCCATTCAACGAGCTGCGCACCGACAAAATGTACGCCTCCGGTGCGGAAGGCTATACCGATTATCCTTTTCTGTAATTAAACACCTGACAGAAAGGTATCTGCGGATACCTTTCTTCTCATGTCAGATTCATTATTCAGAGATGAATTGGCAGTTTTTTCATCTGTCCGCATCCGGCAGATTATTGTTGGTTGATCCGATTCAGATTTCCGCAATTATTCTGCTGTGTATATCCCCTTCAGCATTGCCTGTCAGTCAGCCATACCCTCAGCTACAGCAGCACGGAGACACGGAAGCATGTACTGCCGGAAAAGGGCATTACGGTGAAGACCAGCCCCATCATTTCACATGCTTCGGCAGCAGGAGTGGTGATGCAATCCGGTGATGTGATGTGCACAATGATTCTGACATTGTTATCGGATTAACCATGCGTTTTTGCAGATGTTACGGCTATACTTGAAGCCATTTGATACTCCGTCAGCTCTGTGGCGGATTATAACTAAATCAAATCAATAATCGGGTAACACAATGAATAATATGATTATAACGCAAGAGCAGGTTAATGCAGCTGCAGAAGCCATCTGTGCCGAAGGAAATAAACCCACGGTGCTGGATGTACGCAAGCGTCTGAAGGCTGGCTCTATGTCAGAGATCTGGCGTTTCTTTCAGATATGGCAATCCGTGCAGCTGGCATCTGCGGAGCCGGCCGTTGCTGTGCCTTCAGAACTGCAGCATGCGCTGGAAGAACTGATAACCCGGCAGATTGATAGTGTAAAAAAGACGCTTGAAAGCGAGATTGAAACTTTACGTCAGACAAATGACGAGCTGATGGCTGAAATTGATCAACGGGCTCAGCAGTTAGCACAGCAAACTGCCGAGCTGAATTCCGCGCGGACAATCAAGGATGAGGTTACCGGTCGTTTTGAACAGCTGAATGCTGAACTGAAACGGGCGCAGCAGGAGATCGACGTCGAAAAAGAGTCCGCAACGCAGTCCAGAATGGAATTAGTCAAATTGCAGCTGAAACTGGAATCTGTTTCTCGTCTGGAAGCCGATCTGGATCAGATGTATAAGACCCTGGAGCAGGAACGGGTGGCAAAGCTGAATGCTGAGCACAGTGCCAAGGCACTGGCTTCCAAACTGGAAATTGAGACCGCAGCCCGTAAAAAGGCAGAAAATGATTTACTGGAGCTGATCCGCGGCAAGGATGTGAAATCAGCCTGAGCAGACGTGGTCTGAGAAGAAAAAGGAGTCTTTAGACTCCTTTTTCTGTAGTGCCGAAGCGGCGATTTATTTACCGATACAGAATGACGAGAAAATCCGTCCCAGCAGATCATCGGCACTGAAAGCGCCGGTGATTTCACTTAACGCCTCCTGAGCGAGACGCAGCTCTTCTGCCACCAGCTCACCGGCAAGATAGACTTCAAGTTGTACTTTCGCCTCTTCCAGTCGTTCGGAGGCCCGTTCAATGGCATCCAGATGACGTCGGCGGGCAATAAAACCGCCTTCCAGTGTGCTCTGGAAACCCATACAGGCTTTCAGGTGTTCGCGCAGCGCATCCAGCCCCAGGCCGGTCTTGGCGGAAATAGGATACACAGCACAGCCATTTTCTTCGCTGACGGTCAGGTTTTCACCCGTCAGATCGGCTTTATTGCGGATCACGGTAATGCCAAGGTTTTCTGGTAACCGATCAACAAAATCCGGCCAGATATCATGCGGATTACGCGCATCAGTCGTGGTGCCATCGACCATAAATAACACCCGGTCGGCTTGTTCGATTTCCGCCCAGGCACGTTCAATACCGATTTTTTCCACGGTATCGGTCGTATCACGCAGACCGGCGGTATCGATGATATGCAGTGGCATGCCATCCAGATGAATATGTTCACGCAACACATCGCGGGTGGTGCCGGCAATTTCGGTGACGATCGCCGATTCGCGGCCGGCCAGTGCGTTCAGCAGGCTGGATTTACCGGCATTCGGACGTCCGGCAATCACGACTTTCATACCGTCACGCAGCAAGGCACCCTGCTGTGCTTCACGTTTAACCCGGGCCAGATCATCCATCACACCGTACAAGGCATTGGCAATTTTGCCATCAGAAAGAAAGTCGATCTCTTCTTCCGGGAAATCGATCGCCGCTTCCACATAGATGCGCAGGTTAGTCAGGGAATCTACCAGCTGGTGGATTCGCGTGGAAAATTCACCTTGCAGCGACTGCATCGCCGAACGGGCGGCCTGTTCACTGGTGGCTTCAATTAAGTCAGCAATCGCTTCCGCCTGAGCCAGATCCAGTTTGTCATTCATGAAGGCGCGTTCAGAGAATTCACCGGGACGGGCAAGGCGTACACCGTTAATCGTCAATATACGACGTAACAGCATATCCAGCACGACCGGGCCGCCATGCCCCTGCAGTTCCAGCACATCTTCCCCTGTGAAGCTGTATGGAGCCTTAAACAGCAATGCAATACCCTGATCCAGTGCTCTGCCATCAGAATCACAAAACGGCAGCAGCTCTGCATGGCGCACTTTCGGAATTTTGCCCAAAACCTGTTCTGCCACCTTGGTACATAACGGGCCGGAAATACGCAGGATACCGATACCACCACGACCGGGCGGGGTGGCGAGTGCGACGATAGTGTCTGTGTGCATGAAGATTCTCGGAATAGGATGCTTTTTGAAATTGTAATGAATATTACGGTGAATGCCGAATATAAAAAGCCCCGCTGGTGGCGGGGCTCTGGAGGTCAACCGGAAGCTGATTACTTCTTGCGGCTGTGCAGACCTTTTTTCTCCAGCTGACGGAAGATCATTGTCTGCTGAATGATAGTCACGATGTTACTCACCACCCAGTACAGGGTCAGACCAGACGGGAACCACAGAAACATGAAAGTGAACACGATCGGCATGAACTGCATCACTTTCTGCTGCATTGGATCGGTTACTGTCGTCGGGCTCATCTTCTGGATGTACCACATGGTGGCACCCATCAGCAGTGGCAACACGTAGTAAGGGTCTTTTACCGACAGGTCAGTCAGCCACAAAGCAAATGGCGCATGACGCAGTTCCACCGACTCCATCAGTGTCCAGTACAGTGCGATGAAGATTGGCATCTGGATCAGCAGCGGGAAGCAGCCACCCAGCGGGTTAACCTTCTCTTCTTTGTACAGCTCCATCATCGCCTGAGACATTTTCTGGCGGTCATCACCTAAACGCTCACGCAGAGCGGTCAGTTTTGGCTGCAGCAGACGCATTTTCGCCATGGAGGTGTACTGTGCTTTCGACAGCGGGTACATCACCCCACGTACAATCATGGTGATCAGGATGATTGCCACACCCCAGTTACCAACCAGACCGTGCAGGAACTGCAGCAACTGGAACAGTGGCTGGGCGATGAACCACAGGTAACCGTAGTCAACAGTCAGATCCAGATGCTGTGCAACAGCGGCCATCTGATCCTGCAGTTTCGGACCAATCCACAGGCTGGTACCTACAACCGCTTCACTGTTGGCGGCAATGGTGGTTAACGGCAGTTTGACGCCGACAATCGCTTCACCGCTGTCTTTTACGTCAGCATTCACATTCACCGCTTTGCTGTAAATGTGGTTCTGTGCATCGGCTTTACCGGTCCAGGCAGTCACGAAATAGTGCTGCAGCATACCAGCCCAGCCAGCTTGCGTGGCGACATCCAGTTTTACTTCACCGATGTCTGCAAAATTGATTTTTTCATAACGCTGTTCAGCTGATGAATAAGCGGCACCGTGGAAGGCACTGGCCATCATTCCCGGGGTGCTGCTGCCTTCAGGGGCTGCGATGGTCTGTTTCAGCTGACCGTAGAACTGAACTTCCAGTGGCTGGGCAGAAACGTTTTTAACCTGATAATCAACACCAACCGCATAACTGTCACGTTTCAGAACAAAACGTTTAGTGAATACATTGCCTTTCGCATCGGTAAAGGTCATTGGTACAACCAGTTCATCTTTGCCTTCAGCCAGCGCAAATTCGGTACCGCTTGCGGTATAAACCGGACGTTCAGCCTGATTATCAACACCATCACGACCGATCAGACCACTCTGAGCGATGTATTGACGCTGAGGTTTCTTTTCCAGCAATACGAATGGTTTGTCTGAACCCTGAGCTTCAGTCTGTTTCAGCAGTTTGGCTTCAACAACATCACCACCCAGTGTATCAACGGTCAGTTCCAGAACATCAGAACGCAGGGTCAGCAGGGCATGTTTTGCATTGCTGGCATCGTTTTGGTTCGGAACATCACCACCTGATGAAGCGGGAACAGAACTTTCCGCGGTCGCCGGGGTTGCGGTTTTTGGAGCCTTATCAACCATCCAGCTCTGCCAGAGCATGAAGGAGACCAGCAATAAGCCGATCAAGAGGAGATTACGTTGAGGTTGCATAGTTTATTTTCTTCGCTTCGATTGCTGAGGTTGCGGAACCGGATCATGGCCGCCTGAATGTAAAGGGTGACATTTTAATAGACGTTTGCCACCTAACCAAATGCCTTTTATGAGACCGTGTAGGCAAATTGCATCAATCATGTATTGAGAACAGGTCGGTGTAAAGCGGCAACGTGGGCCAAGAAGAGGACTAATGACCCACTGGTAGACTCTTATGAGTGCAACTGCTAGTCGTTGCTGCGGCGTGCGAGGGTGCGCCATAGCTTATCCAGCAGTTGTGATAAATCGGGGTTTTCTAATCCACGCACCGGGGCTTTGGCAATCACTACAATATCAATCGGAGGTAATTCGTGTTGATGCAGACGAAAGCTTTCTCTGATCTGACGTTTCACCCGGTTACGCCATACCGCACGTTTCAGTGCTTTTTTAGGTATAGCCAAACCCAGACGAGGATGTGTCAGGTCGTTGCGGATTGCCAGCAGAGTGAGATGCGGAGATGAAGCTCGCACAGGTTGCGCGAAAACTTTTTGAAAAGTGTCGGGAGTTAACAGACGTAACTCCCGAGGAAAGGTTACTTGCTTGACCATTAAACAGTGGTCAGACGAGCGCGACCTTTAGCGCGGCGAGCAGCCAGAACTTTGCGGCCACCCACTGTTGCCATACGAGAACGGAAACCGTGGTTGCGGGCACGTTTCAGTACTGAAGGTTGGAAAGTACGTTTCATAGCTATAATCCGTGAATTAACTGTACAGATTTGATGCTGTCGCCTATCGACGCGCCGATGTAATGGCGAAAACATCAATTCAAAGAGGCCGGATTTTAAACAGATAACGCCTACACGTCAATCTGCCAGCTAATCAATAACCAGCAGGAACAGACATGCAATGTCGTCGTTTTATCCGGATCCTCGTGAAAACCACCACGATCAATCAAAGATCGCGGCGGGCGATTATATCGGTTTATGCCCATGTAGCAAGATCACTCTTCAGGATCTTGTATCAGAGCCTGTAATGCGACCTGTCTGGCCAGACTGAAATCGGTCTTGCCTGAACCCAGTTTTGGTAAATGATCCAGCTGCAGGATCTGCGCTGGCAGTAACAATGGATTGCAGCCCTGCGCCAGCATGGCTTTTCGCAACGCATCCTTTTCCAGTGCTGCTGTCGTCAGCAAAATGATCTGTTCGCCTTTTTTTTCATCCGGCAGATTCATCGCAATCACTTCCGTTTCTTCCGCCACTACCTGTTGTACTGCCAGTTCGACAGCGCTCAGGCTGACCATTTCACCACCGATTTTGGCAAAGCGTGAGTAACGATCGACAATAAACAGGAAGCCATCTTCATCCAGATGCCCCTTATCGCCGGTGACATACCAGCGGCTGCCGTCGATTTCCTTGATGACGCTGGCGGTTTTTTCCGGATTATTCAGATAGCCCTGCATCACCTGCGGGCCACCAATCAGGATCATACCGTCACTGCCGGTCGGCAGTTCGGCAAACGTTACCGGATCAACAATCCGTACGCTGGAACCGGGTAACGGCATACCGACACTGCCATGCTTACTGCCAATCTGCAGATCCCAGTACTGGGTATCGAGATTGTCCGGCAGATTGACACTGGCCACCGGTGTGGTTTCGGTTGCGCCATAACCTTCCAGAATGTGTTTATTGAAGCGGGTCAGAAATGCTTCGCGCACTGCCGGATTCAGTTTTTCGGCTCCGGCCACCACAATGCGCAGGCTTTCCATCATCAGCGGATGTACTTTCGGATGTTTGGCATACAGACGGTAGAAGGTGGATGTACCGCACAGGATCGTCGCCCGGTACTGTGCGACGGTCTTCGCCACACCGACCGCATCGGTCGGGTCGGCATGACAGACCACCGGAATACCTTCAATCAGCGGCATAAACTGGTTCACCGTCAGACCAAACGCGTGGAACAGCGGCAGGCAGGACATCAGTACATCCTGTTCCTGGGTGTTGACCACATCGGAGATCTGCTTCAGGTTGGCCATGATGTTCTGATGGCTGAGCATGACGCCTTTCGGCTGACCTTCGCTGCCGCTGGAAAACAGGATGGCGGCCGTCTGCTGGCTGTCATGGGTATGATTACAGATCCGCTTCAGCAGGCGGACAGGGAGTATCTGTATCGCGAACCAGCGCCAGAATGTCTCATTGAAATGGATCTGACTGCGTAAATCTTCCAGATAAATAATATACCGGCCTTCCAGTACGGAAACGGCATCCGGATTACGTTTTACCAGACGTTCAATGAAGCGCCGGGAAGTATAGATAGTCTGGATCCGGGCTTGTTCAATAGCGGCTTCCAGTGCCTGCTCACTGGCGGTGTAGTTCAGGTTAACAATTGTTTTGCCAGCCAGCAGCGTGGCCATATTACACAGCACACCACCGGTGCTGGTGGGCAGTAATATACCGATATTCTGTTCCGGGCTTATCTGACGGATGCGGTGTGACAATGCCCAGGCGGCGGCCAGCGCTTTATCGGCGGTCAGTGGTTTCGAGATGCCATCAGCCAGTGATAACTTGCGTCGTTCTGCTTTTTTCACACTACTGATCCAGGCATTGGTCAGGGTTGGCAGATTATCCACATGCCGTTGCCAGGATTGTACCGAGAGATCAAACACACGTTGTTTGATGGCCACCGCATTACTGTTTTTGGGCTGCGGCTGACCAAATGCAACGATGATTTCACGGTAATAACCGCTGCGGCGCAGTGTTTTCAGTTTATTGGATGAACGGGAAAACTGGCTGCCCCACAGACCGCGCAGATAAAAAGGCACAATCACCACATCATCGCTGACATGTCTGCAGGCCAGTTCAAAACCACGACGGAACTCACCGAGATGGCCGTTACGGCTGATACCGCCTTCCGGAAACAGGCAAACAACCTCACCCTGAGTCAGCAGTTCACTGATGGTTTCCAGCGAACGACGGCTGGCAGCATTAGCGATCGGGATACAGCCATACAAGCGGAACAGCCATTTCAGGTATTTATGCTCGTAGATGCTTTTAATGATCACGAAGCGCACCGGACGCGGACAGGCGATCTGCACAATTGCCCAGTCTATCCAGCTGATATGGTTGCCTAGCAGCAGCACGCCACCGGTGGCCGGAATGTTCTGGATGCCCTGAATATCCACCTTATAACGCTGACTGAGCAGGCTTTGGGCAATAAAGCGCAGCAGGGTTTGCGGCATCTTGCGGATGGTATAGATACAGCCCAGCACAGTAACACCGGCCATCAGATATAACAGATGCTTACCGTCGTAACCCAAATGTGCCACGACGACCGTCAGCACCAGAAAAAAGAGCATGGCGATGTTCTGGAACAGGTTGTTGCCGGCAATTACTTTGCCCAGCTCATCTTCCCGGCTGTGGAACTGGATCAGGGCATTCAGCGGGACAATAAACATGCCGCCGGCGGTACCGATCAGCAGAAAATCCAGTGCATACAAGGTGGTGCTGGTGAATTGCGGCAGCATTACCAGACCCGTAGCGACACCGACAATACCGACCGGGATCAGACTGGTGGCAATATAGTTGCGCGATAAGCGGGCTGCCAGCCAGGAACCCAGAGCAATACCGAGACCGGTACAGGCCAGCACGCCCTGCAGTACCAGCGTGTTTTCAATCCCGGCGGCCTCTTTGGCAAATGCCGGAAACGCAGCCAGTAATACCTGACCCACGGCCCAGAACAGCGATAAGCCGAGCACAGACAGGCGGATCACATCACGTTCCAGTACGGGAGCCAGTTCCTGCTGAAATTGTTCGGCCCGTAAGTTGTTCCGCCAGTCAAAAGCGGGCATCGGCTGAGGATGTTCCAGAGTGGGTAAACGGTATAACAGTATCAGTTCAAAGACCGTGCACCCCACCAGCATCCAGCCGGCCGGTGCCAGCGACTCAAGGATCGGACCACTTTCTTTTACGCCTGTCGGGAACCAAAGCTCAAATACCACGGTGAACGCAATCGTGCCCGCCAGAATGGCAATAATCGAAACGGCTTGTACCGCGCCGTTGGCTTCCGCCAGATGGTTCTTACCAAACAGTGCCTGAATGTAGCCATATTTGGCCGGGGAATAGAAAGTTGCCTGTACCGCCAGCAGAAAGGTCATGGCGAAGGCGGGCCAGAACCAGCCCTGATAATAGCAAAGCGTGATCGCCAGTGTTAAACCCACCGCGATCCAGGCAGAGATACGCATCACCTTATCTTTCGGGTATTTATCCGAGCTGAAACCGGCCGGAGCAAAAAACATGATAAACGGCAGCAGGATCAGTGCATTGACGATGGCTGTCAGGATCACCTGTTGCGAGCCGTCATAAATCTTGAAAACCGTATTCTGAATAATGATTTTGTGCCCGAGATCGACAAAGGCATTCATAAAGCCGGCCAGCAGAAAGGCGAGGGCGCCCCGCTGACCCAATAGTTTGAACATAAGAAAGATCCTGATTTACATACAACAGATGGCAGTATCGTGAGTAATAGTATCGTTTTTTACAAACAGAATTCACCTTGTTGCGTCTGTTACACCTCATGGTATTGTTTGGCGATACTTTTATCAGTGAGAGTGCTTAATGAGTCAGACCAGTAACCTGTTACAGGTATTGAAAAAACAGCTGCGGGGACAGGGAAAAACGTACGCGGATGTCGCGCGGTTGCTCGGCTTGAGTGAAGCATCAGTAAAACGACTGTTTGCCAGCCAGAGTTTCAGTCTGCAACGGCTGGAACAGCTTTGTGACTGGTTACAGATAGAATTTGCCGAACTGATGCAGCAGGCACAGCAACAACCGCAACTGACCCAGCTGACGTTACAGCAGGAACAGGAAATTGCGGCTGATCAGCTGTTATTGCTGGTGGCGGTCAGTGTCATCAATGGTTTTAGCTTTCAGGATCTGCTATCGCACTATGCGCTGACTGAAACGGAGTGTGTACGCAAGCTGGCGGCACTGGATCGATTGAAGATCATTGACCTGTTGCCGGGTAACCGGATCCGGTTACTGCTGGCGACCCATTTCAGCTGGTTACCGGATGGTCCGATCCAGCGTTTTTTCCTGCAACGGGTACAGCAGGACTTTTTCCAGTCCCGCTTTGATAAAGAGACCGAAAAGCTACTGGTGCTGAACGGACTGTTATGCAGCAGCAGTAACCGCGAGTTACAGCAGCTGATGACCCGCTGGACACGGGAGTTCAGTGAACTGACACGTGGTGATCGCAGCCTGCCGATGGATGAAAAGCATGGTACGACGCTGGTACTGGCGGTCCGGCAGTGGCGGCATGTGTTATTTGATGAGATCAGTCGATCGTCGGTGAGTAATGTTGTGGATAAATAGTGAACACAACCCCATGTTATCCCGTCATTATCCACAAAACTAGTCACATGATCTGGAATGATTGTGAAGATCCTGCGAACAAGATCTGGAGATCGATCCGCAAAAGGGAGTAAAATAGAAGGTCTTATGAATGATCAGACAGGGGTGAAAAGTGACCGCTTCGCTATGGCAGCAATGCCTGACACGGCTGCAGGAAGAATTACCATCCGGTGAGTTCGGCTTGTGGATCCGGCCGCTTCAGGCAGAGTTTGGTGATCGCTCGCTGACCCTGTATGCCGCCAACCGGTTTATTCTTGACTGGGTGCGCGACAAGTATCTGTTACGAATCAATAGCCTGTTTACCGAATTGTGCGGCGCGGATGCACCGACGCTGCATTTTGCCGTTGGTCGTCGTCCGACGGCAGCGACGGTGCAGATGAATACCGCTGCTGCTCCGGCGGCTGATGTACGCATCGGCCCTGCGATCACTGTGCCATCCTGGACCAGCAAACAGGATGCGATGCCGGAGATTAACCACAAGAGCAATATCAACGAAACTTACACCTTTGAAAATTTCGTTGAAGGTAAATCAAACCAGCTGGCACTGGCAGCGGCACACCAGGTAGCGGAAAATCCCGGTGGTGCTTATAACCCGCTGTTCCTGTATGGTGGTACCGGTTTAGGTAAAACCCACTTGTTGCATGCCGTTGGCAATGGTATCCGGGCCCGCAAGCCGAATGCCAAAGTGATCTATATGCAGTCTGAGCGTTTCGTGCAGGATATGGTGAAAGCACTGCAGAACAACGCGATTCAGGAATTTCAGCGTTATTACCGTAGCGTCGATGCGCTGCTGATCGATGATATTCAATTCTTTGCCAAGAAAGAGCGTTCGCAGGAAGAGTTCTTCCATACCTTTAATGCGTTACTGGAAGGCAACCAGCAAATCATTCTGACATCCGATCGTTATCCGAAAGAAATCGATGGCGTGGAAGACCGCCTGAAATCCCGTTTTGGCTGGGGTTTAACCATTGCGATTGAACCGCCGGAGCTGGAAACGCGGGTGGCGATCCTGATGCGTAAAGCAGAAGAGAACAAAATTCATCTGCCGCATGAAGTGGCGTTTTTCATTGCCAAGCGTCTGCGTTCCAACGTGCGTGAGCTGGAAGGGGCTCTGAACCGCGTGATTGCCAATGCGCGTTTTACCGGTAAACCAATCAATATCGACTTTGTGCGTGAAGCGCTGCGCGACATGCTGGCGCTGCAGGAAAAACTGGTCACCATCGAAAATATCCAGAAAACGGTGGCCGAGTATTACAAAATCAAAGTGGCGGATCTGCTCTCCAAGCGGCGTTCCCGCTCTGTGGCACGTCCACGGCAGCTGGCGATGGCGCTGGCCAAAGAGCTGACCAACCACAGCTTGCCGGAAATCGGCGATGCATTTGGTGGCCGTGACCATACCACCGTACTGCATGCCTGCCGTAAAATTGCCGAGCTGCGCGAAGAGAGTAATGACATCAAAGAAGATTACTCGAATCTGATCCGAACCCTTTCCTCTTAAACGCGGGAGAAACAGTCCATGCAATTTTCCATTAGCCGCGACAGTCTGCTGCGGCCATTGCAATTGGTATCCGGTTCTATCGGTGGTCGTCCGACATTGCCGATTTTAAGCAACGTGCTGTTAAATGTGACCGAACAACGTCTGTCACTGACCGGAACGGATCTCGAAGTGGAAATGGTCGGTCTGGTGCCATTAGCGGGTGCCGTGACGGTTGGCAGTATTACCACGCCGGCGCGCAAGTTACTGGATATCTGCCGTGGATTACCGGATGGTTCACAGCTGGATTTTGTGCTGGAAGGTGAGCGTCTGATTCTGCGTTCCGGTCGCAGCCGTTATTCGCTGTCTACGTTACCGGCAGCCGATTATCCGAATATCGAAGAGTGGAACTCGGTACTGGAGTTTGATATCAGCCAGCAGGAACTGAAGCGTCTGATGGAAGCGACCCAGTTCTCCATGGCAAGTCAGGATGTGCGTTTCTATCTGAACGGCATGTTGTTTGAAACCAGCGGACAGGGTCTGCGTACCGTGGGTACCGATGGTCATCGTCTGGCAACCTGTCGCCGTGAAGTACTGAATGAACCACAATCTGACCATCAGGTGATCCTGCCACGTAAAGGGGTGCTGGAACTGGCGCGTCTGCTGGAAAATGATGATCGGACCATTCGTCTGCAAATCGGCCTGAATAATCTGCGGGCCGAAGCGGAAGGGTTCATTTTTACCTCGAAACTGGTTGATGGCCGTTTCCCTGATTATCGCCGGGTGTTCCCGCGCCAGAGCGACAAAATTCTTATTGCTGAACGTGAACTGCTGAAACAAGCCTTTTCACGAGCGGCGATCCTATCTAATGAAAAATTCCGTGGTGTGCGTTTGCATCTGACTACCAATCTGTTGCATATCACCGCCAACAACCCAGAGCAGGAAGAAGCTGAAGAACTGATCGATGTGCAGTACGAAGGCCCTGAACTGGAAGTGGGATTTAACGTCTCCTATGTGCTCGACGTGCTGAATGCGTTAAAATGTGAGCAGGTGAAGTGGTACCTGACTGACGCAAACAGCAGCGCCTTGCTGGAAGATGCCAGCAATGACGATGCGCAGTATGTCGTCATGCCAATGCGTCTGTAGGCCGCATGCTGCACAAGCTGCAGATCCAACATTTTCGTAATCTCAGCCAGACGGAAATATATCCGTCTGGCGGGATGAATTTGCTGTTAGGACTGAATGGCAGTGGAAAATCCAGTGTGCTGGAAGCTATCCATTACCTCAGTCTGGGTCGTTCTTTCCGGACACATCTCACCAACCGTGTGATCATGCAGGGGGAGAAGGCGTTTACGCTGTTTGCCCAGCTGGAGCTGGATGAACAAACCATCAGCATTGGTTTGCAAAAAGACCGGCAAGGTGATTCACAGCTGAAGATTGGCGGCAAGAGTGCGGATAAACTGGCACAGCTTGCCAGTCTGTTACCGTTGCAACTGATCCATCCGGAAGGTTACAACCTGCTGACCGGCGGGCCACAGCAACGGCGGGCATTTATTGACTGGGGTGTGTTTCACGTGGAACAAGCCTTTTTCCCGTTATGGGGCAAGGTGCGCCGCTTACTGAAACAGCGTAATGCATTATTACGGCAATCCAGCCACTATGCGCCACTGGCTTACTGGGATCAGCAACTGGCTGAGTTCAGTGAAGTATTGAGTGTGTTCCGGCAACAATATTGTCAGGCCTTGCTGCCGCTGGTGCAGCAGATCTGTCAGGAATTGTTACCCGAATATACTTTCCAGGCCACATTCTATGCTGGCTGGCAGCAGGAACAGGGACTGCACCTGTTACTGCAGGAAGGGTTTGAACGTGACCGTCAGTTAGGTCACACGGCCATTGGCCCGCATCGTGCTGATTTACGGCTGCGGGCTGAAGGCGTTCCGGTGCAGGATTTACTGTCCCGTGGTCAGCTCAAGTTACTGGTTTGTGCATTGCGTCTGGCGCAGGGATTGTATCTGCGGCAGAACAGCGAGAAGACTTGCCTGTTTCTAATTGATGATTTTGCTTCAGAGCTGGATGCGGAGAAACGCTACGTCCTGGCCAAACGGTTACAGCAATGTGAGTCACAGGTGTTTATCACCGCGATTGACCAGCAACCGTTACAGGAAATGATGCAAGAATTTGATTGCCGTTTGTTTCACGTGAAACAGGGCAACATAACCGAATAGTCGACACAGTGGGAATAAACATGAGCGAGAATACTTACGACTCCTCGAGTATTAAGGTACTGAAAGGGCTGGATGCGGTACGTAAACGTCCGGGTATGTATATCGGGGATACCGATGACGGATCAGGTCTGCACCACATGGTATTCGAAGTGATGGATAACTCCATCGACGAAGCACTGGCAGGTCACTGCACGGATATCGTTGCCCGGATTCATGAAGATGGATCGGTATCGGTGCGCGACAATGGTCGTGGTATTCCGGTCGATATGCATAAAGAAGAAGGCCGCTCTGCGGCTGAAGTCATCATGACCATCCTGCATGCGGGTGGTAAATTTGATGATAACTCCTACAAAGTATCCGGCGGTCTGCATGGCGTGGGTGTTTCGGTAGTTAACGCGCTGTCCGACAAACTGCTGCTGACCATTCAGCGTAACGGTAACATCTATCAGCAGACCTATTTCCTGGGTGAACCGGATGCGCCACTGGCTGTCGTCGGCACGTGTGAAGGCACTGGTACCGAAATCCGTTTCTGGCCAAGTCTGTCTATTTTCTCTGACGTGACGTTCCGTTATGAGATTCTGGCGCGCCGTTTCCGTGAACTCTCATTCCTGAACTCCGGTGTTTCGATCCGTCTGATTGATGAGCGTGATGGCCGCGAAGATCACTTTCATTATGAAGGTGGTATCCGCGCATTCGTGGAATATCTGAATCAGAACAAAACGCCGATCCATCAGAAAGCATTCTACTTTGATCTGGCGCGTGACGACGGTATTTCCGTCGAAGTGGCCATGCAGTGGAACGATGCCTACCAGGAAAACGTCTACTGCTTTACCAACAACATTCCCCAACGGGATGGTGGTACTCACCTGGCCGGTTTCCGTGCTGCGCTGACCCGTACGCTGAACACCTACATGGATAAAGAGGGTTACAGCAAGAAAGCCAAAACCTCTGCCTCCGGTGATGATGCGCGTGAAGGTCTGACAGCGGTTATTTCCGTCAAGGTACCGGATCCTAAATTCTCTTCCCAGACCAAAGACAAGCTGGTTTCTTCCGAAGTGAAGACGGCGGTTGAACAGGCGATGGGTGAGAAGCTCGACGAATACCTGCTGGAAAATCCGGGTGAAGCCAAAATCATTGTCGGCAAGATCATCGATGCGGCGCGTGCGCGTGAAGCGGCGCGTAAAGCGCGTGAGATGACCCGCCGCAAGGGTGCGCTGGATATCGCCGGCTTGCCGGGTAAACTGGCGGATTGCCAGGAACGTGATCCGGCACTCTCTGAACTGTACCTCGTGGAAGGTGACTCTGCGGGCGGCTCTGCGAAGCAGGGACGTAACCGCAAGTATCAGGCGATTCTGCCGCTGAAAGGTAAGATCCTGAACGTAGAAAAAGCCCGTTTCGACAAAATGATCTCCTCACAGGAAGTCGGCACGCTGATCACCGCGCTGGGTTGTGGTATCGGCCGTGATGAATACAATCCGGACAAAATGCGTTATCACAACGTCATCATCATGACCGATGCCGACGTCGACGGTGCGCACATCCGTACGCTGCTGCTGACCTTCTTCTATCGCCAGATGCCGGAAATCATTGAGCGTGGTTATGTCTATATTGCACAGCCACCGCTGTATAAAGTGAAAAAAGGTAAACAGGAACAGTACATCAAAGACGAAGAGTCACTGCTGGAATACCAGACCACACTGGCACTGGATGGTGCGGAATTGTATGTGAACGATTCTGCGCCGGCTATTTCCGGTGCGCAGCTGGAAAAAATGGTACTGGAATACCGTACGGCACAGCATCTGATTACCCGTCTGGCACGTCGTCTGCCGGAAGCGGTGCTGCAACAGTTACTGATTCTGCCTGTGCTGACCACAGAAGCACTGAAAGATGAAAACCAGGCCAAGGCATGGGTTGCACAGTTACAAGGCAACCTGGACGACCATGGCAACAATGGCTCGCAATATACACTGTCAGTGCATCGTCATACTGAGCACGGTGTGTATCTGCCGCAAATTCTGCTGCGTCAGCATGGTGTCGAAAAACACTATCAGCTGGGTTTTGAGTTCCTGAACTCACCGGAATATCAGCAGATTGTTAACATTGGTCAGCAGATCACTAACCTGATAGAACCGACAGGTTTCCTGAAGCGTGGTGAGAAAGTCCGTCCGGTCACCAGCTTTGAAGAAGCGCTGCAGATCCTGCTGGATGAAGGTAAACGCGGTCTCTATATCCAGCGCTATAAAGGGCTGGGTGAAATGAACCCGGACCAGTTGTGGGAAACCACCATGGATCCAATGACCCGCCGTATGCTGCAGGTTACCATTGAAGATGGCATGGCAGCAGATCAGCTGTTTGCTACTCTGATGGGTGATAATGTTGAGCCACGCCGTGAATTCATTGAGAGTAATGCACTGAAAGTGGCGAATCTCGACATCTAAGCCATACACCATTAGTTAACGCTAATAAACCCCGGTCAGTCACATGACCGGGGTTTTTTTATACAGAAATGCAAGAGAAAACCAGCACCACAAATGAATGGTCTATAGTTAAAAAGGTGCCTCTATTGGCACCAATCATCATGGGGATCCATGTATGTGAGTAAGAATTAAGAAGGACAGACTGGATGCGTTATTGGCTCAGTATGTTGTTGCTGTCGCTGGCAGGTTTTTGTCAGGCTTCAGAATTGGTGGTGTATACCTGGGAGTACTATCTCGCTCCGGAGGTGAAATCCCGTTTTGAGCAGGAGACCGGTATTCATATCGAAGAGGTGAACTACAACAGTGATGAAGCCCGTAATCGTCTGTTATCGGGCGGGTATCCGCCGGAGTTTGACATTGTTTCCATTGACAGTTTATCCCTGAATGACCCGGTCTGGCGGGCACTGTTTACAGTCATGCCGGCATCAATCCGTAAGCAGAATACAGCGATTGATCCCGTCTTTGCGGCCCGCTGCGGTGAGTTGTCGGTACCCTATATGTGGGGGGCTGTCGGCATAGCTTATCGCCGTAGCCAGGTGTCAGAACCCATTACCCGCTGGCAGCAGCTATTCACGCCTGAACCCGCGTTGTCTGGTCGCATTGTGATGGTCGATGACACCTTTGACCTGGTTTCCGTCGCCTTAAAAGCGGCCGGTTTTTCTATCAATACGCACAATAAAGCAGAATTAAAGGCTGCTTATCATTTACTGCATAAGCAGCGTCCTTATGTTGCCACTTATCAGCTCTCCTTCGCTGCGGTGAGTGATCATCAACTCGGTAAACGGATTGCTGCTGCGATGGTTTACAGCGGTGATTTTTATGTCATTCAGCAGAATTCCGAATATAAAGACTGGGTGTATGTAGTGCCGGAGGAGGGCTCGCCACTGTGGCTGGATTGCATGTCTATCTTAAAAACCAGTCAGCATAAGGCTGAAGCGCAGCGTTTTCTGACGTTTCTGACCCGGCCGGATATTGCGCTGCTGAATGGGCAGAACATGGGGTTTACCCCCGCACTGAAAAAAAGTTATCTGCCGGAATCAATGCAGAACAACGCCGTTATCTACCCGCCGGCAGAACAGTTACAGCGTTCGGAGTTTTATAATGCCGATGTGAGTAAAAACGAATTGCGCAGTGCCATCTATTTTTCGGTGCTGAAATGAAAGGGCTGCACCGGAAATTACTGCTGACTCTGTTGCCGGTCGTGATCCTGCCGCTACTGGCGCTGGGGTTACAGAGCATGATGAAACTGGGGGATATGGCTAACCGCAATATGGAGCTGCGGTTAACCAGTATGGCTACCACGATCAATGAACACCTGAACGGTGAATTGCGCCGCAATACGGTTGAGCTGGCTCAGTTGCCTAATGCGGAAGCACTGATCTCTTATCTGGCGACCAAAGTGACCGGTACACAGAAAGTGTATATGGGAACCCGGGTTCAGCGTATGTTTCACCAGTTGCTGGTTGGTAATAAGGGATTTCTGCAACTGTCGTTACTCAACGCAGATAACAAAGAACTATTGCGGGTTGGTGAAGGGATTGATCCTTTCCATGATATTGCGCCGAGTAATCTGAAATTCATGCAGTATTGGGCCACGCAGGCGGCTGCCAGCGATCAGTTTAATTATCTGATGTATTCGCCGGAAATGGATGAGTATGTATATAAGCAGGGGCTGCGGTTCATTCGTTCCGGGCCTGAAATATCCCGTGATGGCGATCCGGTACAGCGTTATAGCCTGATCCTGACTTATTCGTTGCGCAAGTTCGGCGAAATGTTTTTAAAGCAGCAGGTACTACAGCAGGGCATATATTTACTGCTGCTGGATAAATCGAATACCTTTATTGCCGGTGAGGCACCGCTTGGCTGGCGCAGCGGCGGGCCGGAAACCGATGATATAACCCTGCCTGGCGGGGATTACCTTGTCCGTCGCTTGCCATTAGCCGATGGCCTGATTTTGCAGGCATTGATTCCGCAAAAACTAATGACCGCTGAAGCCACCGAACTGCGTATCACAACCGCTATCTGGCTGATCATCAGCAGTCTTATTTTGCTGGCGCTCTTGCATGTTGTGCTGAAACGTCTGATTCTGAATCCTGTCAGCAATCTGCGGGATTTGATGAAGCAGGTGGCAACACATGAAATCAGTGAAATCAGCCTGGTTCTGGCAGAAGATGAAATGGCGGAATTGCATAACCATTTTGCCGGCATGTTAAGCCGGCTGGAGGTTTCTAAACGTGAGCTGGAGCGGGCGGCATTTATTGATCCGCTGACCGGCATCGGTAACCGGGCCGCATTTATCCGTTGCTTACAGAATACCGTTGAGCGGCATAACCAGCAGCGGACCTGCTTTTATCTGACACAGATAAAACTGCATAACCTGACCTGGATCAACAACACTTTCGGCGCCAAAACCGGCGATCAGGCATTGCAGCTGATTAGCCATATTCTGCAGCAACTGATACATGAGCATAGCCAGGTAAATGCGAAATGCGTTTGTCTGGCCCGTTCCGGCTCGGATGAATTTACCTTCACGGTTCCCTGTTATGCCGGGAACAACGTTCAGAACATACCCGCATTACCGGATGCAAATGCTCTCTGTGAACAGCTTGCCGATATGTTTAGTCAGCCGGTCAATCTGGGAAGTTATACCATTAAACTGCGTTTCAGCGCCGGTATTATCCGTTTTCCGGATGTGGCCAATAGCGTTGAAGAGCTGATGGAAGGTGTGAGTAAAGCCCGGCGGCAGGCATGCCGCTATCAGGGCAATCACTGGCTGCAACTGGATAATGAAATGATACTGCATATCCGTGAGGACAAATGGCTGGAGTCAGAGCTACGCGAAGCGATCATAGGGCAACAGTGCTTTGTCGTTTACCAGCCGCAGTATGATATTCACAGCGGGCATATTGTCGGAGCCGAGGCGTTACTCCGCTGGCGGCATCCCTCATATGGCATGGTGCCGCCCGATCGCTTTATTCCGATAGCGGAAACGTCAGGGCAGATCCTGGATATTGATATCTGGGTTCTGGAACAGGCATGTCAGTGTCTGAAAACACTGACAGCAAAGGGTATCACCAATTTTCGGCTGGCGGTCAACGCCTCTGGTACTGAGCTCTCTAATCCTGCCTATCCCGACGCGGTTCGCAGTATGCTGCACCGCTATGATATTGCGCCGCATCGTTTCGGGATTGAGATAACGGAAACGGCGATTGTTGAGCTGGATGAAGTTGCACAAATGACGGTCCGGACGCTGAAAGAGATTGGTGTGGAGATTGAACTGGATGATTTCGGGACGGGTTATACCTCGCTCAGTCACCTGACAAACCTGCAGCTGGATGTGTTAAAAATCGATCGTTCTTACATTATGCAACTGGAGAGCAATCCGAAACTGGTTGATTCAATTTTGCAGCTGGCAGATGCCTTTTCATTGCGGGTCATCGCAGAAGGGGTTGAGACGATTGAACAACTCAAATTATTGCAGCAGAAAAGATGCCATATGGCGCAGGGATTTCTGTTGTCAAAACCTATCACCGAGGAAGCGCTGATTGCATTGCTGTTTGACGACAGCCTCGCAGATCAGACACGATAAGTTGCTGATGAAGATGCCGCTATCTTACGTAGCGGCATCTGTGCGAACGTTACAGTTCGTTGATGACCTGCTGCAATATCGCGATGCCTTGTTTCACTTTCTCTTCCGGCTGCGCATAGTTGAGACGAATACACTCATACTGGTGGCGCCAGTTTTTGTCCGGCAGTCCAGGGAAGAAGTAATGTCCCGGCACAATGATTAAACCGTGTTGCTTCAGCTTTTCATAGAGTTCCTGGCAGGAGACGGGCAGCCCCTCAAACCACAGCCACAAAAACAGTGCGCCCTCCGGTTTATGGATGCGCAGCTTGGGAGCCGGGATCGCTTCCTGTAACCAGGCTACGGCTTGTTGTGCTTTCTGCTGGTAGAAGGGGGCAATGATATCAGCACTATGGCGCAGAATATCCCCGGACTCGACCCAGCGCTGCATCAGGGCCGGACCAATGCCACTTGGCGCAAGGTTGATGATGCCGGAGATATTGCTCAGCGCATTAATGATCCCGGTATTGGCGATCACAATGCCGCAGCGCAGACCCGGTAAGCCCAGCTTGGACAAACTCATACACAGGATGGTGTTCTGATTCCAGAACGGCGTGACTTCACTGAAGATAATATGCGGGAACGGCGTACCGTACGCATTATCGATGATCAGCGGAATGTCCTTTGCCCGTGCAATTTCATCCAGCTTGGTGATCTCTTCATCGGTCAGCACATTACCGGTGGGGTTGGTCGGGCGGGAGACGCAGATCATGCCGATGTCATCACCGACCTCCAGGGCATCGAAATCGACCTGGTATTTGAACAAACCATTCTCCAAAAAATCGATATGTGGTTTGCAGGCCACAAACTGATCTTCGGCCAGCCCGCCATCGGCATAACCGATATATTCCGGTGCCAGCGGAAACAGCACTTTTTTCTTTTTGCCATCGGCATAATCACCCGCCAGCAAGTTGAACAGATTGAAGAAAGCACTCTGGCTGCCGTTGGTTAAAGCAATATTGTCAGCGCTGATATCCCAGCCATACTCTTTACGAAACAATTCAGCTAAGGCCTGGCGAAAGCCATCATGCCCCTGCGGGCCATCGTAATTCAGCATGGCTTTGAGCAAGGCACCATTTTCCAGCTGCAGCGCGGTTTCCTGGCGGAAGAGGTCCACCATTGCCGGGATCGCTGCTGGATTGCCGCCACCCAGCATGATCGCATCAGGATTTTTCAAGCCCTGGTTCAGGTCATCCATCAACTGACTGATACCAGCCAGTCGGGTAAATTTTTCGCCGAATTGTGAAAATTGCATATTGGTATTCTCAACGCTGAATCTTTTGTTTCACGTGAAACAATATGGATCGATAGAAAAAGTAAGGCCCGGAATACCGGGCCTTGGGTCTTGTGCCGCTACCGGTTACTGCTGCAGTAACGAAATATCCGCTGCTTGCAGGAACAGGGCTTGCAGACGCGCCAGCAGGGTCAGACGATTCAGCTTCAGGGCTTCATCATCGGCCATTACCATTACCTTATCAAAGAAGGTATCAACGGCTTCACGCAACGCGGCCAGTTCGGTCAGAGCCAGCTGATATTCGCCATTGGCAAACAGCGGCGCCAGTTTGGTTTCCATCGTAGCAACCTGCTGAGCCAGAACCTGTTCCGCCGGATCCTGCAGCAGAGCGGCATCCACGCTGTCTTTCAGCTTGCCGTCAAACTTCGCCAGAATATTGCTGACACGTTTGTTCGCAGCGGCCAGTGCTTCGGCTGCATCCAGCGTACGGAAGTGGCTCACAGCTTTTACACGTGCATCAAAGTCGGCAGGACGAGTCGGACGACGCGCCAGCACGGCCTGAATAACATCTACCGCAATACCAGCTTCCTGATAAGAAGCACGGAAGCGACCCAGCATGAAATCGACAACTTCATCGACAACGGACTTGTTGCTGATTTTGCCGTCGTAAAGTTCAGCTGCCTTGCTCACCAGTGTAACCAGATCCAGATCCAGCTGTTTTTCTACGATGATACGCAGGGTACCAATCGCCGCACGGCGCAACGCAAACGGGTCTTTATCACCTTTTGGTGCCTGACCAATACCGAAGATACCGGCGAGGGTATCCAGCTTGTCAGCGATCGCTACTGCACAGGCCACCAGACCGTTTGGCAGATCATCACCGGCAAAACGCGGCATATACTGTTCATTCAGTGCCACTGCCACATCTTCCGCTTCATGATCGTGACGCGCATAGTGCATACCCATCACGCCTTGCGTGTCGGTAAACTCCATCACCATGTTGGTCATCAGATCACATTTGGAAAGCAGACCGGCACGGGTCGCATGCTCCACATCCGTGCCGATTTGTGCGGCGATAAAAGCCGACATTTCCGCGATACGCACAGACTTGTCTTTCAGTGTGCCCAGTTGTTGCTGGAACAGCACGGTATCCAGACTTTCCAGGCGGGAAGCCAGAGAATGTTTTTTGTCGGTGTTGAAGAAGAACTCCGCATCAGACAGACGAGGGCGTACAACACGTTCGTTACCCTGAATGATCTGCGTTGGGTCTTTCGATTCAATGTTGCTGACGAAGATGAAATTCGGCAGCAATTTGCCGTTGCTGTCATACACCGGGAAGTATTTCTGATCACCTTTCATGGTGTGCACCAGTGCTTCCGCAGGTACTGCCAGGAATTTTTCTTCGAAGGTTGCCGTCAGGATCACCGGCCATTCAACCAGCGAGGTAACTTCTTCCAGCAAGGATTCTTCAATATCAGCAATACCGCCCAGCTTTTTAGCTGCTGCTTCGGCACCGGCTTTGATGAAGGCTTTACGCGCTTCGTAATCTGCCTGCACTTTACCTTTTTCCAGCAACAGGGCCGGATACTGGTCAGCATGGCTGATTTCAAACTGTGCTTCACCCATGAAGCGGTGACCACGGATAATGCGGGCAGACCGCAGACCCAGTATTTCACCGTCAACCAGTTCATCGCCGAACAGCATACACAGGGTATGAACCGGACGGATAAACTGGGTACGTTTTGCACCCCAGCGCATTGGTTTCGGAATTGGCAGACCGGCCAGCGCGGTTGCAGCCATCGCTGGCAGCAGCCCGGTAGTCGGCTGACCGGCAACGTTAGCGCGATAGACCAGCCATTCACCTTTATCTGTTGCCAGACGTTCCGCCTGAGCAACTTCAATACCGTTCGACTTTGCCCAGCCAGCGGCTGCCGGAGTCGGGTTACCGGCCGCATCAAACGCAGCAGAAACCGCAGGGCCGCGCTTTTCTACCTGCTTGTCAGCTTGTTTGTCAGCCAGCGCAGCTACTTTCAGCGCCAGACGGCGAGGGGCTGCAAACCACTGCACACCCTGATGTGCCAGACCGGCTTTATCCAGCTCGGCAGTAAAGTTATCAGCAAAGGCCTGCGCCAGTTTACGCAACGCTTTTGGTGGCAGCTCTTCAGTGCCGAGTTCAATTAAAAAATTTTCAGTCGCCATTTGCTAAATACCTTTACGCTTGAGTTGCTTTGCACATCGGGAAACCGAGACGTTCGCGGGCGGCGTAATAGGCTTCAGCCACCGCCTTGGATAACGTACGGATACGCAGGATGTAGCGCTGACGTTCGGTCACGGAGATAGCATGACGGGCATCCAGCAGGTTAAAGGCATGGGCGGCTTTCAGAATACGCTCGTAAGCAGGCAGCGGCAGTGGCTGCTCCAGGTTCAGCAGATGCTGACACTCTTTTTCACAGTGCTCAAACATCTGGAACAGGAAAGGAACATCGGCGTGTTCAAAATTATAAGTCGATTGTTCTACTTCATTCTGATGAAACACATCACGATAGGTGACAGTACCCAGCGGGCCGTTTGCCCAGACCAGATCATACAGACTGTCTACACCCTGGATATACATTGCCAGACGTTCCAGGCCGTAGGTTATTTCGCCGGTCACCGGGAAACACTCTAAACCACCGACTTGCTGGAAGTAGGTGAATTGAGTCACTTCCATGCCATTCAGCCAGACTTCCCAGCCGAGGCCCCAGGCACCCAGTGTCGGGTTTTCCCAGTTATCTTCCACGAAGCGGATGTCATGTGTCAGCGGATCAAAACCCAGCTCACGCAGTGAACCCAGATACAGTTCCTGTATATTATCTGGTGACGGTTTCAGCATTACCTGAAACTGATAGTAGTGTTGCAGACGGTTCGGGTTTTCACCGTAGCGGCCATCGGTCGGACGACGGGATGGCTGCACGTAAGCGCAGTTCATCGGCTCCGGACCAATGGAACGTAAGAAAGTCATTGGATGTGAAGTACCTGCGCCCACTTCCATATCGAGCGGTTGTGAAATAACACAACCCTGGCGGGCCCAGTAATCTTGCAGGGATAAAATGAGTCCCTGAAATGTTTTGATATCAAATTTCTGCATGATAGATAATACGCTTGATTAGTCAGTGAATACTGAGCGGATAAACTGAAGAAGTATAACCCCGTAAACGGCGGGAATATAGGCAAATTCCACCCATGGAGTGAGAATGGAACGACATTGTGCATGGATCATGCGTGATCCTGACTATATTGATTATCACGACCAGCAGTGGGGCCGTCCGGAATATGATGATCGGAAGCTGTTTGCCATGCTGTGTCTGGAAGGGCAGCAGGCTGGTTTATCGTGGCTGACGATACTGAAACGCATCCCTGATTATCATGCGTTATTTGCCGGTTTTGATCCGTTCGCGCTGGCGGCGTTTGATGAGGCACGGGTGAATGAACTGATGTCCGATCCAAGAATTATCCGTAACCGGTTAAAGATTCAGGCGATCATTCAGAATGCCCGGGCATATCTGGCTCTGCAGCAGCAAGGTATTCAGTTTTCAGCCTGGATCTGGCAGTTTGTCGGCGGCCAGCCCCTTATTAATCAGTGGCAACACAGTTCAGAAGTTCCGGTTTCCACACCACAGGCAGAAGCCATGTCTAAGGCATTGAAAAAAGCCGGCTTTAAATTTGTTGGTCCCACCATCTGTTATGCTTATATGCAGGCGGTGGGGATGGTGAACGATCATCTGATCGATTGTCCATGGCACCCTCTTTGTAACAATCCGCTTTCCTGACTGTAAAGGCTGAATATGTCGGAGAATTTACCATTCCACTCTCATCCAAAATCACTACTGCATCCACCCAAGGCGCTGGTCCCACTGGAACCGGTGCTGGCAATGCAACTGGATGGCAATGGTCGTTATCATAAACTGTCAGCGGGTGGTACGGTGCCGGCGGAGCGTTGCTGGCTGCACCTGGATTATTCTGCAGACAGTGCCAGGGAGTGGCTGAATACATCACCTCTGGTACCGGATGTTATCCGGCATGCGCTGCTGGGCGAGAGTAACCGGCCGAAACTGGTCAAAGTGAATAATGGTCTGCAACTGACATTGCGGGGTATCAACCACAATGAAGGCCAGCGTCCGGATCACATGGTCGCTATCCGGTTTTATATTACCGATCAGCTGATTATTTCAACGCGGCATCGCCGGGTGTATGCCGTGGAACAGGTCGTGCGGAATCTGCGGCAGGGGCTGGGCCCTAAGTCCACCGCCGACTGGCTGGTCGATGTCTGTGAGAATCTGGCCGAACAGGCCGGGAATTTTATTGATGAACTCATGGACAAGATTGTCCGGCTGGAAGATGACATTCTGGAACACCGGATGCCTTCCCGGCGTGAACTGGTGGAGATCCGTCGTCAGTTGATTGTGTTACGCCGTTATCTGGCACCACAGCGGGATGTGTTTAGTCGTCTGGCAAATGAGAAAATCAGCTGGCTGGAAAAAGATGATCATCGCCATTTGCAGGACATCGCCGATCGTATGGGGCGCTGGCTGGAAGATCTGGATGCCAGCATCGCGCGGACATCCCTGCTGGCAGATGAGATCAATGCATTAATGACGGAAGCGATGAACCGGCGTACCTATATTATGTCGCTGTTCGCCATGGTTTTTTTGCCTCTGTCATTCTGTACCGGCTTACTGGGTGTCAACCTTGGCGGTATTCCGGGAAATGATTCGCCATGGGGTTTTCTGGGGTTTTGTCTGTTAATGCTTATATTTGCCAGTAGCATAATAACCTGGCTTAAATTGCGGAAATGGGTGTAATTACTCAGAAAATCAGTTCCCTTATGCTTTTTTTGGATAATTAAAGCGAATCTATTTAGTTTTGTTCAGGGCGTTCTTCCGGCACTTTAGCGGTATGCGTAAGTGAAGGAGTCCGCCATGAAAAAATCAGTCTTGTCAGCATTGGGATTACTGGCAGCATTAACCTCGCCATCTTTATTTGCCGCCGAAGTGACTTTACTGAACGTGTCTTACGATCCAACCCGTGAGCTGTATCAGGATTACAACCGGATTTTTTCAGAATACTGGCAGCAGCAACACGGTGATAGCGTTGATGTGAATCAATCTCACGGTGGGTCCGGCAAACAGGCCCGTGCGGTGATTGAGGGGCTGCGTGCTGATGTGATCACGCTGGCGCTGGCTCAGGATATTAATAAAGTTGCGCAGCAAGGTTTAGTGGCGGCAGACTGGGAAAGCAAACTGCCGAATCACGCAGCACCGTTTACTTCCACCATCGTATTTTTAGTCCGCAAAGATAACCCTAAACATATCAAAGACTGGGATGATCTGATCCGTCCGGACATCGAAGTGGTCATTCCGAATCCGAAAACTTCCGGTGGTGCCCGCTGGAACTACATGGCGGCCTGGGGTTATGCGCTGCATAAAACCGGCAATGAGCAAGGTGCCCGGGATTTTGTCAGCAAGCTATACCGTAATGTTAAAGTGCTGGATTCCGGCGCGCGGGCTTCGACCACCAGTTTCGTAGAGCGCGATCTGGGCGATGTACTGATTGGCTGGGAAAATGAAGCGTATCTGGTGCTGAATGAGCTGGGTAAAGATAAATTCGAACTGGTCACTCCATCGGAGTCGATTCTTGCCGAGCCGCCGGTTGCTGTCGTGGATAAAGTGGCGAAAAAACACGGTACGGAAGCGGTCGCCAGGGCATATGTGGAACACCTCTATTCCGATGAGGCACAACGGATCGCGGGTAAGCATTACTATCGCCCGAGTAATCCGGTGATTGCCAAAGAGTTTGCGAAACAATTTGCGCCGGTAAAGCTGTTTACTATTCGTGATCTGGAAGGTGACTGGGCTAAGGCGCAGCAGAAACATTTCGCCAGCGGCGGCACCTTTGATCAGCTGTATCAGCCAGGACAATAATTTTTCCGTGAAGATACAGCCTCACATTGACGGGGCTGTATGTTGTTATAAGAGTATCCGCTATGAACAATATTCTGCTCGTTCCCGGTCTATATGATTCCGGCCCTCAGCACTGGCAAACGCTGTGGCATCAGCAACATCCGCACTGGTTGCGTGTCGGGCAATCAGACTGGACTACTCCGGATTTACTGCGCTGGGCTGCCCCCGTGATCCGTCTGCTGGAAGACAGCCAGGAACCACTGACGCTGGTCGCTCATTCCTTTGGTTGTCTTGCGAGCCTGTATGCTGCACGTCAGTTACCGGAAAAGGTAAGCTCATTGTTTCTGGTTGCTCCGGCTGATCCGGATTTGCTGGGGGTGCAGGAAGCGCTGATTAATCATCCGGCCGCTGTAGCGGGACGCATCATCGCGAGCAGCAATGACCCCTGGATGCCACTGGACCGGGTCTGTTTCTGGAGCCAGCGCTGGCGACTGCCACTCAGCCTGCTGGGACCATTGCGTCATATCAACGCGGAATCCGGGCATGGTGCATGGCCGGAAGGACTGGAATTACTGCACTGGCATTGCCAACAATTATCTAAAGCAGCCTGATTTCCGCATACATGGCAAGACTATGGTTTTTGACTGATAACGGTTAAATATCAGTAATTACTGTGATTTAGCCAACCGATATCAGGTTGGTCTATTTTTAACTCTTATTTTTCAATTAGTTGTCTATATCTAAAAAATACATATAGATTGCTTTTTTTCTTATTTGTTTTACTGCACAACAGCCTGAAGAATACGCATAAAGCGACGTGAAATGCGCCGTATAGTGAGGAACTAATTCATGCGTTTTCGATCTCATTCCGTGTTGCCGGGCTTTGCCCCAACCTTAGGTTTCAGTCTGTTGTATCTGAGCCTGATGGTGCTGCTGCCACTGTCCGCGCTGGTACTTTACAGTGTCACCAAACAAGACATGGGCCAGTTCTGGCAGGTAGTCAGCAGTCCCCGCGTGGTTGCCTCTTACAAACTGAGTTTTGGTGCTTCTGCCGTTGCGGCATTACTGAATACATTCTTTGGTTCCATTATCGCGTGGATCCTGGTGCGTTATCAGTTTTTCGGGAAACGGATTATGGATGCACTGATCGATCTGCCGTTTGCCATGCCAACCGCAGTGTCTGGTATTGCATTGTCGGCAATCTATGCCGGCAATGGCTGGATCGGCCAGTTCTTTGCGCCGTATGGCATCAAACTGGCGTTTAACCCGGCCGGTATTGTAATTGCGCTGACCTTTATTGGTTTGCCTTTTGTCGTCCGGACTATGCAGCCGGTACTGAAAGAGCATGAGCGTGAACTGGAAGAGGCCGCCGCCTGTTTAGGCGCCAGCCGCTGGATCACCTTTCGTAAAGTCATCTTCCCGGCCATGGTACCAGCCGCATTAACCGGATTCGCACTGGCATTTGCCCGCGCGGTAGGTGAGTACGGTTCGGTTATTTTTATCGCCGGTAATCTGCCGATGGTGTCTGAAATTGCACCGCTGATGATCATGAGCCATCTGGAAGAGTATGACTATGCAGGTGCTGCGGCGATTGCTTCTGTGATGCTGGTGGTCTCTTTTGTACTGCTATTACTGATTAATCAGTTGCAAGCCTGGAGCTGGCAGCGTCTGGGAGGAACCCGTTAATGAACACCATTACTACTGAATCCCGCTGGGTTCGTTATGTCTTGATTTTACTGGGTGTCGGCTGGTTTGCCGCACTGCTGCTGCTGCCGCTGGCAATTGTGTTTACTCAGGCGTTAGCAAAAGGACTGGTTTTTTTCTGGCAGAGCCTGATTGATACCGATGCATTGGCGGCACTGCGACTGACGCTGTTTACGGTCATTTGCTCTGTACCCATGAATATCCTCTTTGGATTGACAGCGGCATGGGCGATTGGCCGCTTCCGCTTCCGTGGCCGTCAGGCACTTATCACGCTGATTGACCTGCCATTTTCGGTGTCACCGGTTATCGCCGGTCTGATGTTCGTGCTGCTGTTCGGCAACCGCGGCTGGTTGGGAGAATGGCTGCAGGCACATGATATCAGCGTCATTTTTAATACCCCGGGCATCATTCTGGCCACCATGTTTATCACCGTCCCGTTTGTGGTGCGTGAACTGCTGCCGCAAATGGAAGCGCGTGGCTCGGAAGAGGAAGAAGCGGCGCAGGTTCTGGGGGCCAGTGGCTGGCAGACTTTCTGGCGTGTCACCTTACCGGGTATCCGCTGGAGTTTGCTGTACGGCGTGATCCTGTGTACTGCGCGTGCGGTAGGTGAGTTTGGTGCGGTATCTGTGGTTTCCGGTCATATCCGGGGTCAGACCAACACGCTGCCGCTGCATATTGAAATTTTATATAACGAATACCAGACCAATGCTGCTTTTGCTGTGGCATCGCTGCTGGCCCTGTTTGGTTTGTTTACCCTGCTGGCGGAAACTGTATTAAACCGCCTGCGCCATCGTTAATTAAGGAGATGTAAGTCATGAGTATTCAGGTAGAGCATATTGAGAAACGCTTCAACCAGTTTGCCGCACTGCATGACATCAACATCACTTTCCCGACCGGGGAACTGGTGGCGCTGTTAGGTCCGTCCGGATGTGGTAAAACAACCTTACTGCGTATTATTGCCGGCCTGGAACAGGCGGATAGTGGCCGTATTCTGTTGAATGGTACTGATGCATCGGAAATGCATGTGCGTGAACGTAATGTCGGCTTCGTATTCCAGCATTACGCACTGTTCCGTCATATGACGGTATTTGAGAATGTGGCTTTCGGTTTACGTGTCAAACCACGCAAAGTGCGTCCCAGTGAGAATGAGATCCAGAAGAAAGTAAAAAGTTTGCTGGATCTGATCCAGCTGGGGCATGTTGCCGATCGTTACCCGACTCAGTTATCCGGTGGTCAGCGTCAGCGTGTCGCGCTGGCACGTGCACTGGCTGTTGAACCGCAGGTGCTGTTGCTGGATGAACCGTTCGGAGCACTGGATGCCCAGGTGCGTAAAGAACTGCGCCGCTGGTTACGCCGGCTGCACGATGAGCTGCATGTTACCAGTCTGTTTGTGACTCATGATCAGGAAGAAGCGCTGGAAGTGGCTGACCGGGTGGTTCTGATGAATGCGGGCCGTATCGAACAGTTTGCTACACCGCAGGAAGTATATGAAAAACCGGCTACCGAGTTTGTTCATCGTTTCCTGGGGACGGTCAACTTGTTCCACGGTCAGCTGCACAGTGGTCAGCTGGACATTTCCGGTTCGACATTAACCAATAATGTTTCCGGACAGACCGCAGCCGATGTTAATTCGATAGCATATGTTCGTCCGCATGAACTGGATCTGTTACCGGCAGCGGCAGCACAGGGTATTCCGGCCACGGTGGTACGTATTTTACCGTTTGGTGCCGCATATCGTGTTGAAGTCACAGCCAATAATGGCGTGGCGCGTACCTTAATTGAAGTCGATGTGCCGCGTGAGCGGGTAAGTATGTTAGAGTTATTGCCAGGTAAATCAGTCAGGCTGGTGGCTCGTCAGGCGCAGCTGTATCAGCCGGAAACTAAGGACAACGTGGCTTGAATTTTCAACAGCTCAAGATTATTCGTGAAGCAGCCCGCTGCCATTTCAATCTGACGGAAGTGGCCAATACCCTCTATACCTCGCAATCCGGCGTCAGCCGGCATATCAAAGAGCTGGAAGATGAGCTTGGTGTTGAGCTCTTTATTCGCCGGGGCAAGCGTCTGCTGGGTATGACTGAGCCGGGCAAAGCCTTGCTGACGATGGCAGAGCGTATCCTGACCGAAGCGAATAATATTCGTCGTCTGGCTGATAATTTCGCGAATAGCGATCGTGGCCGCCTGCATGTGGCCACCACGCATACCCAGGCGCGCTACGCGCTGCCGGGTATCATTAAAGAGTTTCGTACACAATATCCGCAAGTTCAGCTAGTGCTGCATCAGGGCAGTCCGAGCGAGATAGTTTCAATGCTGCTCAGTGGAGAAACCGATATTGGTCTCACCAGCGAACTGATGGCTGACTATGAAGAAATAGCTGCATTTCCGTATTACAGCTGGCACCATACCATTCTGGTTCCCCGAGGTCATCCGCTGACCGAGTTGCCGGAGGTGACGCTGGAGGATTTAAGTGCCTGGCCGCTGGTCACCTATCAGACCGGACTCACCGGACGCACCAAGATTGATGCGGCGTTTGCGATGGCCGGTATTGTGCCGGATATTGTCTTAAGTGCGCAGGATTCCGATGTCATCAAGACTTATGTTGAACTGGGACTCGGCGTTGGTATTCTGGCGGATATGGCTATTGATGCCGTGAAAGACAGCAATCTGGTTCGTCTGAATGCAGAACATCTGTTCCCGGCTAATACGGCCTGGTTCGGAATGAAGAAAGGGAAATTCCAGCCCAATTTTGCCTGGCATTTCCTGCAGATTTGCAATCCATCACTGGCAATCAGCGACATTCAGGCACAGGTATTTGCCACCGGTGAGGTTCAGACACCGTTGCATTACGAAATTTAAAAGACGAGACTCAGAACTGCCGGAGAAGATGGGCTGACGTTAATCCAGCCCTTTGCGGATCAGGTAACGATAGGGCGGTTGTTCCGTGTCACTGGCTAACAGGGTGTGATCCATGAAACGGCAGAAGCTCGGAATGTCCCGTACCGTGGCCGGGTCATCGGCAATCACCAGTAACGTTTCACCTTCCTGCATCAGACGTACCGTTTTACGCACCATCATTACCGGTTCAGGACAACGCAAACCGCTGGCATCCAGTGTCTGATTAATATCATCTGCCGAAAAAGTCATCTCTGCTCCTCTGAATCAACAACCATGCAGAGCATATCATTAACGTTGAGCGGAGAGTACCGCCCGCGCCAGCTGGCGTGCTGCCTGTTTGGCATCACCATCCGGATTGTTGAAATAACCGACCAGTACATCGCCGATAGCCTGTCGTACATAGCTGGAATTAGCCATACCTTCCGCCATGCTCGGCACCAGTTCCTGTTGTTTAATGGCTTGTTGTAACTGCTGGGCAGAATGCTGAGCGCACTGGTCAAAATCGGTCAGTGTCTGGTTATTTAACACCGGAATGGATCCTTTCACCCGATTAAATGCATGCTGGAAATCAGAAGTCATGATCATGTTGACCAGTTGCAGCTGTGCTTGTTGTTTTTGCGGGCTCTGCACATCAAACATGGCTATCGAATCTAGGTTATAGCTGAATTTGCCATCTGTGCCGGGAGCCGGCAGACAGAGAATATCCTGACCCGGTACCACGTTCGCTGCAGTCAGTTCACCTTTAACCCAATCGCCCATTAACTGCATAGCAGCTGAACCTTCGACCAGCATGTGAGTTGCCTGATTCCATTTTGTGCCGCCATAATCGTCCGCAATATAATCCCGCAGCTGGTGGAACAGCTCCAGCAAATGATGCATGGTGTCACTTTGCAGGGCAGTCTGATCGAGCTGAACGAAAGCACGACGATAAAAATCACTGCCACCTTCACCGAGCACAATTGCCTCAAACAAAATGCTGAGCTGCCACTGGTCATCACCCAGCGCCAGCGGTGTGATACCAGCCTGTTTCAGTTTTTTAGCAATAGTTAATAACTGAGACCAGTTTTCCGGAGGAGAGAGCTGATAGCGTTCAAATACTTTCGGATTGATCCATAACCAGTTGACCCGATGGATACCGACCGGAACAGCGACATAATGTCCTTTTGATTGCACACTGTGCTGAACAAATTCCGGTAGTATTTTTCCCCATTCGCCTTGTTTGGCTACATTATCAAGATTACGCAGAAAACCTAAAGCAGCCCATTCCTGCAGCTCACTGCCTTTCAGATGTGCCGCTTCCGGTGGTGTGCCGGACAACGCTCGGCTTTTCAGTACAGTCATCGCGGACTGTCCGCCGCCGCCGGAAACAGCAGAATCCTGCCACTCATTGCCCAATGCTTGCCAGTAGCTGCGTAATACGCCGGCGGCCTGAGCCTCGCCACCGGCAGTCCACCAGTGCAGCACCTCTACTGACGAAGCCATAGAAGAGACGGAAACCAGTGACAGCATCAAACTGGATACAAGGTATGAACGGAAGGTCATTATCAGTTCCTTGGCAGGGAAAGAATAGCCTGTAAACCGCCGTGAGGCCGGTTTTCCAACACTAAGTCGCCACCATGAGCGCGGGCAATACTGCGTGCAATCCCAAGTCCAAGGCCATTGCCGCTGCTATCCTGAGCCAGCCGGTAATAAGGTTCAAATACCTTTTCCAGCTGATGTTCAGGCAACCCCGGACCTTCATCGATGACGTAAAGGTATAGCATGTTGGTATTGCTGTTTTTTTCCAAATCATCCATCACGATCACGCGAGCCTGATCACCATATTTAATTGCATTATCAATCAAATTGGCAATACAGCGTTTTAATGCCAGCGGTTTTCCACGATATAAATGTTTGCAATGACCCTCGATAGTCAGATGCTGTTCCAGCAGGTTGTAATCTTCCGCCATGCCGGCGAGCAGCACATTGATATCAATGGCTTCAATGTTTTCGTGAATATGCGTGTCTTTTACTGTCTGTAAGGCGCCTTTAACCATCATTTCCAGGTCATCCAGATCCTTGCTGAATTTTGCAATCTGAGAATCATCATCCAGTAACTCAACCCGCAACCGCAGCCGGGTAATGGGTGTTTTCAGATCATGAGATATTGAGCTGAACAGTTTTTCCCGATCACCAATATAACGCCGGATCCGCTGCTGCATAATATTGATGGCCCGTGTCACCGCGACAATCTCACTGGCACCGGCTTCCGGTAAGGGAGGTTGATCAATGTCTTTACCGAGACTGACTGCCGCTGCCGCCAGATGGCGCAAAGGACGGGTCTGCCAGCGCACCAGTGCGAAGGTAAACGGAAACAGAATAATCGTCAGCAGAATAATAAAGCGGAACTGATGGGGCGAAACGACGTTCTCATCCAGAGTCATGTACGGGGCCGGCAGTAAAGCCGCCAGATACAGCCACTCACCGTTATCCAGCTTTATCTGTGTGACCAGTATGGGCGGATTGATCGGCTCCATCAACAGCGTGTAACGCGACCAGGAGGGAGGGATATCTGATAGTAAGGTTTCATTATTAAAGACATGCAAGTCAGCCGGATAAGAGAAATCCGCCTTAATCAGCATACTCTGTCCCAGCTTATGTAACAGTGTCTGGTTAACTTCCTTCAGGACTAACTGCTTTTTCGGACTGTCCTGAATTCCGTTCAGAATAATTTCCTGCTTATTCAATGACACAAAGAAGCGGCTACCACCCATATTCCGCAGCTGATCGAGCGCAATAGGCCGGTACTGCAGAGGTAATGATTTGAAGAAACTGACGGTAGCGGCGGCAGAGTTAGCTAAATCCCGTGTCGCAGCTAACATGCCATCCAGTTCTCGTTTCTCCAGTTGTTGCATCCAGATCCCGGAAATCAGACTCTGAGCCAGTACGATAGCCAGCAACAATAGCAGCAGCATCCGCGACAATAATGAGCGCGGATAAAATAAGGAAAAGAAGCGGCGCAGGTAATTAGTCCTCATGCTCAACATCGGCAATCAGCATATAACCACTGCCGCGGATGGTTTTAATAATGCGCGGGCCTTTACCGTTATCGCCTAATTTCTGACGCAAACGGCTGATCTGCACATCAATCCCACGCTCCATAGGCAGAGATTCACGTCCTCTGGTTGCATCGCTGATAGTGTCACGATCCAGAACCTGCCCCGGATGCTGCAGGAAGAGATGCAGTAAGATGAAATCACTGCCAGTCAGATCGATACCGGAACCATCTTCGTGAGTCAGTAGCTGAGTCCGGGTGTCCAGAGTCCAGCCGGCAAATTTCAGTTTACGACCAGAAACAGCTTCTTTTTCCGGCTGGCGGAACTCAGCCCGGCGCAACAGGGCTTTAATCCGGGCCATTAGCTCCCGTGGACTGAATGGCTTAGCGATATAGTCATCCGCACCCAGTTCCAGACCAATGACACGATCCGCCTCGTCAGACGCCGCCGTCAGCATAATAATAGGTACCTGTGATTTACGACGGATCTGCTGACAAAGACTAAAACCATCATCACCAGGCATCATTATGTCGAGAATAATGAGTTCCGGAGTAGATAGGGCGAGTTGCTGGTACATTTCGACGCCATCACTGGCAGTCAAAACATCAAATCCAGCCCGGGTCAGGTATTCTTTTAATAGTTCTCTGATTTCCTGATCATCATCCACAATCAGGATCGGTTTACCTTTCGCCATGAATAACCTTCGTACAATTCTGTAATGCAAGAATTGAACACATTATGTTGCGAAAAAGCAAGAAAACGCCAAAGAAGGTACAGTTAAATTGCTGTTTGTATCTGCAACCGGTTCCAAATGAACTGATTGTTGCATTCTGTACAAAAGCAAAAGATTTTTAATATAAAGCAGGGCTCATTCAGAGAAAGCATAAGGACGTATCGACTCATGACAAAACGTATCCTGGTACTGTATTCCAGCAGAGAAGGGCAAACCCGGAAAATCATCGATGCAATTTTAGCGCACGCACCGGATTGGCAATCGGAAGTTCATAACCTGCATGAGCTTCCGGTTATAGATCTGACCCCTTATGACAAAGTACTGATCGCAGCTTCGATTCGTTACGGTCACTTCCATCCCAGTCTTAACAAATTCGTTGAGCAACACCATTCAGCGTTAAAAGAAAAAGAAGCTGCTTTTATTGCGGTGAATCTTGTCGCCAGAAAACCGGAAAAGAATACACCTGAGACAAACATCTATACCCGGAAATGGTTACAGGAATCATCGTGGAAACCACAGCATGTTGCCGTGTTCGCAGGGGCACTCCGTTATTCACGTTATACCTGGTGGCAGAAGCGAATTATTCAGCTCATTATGTGGATAACCGGCGGAAGTACCGATACCAGCAGCGATATTGAGTTCACAAATTGGACGAACGTTCAAAAATTCGCCGAACGACTGCTGAAATCATAGAAATGTCACAAATGCGCTTGACGTGTTACGCGCTTTCCGTAGAATGCGGCCTCACTGACACGGCAGACGCCGCAGCAAAGCAAAGTCCCTACGGGAAAGCGTTGTGAGTCAGCAAGTTAAGTGGCGCATCAACTTGTTTGAATGAATAAATTTGGTGCGAAGTGCTTGACAAGAATATTGGTTTGCGTAGAATGCGCAACCCTGACCTGACGGTCACGCTCTTTAACAATATATCAAGCAATCTGTGTGGGCACTTGCGTAGATTGATTAGATTGAAAAAATTTAATCA
>MTLD01000668.1_pt2 | contig 107631 bp, 97 predicted proteins | sample 1982471 | NCBI WGS metagenome assembly MTLD01 (sample SAMN05712604, study PRJNA340218) | biofilm metagenome | isolation source: sample SPM anode biofilm adapted to -50 mV | place: USA | collected 2012-02-03
TGGCGGGTCAACTGTCAAGCCGTTATGTGAAGGAAATGAGCGAAAAAATGCATGACGACCTAATGATATTCTTGGCTGTAATCCCAATGGCCGCCGCAATCATTGGAATCCTAAGATTTCTGCACTTCTTCAATGCTTATCAGCGACACCTGAAAAATGAACATCCGGACGAGTACAAGAGGCTGGTGTTAAAAGACAAGTTGATAGAAACTTATGGAGAATGGATTAGATGGCCTGTTGGCTCAGCCTATCCAATTTTTGCGGTTTTCAACATCAGGCAAAATTTTGGCGATTACCACTTATGCAGTCTCCAAAAAAAGGCTTTGATATGGCTTGTCATCTGTGTGGTTGACTTCTTACTGAGTCTTCTGTTGTTTGCAAAGGTTAGCACATAACACCGGCATAGACGCTGACACGACAGGATAAAACTCTGCCGTGTAGGTCATGCCGAGCCGCCGTTAGGCAGAGGAAAGAACGAATAGAAAACTGCGAGGGAAAAAACGGTACTACCAGGGCCAGGGGGTCAGGTCTTTATTCTTGAATTAAGTTGTTTAGGCTCTTGGCAAAATCCAGAAACAAGACCTGACCCCCAGGCTTCATTCATCTATGGCGCGATCCTTCTAGGCGGAGGACTTTATCTAGGGCGGATGATTGGCATTGCAGAGACTTACAAGGAAACTTCAGGGATAATAGTCAGCCAGATGTTCGAAAGTGCTTCGACGAACCTGAAGTTGCATCTTAACCTCCTGAAACAGCTTGAATTGAATGAAATTCAGAAAACATCAGGCAAACTTGACAATTTAGTGGACTTAGATTTGATGGCACTTGCTCAATACTCAGAAGTCCCTATAAACCACCGCAGGCAAGAAATACTCAAATCAATCAAAGATGCCAAAGAATATAGGGAGAACCATCCCAGAAAGTATGACGACAAACGAGTCTCAGACACTATCAATAAAGCCTTGGACTTGGTGAAGTGAAGGTAAGAGATCCGGCGCGGAGAGAAAACGTACAACCAGCGGCGACAGCGGTCTCCGCTAACGCTCCGCCGCTGGCGCCTTGAGACGTAGGCCAATTAAGGAGGAAGTTAAAAGCATGGAGGAAATTGCCATAATTATCGGAGGAGTCCTTTCTGCCTTCCTTGGAATAGCCCATTGTCTGTTTTATCGTGGTTTTGGCTGGTGTGAGGATTTTGATAAAACCAGATTGATAACGGCAAAAATTATTTACACAATTCACTTATTTCTGATTCCGATGTTCTTCTTCTTTTCATATATGTCCTTATTTCATACAGAGGAGCTTGCGGGAAGTACGTCCCTTGGAGTTGCGGTGACTGCATTTTATTCTCTCTTTTGGCTCTTTCGCGGGTTATGGCAAATAGTTTATTTCAGGCCATCGCAAATTAAAGAATTTGGAAAGTTATTACCACTGCACTATTTCTTGATCATATATTTCGTCCTATTGTGGTCGGCGTATACATTACCCATACTGAGCCATTTCCTATAGAAGTTGAGGGTAGCAACACTCTTTTAGCTCATTGGAGGGTGTGGGGTTGCCAACCACTCGGCGGCAATCGGTCTCCGCTTCGCTCCGCCGCTGCGCCCCCACGCCGTTGGCAAAGGGCGTATCCACCGGTGAACCGGTGGTCGAACCCTGCTAACACTAACAGACGCCTGAGCATAACCTTCGGGGGGAGCGGAAAGGTCGGGCACGAGAGGTGTCTAGGTTATGAAGACCCAATATTATACGGCGTCTAGTCTTGATGGATTTATTGCGACAGAGGACGACTCGTTGGAGTGGCTGTTTCCCCTTGCGAATCTGGAGGACTCAAGCTACCCGGATTTTATTGCAGAGGTTGGCGCACTGGCAATGGGATCCTCCACCTACGAGTGGATGATCCGCAATGCCGCCAAGGTTGCCGCAGAGACCGGATCGCCTTGGCCCTACACCCAGCCTGCCTGGGTATTCACTAGTCGCGCACTCTCGGCAATCGAAGGCGCAGATATCACGTTCGTCAAAGGTGATGTACGCCAGGTTCACGATGAGATGCGTGCGGCGGCCGGGACGAAGAACATCTGGATTGTCGGGGGCGGAGACCTCGCGGGGCAGTTTCATGATGCGGGGCTTCTGGACGAACTGATCGTTCAGATAGGCTCTGTTACCCTGGGGCGGGGGAAGCAGTTGTTTCCGCGCCGTGTTCTGAGCCCGATCCTGCGCCTTACTTCCGTCCGCCAGATGGGGGCCGGTATGGTTGAACTGCGGTATGAGGTAGGGAAATAGCACCATGCGTAGTTGGGACTGTGCTTGAGGAGACCCTGATTCAGCTAGCGCAGCTGGAATTTCACCATTACATCCACTTTGGGGCTTCCGGCGGGGGCCGTGTAATTCACTTCGAGCTGCGACTTGATCCCGAACATCTTCTCAAAGCTGTTGCTCAAGACTCCAATCGGATCGGTGGCTACCATCAACGCTTCGTCATACCAGTCGCGCTCTGCCTTTTGCCTGATGTTTTTACGTACCGGCTCGAACAGGTACTTCCCTATCACGGATCCTACGACTGGGGTGACGAACATGTCTTGTATGGAGGGTTTTTCGAAAAAGCACTCAACCCCGAATTCATATAGGGTGGATAACGCAGCCGAGTAGAGGAAAGATTGACCTTCTTCGAACCCTCGCTCTCTTGCCCTCGTGTAATATGCCGCTCCCCAGTATGGATGCAGGATGTAGTTGAGATAAAACTTGTCTTTATCTATCCCGGGGTTCTGAACGTTCTGCTCGTAGTTCCTCAAGCTGTTCTTCTTCTGTTGGGGGCTCCAGCCCGAGACGCTCTCAGGCATGACATAAAGAACTCCGATTGCCGCGACCTGTGCTCCGACGATGATTCCGGTATCGCGCCAGAGCCCGCCTTGGTCCTTGCTCTTGTTGTAAGACCGTGGAATCGCCGCCGTAGTATCTTGGATTGCACTTTCTCCCTCGCTCGCTGCGTTGGAGGATCTGCTCACTTGGTCCGGTACAGGAACTTCAGTGGAAACAGGGGTAGAGGGGAGATAAATACCCACAGGAAGCTCTGTGGCTTGAGATGTTCCAGCTATCACGATAAAGGTGATAATCAGAAGAAAAAGCTGGAGCTGCCTAAACCGTGTACTATATGAAGCAATTACCGCATCGGGGAGCATGTATGCCTCTCAGTTCTGGAGAAACTCCCGCAGGTGCTACTTGAATTGACCCAGATCCAGTTGTATTGCGTCGGAAAAGGATTGACAGCATCTGTCGGCGTTCTTCATTATACCGCCGCTTCACCCCGGATGCCTGACAATTCTCCCTCGGTGCTCTTCCGCGTCTTCGAGGGAACATGACACTGGCTCCACGGTTTTGCAAAGGGGAGAGCGAATGGTGGTGGAAGGTGCTAGCCGGCAATAAAAAGGCCGCTCTATGGCGGCCATTTCGTTACCTGTTTTACTCTCTGTAATTACAGCTGGATGAACTCTTTGGGCTCGGTGTTGGTCGCCATGGTCCAGATGGTCGCCACGCCGTTTCTCAACCTGTACACGGCCAGCTGTTCGTATCCCACCTTGTCTATCCACGGCTTCAAGAAATCACGCTTCTGCACGATCTCCTTCTTCAGTTCCAGGTCCTCCAGCGCCTCGACGGTCCCGGTCACTCTCACCTGAATGAGGTTCTCGAAGATCCCATTGGTGAAACACATCTCCACTTTGGGGTTCACGCTCAGTTGCCGGTACAGGTCCTTGATCTTCCCGGTATTGAACACGATGCCTTCGTCGTCCGCCCTGAACAGAAGCATCCCCCGCACGTGAGGGGTGTCGCCGTCGACGGTCGCCATGTGGAAAATAGGGTTGGCGTTCAGGAACTCCAAAATCTGTTGCTTATTCATCTCTACTTTCATAGCTGCCTCCTTATCTGAAGTTCCTGCGCACGGGCATCTTCGCCGCTGCGAGGAACTTGATCTTTGTTTCACCGTCAAGTGAATATATACAACTAATCTCCGTCACGCAAGCTGGTGTGGTTGAATCGGCCATACTACCCGTGAATCCTGACTGTTACAACCTTCATCTTGACAGCTTTGTGTATACGGCAGTAGGATTTCTGTACCTCTGACTCTGCCGCGTCCGGTTTTGTTGCTGCTTCTGCACAAGGGAGGCCTGACGATGCTATTTCATAGACGAGTCAATGACAAAAGACATGGGCTGCTGCTGGATCATCCATTGGACGCCCCTTCCTGCTGCAGCGTCTGTGCAGCCTTGTGTTGCCGCTCCTTTCCCAATGTCGACCTCTCCTGGGGCGAGTACCAGCTTCTGGAGAGGCTGGGTGCGACCCGCCTTCATTTCTCCCTCTACGGTCCGCACAAATTGATCATCGAAAACGGCTGCGAGTTCCTGGTCGACAACAGGTGCGGCATCTATGAGCAGCGGCCGGAGATCTGCCGGCGTTTCATCTGCCGCAGCGATTAAACCAAGTCGCACGCGGATGACACGGAAACAAAAACGATAACAGCAGATCAAACTATCCGTGAAAGCCTTACATCTCTAAGATGTGATTCTCTTCAGGTTCAATCTGTCGTTATCCGTGTTATCCGCTTGATCCGTGTGCGATAGTTTTTATCCGCCCTGAAGGTACAATAGGGGCATGAAAACACCTCCCAGACCAGATCCGGCGCAGCGGTGGCTTACCACCTTTACCTGGCAGGACAAGATCATTGCCAGGTGCTTCCCGCGCTTTTTCCAGCGTTATGCACCGGAGGAGATCAAGGAGCAATGGGAGGCGTACCTGGCGCAAAAGCAAAAACGTAAAAGATGAGGAACGGTGACACTAGCTACAGAAAAGGCTAAACCGCTTCGAGCGGTCTAGCCTTTTTTGATCGTTTGAACCTAAAGGAAGGGGTACCCATTCCCTGGAACGTCTACTTCCCTTTCTCCATCTCTTTCTTCTTGTCGCTCTTGGACTTTTCCTTGTCTTTGCCTTTATCAGCCGGCTGCGGGACTTCGAGCTCGTTGGTAATGTTCCCCTTGCCTGCGATCCCCTCGGCGATCTTCTCGATGGTCGTTTTCTCCGTTTCAGTTTTCACCGGTCCCTTCAGCATGACCTTGCCATCGGTGGTCACGATCTTTACGTTGTGGGCCCTGATGGAAAGCGATTTATCCTTTACCACCGCCCTTCTTATCTTCCTGGTGGTCTCCCGGTCGGACTTGCTTTCCTTCTGCTGCTCTGCCGTGACTCCCTTGTTCTCTTCCTTGTTCTTTTTCGCGTTGTCAGCCTTGGTGGCGGTGGAATCCTGGGCGGCTGTGGTTAAGGGCGGTGCACTGATAAGAACAGCGGCTGACAGTGCGAGAATGAACAGCAGGTTTACCTTTTTCATGTCTTGGCTTGCCTCCTTCTCCGGTTGATAGGGATTGCTCCCTTGTGATCTTGCTGTTTCGCTTTGCCGTAATATGAGTGTTTATCTCTGCTTCCTGCGGTGGGATGACAGCAGGGCAGAAAGTTAAGAAGAAGCTAATACAATATCCGTCTTTGTCAATAGCTCAGGTCACCGGTTGCGGCTGGAATTCGTTCGCCTTCAGCTGCTGAAACCTGTGGCTGTGTCAGCAAAAGCGGCGTCAGAGGTAGCTTGCTTTCGCTGAACCAGTTTTGACTTCGGCGGAGGGTTGGATATCATTGGACTTTTCTTGGAACCTTGCTACATCGAGAAAGGAGAAGGTTATTTCATCCATCGACGTTTCCCATACCCGCAACATCGGGATCATTTCCCACATCGACGCAGGAAAAACCACCGTTACGGAGCGTATCCTCTTCTACAGCGGGGAGACGCACAAGATGGGTGAGGTGCATGACGGCCAGGCGGTCATGGACTGGATGCCGCAGGAGCAGGAGCGCGGCATAACCATCACCGCCAGCGCAACATCCTGCCGCTGGGGAGATTACCGGCTCAACCTGATCGACACCCCGGGGCACATCGACTTCACCATCGAGGTGGAGCGAAGCGTGCGCGTTCTGGACGGGGCGGTCGCCATCTTCAGCGCGGTCGAGGGGGTACAGCCGCAAAGCGAACTGGTGTGGCGCCAGGCGGACCGCTACCGTGTCCCGCGCGTCTGTCTCATCAACAAGATGGATCGCATGGGGGCCGATTACAGGAACGTCCTGTCACAGATGGGGCAGCGTCTTGGGGCCAGGCCGGTGCTGCTGCAGCTTCCCGTCGGCGCCGAAGCTTCCTTCTCCGGGGTGATCGACCTCCTTTCCGAGGAATTGTTGACCTTCTCCGAGCAGGACCAGGGAAGGACGGTGGTGAGGGGGGAGGTGCCGCAGGACGCCGTCAAGGCGGTGCGTGAAGCGCGGCTTGAGTTGACGGAGGTCGCTGCGGATTTCGACGACCGGGTGATGGCGGCGTTTCTTGAAGGGAAGAAGGTGGAGACGGCGCTGCTGAAAGAGGCGCTGCGGCAGGGGACCCTTTCCTGCCAGATCTTTCCCGTCCTCTTCGGCTCCGCGCTCAGGAACAAGGGGGTGCAGCCGGTGCTGGATGCCGTATGCCTCTATCTTCCCTCGCCCAGCGAGGTAGCGTCGCTGGTGGCCCGCAAGCCCGGCGGCGGTGACCCTGAGCCGGTCCTGTGCGATCCGGGGCGTCCCTTGGCCGCGTTCGCTTTCAAGGTGATGGCGGAGGAGGGGCGGCGGCTTACCTACCTGCGCATCTACAGCGGCACCGTCAAGGCCGGGGCATCGCTTCTCAACGCTAACCGGGGGAACACCGAGCGGGTCCGGCACCTGTTCCACATGCACGCACACAAACGCGAGGAGGTAGCCGATGCGACAGCGGGAGACATCGTCGCTGTCACCGGCTGCCAGTTGACCCTCACCGGCGATACCCTTTGCGATCCGGCGCATCCGCTGGTCCTCGAAGGGATGACCGTCCCCGAACCGGTGGTGTCGATCGCAGTGGAGGCCAAGGGGATCGAGGACCGGGCCGGGCTTCTCACTTCCCTGGAGTACTTCCAGTGGGAGGACCCGACCTTCCGGGTGCACGAGGACCAGGAGACGGGACAGACAATACTGACCGGGATGGGGGAACTGCATCTGGAGGTGATCATAGACCGGCTGCGCCGCGAATACGGGGTGCAGGTGAAGACGGGGAGACCGCGGGTGGTGTTCCGTGAGGCGCTAAGACGCGAGGTCGAGCGGCGCGAGGTGTTTCAGGCCCTTACCGAGAAGCGTCCGGAGAGGGCGGAGATCCTGCTGCGCCTGGTCCCACTGTCACGTGGAAGCGGGATACGCATCGTCCTGCCAAAACCGGCGCCGCCTTTAACGGCGGAGCTGCTGGCGACGTTGGAACAGAGCCTTCTGCAGGGATGCCAGGGAGGCGGACGGACCGGGTATGCGCTCACCGACCTGGAGGTGCAGGTGCTGGAGCTGCCGGTTGATCCGGGGATGCCGGCGCCCGGCGAGAATACGCTGAGGGCCGCGGCGCAACGGGGTCTGGCGCTCGCGGCGCGGGAAGCGGAGCCGTTCCTGCTCGAACCGATCATGAAACTGGAACTGGAGACACCGGCCGAGTACCTGGGAAAGGTGCTGGGAGGGCTGCAGCAAAAGCGCGGGAGGGTGGAGGGGCTGGACCATCGGGGCGAACTGGAGCTGGTGAAGGCCACGGTGCCGCTGGCGGAGATGTTCGGCTACATGACGGAGCTTAGAAGCGCCAGCAAGGGAAGGGGAAGCTATACCATGGAGTTCCAGGGGTTCGAGGAGGCGCCTCTCCAGGTGCAGGAGCAGTTCGGGCTTAGAGGTAGTTTCCACAGCTGAGCGCTTCGCGATTGGTTCGCCGTTACCAGCAAAATCCCCCCTGTCCCCCCTTCGCAAAGGGGGGGACGTTAGCACTGGCGCAGCTCTTCGTGGGCAATTACGCCTCCCTGCCTACCTGTCGCACCTCTTCATCACTTCGGTAAGGGCCTGCATGCTGTACGGCTTCTGGATGAAGTCGAGCAGGCCGGTACCGGTGAACTTCCCTGTCACCTCCTGCTCGCTGTAGCCGCTGGACATGATCACCTTCACCTCGGGATCGAGCGCCTTCAGCGCCACGAAGGTCTGCTCCCCATCCATCTGCGGCATGGTGAGGTCCAGGACCACTAACTTGATTTCGGGCCGCGACCGGTAGATCTGCAGGGCGCTCGCGCCGGAAAGAGCCGTAACCACCTCGTAGCCCAATTGCCCAAGCATCATCGCCCCGATGTCGCAGATGGTCTCCTCGTCGTCGACAAGAAGAATGGTCCCGCTTCCCTGCCAATGTTCGTGCTCCTGCTCGACTTCCTTCACCGGCGCCGGCAGGTCGCTGGCCGGCAGCAGCACGGTGAAGGTGGTTCCCTTTCCGGGCTTGCTTTGCACCTTAATGGCGCCCCTGTGCCCCCTGATGATCCCAAGGACCGCCGACATGCCGAGCCCGCGGCCGGTGAACTTGGTGGTGAAAAACGGGTCGAAGATGCGCAAAAGGGTGCCCTCGTCCATGCCGCAGCCGGTATCGGCCACCTGCAGGAAGACGAACTCCCCTTCACCGAGTTCGCAGTCGAACCAGGCCTCTTTCAAGTAGCTTTGATCGAAGAACCGGTACCCGGTGCGGATCGATATGCTCCCCCCTTGTTCTCCGATCGCTTCCGAGGCGTTGATGACCAGGTTCATCACGATCTGGCGCAACTGGGTAGGGTCGGCCTGCACCGAGGGGAGACTCGGGGCGAGCGAGAGCTTAAGCTCGGCTTTTTTGGACACCGAGACCTCAAGCAGGTGGATCATCTCCTCCAGCAGCAGGTTGATGTTCACCGGCTCCACGACGAACATCCCCTTGCCCGAATAGGCGAGCATCTGTTTGGCGAGATCTGCAGCCCTGACGGCGGCTTTCTCGATGTTCTGCAGGTTCTCTGTGGCGGGGGAGTCGGGATTTATGCGCATCAAGCCGAGGCTGGAGTTGCCAAGGATGCCGGTCAAGATGTTGTTGAAGTCGTGCGCTATGCCACCGGCGAGGATGCCGAGGCTTTCCAGCTTTTGCGCGTGCAGAAGCTGCTGCTCCAGCCTTAGCCGCTCATCTTCGTGCAGGCTCCGCTCCATTTCCGCGGCGGCGCGCGGACTCACCATCTGGAGGATCTCCTCAGGGAGGTCCCTGTTCCCCAGGGATTTCTTGCTGATGGCGGCGATCAGCCCTATCGGCACGCCGTTGGAACCCCAAAGCACCGTCCCCACGTAGCTCTCCGCCTTGATCTCCTGCAGCAGGGTGTCGGTCGGGAAGAGGTGGCGCACCCCTTGCCTGTAGCAGCATACGGTATTCCCCACCACCTCGGCGCAGGGGGTGTCCCGCAGGGTGTAGCGGATGTTATCCTCGAAGCTGCCATCGAAGTAGACTGCCAGGGTGCGCGCGTACTGGTTCCCCTCCTCCAGCTGGTCTATGCAGACGAACTCCATGTCCAGGGACTGCGCCAGGTATTTCGCCAGGCGGTGGAAAAACTGCTCTCCCGGTTCCGAGACCGCCTGGGCCAGGAAAGCAAGGCACTCGTCGGTCCTCTTGCGCTTGGTGATGACGTCGAATACCAGGACGAAACACCCTGGCTCAGGGCTGTACACTGAGACCGCGAGCCATTCGCCGATGGCGGAGAGGAAGTACTCCAGCTGTTCGGGCTTGCCACTCAGGGCGACGCGCCTGAAGGCGGCTAGGAGATCCGGGTCCGACTTCCCTACCCCCGGCAGCACCTCGCTCATGCGCTTTCCCTTCACCCCGCGAAGCCCCGTCAGCCTCTCGAAGCTCTCGTTCACCTCCAGGTAGACGAAGTCCATGGGGAGCTCCGAATCCAGGATCATCCTGCAGTAGGCGAAACCGTTCAGCATGTTGTCGAACAGCGAGCGGTATTTCTCCTCGCTTTTGCGCAGGCTCTCTTCGGCGTGCTTGCTCCGGGTGATGTCCATGCCGCTGGCCTGGAACTCGACCACCTGTCCTTCGTCGTCGAGGATGACGCTGTTGTTCCACTTCTGCCACACCAGGCGGCCGTCCGGCAGCCAGGCCCGCACCTCGAGCACCTGCTCCTGGTGCTCCGCGTCCATCGACTCCACGGTGCGGATCAGGTGCTCGCGGTCCTGCAGGAATAAATACTGGTACAGGCTCTGCCCCAGCAGCTCCTCGCCGGGCTTTTGCATGTACCTGCAGAAGGTGTCGTTGACGAAGGTGAGATACCCCCCCCGGCGGTAGCGAACCACAAATTCAGCCTGGGTCTGCACAATGGCGCGGTAGCGCCGTTCGCTGGAGCGCAGCGCCTCCTCCACCTGCTTGCGCTCGGTGAAGTCGACGTCGATGCAGAAAAGCTCCGGGGGAAGGCCGGGGATGCGGACCACGGCGTGGCTGGAGAATACCGGCACCGGCGAGCCGTCCTTTCTCATCAGGAACATCTCGCCGGCCGGCGGCATTACTCCGGTCTCTGCGCCCACTTTGATGGCGCGCCGGATTTCGTCCCGCAGCTCCGGGGGGATGATCAACTCGACGAGGTCGCGCCCGAGCGCCTCCTCTTGGCTGTACCCGTAGATGGTATCGTTGGCCCGGTTCCAGTAGTGGATAGTGCCGTCGGGGCCATAGCCTTGGACGGCGACGTTGGGGATCGACTCCAGAAGGTTTCGGAAACGCGCTTCGCTCTCCTGAAGCTTGTCCTCGACCTCCTTGCGCTCGGTTATGTCGCGTCCGACCGACTGGTATTCGTATATCTGCCCCTTTTCGTCAAAGAGCGCATGGTGGCTCCAGTGGTGCCAGCGCACCCTGCCGTCCTTCAGGACCACCCTGTTTTCAGCATGGAAGAAGGTGTTTTCGGCATCCAGCTTCTCGATCGCACTGACCAGCTGTTCCCGGTCGTCCTCATGGACGAAAGGGTAAAAGGATTGCCCCAGCAGCTCTTCCCTGCGGGCCCCGAAGTACTCGCAGAGTGCGTCGTTGACGAAGGTGATGATCCCACCGGGGAGGTAGCGGTCCACGAATTCAAGCTGGTTGTTGATGACGGCAAGGTAGCGTTTCTCGCTTTGCTGCAGGGCCCTTTCTGCCACCTTCTTGCTGGTTATGTCCTGCAGGAAGGCGAGGAAGCGCCCGCTCTCCGGAATGAAGGTGGTGCTCACCTCCACCTCGATCAGCGTCCCGTCTTTCCTTCGGTGCGCTGTCTCGAAGCGGTCATAGCAGGTCGCCACGATCTTTTCCGTGTGCTCCGTGATCTCATGGGGGGCCTCCCATGCCTCGAAATCGTCTATGAACATGGAGGTTAACTCGTCGCGGCTGTAGCCGTACATGCGGCAGGCGGCGTCGTTTACCGAGAGGATCTTTCCCTCGTTGTCCGTGATCCAGTAGCCGTCCATGGAGGTGTTGGCGAGAAGATCGTACTGCAGTGCTGCCTGGTGTTCCTGCTCCTTTGTCAGCTTTTCCCGCGTGATGTCGTTCAGGACGACGCAGACAACATCCTGCTGAAGCGGTATGGCATCGATCTTTACCCAGACCGTGGCGTCGTTGTGTGGGGTGTAAATGCCGTTGATGACGCCGCGAACAGCCTCTCCCTTCTTGAGGGCCACGGCCGCCGGGTGCTGTTCCGGGGGGATCTCTTTTCCCTCCGGCGAGAGGAGGCGCCAACGCGGTTTCTGCGGGGTATGCGCCATGAATTCGGCGCGGTCAAGGCACAGGAGGGAGAGTGCGGATGCATTTGCCTCGACGGGCTTTCCGTCAGCGTCCTGGCAGAACATGCCCTGGGACATGTTGTCGAACAGCGCTTGCCAGTTCTGAAGCGAATTGAACATCTGCCCTCCTCGGAAAGGTGGAAAATGCCCGGCACTGTCAGCAGACGGATTAACTCTATCGGTGCTTATAACAGATCCAGGTGATTGTTCAACGTCTTGTGTCAGAGCAGCTTTCTGATACACATTCGACACTGTATCTAACGTCCAGCGGCGAATCATGTTACTTAGCACCTTATCGGCGAGGTATCACTGCATCTTTAGTTAATATTAGTTAGACAAATGTCAGGCAGCGCTGCCCTGGTTGAAGCAACTGCAGACAGAGCATGACGTAATTCCCTGTCTGATCCTGTCGCAGCGGTCGGTACTGTGGTATGATGTGCCTTCGGCTCATCTGCCGTGCAAGGAGAAGTACGATGACATCGCCTATAAAGATCGGTGTGAGTTCCTGCCTTCTGGGTGAGAAAGTCCGCTATGACGGGGGGCACAAGCATGACCGCTACGTAACCGACGTGCTTGGCAGGTTCTTCCAATTCGTCCCGGTCTGCCCAGAGGTCATGTGCGGCATGCCGGTGCCGCGCGAGGCGATGCGGCTGGAGGGGGACCCGGCGGCGCCGAGGCTTATCACCCACAAAAGCCGGGTGGACAAGACCGAACAGATGCTGGCTTTTTGCCGCACCAAGGTGGAGGAACTGGCCTTGGAGGATCTCTGCGGCTTCATCTTCAAGAAGGGCTCCCCCAGTTCCGGCCTTTTCCGGGTCAAGGTTTACGACGAGGCAGGCGTCCCCTCGAAAACCAGCAGCGGTCTCTTTGCCGCCGCAGTGGCAAGACGTTTCCCGCACCTTCCGCTGGAAGAGGAGGGGAGGCTCGCCGATCCCCGCTTGCGGGAGAACTTCATCGAGCGGGTCTTCAGCTATCGGCGCTGGAAGGATTTCCTGGCGGGCCGCCCGGACCTGGGAGGACTGGTGCAGTTCCACACCCGGCAAAAGCTCCTGGTCATGTCCCACAGCACGCAGCTCTACCGCGAGATGGGGGCGCTGGTCGCCCGAGGCAAGGAGATGGCCTGGCCGGAGCTCGTCGAGCGCTACCAGGAGCTCTTCATGCGGTCCCTGGAGCTGCAGGCCACGGTGAAGAAGCAGACCAACGTGCTGATGCACATCATGGGGTACTTCAAAAAGGAGCTTGGGGGGGAGGAAAAACAGGAGCTCTTGGAACTGATCGAGCAGTACCACGACGGCCTGGTACCACTGGTGGTGCCGGTCACCCTCCTGAAGCACTACGTCAACAAGTACCGTCAGCAGTATTTGCAGCAGCAGGTCTACCTCTCCCCGCACCCGGCGGAGCTGATGCTGCGTAACCACGCTTGACCTCCGCAGCAGGCAATGCTCATCCTATCAAGCCAGAGGTATCCCACCATGCACGCAACGCGCGAAATATACTGGAATGTCAATCACTCCCTGATCTGGGTGATGTACCTCTTCGCCTTTCTTGCCATCGGTGCTTGCGCCTGGGGCTTTTGGCGGCGTCTCCCCATGTACCGGCAGGGGAGGCAGCCCCTTGACCGGCTGGACCGGCTTCCCGAACGGGTCCGGCACTTCCTTAAGGGGATGTTTTCCCAGGTGAAGGTGCTGCGGGTTCCAGTGCCGGGGACGCTGCACGCCTTTTTCTACTGGGGATTTTTGCTCCTTTTCATAGGCACCCTCTTGATCATGCTGCAGGCCGACTTCACCGCGCCGCTGTTCAACAGGGTGTTTCTGCAGGGGAATTTCTACCGCGGGTACTCCCTGGTGCTTGACCTGGCGGGGCTTGCGGCGATCGTCATGCTGGGTGGGCTTTTGGTGCGCCGCTGGTTCGTGAAACCAAAGGGGCTGCCGACCAGCGCAGACGACTACCTGGCGCATGCCCTGCTCTTCGCCATCCTCCTGACGGGATTCGTGGTCGAGGGGCTCCGGATGGCCTCTACCGAGATCGGGATCAACCCGGAACTGGCCCGCTGGTCCCCGGTGGGGGGAATTTTCGCCCGGCCGTTCGTAGGCATGGACCTGGGACGGATCTCCCTGATCCACAAGACGCTTTGGTGGGGGCACCTGTTCCTGGCCCTTGCCTTCATCGTCGCCATTCCCTTGACCAAACTGCGGCATCTCTTCACCACGCCGGTCAACTGCCTCTTCACCGACTTAAGGCCCAAGGGTTCGATCGCCACCATCGACCTGGAGGACGAGAAGGCGGAGCAGTTCGGCGTCGCCAAGGTCGCGGATTTTTCCTGGAAAGACCTCTACGACCCCGACGCCTGCACGGTCTGTAAGCGCTGCCAGGACCGCTGCCCGGCCTGGAACACGGAAAAGCCGCTTTCTCCCATGAAGGTGGTGCTGCAGATAGGCGAGGTGGCGGCAACGGCGCCGCAGGCCGATCTCTGCCGTACCGTCACCGAGGAGGTCCTTTGGGACTGCACCACCTGCCGAGCCTGCCAGGAGATCTGCCCGGCGGAGATCGAGCACGTGAACAAGATCCTCGAGATGCGCAGGAACCTGGCGCTCATGGAGGGCTCATTCCCTGGCGATGAGGTGCGCGTCGCGATGAGCAACTACGAGGTGAACGGCAACCCCTTCGGCATGGCGTACGCCGAGCGCGGCGCCTGGGCAGAGGGGCTGGACGTTGCTGTCATGGAGAGCGGCGCCGCGGTCGACGTCCTTTACTTCGTCGGCTGCTACGCTTCCTTCGACCGCAGGAACCAGGAGGTGGCCCGCGCCTTCGTGAAGCTGTGCAACGCCGCCGGCGTGAAGATCGGCATCCTGGGCAAAGAGGAGAAGTGCTGCGGCGAACCGCCCCGCAAGCTCGGGAATGAGTACCTGTACCAGGGGATGGCGCAGGAGAACATAGAGAAGATTAAGGGGTACGGGGTGCCGCGGGTGGTGACCACCTGCCCGCACTGCTTCAATGCCCTGGCCCGGGATTACCGCGACCACGGTTTCGACGTCCCGGTTGAGCACTACACCACCTTCCTCCAAGACCTGGTGCAGCAGGGAAGGCTAAAGCTGAAGCCGGAGCCGTTTGCCTGCACCTATCATGACTCCTGCTACATCGGGCGCTACATGGATATCTTCGAGGAGCCCCGCGAGCTCCTTTACCGCGCGGGGGGGAACATCGCCGAGATGGGGGCGAGCCGCCTGGAGAGCTTCTGCTGCGGGGGCGGCGGGGGGCGCATCCTGGCGGAGGAGAAGCGCGGAACAAGGATCAACGTGGCGCGGGTGCAGATGGCGCAGGAGACGGGAGCCCCGGTGCTGGTATCGAACTGCCCGTTCTGTCTCACCATGTTCGAGGACGGCATCAAGACCGGCGGCGCGGAGGGGAGCGTCGCCGCGAGGGATCTCGCGGAGGTTCTCGCCGAGCGCATCGCCTGATTGCCGCCGCCCGCTTCTCATGAGCTTCATTGACTTGTACTGGCGCATATTATATTGTGCCTAAGGGGACACCCTCGCCGCAACTGCAAGACCCCCCTCACCCCTGCCCCTCTCCCACCTGCGGACCGTAGCCTACGGTGGGCGAAGGCCCGAAGGGCGAGGGGAGGCAAGCCAAGTCCCCCCTTCGGCAGTGGGCACCATTATCAGATAAGGACTGACAGTGTTTCACGGCGCCTTCACTGGCATACAAAAACCCGCAACCAGGCTTCGTTTCTTCCCTCATTTCAGCGCGAACCCTTTCCACGCCGGCATCCGGGCGCTTTTCCCGCTTTTTCTGCTGGTCCTGCTGATCACTGCCCCGCTGGCCCGGGCGCAGGAACCCGCCCCCGGTCACTACAACCCCGCAACCACCATCGTCGTCGGCGGCGACCGCTCCTACCCCCCTTACGAATTCATCGACAAGGACGGCCAGCCCGCCGGCTACAACGTGGACCTCACCAAGGCCATCGCCGAGGTCATGGGGATGAAGGTGGAGTTCCGCTTCGGAAGCTGGGCCGAGATGCGCGCCGGGCTGCAGCAGGGAAAGATCGACATCCTGCAGGGGCTCTCCTACTCGAACGAGCGCGCCCAAAGCGTCGACTTCTCTCCCCCACACGCCATGGTGCATCACGCCATCTTCGCCCGCAGGGACACGAAACGGGTGCGAAGCCTCGAGGAGCTGAAGGGGAAGAAGGTGATCGTCTTCCAGGACGGTATCATGCACGAGCGCCTGAAGCTCATGGGGTTCGAGAAGGACCTGGTGCTCACCCCGACGCCGGCCGAGGCGCTGAGGCTTTTGGCCTCGGGTCAGTACGATTACGCGGTGGTGGCGCAACTCCCTGGGATGTACCTGATCCGCGAACTCCGCCTCCGCAACCTGGTCCCGGTGGCCAAGGCCGTGGTGAGCGAGCAGTACGGCTACGGCGTCGCCAAGGGGAACCGGGAGCTCTTGACCCGCTTCAACGAGGGGCTCGCCATCGTGATCAAGACGGGGCAGTACGCCCAGATCTACAACCGATGGCTCGGCGTCAACGAGCCTCCCAGGGTCACCAGGGAGATGGCGCTCAAGTACGGCGCCATGATCCTCGCGCCGCTTTTGCTCGTTCTGGCCGGGACCGTGCTTTGGAACAAGACGCTGCACAAAAGGGTCGCCGAGCGCACCACCGAGCTCGCGCAGGAGGTCTCCGAGCGCAACAAGGCGCTGGAGGCGTTGCGGCGCCACCAGGACAAGCTGATCCAGGCCGACAAGATGGCCTCCCTCGGGACCCTTGTCTCGGGGGTCGCCCACGAGATCAACAACCCGAACGGGCTCTTGCTGCTCGACATCCCGATTCTTAAGCGCGTGCACGAGGACGCGGAGGAGATCTTCGAGGAGCGCTACCAAGAAGTGGGGGATTTCATGCTCGGGGGAGTCCCCTACTCGGAGATGCGCGGCGAGATCCCGCGCATCCTGGAGGAGATGCAGGACGGGGCGCAGCGCATCAAGAGGATCGTGAACGACCTGAAGGACTTCGCGCGGCGCGACGACGTGGGGCATAAGGAACCGATCGACGTGGAGGCAGCCGCGAAGAGGGCCGTGCGCCTGGTCGAGCCGACAATTCGCTCCGCGACAGGGAGCTTCGAGGCGCTCTACGCGGGGAACCTCCCGCCGGTGTTAGGGAACGCGCAGCGCATCGAGCAGGTCATCGTCAACCTGGTGCTCAACGCCTGCCAGTCCCTCCCCGGGCGCGACAAGGGGATCACCCTCGCCACCTCGCTCGACGGTGAAAGCGGCAACGTGGTGATCGAGGTGCGGGACGAGGGGGTCGGGATAGCACAGGAGCACCTGGCGCAGCTCGTGGACCCCTTCTTCACCACCAAAAGGGAGAGCGGAGGGACCGGGCTCGGCCTCTCCGTCTCGGCAGGAATCGTCAAGGAGCATGGCGGAACGCTCCGCTTCGCGTCGACGCCGGGGGAGGGGACCACGGTCACCCTTTCCCTTCCCGTTACTTCCAGGAGGTCATGAAAATGAAGTCGACGCCTTATCCAAGCTTCAGCATACTGCTTGTCGACGACGAGCCGGCCTGGCTCAAGTCCTTCTCGCTCACGCTGAAGAGCCGGGCAGGGATCAACAACGTGCTCATCTGCCAGGACAGCCGCGAGGTGATGGGGATCCTGGACCGGGGGGGAGTGGGGCTCGTGCTTCTCGACCTCACCATGCCGCACATCTCCGGCGAGACGCTCTTGCAGCAGATCGCCGAGAGCCACCCGGAGATCATGACCATAATCGTGAGCGGGATGAACCAGCTCGACACCGCGGTGCGCTGCATGAAGCTCGGCGCCTTCGACTACATCGTGAAGATCGACGAGGAAGATCGCCTTGTTGGGGGGGCGATGAGGGCGATCCGGATGCTGGAGCTGCACCAGGAATTCCGCGCCATGTCCGACCGGATGATCTCGCGCGAGCTGAAGCGCCCTGAGGCGTTCGCCGACATCGTCACCAGCGACCGCGCCATGCACGACCTCTTCAACTACGTTGAGGCTGTTTCGCCCAGCCATCAACCGCTGCTCATCACCGGCGAAAGCGGCGTCGGAAAAGAACTGATCGCCCGTGCGGTGCACGCTCTCAGCGGCTGCCAGGGGCCGCTGGTCGCCGTCAACGTGGCGGGACTCGACGACACCGTCTTTGCCGACACCCTGTTCGGGCACGTGCGCGGCGCCTACACCGGCGCGGACCAGGCGCGCCCGGGGATGATCGAGCAGGCCGGCAACGGGACCCTGTTCCTCGACGAGATCGGGGACCTGAGCATCGCCTCTCAGGTGAAGCTGTTACGCCTGCTGCAGGAAGGGGAGTACTTCCAGCTCGGGAGCGACCGGCCCAAGCGCATGAACGCGCGCATCGTGGTCGCGACGCACCGGGATCTGGCCGCAAAGGAGGCCGCCGGGACTTTCAGGCGCGACCTTTACTACCGTCTTTGCACGCACCGCATCCAGATCCCGCCGCTCAGGGAGCGGACCGCCGACATACCGCTTCTGCTCGACTACTTCCTGGAGCAGGCGGCGCAGTCGCTTGGCAAGAAGAAGCCGACCCCGCCTAAGGAGCTGGCCCAGATCCTCGCCACCTACAGCTTCCCCGGCAACGTGCGCGAACTGCGCGGCATGGTCTACAACGCGGTCAGCCTCCACAAGGAGAGGATCCTCTCCATGGACAGTTTCCTTAAGGCGATCGGCCGCTCCCGCGTCGAACAGCCGCTTCCCGCCCGGCACGAGAACCCGTTCCAGTCGTTCGAGCGCATCCCCACCTTCGCCGAAGCGGCCGAGCTGCTGGTGGAGGAGGCGATCTCCCGCGCCAACGGCGTCCAGGCCATCGCCGCGAGACTTTTGGGGATCTCGGCCCCGGCGCTTAACAAGCGTCTCAAGCAGCGGAAGTAGTTTCATCCTTCCCTCACCTCTGCGCACGATTTAACTCGTTTTCACGTAATATCAGTTACATCCCCCAATGGTGTTAACCATGGTTAAGGCCTTAACTATGGTTAACTCCCCTATCCTTAGGCTTTCATGGCCCTTTTTCTGGTACCTTTCAATGGTATTCACTTTAGTTAATACCATTGGGATGCCCCTTTTCTTCTAAAACACCATTTTCCTTTTTCCTTCCAATAACTTGTAAATGTAAACAGATGATTGGTACTCCTCTTGCTGATATGTGGTGTCGAGAGCCGCTGCGACTTTGATGCGATGCCACACTTCAGTGAAGTTGAAATAGTCACAGTACAAGGAGAGCCCATGAAAACGAAGAAGTTTTACCAGCATCTGTACTTCCAGGTATTGACCGCCATCTCCATCGGCGTGGCGCTAGGTTATTACCTGCCGGACACCGGTACCGCGATGAAGCCGCTCGGTGACGGCTTCATCAAGATGATCAAGATGATCATCACCCCTGTCATCTTCTGTACCGTCGTCACCGGCATCGCCGGCATGGACGACATGAAGAAGGTCGGCCGCGTCGGCGGTAAGGCGCTCCTCTACTTCGAGGCGGTCTCCACCCTGGCTCTCGGCATCGGGCTCGTGATCATCAACGTGATCCAGCCGGGGGTCGGCATGAACGCCGACGTGACCAAGCTGGACACCAAGGGGCTCGCCACCTACACCGCTACCGCCGCCAAGTCCCACAGCTTCGCTGACTTTGCTCTCGGGATCATCCCGAACAGCGTGGTCGACGCCTTCGCCAAGGGCGAGATCCTCCAGGTGCTCTTCTTCGCCATCTTGTTCGGACTGGCGCTGTCGGCCATGGGCGAGAAGGGCAAGCCCGTGTACCGCCTGATCGACGAGGTGGCGCATGCCCTGTTCGGCGTGGTGAACATCATCATGAAGTTCGCCCCCCTCGGCGCCTTCGGAGCCATGGCATTCACCATCGGGAAGTTCGGGCTCGGGTCGCTGACCAAGCTCGGCATGCTGATGGGAAGCTTCTACCTGACCTGCCTGCTCTTCATCTTCGTGGTGCTCGGCACCATCGCCAAGCTGTGCGGCTTCAATATCTTCAAGTTCATCTCCTACATCAAGGAAGAACTCCTCATCGTGCTGGGGACCTCCTCCTCCGAGTCGGCGCTCCCCCGCATGATGGCGAAGCTGGAGAACCTCGGCTGCTCCAAGTCCGTGGTCGGCCTGGTGATTCCCACCGGCTATTCCTTCAACCTTGACGGCACCTCCATCTACCTCACCATGGCCGCGGTGTTTGTGGCGCAGGCGACCAACACCCCGCTGGACCTGACCCAGACGCTGACCATTCTGGGCGTGCTGATGCTGACCTCCAAGGGGGCCGCCGGCGTCACCGGCAGCGGTTTCGTCACGCTGGCCGCAACCTTCGCCGCCATCCCCACCATCCCGGTCGCGGGCCTCGCCCTCATCCTGGGGATCGACCGCTTCATGTCCGAGGCGCGTGCCCTTACCAACCTGGTCGGCAACGGCGTCGCCACCGTGGTTGTTTCCCGCTGGGAGAACGAGCTGAACGCTACCCGCATGTCGCAGGTGCTCAACAAGGAAGTGGAAGAGGCTGCGGGCGAGGCCGATCTGCTGATGATGGACCCCGAGCCGGAAGAGGCTTAGGGCGCGTTGTAATTCCTTCTTAGATCCTCTGACCCTCGTGTCGAACCCCCATCCCCCTTGCCGGGATGGGGGTTTTTTTATGCCTGGACACACCTCGCGCTTTTTTTGTTTACAGTGTGTTTTATTTTGGGGTTAAGCTTGTTTAGGCGTTTGTTGCCTCATGGCCCATGCTTTACCAAATGTCCAGGTGACTACAATCGCAGGTGCAGTTCGTGCCGAGCGCCGCTGTTGCACTTGTTGACCGTTGTAACCAGTTGTTAAATTATCAAAAAATTCGACCGGATTGGTTGGGTGAAAAGTGGTCTTGCAAGACGTGTCTGGCCTGACCAATTTTCTCGCAAATAATTTATAAAACAGTTTGCTAAAACCACTATGTCATATTATGCTAGGCCCCATTCTTTCCTGCCCGTTTTTGAGCCAAAATAAAACAAGCGATGGTTAATGCTGTTGGCAGTTTGCTGGTGATATGTGTCAGAACCCGATCTTCAAGGAGGGAGTATGAACGTCCACGAGTACCAGGCTAAGGCAATTCTGCGCAAGTTCGGCGTGCCGGTTCCCGACGGCCACGTATGCTACAACGGCGCCAGCGCCAGGGAATGGGCCAAGAGGCTCGGCGAGGGGCCCTGGGTGGTGAAGGCCCAGATCCATGCCGGGGGGCGCGGCAAGGGCGGGGGAGTGAAACTTGCCCGCACCGCGAACGAGGTGCAGATGATCGCGCGCGACATGCTCGGCATGACCCTCCGGACGCACCAGACCGGCCCGGAAGGGAAGGTGGTGCACCGCGTCCTCGTGGAATGCGGCTGCAACATCGGCCGCGAATTGTACGTGAGCTTTTTGGTGGACCGCGCCACCTCCCGGGTGACGGTCATGGCCTCTACCGAGGGGGGGATGGACATCGAAGAGGTGGCCGCGAAGACCCCGGAGAAGATCTTCACCGAGGCGGTCGACCCGCTGGTGGGGCTGACTCCCTTTCAGTGCCGCAAGATCGCCTTCAGCCTGGGGCTTCGCGGAAAGCTGACCGCCAAGGCCGTCAAGGTCTTCACCTCCCTCTACAACACCTTCATCGCCACCGACTGCTCACTTTTAGAAATCAACCCGCTCGTCGTCACCGAGGAAGGGGAGTTGATCGCCTTGGACGCGAAGTTCGGCTTCGACGACAACGCGCTCTTCCGCCACCTGCAGATAGGGGACATGCGCGATTTCGACGAGGAGGACCCCAACGAGATCGAGGCATCCCAACACGACCTCTCCTACATCTCTCTCTCCGGCAACATAGGCTGCCTGGTCAACGGGGCCGGGCTCGCCATGGCCACCATGGACATCATCAAGCACTACGGCGGCGATCCTGCGAACTTCCTGGACGTAGGGGGCGGCGCCACCATCGAGCGCGTCACCGAGGCGTTCAAGATCATCCTCTCCGACAAGAAAGTGAAAGGTATCCTGGTCAACATCTTCGGCGGGATCATGAAGTGCGACGTCATCGCCACCGGGGTCATCGAGGCGGCGCGGCAGGTCGGCATCCAGGTGCCGCTCGTGGTGAGGCTCGAAGGCACCAACGTGGAGCTCGGCAAGCGCATACTTGCCGAGAGCGGCTTGAACATCGTGGCGGCCGACGGCATGGCCGACGGGGCGCAGAAAATAGTGCGGGCCGTAGCGGCCGCGGCCTAGGGGGGGATGACCATGAGTATAATGATCAACAAGGAAACCAAAGTCATAACCCAGGGGATCACCGGCGCCACCGGGCTTTTCCACGCGCAGGGGGCGCGCGAGTACGGTACGCAGATGGTGGGGGGGGTGACCCCGGGGAAGGGGGGGACGGTCATCGACGGCTTCCCGGTATTCGACACGGTGGCCGAGGCGGTTCACGAGACCGGCGCCACCGCGAGCGTGATCTACGTGCCGCCCCCGTTTGCGGCTGACTCCATCATGGAGGCGGTGGACGCCGGGGTGGAGCTTGTCTGCTGCATCACCGAGGGAATCCCGGTTCTCGACATGGTGAAGGTGAAGCAGTACCTGGTGGGGAAGAGGACGCGCCTGGTGGGGCCGAACTGCCCCGGCGTGATCACCCCGGGCGAGTGCAAGATCGGCATCATGCCCGGATACATCCACAAGCCGGGGAGGATCGGGGTGGTCTCGCGCTCCGGCACCCTCACCTATGAGGCGGTCTGGCAGCTCACCTCCATAGGGCTCGGGCAATCGACCTGCGTCGGCATCGGCGGCGACCCCGTGAACGGGACGAGCCATATCGACTGCTTGAGGCTCTTCGAGGCGGATCCCGACACCGACGCGGTGATCATGATCGGGGAAATCGGGGGGAACGCCGAGGAGGAGGCCGCGCGCTTCGTGAAGGAGAACATGAAAAAGCCGGTGGCGGCCTACATCGCCGGCGTCACTGCCCCCCCGGGGAAAAGGATGGGGCATGCCGGCGCCATCATCTCCGGCGGCAAGGGGACCGCGACCGAGAAGGTTGCCGTGTTGAGAGAATGCGGCATCAGCGTGGCGGACAGCCCCGCCGAGATGGCCCAGGCGCTGTTGCAGGTGTACCGGCCGTAACTTTAATCAGGCGCCACGGCAGGTGGCAGTGGAGAGTGCGGATGAGAAGAAAAAAGGAGAACGTGCGCTATCACGTGGTTTCGGTCCGGGTAAGCCATGAGGACCGCGAGACCTTGGAGTACCTGTCGAAGCAGACCAATATGAAGGTCTCTGACCTGATGCGTGAGGCGCTTTTGGCGGTCCCGGCGAAGGAGCGTCCCTGAACTGGCGCCTTTCCCCCACACCGGCCCTCCCCCGCTGGGGGAGGGGACAAGGTAGCTCTGAGACTTGGGCGACTCTGCTGCGATCCTTCCCCACGCAGGGGTGAGGGCTTCGTCGTCCGGGGCTCAGCATGAGGGGGCGCTGTCGCGAGTTGGTCGCAATCTGCATCCATGAAGGCCGGGGGATACTCCCCGGCTTTTTTATGTCCGCGATTCTTTGCACCCGAATGCGCCGAAACCCATGAAATTCTTCAAAAGAAAATTGACAATTGTGTCGATATGAATATTATCGTCCCTGCCTTGGGTGCCTGGTCAGGCGACTTGGTGGCGGGAAATGGCTTTTTATTGTGCCGTTCTCGGATTTTTCTCTGTGGCTAACGGTTCGTCTCTTGGGGGAGACAGATGCGACAAATCCTGATAGCGACCCTGCTTCTTTTTGTTTCGACGCCGGCCATCGCCTCTGCCGCGAACTACCAGTGGCGCGACGACCAGGGCGTCACCCATTTCACCGACGACCCGGACCGGATCCCGGACAAGTACCTGGAGCGGGCCCGGGAGATAGGATCAGTTGCGGGGGAAAAGAAGGGTAGTGCCCCCGCGGCCACATCTGACGCTGCAACCGCCGCACAGGCTGCGCCGGGTGCGGCGCCCGCGCCGAAATCCGCCGAGCAGGAGCGCGCGAACGCGGAACTGAACAAACTCAGGGAGGACCTGGCGGAAAAGAAAGCCGAACTGGCCCGCCTGCGGCGCAAGTGGAAGCTGGCCAAAGGACGCAACCCTTCTGCTAAAGAGATAAAGGAGTTCAAGGAGAAGCAGGCTGCGGGGAAGGCGACCTACAAGGACAACCCCTACGTCAACATATCCCCGCTTTCCTCACCCATTCCCGCCCGGATCGCCTACTTCAAGAAGCTGGAAGAGGTGCAAAAGGACGAGGAGCGGATCCGGCAACTGGAAGAGCAACTGCAGGCGCAGGGGAGATAGCGGCAGGCAACAAGGAGTGAGGATGGAACTGGTTCGGCAGGCGTTGGCGAAGATCTCGGTGGAGAGCATCAGTAAGCATGTCGAGGTGCTGGAAGGGGTGAGGCACCCGGTGGCGGCCCCCGCCGCCCTGGAGCAGGCCCGCGTATATGTGAGCGACGTCCTGAAGACGCTTGGGTACAGCATAGAAGAGCACCGCTTCCTCGATAACGGCACCGAGTTCGCCAACGTGATAGCCACCAGGCGAGGCCGGCTTTTTCCTAAACGGCGGCTTTTGGTGGTTGCCCATTACGATACCGTCTCCAATTCCCCCGGGGCCGACGACAACGCAAGCGGCGTGGCGGTGCTTCTGGAGATAGCCACCGTCCTCAGTACGCTCTCCATGGAAAAGACGGTCCAGTTCGTCGCGGTGAACCTGGAGGAAAATGCCGACGAAGAGGTCTCCGGCACTGGCCTCAGAGGGAGCCGGGCGCTTGCCGCGCGTGCCAAAGAGGAAGGGTGGGAGATCGACGGGGTGCTGGTCCTGGAGTCGGTGGCGTTTGCTTCCGAAACCGCTGTACAGACGACTCCGGCAGGGCTGCCGCTGGAGGTCCCTTCAAAGGGGAACTTCCTGGCCGCGATCGGCAACGAGGGTTCGAAGGCGCTGCTGCAGGCGTTCTCTCAGGCGGTCAAGCGCCACGGGGCCGCTCTTCCCGTCGTTCCCCTGGCGGTTCCGGGGAACGGCGAGATGCTTCGCGACACCAGGAGGTCGGATCACGCCCCCTTCTGGGACCACGGTTTCCAGGCCGTGATGCTTACCGACACCACCAACTTCAGAAATCCCCACTACCATGAACCGAGCGACACGCTCGACACCCTCAACCTTTCCTTCGCGGCAGAGGTCTGCCGCGCGACTGCCGGCTGCCTGATGGACCTGGCCGGCGGGGTGGAGGAAAGAGAAGCCTGACCTCCTCCGGAAGAGCCGCCAGCGGCATCGACTTAAGCAGTTCCAGAAACCGGCCGAAGAGCTCGCGCCTTTGCTGATCAATCACGCCCAGCAGGTCCTCCTTGCCCGGCCCATCCGCCACCCGCTCCCGCACCATACCTGAAAAGACATCCATGTCGTGCAGTTTCCCCAGCACATCCTGGTAGCTCTTCAACTTGTCCCTCAATGCGCCAAGCGGTTGCAGCTGCGGCTCCATGATTTCCACCCGGTACCGCAGCTTCTTCACCGCGATCCGCAGCCTGTGCTGCGCGAGGGGGGCCTCTTCGTTCATCGCCGCAGGGACGAGCTCGGCGAGAAGTTCGGCGCGCTCCGCGAGCGCCTCGCCGGCGAAGGCGCGGAAGCCGAGGAAGGGATTTGTCTGCTGGTTCCGGAAGAGGTTGAACCCGCTCTGCAGTGCGCCCGCAAGCCTCGTCGTCTGCCGGAGCTCGCGGGGGTGGCGCAACGTCGTCGCCAGTTCGCTGCGCGCCAGCTCGCGCTCCTGCTCCAGTCCGGTCAAAAGCTCGTCCAGCACCGCCTTTTCGGCAAAGGTCTGGCCTTTCTTCAACTCCGAAAAGAAAAGATGGGCCTCGTCGGCGTTACGTACCGGGCCTAGCGCCCGTGTCACCCTTCTAACCCGCTTGGACAGCTTCCTGACTTCATCCTTCGAAAAGCAGGTTTTGAAAAGCGTCAGCCCCTCCCGCAGGCGGCGCGAGGCGACGCGCAGGTCGTGGAGCTGCTCCTCTTCAAGCCTTTGGGACGCGTTCTTCCAGTTCGCGAAGAAGAGCTTTCCCGCGGCGGCTAGTATGGTGCGGGAGGCGAACCAGAGCCTAATGGAGCCTGGTTCGCCGCTGCTGGGGGTGGAGCTGGCCATGGTTTAGCCTTTCATGTGAGGACGGATTCTGGGATTGGCAGGATTATAGCACCATCTTCATGAATATGAAGGCTTGTGTTTCTTGTGCTTCAGGACGATTTGTTTACTGACAGGAGGAATTCCATTACGGCAAGAAGGTTGGTCAATCTGCGGAAGAGCTTGTTCTTCTCCTGGACGTCTCGGGTAGACTTCAGCTTTGCCATCAAATTTGGTACTGGTCGATTACGAGGTCAAGCGGCTTCGGTGTTTTCAACTCCTTTCCTCCTTTGTTCGTATTTTAGGTTAGAGAAATATAACCATTGTTTTTCCGGTGTCAAGGTGTCGTGGCGCAGTCGGCTGCTTTTCAAAAGCCCCACCAAAGGGGTCCACAGAGAAATCACAGAGGAAAATTTGTATTTTTTAATCTTATGGTATAGTGGGGCGCTTGTTTAATAAACAAGTGGAGGCTCATCATGAAAAGAGTGCTGTCCATCATCGTTAGTGCCCTGGTTGCCGTTTCGTTTGCAGGTACAGTCTCGGCCGTGGATAGTCCCAGCGTGCCGGCGGAGACCATGGACACCAAAGGTCAACCCCCCTACGACGTCCCGACTGCGGACGGGACGACCAAGACCCAGACCAAGGACACGACGAAGAAAAAGAAAAAGAAAAAATCCAGGAAGTCTAAGAAATCGATGCGCCGGTCTACAGGCACCAACAGTACCGAGCCCAATTACGGCACCCCTGCCACGGGCGGCCCCAGCGGGACGATGGGGCCGCCGGACACCACTGACGGTGGGGCAGGCGCCGGCGGCGCGGGAACTGGCGGCGCCGGACAGTAGTGCTTCAGTTCCTGAGGCAAAAAGGCCGCGTCGTACGATGCGGCCTTTTTACGTAACGCATCTGCCTTTTCCGGGGAGTTGCGGCTGCGAGCAGCGCCGGTTCAATCGGTTCTTGGACAGAATTAATCGTTGCGCGGGGCCTGGGTAGATGCTATAAATATCCGGCTGATTGGCTGGTGGTACCGTCCGCGCTGCGGCAGTGGCTTCGGGGTTGCACATGGGGCCTTGCCGGCAGAAGCGCCGAAGTATCGAGGGTCTAGTCCAAGGGCTAGACCCTCTTTCATTATCCGAAGCAATGGAGGCATCTATGGGTGCGATTCTCGTTACAGGTGGGGCTGGTTACATCGGAAGCCATGTGGTAAGGCAGCTGTCCGAGGCGGGCCACGAGGTGATAGTCTTCGACAACCTCTCGACCGGGAGCGCCGATGCCTTGATCAACGGTGAGCGACTCATCGTCGGCGATCTTTCGGATGAAAGAAAGATAGGCGAGGTGCTGCGGGAAACGGGGGCCAAGTCGGTGCTGCACTTCGCCGCGGCCATCGTGGCCCCGGAATCGGTGCAGCTCCCGCTTAAGTATTATTCCAACAACACCCGCAATACACTGAACCTGATCAAGGCCTGCGTCGATAACAAAGTCGAGCGTTTCATCTTCTCCAGCACCGCCGCCGTCTACGGCATCCCCGAGGGGGGGCGCGCCGCGGAGGACAGCCCAACCGTCCCGATCAACCCCTACGGCACCTCGAAGCTGATGAGCGAGTGGATGCTGAGGGACGCCGCTTTCGCCCACGGTTTCTCCTACGTGGCGCTGCGCTACTTCAACGTGGCGGGCGCCGATCCCCAGGCCCGGATGGGGCAGCGCACCCCGGACGCGACGCACCTGATCAAGGTCGCCTGCCAGGCGGCGCTCGGGATGCGCGACAGCGTCTCCATCTTCGGCACTGATTACGACACCCCGGACGGGACCGGCATCCGCGACTACATCCATATCGAGGACCTGGCCGCCGCCCACCTCTACGCCCTCAAGTACCTGGAAAAGGGAGGCGCCTCCAGCACCATAAACGTCGGCTACGGCCAGGGAGGGAGCGTCCGGGAAGTGATCAAGGTGGTCAAGGAAGTAAGCGGCGTGGACTTCAAGGTGGTCGAGGGGCCGCGCAGACCCGGCGACCCGGCCGACCTCGTTGCGGTCGCCGACCGCATCCGCACCGTACTCGGCTGGACGCCGCGTTACAACAACCTGCGCACCATCATAGAGGATGCCTGGCGCTGGGAGAAGAAGCTGTTCGAGAAACAGAAATAGCCGCAAACGGCTTTCATTGAAGGAGAGCGCATGATCAAGAGCATGACGGGTTACGGCAAGGGGGAGTCCACCCACGAGGGGGGAAGGTTCGTAGTGGAGGTGCGCTGCGTGAACCACCGCTACGGCGAGGTGACGGTAAAACTCCCCCGTGCGCTGATGCAGTTCGAGAACGAGATCAAGAAACGGGTGGCCGAGAGGCTCGTGCGCGGCAAGATCGACGTCTTCATTCAGGTCGAGAACGCGGTGTCGCTCGGGGTGCCGACCGCGAACCTGCCGCTTGCGCGCGGCTACCTCAAGGCGTTCAACAGCATCAAGGAGGCGCTTGGGCTGGAAGGGGAGGTGAAGCTCTCGCTGATTGCCTCCCAGCGCGACGTGGTCACCGTGGCCGCCGAGGCCGAGGCGACCTTGGAGGAGATCCCGCCGGAGCTTGTCCAGGCCCTGGAGGACGCGCTGCGCCGGGTGGACGAGATGCGGCTTTTCGAAGGTGAATCGCTCCACGCCGACTTCGTGAAGCGGCGCGAGGTGCTGGCCCAGCTGATCGCCAAGGTCGCGGCGCGCTCGCCGCTCGTGGTGCAGGAGTACGCGCAGCGCTTGAAGGAGAGGGTCGCCCAGCTCCTCACCGAGGGGAACGTCCCGGAGGAGCGCCTGGCGCTCGAGGTGGCGCTTTTGGCGGACAAGTGCGACGTCACCGAGGAACTGGTGCGCCTGGAGAGCCATCTGCGGCAGTTCGACGAGACGCTGAACAGCAGCGAGCCCGTGGGGCGCAAGCTCGATTTCCTGCTCCAGGAGATAAACCGCGAGGTGAACACCACCGGGTCGAAGGCGAACGACGCGCAGATGGCGGCCCTGGTGGTTGAGCTCAAGGCTGAGCTGGAGAAGATCCGCGAACAGGTGCAGAACATCGAGTAGGGCTTGGGCCTTGCCGGGTCCCCGGCGGCCATAACGGTAACTGGATTGGAGAACCATGAAACGAGAAGGCGTACTGTACGTGATTTCGGCCCCGTCCGGGGCAGGCAAGACCTCGCTCTGTAAGGAAATAATTGACATTTTCCCGAACCTACGGCATTCTGTCAGCCACACGACGCGCCCTCCCCGTACCGGAGAGGTGCACGGGCGTGATTATTTTTTTGTGGGCAAGGAAGAGTTCAACCGCATGGTCGCCGCGGGTGAGTTCGCCGAGTGGGCCGAGGTTCACGGCAACCTGTACGGCACCTCGCTTGCCACGCTGAAAGAGTGCCGCGCCGACGGGGTCGACCTGATCCTCGATATCGACTGCCAAGGGGCGCGGCAGCTCAAGGGACGTTTCGAAGGTGGGGTTTACATCTTCGTGCTCCCGCCGAACATCGAGGAGTTGCGTCGCCGCCTCGACAACCGTTCCTCCGACTCGCCGGAGGTGATCGAGCGCCGCATCAACAACGCAGCTGGCGAGATCAAGGAAGCGCGCTGGTACGACTACATCATCGTCAACGACCGGTTCAGCGAAGCCGTGGAACAGCTTAAAAGCGTGCTGATAGCAGAGCGGTGCAGAACCACGAGACTCATCCAGGGTCTTTCCACGACCTTCGAGATCTAAAAGTTTAACCACAAAGGGGATTCAAGTTATGGCAAGGGTAACCGTAGAAGATTGTCTCGAGAAGGTGGACAACCGCTTCCTTCTCGTCATGCTCGCCTCGAAAAGGGTGAAGCAGCTTTTCAAAGGGGCAAAACCGCTCATCGACAACAGGGGCGCCAACAAGAACGTGGTCGTCTCCCTGAGGGAGATCGCCGCGGGCAAGATCGGCTGTGAAATAGGCAAGAAAGGTCGTTAAGAGACAGGAAGGGGGACTCGCTGCAAGGTCCTCCTTTTTTTCACTCAGGCTGGGGGCTAACGGCTAAGGGGGAATTAGGACCTGTTGCCGCTAGCCCCTTCTTTTTCAGCAAAGACAGACGCGATGATAAGACTCAACGACATACTGGAAAAGGTCGCCTCCTACAACCCCGGCTGCGACCTGGATCTGATCCGCAAGGCCTACGTCTTCTGCGCCAAGGTGCACCAGGGGCAGACCCGGCTCTCAGGCGAGCCGTACCTGATCCACCCCATGGAGGTGGCCGGGATACTCGCGGACCTGCGCCTGGACCTTCCGGCCGTGGTCACCGGGCTTTTGCACGACACGGTCGAGGACACCCTGACGACACACGAGGAGCTGGAGTCGCTTTTCGGCGCCGAGGTGGCAAGGCTCGTCGACGGCGTCACCAAGATCGGCAAGATCCACTTCAAGACCAAGGAGGAGAGCCAGGCGGAGAACTTCCGCAAGATGCTCCTCGCCATGGCCACCGACATCAGGGTCATCCTGGTGAAGCTCGCCGACCGACTGCACAACATGCGCACCCTGCAGTACCAGCCCGAGCCCAAGCAGCGCACCATTGCCAAGGAAACGCTCGACATCTACGCCCCCATCGCCAACCGGCTCGGGATCTCCTGGGTCAAGGGGGAGCTGGAGGACCTGTCCTTCCGCTACCTGGAGCCCCAGCTCTACTACGACCTGGCCGGCAAGGTGGCGAAGAAGAAACAGGAGCGCGAGAGCTACGTCACGACGGTGAAGGAGATCATCAAGAAGCAGCTGGAGGAGCACGGCATCAAGGGGGACGTCTCCGGGCGCTCGAAGCACCTCTACTCCATCTACCGCAAGATGCAGAGCCGCAACGTCGACATAGACGAGATCTACGACCTGATCGCGATCCGCGTCTCGGTGGACGACATCCGCGAGTGCTACGAGGTTTTGGGGGTCATCCATTCCACCTGGAAGCCTATCCCCGGGCGCTTCAAAGACTACATCGCCATGCCCAAGGGGAACATGTACCAGTCGCTGCACACGACGGTGATCGGCCCCTACGGCGAGCGCATGGAGGTGCAGATCCGCACCTTCGAGATGCACCGCGTGGCGGAGTCGGGGATCGCGGCGCACTGGAAGTACAAGGAAGGGAAGGGGTACGACGACAAGGACGTCAAGCGCTTCACCTGGATCAGGCAGCTCCTCGAATGGCAGCAGGAGCTCGACGACTCCAAGGAGTTCATGGACACGGTCAAGGTCGAGCTCTTCCCGGAGGACGTCTTCATCTTCACCCCGAAAGGGGACGTGAAGGGTTTCCCCAAGGGGTCGACCCCCATCGACTTCGCCTACTCGGTCCACACCGACGTGGGGCATCGCTGCGTCGGCGCCAAGGTGAACGGCAAGCTGGTCCCGCTCAAGTACGAGCTGAAGACTGGCGACATCGTAGAGGTGATCACCTCGCCGCACCACACCCCCTCCAAGGACTGGCTGAAGATAGTCAAGAGCTCCCGCGCGCGCAACAAGATCCGGGCCTGGGTGAAGACCGAGGAGCGGATGCGGAGCATCACGCTTGGGCGCGAGATCTGCGAGAAGGAGTTCCGCCGTTTCTCGCTCAACTTCGGCAAGCTGCAAAAGGCAGGCGAGCTGAAGAAGGTGGCCCAGGAGTTCGGCTTCATAGCCGAGGACGACCTGATGGCGTCGGTTGGCTACGGCAAGCTCTCGGTGAACCAGATCCTTTCCAAGCTGGTCCCCGCCGACAAGCTCGACGCCGCCAAGGAGCAGAAGGAAACGCGGATCGGGAAGGTGATCGAGAAGCTGAAGGGGAAATCCTCCTCGGCGATCCAGATCAGCGGCGTGGAAGACGTGCTGGTGCGCTTCGGCAAGTGCTGCAACCCGCTTCCCGGCGACGAGATCACCGGCTTCATCACCCGCGGGCGCGGGGTCACCGTGCACACGGCGGACTGCCCCTTCGCCTTGGCGCTGGAGCCCGAGCGTCGCATCGACGTCGCCTGGAACAAGGGGAGAAAGAGCGCGCTCCCGGTCAAGATCCGCGTCGTCTGCAACGACGAGAAGGGGATCCTGGCCAACATCGCCACCGCCATCACCAACTGCGAGGCGAACATATCCAGCGCCTCAATCCAGAGCACCCTCGACAAACGGGGTGAGAACCTCTTCGAGGTGGACGTGACCGACCTCGACCACCTGAAGAAGGTCTTCGCCGCCATCATGAAGGTCAAGGGGGTCATCAAGGTGGAAAGGCTGAAAAGCTAGGAAAAACATACAGGAGCAGCAAGGGGGAGAGCATGAAAAAGGAGATCATCGTAACGGACCAGGCGCCCAAGGCGATCGGTCCTTATTCCCAGGGTGTGAAGGCGGGAGGGTTCCTCTTTCTTTCCGGGGCCATCGCGCTCGACCCGGCATCGGGGGAGATAGTAAAGGGGGGGGTCGTCGCCGAGGCCGAGCAGGTGATGAAGAATATCGGCGCGCTCTTGGATGCGGCCGGCGTCGGTTTTGGCGACGTGGTGAAGACCGTGATCTACCTGGCCGACATGGGCGATTTCGCCACGGTGAACGGGATCTACGGCCGCTTCTTCGAGGCAGCGGCTCCGGCACGGGTCACCGTCGAGGTGAAGGGGCTGCCGCGCGGCGCGCTGGTCGAGATCGAGGTGACTGCCCTCTGCGGCTAGATTGGTCCGGCAGGCAAAAATAAAGCCGCGGACGCATCGAGCGCCGCGGCTTTAATTGCTTTGCGGAAGATCTACTAGAGGGCCTTGGTGACGTGACCGGAGCGGATGCAGCGGGTGCAGACCTTGATGCTCCTGACGGTACCGTTTTTAACGGCCTTGATCTTCTGCAGGTTCGGGCGCCAGATTTTGCTGGTCTTGTTGTTAGCGTGGCTGACATTATTCCCGAAGCTAGGGCCTTTACCGCAAATCTCGCATATTCTGGACATTTCTTTCTACCCTCCGGTGGTTACTGAAGTCGTAATTAATAGCAGAGTCGCACTTTCGATGCAAGCAAAAAGTGGCGCACACTGCGCTTTTTTCGGGTGCTAAATCATGGCTTTATTGAAAGGGCTGTTTTCGCTCATGGTGCTGATCCTGATCGTGCTGAGCGTTTTGTTCGTGGATTTCGTCTATAAGACCTTTTCGCTGCCGCAGCGCGATGTCAAAGCCGACGCCATCGTGGTGTTGACCGGCGGCCGCGGCCGGGTCGAGGAAGGGATCAAGCTGTACCGGGCCGGCCAGGGGAAGCTCCTCTTTCTCATCGGTGTCGACCCGTTGGTGAAAAAGCACGAGCTCTACCAGGGGGCGGGGGCGGAGAACGTCTATCTGGAGAAGACGTCGAGGAACACCCTGGAGAACGCCATTTACGCCCGGGACATGATCATGAAGCACAAGGTGAGCTCCATCAAGCTGATCACCTCGCGCTACCACATGAAGCGCTCCACCATCCTGTTCCGTAACGCGCTCCCCAAGGACGTCGCCATCTACCCCCATCCGGTCGATTCCAGCAACCTGAAGGAGGAGTGGTGGAACCACAAGGGGAGCTTCAAGCTCCTCTTCTCCGAGTTCTACAAGTACTGCATCCTGCGGCTCTTCTTCCTCTTCGCGCCCGGCGAGCTGAGGCCGATCCCTATAACCAATTGACAATTGACGATTGACAATTGACAACGAAAACCCGCATTGCCGGCTCGACTTTTTATACGATAACAGCTGCAAAAAAAGGCGCCTGACAGATTAACTGTGTCAAGGCGCCTTTTAGTTCGTTGATATGTGTAGGGCTGAGGTTTGTAATTGTCAATTATCAATTGTCAATTATCAATTGGGTCTAGGATTTACTCCGCCTTTTCCTCGATCCTGGGGAAGAGCGCCTCGGCCTTGGCGATCGGGGTGCCGGGCTTGAGGCCGCCCCAGGCAAGGTCGCTGGCTTCGGGCGCCTGCGTGCAACCGAGACAGCAAAGCCCCTTCTCGGAGGTCTTGGGCATGAAGGCGGAGAGAAGCGAGTAGACCACCCTCTGCGATTCCAGCATGTAGTACATGACGGTCGCAAGGCGCTCCCTTTTCTCCGGGTCTTTGGCGAGGGTCCAGGGGGCGGTCTCGTCGATGTACTTGTTGCCGGCCGAGATGACCTCCCAGATCGCCTGCAGCGCGCGGCTGAAGGCAAGGTCCTCGATGAAGCCGTCCACCTGCTCGATCATGGCGACGGTCTTCTCGCGGTAGGCCGCGTCCAGTTCGGTCTCCTCGCCGGGGGCCTGCAGCACGCCGCCGAAGTATTTCCCCAGCATCGCGGTGGAGCGGTTCAACAGGTTCCCCAGGTCGTTGGCAAGGTCCGAGTTGATCCTGTGGACGAGCGCCTGGTGCGAGAAGTCGCCGTCCAGACCAAAGGGGACCTCCCGCAGCAGGAAGTAGCGCACCGCGTCCACCCCGTACTTGTCGACCAGCATGTTCGGCTCGACCACGTTCTGCAGGCTCTTGCTCATCTTCTGCCCTTCGACGGTCCACCAGCCGTGGGCGAACACCTTCTTGGGGATCGGGAGCCCGGCCGCCATCAGGAAGGTGGGCCAGTAGACGGTGTGGAACCTGAGGATGTCCTTGCCGATCAGGTGCACGTCGCAGGGCCAGTATTTCCCGAAGTTACCCGCTTCGTCCGGGTAGCCGAGCGCGGTGATGTAGTTGGTGAGCGCGTCGAACCAGACGTAGACCACGTGCTTGTCGTTGCCCGGGACCGGGATCCCCCACTGGAAGGTGGTGCGGGATACGGAGAGGTCGCGCAGTCCCTCCTTGACGAAGGAGATGATCTCGTTTCGGCGGCTTTTCGGCTGGATGAAGTCGGGGTTCGCCTCGATGTGGGCCAGGAGCTGGTCCTGGTACTTGCTCATCCTGAAGAAGTACGATTCCTCCTTGAGCTTCTCGGTCGGACGGTTGCAGTCGGGGCACTTGTAGTCGATCAACTGGGTCTCGGTCCAGAAGGTCTCGCACGGGGTGCAGTACCAGTCCTCGTATTCCCCGAGGTAGATGTCCCCTTTCTCCATCACCCTCTCGAAGAGCACCGATACCCCTTTCTTGTGGCGCTCCTGGGTGGTCCTGATGAAGTCGGTGTTGGAGATCTCCAGCTTCTCCCAAAGCGACTGGAAGCGCTTCATGACGCGGTCGGCCAGTTCCAGCGGGGTCTCGCCGGCGGCGATGGCCGCCTTCTCCACCTTCTGCCCGTGCTCGTCGGTGCCGGTCAGGAAGAAGACGTCGAAGCCCTTGAGCCGCTTGTAGCGCGCCAAGACATCCGCAGCGAGCGTGGTGTAGGCGTGGCCTATGTGCGGGACGTCGTTTACGTAGTAGATGGGGGTGGTGACGTAGTAGGCGGGCTTCATTGTGGTTTCTCCTTTTTTCTTTCCTTCACGTCCTGGGGCCTGTTGCGGCGCTGCTTGCCGGCGCCCTGCGGGCCTTTGCCCTTGTCGCCCTGCTGCTGCTCTCCCTTGCCCTGCGGTTTCTTGACGCGGTCGCTCACGTTCTCGGGGCTGATCTGATCGCCGTTCAGCGTGACCATCGAGTCGTCTGTGGTCTTCACGGTCACGGTCTGCTGCAAGACGTTCACCTTCACCACCTCGCCGTCGACGCAGCCGCACTGGACCCTCTTGCCGCACTTGGGGAGACCCTTTCTGAGGCTGCAGTAGGTGTCGAACTCGTAGGAGAGGCAGCAAAGAAGCCTGCCGCATTGCCCGGAGATCTTGCTCGGGTTGAGCGCCAGGTTCTGCTCCTTGGCCATCTTCACCGAGACCGGTTCGAACTCGCGCAGGTAGGAGGAGCAGCAGAGTTCGCGCCCGCAGATCCCGATCCCGCCGACCATCTTCGACTCGTCCCTGACGCCGATCTGGCGCATCTCGATCCTGGTGTGGAAGGCATGCGCCAGGTCCTTCACCAATTCGCGGAAGTCGACCCGGCCATCGGCGGTGAAGTAGAAGATCGCCTTGCTCCCGTCGAAGAGGTACTCGACACGCACAAGCTTCATGTCCATGCCCCTCTCCTTGATCCGGGCCAGGCAGAACTTGTGCGCCTCCTTCTCTTTGGCCGTGTTGGCCGCCAAGGTCGCCAGGTCGGCGGCCTCAGCCAGTCGTTGAATCTGCTTGGTCCCCTCCGGGACCAGCGCGTCGTCCACTTCGATCGGGCCTGCCACGACCTGCCCTATGCTCTTGCCGCGCTCGGTCTCCACGATGACCCGGTCGCCCGGCTTCACCGTGGTCCTGCCGAGGGCGAAGTCGTAGAGCTTGCCAGCTGTGTTGAATTGTATCCTTGCGATCTTAGCCAAAAAATCCTCCAAAAGAGAAACAGGGCTGAGAGTCCTGTCGTTTGCTGTGTCGGTACTGCTTTGCCCGCCTGCTAGCCAACGCCGGCGGTTCTGCTGCATCGTCAAGTTCCAATCGCTATCTGAAGCTGCCGCAAGCTAGCGCGCCGCAAGCTTCATGAAAAAAACCTCCAGGGCGAGCCGCGCGTTCACGTTGCGGACGAGCATCCGACGCATGTTCATCAACTGCTCGATCAGTTCCATCACCCGTCCCTCGCGGCAGCGGGACGCCTCCCGCTCCACCAGTAGCGCGAGGTCGGCGTTGGCCAGGGCCTCCGGGGTGGAGCGGTAGATCAGCACGTCCCTCAAGAAGGAGAGGAGCAGTTCCAAAAGCCCAGGAAGCCCCTCCTTGTCGGCGGCGAACTCCTCGGCCGCGGCAAAAACCTTGGCGATATCTTTCAGGTCCAGCGCCAGCACCCGCTCCAGGAACCTCACCCTTCCTTCGAGCACGCCGTCGGTGGCGATCTCGATCCCCCTTTTCAGGCTCCCGCCGCAAAGGGTAGCCGCCAGCCGCGCCGCTTGCGCCGGGAACTGGTCCCTCACCAGGCGCTCCTCGATGAGCGCGGCCGGAAGGGGGTGAAAGGTGAGCGCCTGGCAGCGCGACAGGATGGTCTGCAGCACCGTCGAGCGCTCCGTGGTGATCAGGATCATCAGGGCGTTGCCCGGCGGTTCCTCCAGCGTCTTCAAAAGCGCGTTTCCGGAGGCGAGGTTGAACTTGTCTGCCCCGTCGATGATGCACGCCTTCTTGGGGGCCTCGAAGGGGCGGTAGGAGAGCTCCTTTTGCAGCTCCCGCACCTGGTCTATCTTGATGAACGCCCCGTCCGGCTCCAGCAGGTGCAGGTCCGGGTGCTGCCCCGAGGCGATCTTGCGGCAGGAGGAACAGACACCGCAGGCCTCGTCGCGGCCGCAGAAGACCGCCTGCACGAAAGCCAGGGCGGTCTTCTTCTTCCCGCACCCCTCGATCCCGGAGAAGAGGTAGGCGTGGGAAACGCGGTTCATGGCTATGGAGCGCCTGAGCACGGATATGGCAAGATCCTGGCCGATTACCTCGGAAAAAGGCATCTAGCACCCTGCCTTGATCGGGGTGAGCCCCGCCTTGGAGAGGCTCTCAATCCTCTGGCAAAGTGCTTCCCGCACTAGCAGCTCGGTCTGTTGTACGTCACCGGAACCGTCGACGACCACGAAGCGCTCCGCAAAGGCGGCGGCCAGGGTCAGATAGCCGTTGCGCACCTTTTGATGGAAGAGGAGCGACTCGCGCTCGAAGCGCTCCTCCTTGGCCCCGCTGGTCGCCTCGATCCGCGCCAGCGCGCGGGATAGACCCACCTCCACCGGGCAGTCGATCAGCACGGTGAGCGCCGGTTGCACGCTCCCGGTGGCGAGCCTGTTCAGCTCCTCGATGACGGCCAGGTCGAGCCCCCTGCCGTGCCCCTGGTAGGCCACGGTAGCGTCGGTAAAGCGGTCGCAAAGAACGGTCTCGCCGCGCTCAAGCGCTGGCACGATCACTTCCTGCACGTGCTGCGCCCGGGCCGCGGCGTAGAGAAGCAGTTCCGCCAAGGGTGTGATGGCGCTGTTTTTCGCATCCAGCAGGATGGCGCGCATCTGGTCGGCAACCGGGCAGCCCCCCGGCTCGCGGGTCACGGTCACCTTTTCGCCCATCGCCTCGAGGCGTTTCTTCAAAAGCCTCAACTGGGTCGTCTTGCCGCACCCTTCTATACCTTCAAATGTAATGAAAAAGCCCATAACGTCGTTCTCATGATCCTTATAAAATCACTGAATTATAGGGGAGGGGTGATGAATATGCAAGACTTAAATGGCCGCAAACCCGCGTGGCTATTGCCTTGGTAGGGGGGCGTCTGCACCGTGTTGCCGGGCGTCGGCTTTGGCTGCTCCTCCGTCTTCCGGAGATGGCTATTGCCTGCCGCAATCCTTTGTCTTATAGTTACGCCCATTAAACCCATGAGAGCAGGTTTTCATTATGAGCGACATGCAGCATGATCCCCTGGAGGGGATCGAAGGGCGCCTGGGCTACCGGTTTCGCGACCGCGCCCTTTTGGTGGAGGCGCTGACCCATCGCACCTACGTCAACGAGGCGGGGGGGAGGGACAACCAGCGCCTCGAGTTCTTCGGCGACGCCGTGCTCGACTTTTTGCTCTCCGACATGTTGCTGGTGCGTTTTCCCGACAGCCGAGAAGGGGAGCTGACCCGGATCCGGGCGGCGCTGGTGGACGAGGCGAGCCTGGCCCGGATCGCCTCCGAGCTGGACCTGGGGCAGGCGCTGCGTCTTGGGCGCGGCGAAGAGAAGGGGGGAGGGAGGCAGAAACGCTCGCTTCTGGCCGACGCCTTCGAGGCGCTTTTGGCGGCGCTCTACCTCGACGGCGGTCTCGATCCGGCGCGCCGTGTGGTCGAGGCGCTTTTCGCGCCGTTTCTGTCCTGCCGCGACCTCCTTTCGGGACGCGACGCGAAGACCGAACTGCAGGAAAAGGGGAGGCTCTTGAAAGGTGGGCTCCCCCGCTACCAGTTGAAGCAGGTCACCGGCCCGGACCATGACAAGCGCTTCACCGTCGAGGTCTACCTGGGCGAGGAGCTGATGGGGGAGGGGGTAGGGAGGACCAAGAAGGAAGCGGAGCAGGACGCCGCGCGCGCCGCCTTTCTCCTTTTGAAGGGGGAGGAATGAGCGTGGTGGTACCCTTCTTCATCCCGCACCTTGGGTGTCCGCACCGCTGCGTCTTCTGTGACCAGGAAAAAGTGGCCGGCTCCACCGGAGGGCTTCCTTCTCCGGACGAGCTCGTGGCACGCGTCGCGCTGTACGCGGAAAAGGCCCGGGGAAGGGAGCTGGAGGCCGCCTTCTACGGCGGGACCTTCACCGCTTTGCCCCGCCCGGACCAGGAGCGGCTCCTCTGCCCGCTGCAGCCCCTTCTGGCGGCGGGCACGCTGAAGTCGTTGCGTGTCTCCACCAGGCCCGACGCGGTAGACGACGATACAGCCTCCTTTCTCAAGGAGCACGGCGTCGACACGGTTGAGCTCGGGGTGCAGTCCATGGACGCAGAGGTTCTTGGGCTTTCCGGGCGCGGCCATGACGCCGCCGACGTCGAGGCCGCGGTCGCGGCGCTGAAAAAAGCCGGCATCGCGGTCGGCATCCAGCTCATGCCTGGGCTTCCCGGCGACTCCCCGGCGCGCTCGCTCGACTCGCTGGCGCGCGTTTTGGCGCTTTCCCCCTCCTTTCTGCGCATCTACCCCACGCTGGTCATCTCGGGGACCGAGCTTTCCCGCATGTACCTCGCGGGAAGCTACACGCCCCTCTCCCTGCCGCAGGCCGTGAACCTGTGCAAGGATATGCTCGTAGCGGCGAACCGGGAGAGCGTCCAGGTGATAAGGATGGGACTGCAGCCTACTGCCGAACTGGAGGCGCCTGGAGTGGTTCTGGCCGGTCCCTACCACCCGGCGTTTCGCCAGCTGGTGGAGAGCGAGCTCCGCTTCGACCAGATGAGCCGGCTCCTGTCGGACGTTCCCCGCGGCAGCCGGGTCAGCTTCGTGGTGCCGCGCGGGAAGACCTCCGATCTCGTGGGGCAGAAACGGGAGAACCTCTCCCGGGTCTCGCGGCTCTTCGCGGCCGAGGTGGTCGCTGTGCGTGAGGATTCATCTCTTGCGCCCGGCTCCCTGTTGCTCGAATGGGAAGGAAGGTCAATGAGCATCGGCCCGTGACAGGTCGGTGCCACGAAATACAGCCGCTTTTCCTCTGAGGCCGCATTCTTCCCTGTTCGCTTTCGTCCAGCTGTGCAAAATTAAGCTTCGGTGTATACTCTCTCTTTGTGTCCAAACCCTGCTCCTGCGTGCAAAGAGCTTTCCTTTCAGCACCTTTTCCCGTATCTTGTACCGCTTCGATCAGTTGCAATAGAATCAGGAGGCATGGAAATGTCAGAGAAGAAGTTCCGTTCCGGGTTCGTCTCCATAGTGGGACGCCCAAACGTAGGTAAATCCACGCTGTTGAACCGGATCCTGGGTGAGAAGCTGATGATCACCTCGGACAAGCCGCAGACCACCAGGAACCGCATCAAGGGGATCCACAACGTGCCCGGGGGGCAGATCGTCTTCATCGACACCCCTGGGATACATCGCGCCAAGAGCCGCCTCAACAAGTTCATGGTCGAAGAGGCCCTCTCCTCGGTACAGGGGGTGGACCTGATCCTCTTCCTGGTCGACGGCGCGGTCGATCCGGAAAAGGAATCAGGCATGATCAAGGAGGTGCTCTCCGGGGTCGACGCACCGGTGATCCTGGTCCTGAACAAGATCGACCTCATCCCCAAGGGCGAATTGCTGGGCCAGATGTCCTGCTACGGCGACACCTATCCTTTCAAGGAGATCATCCCCGTTTCCGCAGGGACCGGAGACGGAGTGGAGCAGCTGGTAAAACTGGTGCACGGTCTGCTCCCCGAGGGCCCCTGCTACTTCCCTGACGACATCCTGACGGACGTCCCGGAGCGCTTCATCGTCGCCGAGATCGTGCGCGAAAAGATCTTCCGGCTCACCCACGACGAGGTCCCCTATTCCACAGCGGTCGTAGTAGACAGCTTCAAGGAGCGCGAAAACGGCGTGGTGGCCATCTCCGCCACCATCAACGTGGAGCGGGAGTCGCAAAAGGGAATCATCATCGGCAAGAAGGGTGACATGCTGAAGCGGATAGGCACCCAGTCCCGGCAGGAGATCGAGCGCCTGCTGGACACCAAGGTGTTTCTCGAGCTCTTCGTGCGGGTGAGCGGCGAGTGGAGCGACAACAGCCGGATGCTCAAGGAGTTCGGCTACGAGTAGGGCGCTGCCGCGGGACCCGTTGCGGCGCGGCTTTCGCCCCCTGAGCGTGCCATTTTGCGGGTCTCTCCCAACCGGCCGGTCAAAAATTCTCGTGCCGCCGCTGTTCTTGTTAAATATAACGTTGTTTATGGAAAATGGGCTCTGTTCTCGTATACATATACTATTGTCCCGTAAGTACTGTGGTTTTTGTACAGATAAACGTTCTAAGATATTAGATTTCTTTTTTTTGACAAAGGTCATGTCCGCGTGTAATGTGCTCCGCTATTATCGCTACGCCATATCGCGGCGCTTTTTCGCTAAATGGCTGACACTATAATGAACGGCAAGGAGAAGAGAACATGGCACTAAAGAAATATGCCGGCTACGCCTGGAACCTGATCAGCTTGGTTGGCATGATACTGGCCGTCACCGCGACCGGTCTCATCATCGGTTTCCTTTCTTACGAGGGGATCACCGGGGTGGAGAAACCTTACCTCGGTCTGATGACCTACTTCCTCTTCCCGGGGATGCTCATCGTGGGCCTGATCCTGGTCCCGCTGGGTGCGTACCTGGTGCGGGAGAAGAGGCGCAAGCATCCCGAGGCGCAGATCAATCCGTTCCCGAAAGTCGACTTCAACGAGCCGCACAAGCGTCACATGTTCCTCTTCTTCGTGGTTGCCAGCATCGGATTCGTACTCATAGTGTCGGTCGCCTCCCTCAAAGGGTACGAGTTCACTGAGTCAACCACCTTCTGCGGCGAGCTTTGCCACGTGGTTATGGAACCGGAGCACGTCGCCTGGAGCAACTCGCCGCACGCCAAGGTGAAATGCGTCGAGTGTCACGTGGGTCCGGGAGCGGCCTGGTACGTCAAGGCGAAGATCTCCGGCATGAGGCAGCTCTACGCCGTGCTCTTCAAGACCTACCCCGAGACCATCGGCACCCCGATCGACAACCTCCGTCCGGCCAGGGACACCTGCGAACACTGCCACTGGCCCGAGAAGTTCTACGCCGGGCGCCAGAAGGTGTTCTACCACTACGCGCCCAACGAGGAGAACTCCCCGCGCGAGATCAACATGCTGATCAACATCGGCGGCACCCCCAAGAGCGAGCATGCCAAGGGGATCCACTGGCACATCGGCCAGGAGGTCACCTACATCGCGACCGACAAGCAGCGCATGAACATCCCCTACATCGCGGTCAAGGAGAAGGACGGCAGGATCACCGAGTACATGGACACCGAGAAGCCGCTGAGCAAGGATGAGGTAGCCAAGTCCCAGAAGCGCGTCATGGACTGCCTCGATTGCCACAACCGCCCGGCCCATATCTACCGCGCCCCCGGCATCGAGATGGACGAGGCCTTTGCCGCAAGAAGGATCGATAGCAGCCTGCCGTACCTGAAGAAGGTTGCCGTAGAAATCGTGACCAGGCCCTACGCCAAGAAGGAAGAGGCCAAGGCCACCATCGCGAAGGAGCTGCCGGAGTACTACGCCAAGAACTACCCGGCGATCGCCAAGAGCAAGCAGAAGGAGATCGAGCACGCGGTCGTAGTGGTTCAGGACATCTACAACAGGAACTTCTTCCCCAGCATGAAGGTCTCCTGGAACACCTATCCGAACCACATCGGGCACTTCTACACCCCGGGCTGCTTCCGCTGCCACGACGGCAAGCACAAGACCGCGGCAGGCAAGGTCATTTCCAAGGACTGCAACATGTGCCACACCGTGCTGAGCCAGAAGCAGGAGAACATCCCGGCCGGCACCCAGGTGAAGGAGTTCGTGCACCCGGTCGACATCGGCGACGAGCTCTTCAAGGCCAACTGCAGCGACTGCCACGCAGCAGGCGGGGAGGACGTCCCCGGCGGCGAGCAGCACGCGAAGCACTAGCCAATTCAGCAGGAACTAGAAAAAGCCCCCGGGGAAATCCGGGGGCTTTTTTTGTGGTTGTTCCGGCGGAACACCTCCCTCATCCCTGCCGATCGACGCACCTTATTCCTCTCCCTCCACGTCCCTCACCCCTGCCCCTCTCCCAGAGGGCGGGGAGTGGCTTTGGTATTATTAGAAGGACGATCCGGCAACCCGCCAGTAACACTGATGCTTTTTCTACATTAACGATCTTGTTTCTTGGCACTAAGGGTGCTATAAATTTTCCCCAGTCCCTACACTGGAGTGACAGATGTTGATGAAGGCGTCGGAAGTGGCCACGCTGCTCAAGTTGGACGAGAGCGTGGTGGCCAAATGGATCAAGAAGGAGAAGCTGCCGGCCACCATGGTTCAGGGGAGCTACCGGATCAACCGGGTCGATCTCCTGGAGTGGGCGACCGACCACGGGATCAAGGTGCCGCCCGAGCTTTTCGAGGCGGCGCAGGCTGACATCGTGCTGCCGCCCCTGAGCCAGGCACTGGAGGCGGGTGGGGTGCACTGCGGGGTCCCCGGGGACGACAAGCTTTCCGTCTTGAGAAATGTGGTGAACCTGATGAAGCTCCCCCCCAGGATGGACCCGGAGTTCCTGCTCCAGGTGCTTCTGGCCCGGGAGGCACTGGGGACCACGGCCATCGGGGACGGGATCGCCATCCCGCACGTCCGCAACCCGATCCTCTTGCAGGACAAGCCGATTCCGGCCATCTCGCTCTGTTTCCTGGAGCATCCCGTCGATTTCGGCGCCCTCGACGGGGTGCCGGTGCGCATTCTCTTCATGTTGACAAGCCCTACCGTGAAGGTGCACCTGCACCTTTTGTCCCGGCTGGCCTACGCCCTGCATGATGCGGAGTTCAGGGCCACTTTGAACCACGCCTGCGACCCCGCGGCCATCCTGGAAGCCGCCCGGCGCTTCGAGCGCGGCAAGAGGAGCTGATCATGATCTTTTCCGGCGAGCCTGCGACCTGTATCTACCTGTTGTTGCTCGCCGTCGCCTGCCAGGCGTTCTCGGGCCTCCCCCTTCTTTTCATTCCCGGCTCCGACCGGGCCCAGCGCTTATCCGCAGCACTTCTAGTCTCAGCTTCCCTCTTGGGCCTCTCCGGCGCCCTGATCGCCCTTTTCAATCCCTCCGGCGCCACCGTCACCGTTGCCTCGGGCCTTCCCTTTGGCACCTTCGAGGCCGGCGTCGATCCCCTTTCCGGATTCTTCCTGCTCCCGATGTTCATCGTGACCGGTTGCGCGGCGCTCTACGGTGTCAGCTACTGGCCCGCCGCGCAGCACGCAGGCAACTGCGGCAAGCTCACCTTCTTCCTGGGGCTTTTGGCGGCGTCGCTCACCACGCTTCTGATCGCCAGGAGCACCGTCCTCTTCCTGCTCGCCTGGGAGGTGATGGCCTTCGCTGCCTACTTCGCCCTCACCACCGAGGATGAAAAGCCCCAGGTGCGGGAGGCGGGGACCCTCTACCTCATCACGGCGCACCTGGGCGCGCTCTCTCTTTTCGCCATGTTTTCGCTGCTGAAAGGGGAAACCGGCGAGTGGCTCTTCCCCGCAGCCGGCACGCTTTCCTCACACGCCGGGGCCGCCGCGGCGATCTTTCTCACAGCCATCCTCGGCTTCGGCCTCAAGGCCGGCTCCATGCCGCTGCACATCTGGCTCCCTTCGGCGCACGCCAACGCCCCGAGCCACATCTCCGCCATCCTCTCCGGCATCGTCCTGAAGACCGGGATCTACGGGATGATGCGGGTCTTTTCGGCCTTTTCCGATCCCCCCCTCTGGTGGGGGGCGACGGTGCTCGTTTTGGGGCTTGTCTCCGGTGTGCTGGGGGTTGCCTTCGCCATCGCGCAGCACGACATGAAAAGGCTCCTCGCCTATCACAGCATCGAGAACATCGGCATCATCATGATGGGGATCGGCATCGCGCTCATTGGGGAGAGCCAGGGGGACCCGGCCTTGACCGCGCTGGGGGTGGCGGGGGCGCTGCTGCACGTGGTGAACCACGCCCTGTTCAAGGCGCTGCTCTTTCTTTCCGCCGGCTCGGTGATCCACGCCACCGGCACCAGGGAGATCGACCTGATGGGCGGGGTGGCGCGCCGCCTGCCGTACACCGCGCTCTTCTTCCTGGCGGGGGCGGTCGCGATATGCGGGCTCCCCCCCCTGAACGGCTTCGTGAGCGAGCTGATGATCTACCTGGGCTCATTTACAGCGATCAGTTCCACGGGGGGGCTCTCGGGGATGTTCCCCGCTCTCACAGCACCGGTGCTGGCGCTGGTGGGCGGGCTGGCGGTGGCCTGCTTCGTCAAGGTGTTCGGGATAGCCTTCCTGGGGGCGCCGCGTTCGCAGGCGCATGCGGGGGGGCACGAGGCGCCGGGGGGGATGCTGGCGCCGATGGGGGTGCTGGCCCTTTGCTGCGCGGCCATAGGGGTCGCGCCGGGAGTGCTCATAAGCCCCCTCAACAACGCGCTCTCCGCTTACCGCCCCTCCCTATCCGGTGAATGGATCGAGAACCTGGTACCTTTCAGCTGGATCTCGCTGCTGGCTGCGGGGCTTTTGCTGGCCGCACTGCTGGTGTCCTATCTGCTTGGGCGCCGCGCCGCGAGGCTCCCGGTTCCCTCCGGTCCCACCTGGGGCTGCGGCTATCTAAGGCCTTCGAGCTCGATGCAATACACCGCCAGCTCCTTCGGTGCTACCCTGGTGAGCTGGTTCAAGATCGTGCTCCGCCCCGAGGTGCATCGCGAGGAGGCGGCGGGGCTCTTTCCGGGGCGTGCCCGCTTGGAAAGCCACGTCCCGGAGACCGTGCTGGAGCGGATCTACCTCCCCTTCCTGGAGTACCTCTTCGAAAAGACGCTGCCGGTCCGCAGGCTGCAGCACGGCAAGCTGAACATCTACATCTTCTACACCTTCATCACCCTGGTGGTGCTTCTGGCGGCCACCAGCCAGTAAGGCTTAGGGAAATCCCCCTGTCCCCCCTTCGCAAAAAGGGGGACGCTATAGCCTCGCCTACCCTTGTCCGCAATAAGCAATCAGTGGGTTTCCTTGAACACCGGCATCACCTTGTTCAGGATCCAGAACAGGAAGAACGGGACCACGGCCACCAGCAGCGCGCCCCCCAGCCCTTCCTTGAAGGTCTCGATGCTGTCGGGCCAGACTGGGAGGGTGTAGTGCATGAAGCCGGAGAACGACGAGGAGAAGGCCTGGCCGCCGATGACCACGTTCCAGCGCATCATGAACACACCGAGGAGCACCAGCGCCGTGCCAAGGATGGCGCGCCGGATGGTTAGCCCCGGCACCAGGAACAACACCAGGGGGACCAGGTTCCCCAGCCCGTACTGCACCACGAAGATGTTCACGAAATCCCGCTCGTAGATGACGCTTCTCAGGATGTCCCACGATTTCACCGCCGTATACCCCCGGAAAACCAGGTCGAGCAGCTCCAGCGTGATGGCTGCGACCATGAACATGAGCAGGTAGCGCGAGGTCATCACCACCACCTGGCTCTCGGCGCTCTTCAGCTCCTCCTTGCTGGGGAGCTCCGGGCGCCTGGCCGCCAGCGCCTTCCTGATCTCCATGGTGATGATGTAGGTGAGGATGCAGAGCGCGATCCCCGAGACCACGGCGGAGCAGATGAAGATGACCGGCATGAGCGGTGTCATCCAGAGTGCGTTCGCCTTAACCGAGCCGAAGATGAACCCGGCGTAGCCGTGCAGGAAGCAGGCAACCGGGATCCCCGCGGCGGCAAGCTTCTTCACCGCCCGCTCGTCCGCCTCCAGCGCCTCGTGGCTCACGTCGTAAGCCCCCATGGTGAGCGCGGAGAAAAGCAGATAAGCGAACTGCTCCCCCGGAGTGCGCCGCTCCTTCTCTTTCAGGCTCAAGGCCGTTTCGACGAAGTGCTTGCGGTAGACGAACCAGAGCTCGGAGGCGACGATCATGCCGTAGGTGGTGAAGACGATGCCGAAGGCGGCGATGGCCGAGGTGAAGTGCGGCGTCAGCATCACCTCGATCCCCCTTAGCGGCTGCTGCAGGTGCAGCATGAGGGGGAGCATGGCGACCGGCAGCAGCGCGAAGGAAAAGACCAGCGAGAAGCGTGCGATACCCTTCAGCTGCTTGACCCCGAAGACGTGGTAGAGCGAGGAGAGCACGAAGGCCCCTGCCACGAGGCCGGTCATGAAGGGGTACATCACGATCTGGATGGTCCAGTAGATGTATTCGTTCGGGTAGGTGAAGAATTCTTTGAGGGTCCAGGCCTCTCCGTGCACCATCATGGCTACTTCACCTCCTTGGAAAGTCCCAGGTAGAACACCTGCGGCTTGGTGCCGTACTCCTCTTTGAGCACGTTGACCCGCTCGGTCATGATCACCTTGGTGACGGGATCCTCTGGGTCCCTCAGGTTCCCGATGCGCCTGGCGCCGAAGGCGCAGCTATCAACGCAGGCGGTCTGCATCCCCTTGCTGATCCGGTGGTAGCAGAAGTTGCACTTGTCTGCCACGTGGTGCACCGGGTGGAAGAAGCGGACCCCGTAGGGGCATCCCATGATGCAGTAGCCGCAGCCGATGCACCACTTGCGGTCCACGAGCACCACTCCGTCCTCGGTCTGGTAGGTCGCCCCGACGGGGCAGACCTGGACGCAGGGGGGATTGTCGCACTGGTTGCAGAGCTTGGGGACGAAGAAGGCTTTCTCGATATCCTCGTCGCGGATCTCCTCGAACTTTCCGTGCCCGATCTCGACTTCCTTGCGCGGGAAGCCGTCGCGCGCCCCCTTTGGTGAGTCGATGTGGGTCTTGCCGTCGCTGGTGACCAGGTAGCGCTCCACCCAGGTGCGGGTAACGTTGGCGTCGTAGGGGATCTCGTTCTCCACCTTGCATCCCTTGACGCAGAAGCCGCAGCCGACGCATTTGCGGGTGTCGACCAGAAAGACCCAGCGCGCCCCTTTTTCATCCTTCTCGGCCAGAAGCCGCTTCGGGTCGAAGAGCTCCAGGGCCGAGAGCGGGAGCGCGAGCCCCCCGGCGACGAGCAACGTCTTCTTACAGAAAGATCTCCTGTTCATCATCTCTGGTGCCCCTCCTTCCTCGGGTCGTGCGGCCAATGGCAGGTGACACAGTCAAGGCCCACGTGGTGCGTCTTGGGGTCGACCCCTTTCATCACCCCGCGGCTGCTGCTGGGATAGGGGAGACGGGTGTGGCAGCGGGCGCAGAGCTCGCGGCTGCGGTCGATGGTGAGGGAGCGCGGGTCTTCCGGGTGGTTCAGCGCCGGGCCGTGGCAGTTCTCGCAGTTGATGTTGCGGTGCGGGGACTCTTTCATCTCGTCGTACTTGTCCCGGTGGCACTCCATGCAGTAGCCCGCGGTCCTGTACTTCACCTTCACCTCTTTCCACTGCTGCTCGTTTCCTGCGCGGTGCCAGCCGTACATGTAGCCGCGCGGCCCGATGCCGAAATCCGCCGGGACCAGGACCTTCCTGGCCACAAGCATCAGGGCCACTACCACCAGCACCACGTAGAGGGGGCGCCAAACATGATTATTCACAGCCGTTCCTCCATAAATTTGTCACGGGAGCCTTCCGTGACATCGAGGCTTGCGAAAATTCTAAAGCAGTATAACACTGTTCTCAATATCTCATCGTTTTACTTCTAATGATAACTGTTGTCGGCGTTAAAACAAGTAACTTTAGGCATATTGTCTTACAGTATTGTTTTACCGAGCCCTTTAATATTAGAAATCTTTTTTTGACAAATCCGTTTGCAGGGAGTATGTTGAGCCTTTCGTAGGCCCCTGGGGCCGCCATCTGCACGGTCTACGCCGTGCCACCATCGCTGTCACGCAGTAACTTTTTCGCTCCCCTTTCCGGACCGGGCGCCCTTTGGTCGCGGGAGAGGTTGAAACTTGATGAGAGAATCCCGCTCCCCATGGAGCGGCGTGACGATCCGTTTCGAAAGGATTGGCTATGTTTTTTGACATGTTGCGGGACCCCGCCGTCTTGGTCCTCTGCGCCATAACTCTTGCCGGCTGCTCCGGATTTCCAGGGCTTTTGCTAAGGCACGGCCCGCTAGGACAGCGAGTAGCCTCGGCAGCCGCGCTACTCTCCTCGCTCATTGCGTTACCGTCGCTCATCTATCTGCTCTTCTGGCGACAGACATACAGCTTCATCCTCGACTGGAACCTCCCTTTCGGCCCCTGCGAAATCGCTCTAGACCCTCTCTCTGCATTCTTCCTGATCCCCATATTCCTCGTCTTCCCGGCAGGCTCACTATACGCCCTAGGTTACTGGCCCGCAGCTACCCGAAGTACCTCGGAGCGGAGCGTCACCTTCTTTTATGGGATACTGGCCTGCGCCATGGCGCTCGTCGTGGTTGCCCGCAACGGCGCCCTGTTCCTGATCTCCTGGGAGGTGATGGCGCTTTCCGGCTACTTCCTGCTGGTGGCCGAGCACGCCGAGGAAGAGGTGAGGGGGGCGGGGACGGTGTACCTGGTGGCAAGCCACCTGGGGGCCGCAGCCCTGATGGTTCTCTTCTCGACGCTGCTTCTTTCCACCGGAGCCTTTCAGTTCCCGGCTGCCGGCTCGCTACAGCTCTCTGCCGGGCTTTCCGCCCTCGTGTTTTGCGCCGCCCTGGCCGGCTTCGGTTCCAAGGCGGGTCTCATGCCTTTGCACATCTGGCTCCCCTCCGCCCACGCCAACGCGCCCAGCCACGTCTCGGCGCTTCTCTCCGGTGTGATGCTGAAAGTCGGCATCTACGGCATTTTGCGGGTCATCTCCTTTTTTCCCCATCCCCCCCTCTGGTGGGGCGCGCTTCTCACCGCTGCCGGCCTCACCTCGGCCCTCATGGGTATCTGCATCGCCTCGGCGCAAAAGGACATCAAGCGCCTTTTGGCCTACAGCAGCATTGAGAACCTCGGCATCATCTGCACCGGCATCGGCGTCTACCTCCTCGCCGCGGCAAGCGGCAACCGGCTGCTTGCCTACCTGGGGCTCGCAGCCGCTCTCTTTCACGTCTTGAACCACGCCATCTTCAAGCCGCTGCTCTTCTTCTCGGCCGGGAGCGTGATCCATGCCGCCGGCACCCGCGAGCTCGACCGCATGGGGGGGCTCGCCAAGCGCATGCCAAAGACCGCTTTCCTCTCGCTTTGCGGGGCTGTCGCCATCTGCGGTCTACCCCCATTCAACGGCTTTGCCAGTGAAATGCTCCTGTACCTGGGCTTCTTCGGAGAGGCGCAGGCAGGGGCGCCTTACCTCGCCCTGGGCGCGCCGGTGCTGGCGCTAGTCGGCGGTGTCGCCGTGATCAGCTTTGTGAAGCTCTACGGCATAGCCTTTTTGGGAGCACCGCGCACCGAAGGCTCCGCCAAAAGTCACGAGGCACCATTCAGCATGCTGGCCCCGATGGGGCTCTTGGCCCTGCTCGCTATGCTCGGCGGGCTCTTCCCGCAGCTGTTCCTGGCACTGGTAAACCCGGCGCTTGAGGCACTGGCCGGGCCGGGCGCGGACGCCGTGGCGCTGCCAATCGCGCCGGTCTGGTTCGCGATCGCCGGAGGGTGCCTGCTCCTTTTGTCCGTGTCGCTGTTTCTCTTCCTCAAGGGGAGGTCCAAGGCGGTTTCCGCAGCCACCGGGCCGACCTGGGGGTGCGGCTATCTCCGTCCTGCCGCCAGCATTCAGTACACCGGGAGCTCCTTCGGCGCCCTGTTCGGCTCCCTCGCCGCGCCGGTGATCCGCACGCGCATCTGGGCGGGAAAGGTGACGGGCGTGGCCCCGGCCGCAACGAAACTCAGCTACACCCCGGAGGAGACCGTGCTACAGCGGATCTTGCTGCCGGCCATAAGCATCATAGGCGTAGGTTTTGCCTTCGTGCGGCGCCTGCAGCATGGCGAGGTGCACGTCTACATCCTCTACATCTTCGCCACGCTGTTGCTGCTGATGTTGTGGGTGCATTAGGATAACCGTTTCCTCCCCCTGGAGGGGGGAGGTCAGGAGGGGGGAGGCCGCCGTGTTCCGGCTCCAGCCACTCCCTAGCCCTTACCCTCCGGGGGAGGGGACGATAGCAGTGCAATTGATTAGGTTCAGGAGACTCGACATGATCGACACGCTCTTACATGTGGTGCTGGTCTTAGCCATGCCTCCGCTCCTTCTAGGGGTGATCGGCAAGACCAAGGCGGCCTTCGCCGGCCGGGTGGGGGCGCCGTTTCTGCAGCCCTACTACGACCTGTCGCGGCTGATGCGAAAGGGGGTGGTGATCTCCGACACGACCACCTGGATCTTCCGCGCCGGCCCCGCGGTCACCCTGGCGGCCACTCTCTTTGCGGCGCTCCTGGTGCCGCTCGGCAAGCACGCCGCCCCGGTCTCCTTCGAGGGGGACATGATCCTCTTCGCCTATCTCTTCGCCCTGGGGCGCTTCTTCACCACGGTCGCCGCGCTTGATACCGGCTCCAGTTTCGAGGGGATGGGGGCGGCCCGCGAGGTCACCTTCTCCTGTCTTGCCGAGCCGGCCCTCTTCTTCGCCCTGATCACCCTGACCAGGCTCTCCGGGACCATGAGCCTGACGCCTATGCTGAACCACGTCACCTCCCCGGTGTGGCTTGCCGCCGGCGCCTCGCTGATACTGCTTCTGGCCGGGCTCTTCGTGGTCCTTTTGGCGGAGAACTGCCGCATCCCGTTCGACGACCCCAACACGCATTTGGAACTCACCATGATCCACGAGGTGATGGTGCTCGACCACAGCGGCCCCTATTTCGGCTGCATCCTGTACGGCGCGGCCCTGAAGCTCTACCTCCTGGGCGCGCTCTTCGTGAACATCGCCGTCCCTTTCGCCTCGGGTAACGCTCTTGTCGACTGGGCCCTCTTCGCGCTCTCCATGCTGGTTTTGGCCGTCGCCATCGGCGTGGTGGAATCGGTGATGGCGCGCCTGAGGCTGATCCGCGTGCCGCAGCTTCTGGTGGCGGCGATTATACTGACCGCCTTTTCCCTGGTACTGGTAGTGAGGTGACGAGATGAACTCCCTGGCCGACCAATTCCTGGTGCTCTGCCTGCTTTTGAACTTCGCGGTCCTTGGGACCAGCAGGCTCAACTTCTCCGTGCGCGCGGTGGCGCTGCAGGGGGTGCTTTTGGGCGTCCTCCCGGCGCTGGTGCACCCGATCTCCTGGCATCTTGCCTTCATCGTGGTGAGCATCGTGCTGGTTAAGGGGGCGCTGATCCCGTTCCTGATCATCCGTGCCATCAAGAGGGCCGAGATCGAGCGGGAGTTCCAGCCCTTCATCGGCTACATCCCCTCGCTGGTTTTGGGGGCGCTTTTCACCACGCTCGCCTTCATCTTCGCGGCGAAGCTGCCGCTTGCCCCGGAGCACTCGGGGCTCCTGGTGGTCCCGGCGTCGCTTGCAACCCTCATGTGCGGGTTCCTGGTCCTCATGGGAAGGCGCAAGGCGATCTCGCAGGTCTTGGGGTACCTCCTCATGGAAAACGGGATCTTCCTGTTCGGCCTCCTTCTGGCCGACGCCATGCCGGTCATGGTCGAGGCGGGGGCGCTTTTGGACCTCCTGGTCGGCATCTTCGTCATGGGGATCGTCATCAATCACATTAGCCGCGAGTTCTCGAGCATCGACACCTCGAGGCTCAGCGCGCTCAGGGAGGAATAAAGACATGATGTGGGCCCTGGTCCTTCTCCCCCTCGCGGGGGCCCTGATCGCCTGGCTGATCCCCGATAACAGGAAGCGGCCCCTGGTGCTGCCGGTCTTCGCGCTGGCGCAGCTTTTCCTGGTGGGGACGCTGCTGATCGACACCCCCCCGGTCTCTCCGGCCGGCTGGATCCTGCTCGACCCGCTGGGGAAGCTCGCCCTTTTGAGCAACAGCGTCCTCTTCGCGGTCTGCGCCTTCTACGCGGTGGGGTACCTCGCCTACCGCAGGAGGCGGGAAAACCGGGTCCTTTGCGCGGCGCTTCTGGTCTGCCTCTCCGCCATGACCCTGGTCGCCATCTCGCAGCACCTGGGGCTCCTCTGGATCGCCCTGGAGGCGACCACCCTAACCATGGCGCCTTTGATCTACTTCAACCACAACGCCCGCTCCATCGAGGCCACCTGGAAGTACCTGCTGATCTGCTCGGTGGGGATCGCCATCGCGCTTTTGGGGCTCTTCTTCCTCGCCTATTCCACCATAGTGGCCAAACAGGACGTGACGCTTTTGCTCCCTTCGCTCATTTCCGACGCCGCGGCGCTCCACCCCGGCTGGCGCCACGCGGCCTTCATCTTCCTCTTGGTCGGCTTCGGCTCGAAGATGGGGCTTGCCCCGCTGCACACCTGGAAACCGGACGCCTACGGCGAGGCGCCGGGGCTTGTCGGTGCGCTTCTGGCGGGGGGGTTGGTGAACTGCGCTCTCCTGGCGCTTTTGAGGGTGTACCAGATCGCCGTCGCGTCGACCGAGGGCGCCCTGTTCCAGGACGTGCTCCTCGTCATGGGGCTCGTCTCCATGGCCTTCGCCGCCGTCTTCATGGCGCGGCAAAGCGACTTCAAGAGGATGCTCGCCTATTCGAGCGTCGAGCACATAGGGATCATCACCGTGGCGCTCGGGCTGGGCAAGGGTGCGCTCTTCGCGGGACTTCTGCACATGATCAACAACTCGATGACCAAGGGGGTGCTCTTTCTCTCCTGCGGCAACATCCATCGGGCCTACAACTCCAAGAGCACTGCGGCTGTGCGCGGGGCGCTCAGGCGCACCCCCTGGTCGGGAGCGCTGTTCCTGGCGGCCTTTCTCGCCATCACCGGATCGCCGCCTTTCTCCCCATTCGTGAGCGAGTTCCTCATCGTCTCCTCCGCTTTCGTAGAGGGTAACTTCTGGACCGGCGCGCTCTTCCTCGTCTTCCTGGCGCTGATCTTCATCGGCATGGCCTCCACGGTTCTTCCCGTTGTGCTTGGCGAGGTGCCGGCCGACCTCGAGAGGACCAGGTACCGCGATGCGCTCCCGACGGTGCTTCCCCCCCTGCTGCTCATGGGCATCGTCCTGGTGATGGGGCTCTGGCTCCCGGCGCCCCTGCAGCAACTGCTGCGCGACGCGGCCGGGCAACTGGGAGGTGGCGCATGACGCCGGGTCTGCTCTTCACTCAAAACGGAAGCGCGGTCAACCGCAACGAGATACCTGAGCATTCGGGCGAGCGCTTCCTGGAGACGCTCGTTTCAGCCATCCAAGGGGGATGGCGGGTGGTTTCCTACTTCGGAGCTCCTGAGACCCACTCGGTGAGGCTTTACTGCATCCTCTCCTTCAAAAGCCACGCGGCGCTTGGCATCATGAGCACCGCCGTCAGCGGCAAGAGCTTCCCCTCGCTGGTCGCGGAAGCCCCACAGCTGCACCTGTTCGAGCGGGAGATCGCCGAGCAGTTCGGCATCTCGTTCGAGGGGCACCCCTGGCTGAAGCCGGTCCGGTTTGCGGCGCCTCTCGCCTCGACCTCCGCGGTGCCCCCGAGGGCCCCCGAAAAGATCGGCGTGATGGATTTCTACCGCGTGGCGGGAGATGAGGTGCACGAGGTGGCTGTAGGGCCTGTGCACGCGGGGATCATCGAGCCGGGGCATTTCCGCTTCCAGTGCTTCGGCGAGGAGGTGCTGCACCTGGAGATCTCGCTCGGCTACCAGCATCGCGGCGTCGAGCGCATGGTGCTCGGGCGGCCCGGGCTGCGCACTCTGAAGTGCATGGAGACCGTAGCCGGGGACACCACCATCGGCCACGGCACCGCCTATGCCATGGCGATGGAAGCGCTTTGCGGGGTGCGGGTCCCGGCCAAGGCCGAGGCGATTCGCGGCATCGCGCTCGAGCTGGAGCGCCTTGCGAACCATACCGGGGACCTGGGCGCCATAGCCGGCGACGTCGGCTATCTCCCCACCGCTTCCTTCTGCGGCAGGATCCGCGGCGACTTCCTGAACATGAGCGCCGAGCTCTGCGGCAGCCGCTTCGGGCGCGGGCTGATGACCCCGGGCGGGGTCCAGTTCGACGTGGGGAGGGAGCTGGCCGAGAAGCTGAGAAAGAGGATCGACGTGGCGCGCCGCGAGGTAACGAACGCCGTTGACCTCCTCTGGGACAGCCCGTCGGTGATGGGGAGGCTGGAGGGGACCGGGGTGGTGAGCGAGAAGGACGCGCTGGATCTGGGCCTTGTAGGACCTGCGGCCAGGGCCAGCGGGCTTAACCGCGACATCCGCCGGGACCACCCCTTCGGCATCTACAACGTGGCTCAGCTCCCGGTGGAGACCGCGAAGGGGGGGGACGTCTATGCCCGCACCCTGGTGCGCTGGCTGGAGATAGAGAAGTCGCTCCACTTCATAGAGGAGCAGCTGGCTCAGCTTCCCGGAGGTAGCATCGCCTCGCCCGCGGCGCAGGTCGGGGGAGACCGGATGGCGCTCTCCCTGGTCGAGGGGTGGCGCGGCGAGGTCTGCCATGTCGCGCTTACCGACGGGCGCGGGGAGTTCGAGCGCTACAAGATCACCGACCCCTCCTTCCACAACTGGAGCGGACTCGCCATGGCGCTGCGCGGGGGGCAGATATCCGACTTCCCGCTCTGCAACAAGAGCTTCAACCTCTCCTACTGCGGGTTCGACCTTTAGCACCTCTGCCGCGCCGCGTGCATGCGGTGCGGCAGTTCGAGATCAAACAGGAGTTGCATCATGTTCAAGGCCATCATCGCACGCTGCAAGCAGGGGCACCGCACCATGGCTTACCCTAGGGAGCCGCTCTCCCTGCCGGAGCGGTTCCGCGGTTACCCGGAGCTAAAGGGCGGCCTCTGCCCGAAGGATTGCCGGATCTGCGCCGACGCCTGCCCGGTCGGGGCGCTCAGCTGCCAGCCCGAGCTTTCGCTTGATCTCGGCAAATGCCTCTTCTGTCCCGAGTGCACAAATGCCTGCCCCCACGGCGCCATCAGCCACACAGCCGACGCGAGGTTGGCCACGAACAACCGGGAGGATCTGGTAATCAGGCCCGGGGACGAGCACCGGCTGGCACAGGCGCTTGAGGCGAAGATGCTGTCGCTATTCGGCCGGTCGCTCAAGTTCCGGTCGGTGGTAGCCGGCGGCTGCAACGCCTGTGAGGCCGACACCAACGTCCTCTCCACCATCGGCTGGGACATCGGGCGCTTCGGCATCCAGTTCGTCGCCTCACCGAGGCACGCAGACGGTCTCTGGGTCACCGGACCCGTAACCGAGCACATGCGGGAGGCGCTCCTCATGACCTACGAGGCGATCCCGGCGCCGAAGATCGTGGTCGCCTGTGGGGCCTGCGCCATCGGCGGCGGTCCCTTCCGCGGCTCGCCTGAGGCCCACGACGGCATCGAGGGGATGTTGCCGGTCGATCTCTTCATCCCGGGCTGTCCGCCACACCCGGTCACCATCCTTGACGGGCTGCTGAGGCTCCTGGACCGGATGCCCTAGCTCGAGGCGAGAAAGCTGCAGCCGTGTTGCTCGGCGTACCAAACTGGAAAGGGGAGGGCGATACCCGCCTGGAAGCTTGTGGAACCGCATGCTTTGAGGTAGTATCCGAATTTTCGATGTCATCACCCAAGGAGGGCCGTCATGACAACTCCAGGCGCCATAATCGCCGGCGCGCTTCGCTCGGCAAAACCTGAACTTCGCTCCGCAAAAATATCCGCGGCCGTCCGCCGGCTGCTCCTTCTCGTAAGCGTCCTGCTTTTGGCCGGCTGCGGCGACATCGTTTGGTTTCCCCCCTACGAGCGACTCGGCACCACCCCGGACCAGTTCACCTTCGCCCCCAAGACCGGCACCGACAAGGGGGTGGTCGTCACCTCAGAGGAGATAACCGTTTCCGGTCTCACCGCGGATTCCAGCCCCATCTCAGTCACCGGTCCCAGCGGGAGCGAGAGCGCCTACTCCATCAAGGGCGCAACAAGCACCAAAGACACGGTAAAAAACGGCGACAAGGTGACGGTGAGCCATAAGTCTGCCGCTACCTTGGGGACGGCTACCCAAACCACCCTGACTATAGGGACCGTCAGCGCCGACTTCGTCAGCACGACCAGGTTTGTCGACCCCCCCCCCTTCAACGCCCCGGTGCTGGACGCCGCCTCCTACCGCGTCGATGCGGTCCTGGTAGCCGCGGACGGCGCACCGGGCACGCACGTCATCAGCATCAAGGATTCTCTCGGTAGCATCGGCGCCCAGTTTTCGGTAAGCGACAACGATATTCCAACTACTTACTACACGAGCCAGACCGTGGCCTACCTGGACAACCGGCGCATCTTCGTCAGGAACCTGATCAGCAATGTCGAGGCGGGGGCTACGACGACCCTGACCATAGACGGGGCCGACTTCGTCGTTAAACTCGCCCCCTGAGCCTCATGAAAGGCCGGACGCCGCCATTTGGCAGAAGCCCGCGGACAGTCGTCTCGACTGCCCTGCAAAATGGCGCCGCGAAAAATAACGCAAAATAAATAGCTTGCTTTGGCGATATGAACTCTGTTAAGGTGTCGAAGGTTCCGGATGACCGGAGCAAAACTAAGTAGAAAGACATGGAGAAGGTAAAAGTAAATGGCTAATGGTACTGTAAAATGGTTTAACGACAGCAAGGGGTTTGGTTTCATCGAGCAGGACAATGGCGACGACGTGTTCGTCCATTTCTCTGCCATCACCGGCGACGGGTTCAAATCCCTTGCTGAAGGCGATAGCGTCACCTTCGACGTGGTAAAAGGACCGAAAGGGCTTCAGGCAGCCAACGTCGCAAGGCAGTAATCAAGTTCAGTTTCAGCGCTGATATGAGTCCCCGGAGATGATCCGGGGATTTTTTTTGTCCAAAATGAGCTGAACGACCTATCTTTTCTGCAGCCTTTACGGCTCCACACACCCCTCCCTCTTCCAGATACGCCCCCCTGTTGCCCCGTCTCGCCGCGCTGCCCGATGGTCTTCACCTTCCTTTCTGTCGCCGATAATTGTTAACGCCCTGCCCCCCTTGACTTCATTGACAAGGTTTTCGTCTGTGCTATTCATTATTAGTCAAATTTAATCAAAATTGGGAGGTGCCGCATGGAAATCAACAGGTTCAAGCGATTCTGTTGCGTCCTGGTTGTCATCGCCGGATTGGGGGGGGTCGACTATGCCCTGTCGGCAGAGCTTACGGTTACCCCGGAGAGCGCGGCAGAGCAGCAGGAGATGCCGGTTCTCGATGGGGAAGGCTAAACCCGAATGCGCGCCACAAAAGAAGGTAGCGCCTGGGCCGTGCAACGGCGGGAGTTGCCACCGCTATCGACAGGATCAACCAAAGGAGGTTAGACCATGAGAACCGGTAGGATCATTTCCATCGCAACGGTTGCAGCAATGCTGCTCTGCCTGTGGAGCGTCACCGCCTTCGCCAGGAACGAGGCCAAGAAGGTCCAGGAGTCCGCCGATGTGCTTACCACCATCATGAAGATCCCAGAGAAGGGGATCCCCCCGGTCCTTTTGCGTGACGCCAAGGCCATCGCCATCATCCCAGGCGTCATCAAGGGGGCCTTCGTCGTAGGCGGCAGGCACGGCACCGGCGTCCTCTCGGTGCGCAACCAGGACGACAGCTGGAGCGACCCGGTCTTCGTGAGCATCACCGGGGGGAGTATCGGTTGGCAGGTGGGAGCGACCTCCACAGACCTGATCCTGGTTTTCAAAGAGGTGAAGGACGTGGACAAACTGCTGCAGGGCAAGTTCACCCTGGGAGCGGATGCGGCGGTCGCGGCCGGTCCGGTGGGGCGCAAGGCAAGTGCTGCTACCGACGTAACCTTCCAGACCGGAATACTCTCCTACTCGCGCAGCCGCGGCCTGTTCGCCGGGGTCTCGCTGGAAGGTGCGGCGCTGCTCGTAGACGACGACGCCAACCACGCCTACTACGGCAAGAGCGAGCTGACGGCAAAGGAGATTCTGGCCGGCACGGGGTTGAAAAAGGCGCCGGCGGCGGTGAACCTGCAAAAGGCATTGACGAAGTATTCCACCATCAAGTAGCCGCCTTTCGACGAAAGACTTGCCGCAACAACCGGTGCCCGGGATCCGTCCCGGGCACCTTTCATACTCACCTGATGACGAAATCTGCAGCGGACGAAGCCTTGAGCTTCAACGGGTTAAGGTGCCATGGAAGAAGCCAGGATAGTGATGGTGGTAAACGAGCCCGAGGCGAGGCAGGCCTACGAGGAGGCGCTTCGTGCCTCCGGCATCAGCTACGAGGTTGCTCAAAGCTTCCGGGAGCTGCTGCGCATGACCATCGACGGCGCGTACAATGGTCTGCTGATCGATCTGCTGACCTTGATCCGCAGCAGCAAAGAGGAAAAAACCATCGCCTACGATTGCATCAACTTCTACCCCACGCTGCGGCTGAAATGGGACAGCAGGCTTAAGTGCATCTCTTTCAGCCCGATGGAGCAAGGCGTCGCCCCCGGGACGGAGGGGGCCCTGGCCTATTTCATGGAGAGGCGCTGCAAATCGTTCAGCGCCAGGTCGCTGCGCCGCTTCAACAGGAAGGACCGCTACCTGAGCCTGGTCCTCTCCGGAGAAAACGGCGCTGCCGCAGGGCTTAAGACCTTCACGGTCAACATCTCCCGGGGGGGGGGCTTCATCCACACCACAGATCCGCATCGAAACGGGACCGGGTCAGCTTGATGGTCCCAGACCTTTCGCTTGGGAGCGTCGACGCGGTGGTCTGCTGGAGCATACCTTGGGGCGGATGCCGCAGCATCCCGGGTATCGGGGTCATGTTCGACGGCCTCACCGATGAGCAGGGAGCCTGGCTGCAGCAAGTCAGCGCTGGCTGAGACGCTTTCCTCGTGCACTTATCCTTCAATCCTCCCATCATTAGCATTCAAGTTCCCCCGTGACACTCCGAGAAGTGATGTGTCACCGGTTTTGCCTGGATTGTTTCGGGCAGAGCTCACTTTCGGCCCTGCCGCTTGCGGCGGCAACGTCTTTAAGGGACAAAACCCTAATGCTGCGACCTTTCCGCGACCTATCCATCAGGCAAAAGCTGATCGCCATACTGCTTCTTACGAGCTCAGTGGTGCTCGCCCTGGTTTCCACCGCTTTCGTTCTCAACGAGGTAGCAGACTTTCGTAGCGGCATGCGGACCGAGCTGAGTGCGCTGGCGGAGATCGTGGGAAGCAATAGCTCCGCAGCAGTCGCTTTCAACGACCGCAAATCGGCGGCCGAGACGCTGGCTGCGCTGCGGGCCAAGCCTTACATCCTGAGCGCACTGGTCGTGCTGAAGGACCACACGGTCTTCGCGAGATACACGGCGCCGGGCTCCGAGCTGCAGCATCTGGATTTCGTCATCGGCTCCGGCGAGAGCGCGCGGGTGGACGGCCGGAGGTTAGACGCGGAACTTGGGCGCTCCAGCTTCCCGCTTGCCTTAGGCGACCACATCTTCGGCACCGCTCCCATCGTCCTTGACGGGCAGCAACTGGGAACAGTGGTGATCCAGTCCGACTGCACCGAATTGAACCACCGCCTGGGACGGTTTTTCCTCTTGCTGGCAGGCGTGCTGCTGGGCGCGCTGTCCTTGGGATACTTCCTCGCCACCAGGCTGCAACGCATCATCTCCGAGCCGATTTCGCACCTGGTGCAGGTCATGAAAGAGGTCTCCAGTGACAAGAACTACAACCTGAGGGCGCGAAAGCAGGGGGATGATGAACTGGGGACGCTGATCGACGGCTTCAACGAGATGCTTGTGCAGATCCAGGACCGCGACGGGAAGCTGGAGGCGCACCGGATTGAACTTGAGGAGGTGGTGCAAAGGCGTACCCGCGAACTGTCGGCGGCCAACCGTGAGTTGAGCCAGACTGTCGCCGAACTGCGTGTCGCCAAGGAAGCTGCCGAGGCTGCGAACCTCGCCAAGTCGCAGTTCCTGGCGAACATGAGCCACGAGATCCGTACCCCGATGAACGGCGTCCTGGGAATGGTGAACGTCCTGCTGGACAGCGGTCTTGACGGCGAACAGCGCTGCTTCGCCGAGGCCGTCCGCAATTCCGGGGCGTCGCTTTTGTGCATCATCAACGATATCCTCGACTTCTCGAAAATCGAGGCAGGGCGCATGCAGCTGGACCCGGCGCCGATGGACCTGCACGTCATGATGCAGGAGGTGCTGGAGATGTTCGCCGCCGGCGCCGGCAGCAAGGGGGTGGCGACGAAATGCCAGATCGCCTCCGGCGTGCCGCGCTACGTCGAAGCGGACCTGGTGAGGCTGCGTCAGATCGTGGTGAACCTGGTGGGGAACGCGGTGAAGTTTACCAGCCGCGGAGAGGTGCTGTTACGCGCCTTTGCGCTGGAAGAGCAGGGGGAGGAGGAGCGGGTGCTTCGCTTCGAGGTGGTGGACACCGGTATCGGCATCCGCCCCGAGGCCCAGGCGCACATCTTCGACAGTTTCACCCAGGCTGATTATTCCGCGACCCGCTCTTTCGGCGGCACCGGCCTGGGACTCGCCATCGCGCGGCAACTGGCCGAGCTCATGAGGGGGGAGCTCGGCGTGGTGAGCGAGTTCGGAATCGGCTCCACCTTCTGGTTCACGGTCCGGCTCAAGGTGCTCTCCGAACTGCCGGAGGGGGTGGCGCCCTCCGGGCGGCGCCCGATGCCGCAGGGGGAAGTGCGGTTTGGCGCTCAGATCCTGGTGGCGGAGGACAACCCGGTGAACCAGGACGTGGTGCGGCACATGCTCGGCCGGATGGGGTGCACGGTTCAGTCAGTCGATAACGGCGCAGAGGCCCTGAGCGCGGTGCGCCGCGGGGGCTTCGACCTGGTGTTCATGGACTGTCAGATGCCCCACGTGGACGGCTTTACCGCCACCAGGAGCATCCGAGAGTGGGAGACAGGGGAAGGGGGGCACGTCCCGATTGTGGCCCTTACCGCCAACGCCATGACGGGCGACCGGGAGATCTGCCTCGCGGCAGGAATGGACGATTACCTGAGCAAGCCCTTTGCGGCGGAGCAGCTTTGCGCCGTCCTGCAGCGCTGGCTGCCGGGTAAGGTGGTCCAGCCTGACGCCGCAGCCACGGCCGATGAGGCCGCTTTGCCCGCGGAATCCGAACAGGCTTCGGCCGTGGACGAGCCGCCGGTGTTCGACCGGGCCGGCCTTTTGTACCGGCTGGGGGACCCCGAGTTCGTCGGGATCTTCGTGGAGAAGTACCTGGCGAGCACGGAGCAGTTGCTGGGGCTGTTGGGGCAGGCGATCGCGAATGGGGATCGTGACGCCATGCACCTGCAGTCCCACAGCATCAAGGGGGCCGCGGCCAGCATAGGCGCCGAAGTGATGCGGGGCATCGCGTTCGAGATGGAAAAGAAGGCGGCGCAGCAGGAAGACGCAGAAGGGATGGAGAGACTTTACGACAATCTCGAAGAGGCGTTCGCCGAGTTCAGGAGGGAGGCGGCGCAGCCTCAGTGAAGCCTATGCAGCTCACCTCCTCTTCGAGCTGCACCCCGAGGGACGCCAGCACCCGGGCCTTCACCATCCCGGCAAGGCTGACGATCTCCTTGGCGCTGGCGTTGCCGGTATTGATCAGGTAATTGGCGTGTCTGGGGCTGACCATGGCTCCCCCGACCTTGAGGCTGCGCAACCTGGCCTGGTCGATGAGCCATCCGGCGGGGATCCTGCCGTCCCTGCAGCGGGTCCCCTGCTCGGTTTCGAACCTGCGGATTAGCTCGGGGTCGCGCACCACTGGATTCATGAAAAAGGAGCCCGCGCTTAAGTCGCATTGCAGCTGGCGGGCCTGACGTTTCCTCACCGTTGCCTCCCCCCGGCGCAGGATCTCCTCTGGATCCCCCGGCTCAAGGAGCATGCCTGCCGCCACCACCACCAGCCCGTGCTCCCTCTTGAACCGGCTGTTGCGGTACTGGAACTGGCAGGCGTCGCGGGTAAGCGTGACCAGCTCCAGGGTGTCCGCCCGTAGCGCGTGGACCGTCTCGATGACGTCGCCGATGCAGCTGCCGTAGGCGCCGGCGTTGCCGCGCACCGCCCCGCCAAAAAGACCCGGAATCCCCGCCAGCCGCTCTATTCCTCCCAGCCCCCAGTGTGCCGCATGCTCCACGACAGCCATGAGCTCCACCCCCGCCTGCGCCTCGATCCGGCGTCCCTCGACCCTGATCCCCTTCAGTTGCAGCCTGATCGCGATGCCGTCGAACCCGCGATCGCTCACCAGCAGGTTCGAGCCCCCGCCGACGATGAGGAAGGGGAGCTCCTCCCGCCGGGTGAAGGAAAGCGCCTGCTTCAGCTGCTCCAGCGTGCGGACCGTGGTGAAGAAGCGGGCCGGGCCGCCGACCTGGAACGAGGTGAAGGGGGCGAGGGAGACGTCCCGCAACAGCTCGATCGTATCGTTGTCTTTTCCTTGGTCTGTGAACATGGCCCATATGATACAACAGTTGGCGCCCAAGCCAATGAGAGTGATGTTTTCTGCTCAAGCTGCGGCGCGCGGCGTTATGAGCTGCAGCGAAGTGTCCTGTCACTCGCCGTACAGCAGGTACCCCTCGCGCAGCGCCAGGAACCGGGAAAGCTCGGCGTTCCAGCTCGCCGCGATCGCTTGAGCGCTCTCTCCCCGCTCCACCGCCTTGCGCAGCTCCGCGGAACCCGCCATGTCGTCGAACCCGCCCCTGAAGAAGGAAGGGCGCACGGGCTCAGGCACCAGGGCGTGCAGCGCGCTCAGGACCGCGACCCCGGTCTCCACCGGCGACACCTTGCGGTAGTCGGTGATGTCGATCCTCACCCCGTCCACCTCGCGGTCACGGTACTTGGGAGCGCTCGACACGCCAGGCATCCTCAACGGCGTGAACTGCACCGGCTCGAAGTGGACACCGCGCAGCTGCTCGGAGTTCAGCCGGGCCGCCAGCGCCAGGGGATCGATCCCGGGCCATCCCGCCAGCTGAAAAGGGATGGTGCTGCCGCGCCCCTCCGACGCGCTGGTCCCCTCCAAAAGACCCGTTCCCGGATATAGGAGTACCGACTCGAACGAGGCGAGGTTGGGGCTTGTGGCTACCCACAAAAGGCCGGTGTCGGGCCAGCGCATGGAGCGCTGCCATCCCTGCATCCGCACCACTTTCAGGTCAAGTTGCGTCAGCCCCGGGAGCATCGCCTCCCCCTTGATCATCCCGGCCAGCTCGCCGACCGTCATGCCGTGGGCTATCGGGACCGGGTAGAGGGAGGTGAAGCTCGCAGGAAGCCCGTCTCTTACGAAGCCGCCGACGTATTCCCCCCCCAGCGGGTTGGGGCGGTCCAGCACCATGAAGGGTATCCCCTCCCGCGCCGCGGCCTGCATGGCAAGCCCCATGGTGGAGATGTAGGTATAGAAGCGCACCCCGGCGTCCTGGATGTCGAAGACGACCATATCGATCCCCTTGAGGTCCTCCGGGCGGGGCTGCTTCACCGCGCCGTAGAGGCTTATCACCGGCACGCCGCCGCTGGTGTCGTCAGCCAGCTGCACCCCGTCCTCGGCGGTCCCTTTCAGGCCGTGCTCGGGGGTGAAGATCACCGCCGGCATGACCCCCTTCTTTTTCATAAGGTCCAGCAGGTGGACTTCCCCGACCAAGGCGGAGTGGTTGGTCACCAGGGCGAAGTTCTTCCCCTTGAGCGGCAGGAAGTCCTGCTCGCTTAGGACCTCCGCCCCGGTTTTCACCAGGGCTCCATTTGAGGGAGCGGGGGAGATGAGGATCAGCATCAGGGATAGGGACAACAGGTAGGGCAAAACGCGAAACAGTCGCAACTATAGGTACCGCCTTTATTGTGATTGGAACCGGCTCGACGCTGATCTTTCAGCAGAGCATTCCTGGGGTTGGTATCGGCTCGGAAACGAAATACTGAAGCAACTTAACCTAAAACGGAGCGACAGGGCAAGCGGGTGCGCCAAGGCTGCCTCGTGGGCGTTCAGACATTTGAACCGAGCCGGTCGCCAGCACATTAAGATATTCCTTGTAATATTTGAATTATTGAAATAAAATGCCCACATTTGTTATCGATAATCATGTCTCCCGATTGACGGAGACCAGGAGGGGTTTCATGAAACGGATTTTCCTCGTCTGCCTGATCCTTTTTTGCGGAGCCGGTGCGCTCTGGGGCGCCGGGACCAAGAAGAAAAAGCCTCTGCCGCAGGACTTCGGGAGCGTGGTCATCAACAACTACTCCCAGCAGGCGGGGATGCCCCCCGTGGTTTTCGATCACTGGGTGCACCGCAAGAACTACACCTGCCGCCTGTGCCATGTCGACATCGGCTTCGGCATGACCGCCAACTCTACCCAGGTACGCGCCGCAGACAACGCCAAGGGGTACTTCTGCGGAGTCTGCCACAACGGTTCGTCCACCTTCAACAAGGGGAAGATCTTCGAATCCTGCGCCACCTCCTACACCAGGGAAGACTACAAGCGCTGCGTGAAATGCCACGCGGTGGAGAGGAACCCGGCCAAGGAGGAGGCGTTCTTCCGCTTCCAGGAGAAGATGCCCCGGGAGACCTTCGGCAACGGCATCAACTGGGAAAAGGCCGAGGAGTCGGGCGAGCTCACCCTGACCGACAAGCTGGACGGGGTCTCAGCTAAAAAATCTTCCATGAAAGTGCAGAAGGACTTTTCCCTGAAGTCGAAGGTGGACGGCATGCCGGACATCATCTTCTCCCATGCCAAGCACACAGTCTGGAACGGCTGCGAGGTCTGCCATCCCGACATATTCGTCGGCATCAAGAAAGGGGCGACCAAATACTCCATGATCGAACTCTTCGATGGGAAGTACTGCGGGGTCTGCCACGACAAGGTGGCCTTCCCCCAGTCCGACTGCAAGCGCTGCCACGCGAAACCGGTCGGGGCCTGAAACGATGAGCGCCCTGAGAACAAGAGTAACGGCCCTGTCGGCCCTGCTGCTCCTGGCCCTCTCCCTGCCGGCCAATGGGGAGTCGTGGCAGGAGACCTTCGATAAGACCTGCTCCAGGAGCAACGAAGCGATGGCCCTCTCGGTAGAGGAGCTGCGTGCCCTGGTGGAGAGCTGCAACGCACTGGAAAAGGTGATCGAGAAGCAGGAGCCGTCGGTGCGCAAGGTTTACCTGAAACGGCTGCAGCTTTGCAAGAACCTGTACGCCTACATGCTGGAATACAGGCAAAACGGAGAAGCGGGGAAATGATCCGCGGGGCGGGGGGGAATAGATGACCCGGTTGCTGGAAAAGGCCAAGGGAGTACTGAAATGGGGCATGGTGCCGCTTTTGATCGTGCTATCGGTCTACTCCGGCGGCTTTGCCATGGACCGCTCTGAACTGGGCAAGGTGCTGAAGACCATTCCCCCCAACGGGCCCTTCTGGAAGTACGGCAACGTCACCATGCGGATCAGGTCGAAAGAGGCGGGGATGGACCCGGTAGTCTTCCCTCACTGGAGCCACCGGGCCCGTTACACCTGCCGGGTCTGTCACCAGGAGCTCGGCTTCGGGATGCGGCGCGGCGATTCCGGCATCACCAGGAGCCAGTACCTCTCAGGCAAGTTCTGCGGCGCATGCCATAACGGCAACACGGCCTTCACGGTGCAGGCGGGGGCCGGCGCGCAGTGCGGCAGGTGCCACATGAAAAACCCGCAGCAGTTGGAGGCGCTCTTCGACGAGTTCTCCCAGAGCCTTCCCATGGCCGGCTTCGGCAACGGGATAGACTGGGCCGCGGCCCTGAACGAAGGGCTGATAACCCCTGCGAACTCGCTGAAAGGGTCCGTCGAGGTGCTTCCCTTCCCGGAAAAGCTGAAAGCTCCCCTGAAGCTTGGGACCGCCTCGCCGCGCAGTGACGTCAGCTTCTCCCACGAAGAGCACTTCGCCGAATTGGACTGTTCCAGCTGCCATCCCGACATCTTCAACATCAAGAAAAAGTCCACGGAAGCCTTCACCATGGACAGCAACATTTACGGGAGTTTTTGCGGCGTCTGCCACATGCTGGTCGCCTTCCCCATGAACGACTGCAGGCGCTGTCACAAGGGGATGAACAACAACTCCTCTTACTGATCGAAGGCCCGCCTAATCCCTGCACCCAACCCAAGTCGCCTGCCTGTCGAACGACGTCCAGGAACCGCAACGCTCCAGGTTCAACACCGCGTACCGGTCCAGCCCCAGGCAAAGCGCGGCATAGATGCGCGCCGCCGCCAGCACCTCGGCGAAGTCGACCTGTTCTTCGGGGGTGTGCGATATCTCCAAAGCGCCCGGCCCAAGGATCAGCGGGCGGCAGCCGGCAGCGTAGAAGAGGTTGCCGTCGGAGTGCGAGCGGAAGGAATCGAACTTCAAGGTGCGCCCAAGCCTCGGGTACACCTGCTCCAGGATGCAGGCGAGAGCGTTGTCGGTGCCGAGGTTGTAGCCGGCCGAGGCGAAATTGAAGGCGACGTTGAGGTCGAGCCCCGGTATGTACTGACCCGCGCTGGAGACCATGTGGCGTATCCCCTGCTGCACGGACTCAGGGTCGAGTTCCGGCGGCAGATGCAGGTCGATCCAGGATTCGCAGCGGTCCGGGACCACGAACCCCTTCTGCGAAGAGTGCATCTCGCGGATGGAGTAGACGATGTTCCCCTGCTCCCGGTTGAATAGCGGGTCCTTGCTTAGGTGCAGCAGGACCCTCAGCATGGACTCCACGGCGTTGTGACCCAATTCGGGGAGCGACGAGTGGCTCCTCACCCCGTGAGTGACGAATCCGGCCTCCAGGTAGCCGTAGTGGGCGAAGCAGGCGGATAGGCCGGTCGGCTCCCCGATCACCGCCCAGGCGGGGCTGCAGCTTTTCAGGAAGACGGCGCTGCCGTCGCCGTTTTCCTCCTCTCCCACGACGAGGAGCAGCCCGACGCTCGGGCGCCGGCCGGGCTTTAGCGCCTGCGCCATGGCGAGCCACGCCTCGATCATGGCGGCGCACCCCCCCTTCATGTCGGCGCTCCCAAGCCCCCCGATCAGGTCCCCTTCCTCCCTGGCCCCGAACTCCTCCAGGTCCCACGCCGGGACCGTGTCCACGTGCCCCACGAGGTAGAGCAGCGGCTCGTCCTCGCCCATGGTCACCCGCAGGTTGTAGCGCTCCTCCTCCACCTCCTGCCGCTCCACGTAGAAGCCGGCCGACGACAGGAGATCCTCGAGGTAGAGCTGTATGTCCTCTTCCTTTCCCGAGGGGGAGTAGACGTCCAGCATCTCCAAAAGGTTTCGCCGCAGCCTTGCCGCATCGACGGCGGCGAAGACCTCTTCCAGGCGCGCGGTCATGGTTTTTTCACCGGTTTCTTCTTCGCCCGCTTGGACATGTTCAGGGTCATGTACACGTGCTCCTGGATGTTGTCGAAGCCGTGCTTTTGGAAGAACTTGATCGCCGGCTTGTTGTCGGCCGAGGTGTCGATGATGATCATGCGCACCCCCTGTTCCTTGAAGCGCCGCTTCAGCTCCTTGAAAAGCCTTTCGCCGACGTGCATTTTCTGCAGGTCGCGCCTCACCCCGAGCCAGACGAGGTAGCCGTACTTCCAGGGGGAGCCATGCTTTTTCACCGTGGTCCCCAGGGCAAACCCCAGTATGCGCTCCTCGTGCTCCGCCACGATGCAGAGCTCGCTGTCGCTGTTAAAGAGCGTGGTGATCTCGTACTCGTCCCAGGTTCTGTAGAGGCTTTGTGAATACTCGGCGGTGAAGAGTTCTTCGCCGATGTGAAACACCTCCGGCAGGTCGTCTATCATCATCTCCCTGATGCGTGGAGTCTCTTCGTCGTGCAGGTTTTGTGGCAGCATCGCGTACCTCGTGACACGGTTTATTTTCCTCACAGACATTATAGCAGGTTCCATGACTGCCAGCCGGTCGACTGTTTGTTCCCGGTTCTGTCCTGAAGGTGCAGGGTTCGCTTCTTTCAGCTCCCCCGCTTTACGAGATAGAGATAAGCGGTAACGCTGTGACAAGGGGTGTCTTATTTCGTGACTGACGCGGACCAAGGGGCAGCTTGAAACATCCTCAGCGCGGGCGGCGGCAACTCCCGAGTGTGCAGTTTGGGTACGCTTTGACAGCCTCGCAACCAGAGCCTCCTGAACCTGTCCCATTAGCCGTTGCAGTTATTGCGTCCCCACTGCTAACTATTGTGGCGCGACATGGTAAAATTCACGGGTTCGCGGGACCGCCTCAACCGATCCGCGGCGCCTTCGGCAGTACCCATCCCCGAAAAAGCAGCGTCCAGTTTACGCCGTCCCGCCGTCCGCGCAAACCTCTGTGGGAGCTTTCCTCCGGGTTGCCGGGGCACGCCGGCGACAATTGATTATTTTCGCGCGCCCCATGCGGCGCGGCTTCGTTGCCGACACTGACAGAGGCGAAATTTCGATGCCCAAGCGGTTCCCCATATACCTGGCTCTTGCCTGCCTGGCGGTGTTTTTCCACTGCGTGCCTGCGGTCTTCGCGGCGGACCCGGTCGAGATCGCGGTGACCGGTGTCGAAGGTGATGCGCTGGAGAACGCCCGGCAGGCGCTGGCACTTCCCTACGGGCTGGTCCGGGACGGTAAAGTGGACCGGCTCTGGCTGGAGCGCTTCGCCAAACAGGCGCCGGAAAAGGTGCGCCAGGCGTTGCAGCCTTACGGCTACTACAAATCCGAGGTTTCGGCCCGGGTGGGGCAGACAAGGGATGGCAAGCTGAACCTGCAGGTCGTCGTCAACCCGGGGGAACCGGTGCGGGTCACCGAGGTCACGGTGGAGTTGAAGGGAGCCGGGGCGGAGGGAAGAAGGCTGCGGCGGATGCGGGATGCGTTCCCGGTGCGACCGGGCGAGGTGCTGCTGCAACCGGATTACGAGAGGGGCAAGGGGGCGCTGCAGGCGCTGGCCCAGAAGATGGGCTATCTCGATGCCTCTTTCCCCCGCCACGAGATCCGCATCTCTGAGGACCGCTCGAAGGCGCGCATCGCGCTGGTGCTGGATACCGGGCCCAGGTTCTATTTCGGGCAGGCGGTGATCCAGGGGGCGCCGGATTACCCCGACTCCTACCTGAAGCGGTTCGTGGCCTTCAAGGAAGGGGAACCGTTCTCCTACGCCAAGGTCGGGGAAACTCAGCTCAATTTCGCGAACTCCGAGCGCTTCCGGCAGGTGGTGGTAACACCCGAGCGCGAGCGCGCCGAGAACGCCCGGGTACCTGTCGTGGTCCAGTTGACCGAGGCACCGCGCCGCACCGTTCGGCCCGGCGTCGGGTACGGGACCGATACCGGCGCCAGGTTCTCCACCCACTACCGGGACCTGAACCTCTTCCACAAGGGGCACGACCTCGACCTTAGCCTCTACGCGGCGCAGCGCCTGCAGGGGTTTGCCGGGCGCTACACCATACCGAGCACTAGCGATTACAGAAGCTCCACTTCACTGCAGTTGAACCTGCAAAAGGAAGACGTCACCAGTTACCTGAGCAAGATCGTGGCGCTGGAGCTGGACCGGAACATAGGCCTTGGGCGCGGGCAACTGGCGACGGCGTACGTGAGGCTGCTGCAGGAAGTCTTCACCGTCGGTGACGAGAACGCCAACTCGAGGCTGGTGCTCCCGGGTTTTCGCTTCTCCAAGGAAACCTTCAACGACCTGGTCCGCCCCAGGCGCGGCTACGCCTACACGCTGGAGCTGCGCGGCGCCCACCCGTACCTGGGATCGGACACCGGTCTCATCCAGGGGATCGCCCATGCAAACCTGCTGTTCCCGCTCCCCTGGCGCCTGTCCCTGCAAAGCCGGGGCGACGTCGCGTACAGCCTGCTCGATGACCCCTTCTCCGAACTTCCCCCTTCCATCCGCTTCTTCGCCGGTGGCGACCAGAGCGTGCGCGGCTATTCCTACCAGAGCCTCGGCCCCCGCGACGCTTCGGGGCAGGTGGTGGGTGGCAAGCACCTGCTGGTCGGCAGCCTCGAGCTCTTGCGCTCCCTGTACAAGGACTGGGGGGTGTCCGTGTTCTACGACATAGGCAACGCCTTCAACAACTACGCCGACATGCGCCTCAAAGACGGGACCGGAGTGGGGATCCATTACTACACCGCGGTCGGGGGGCTGAACCTCTACCTCGCCAAGCCGCTTGCCACAGGCGCGGGAAGCTTCCGCATCCATTTCACCGTGGGGTTCCAGCTATGAGACGGGTCCCGCTCTACATAGGCGGAGGGATCCTCGCCCTGGCCCTGGTCATCTGCGCGGGCTTTATCTGGCTCGTCGACACCAGCTCCGGCGCACGCTTCGCGCTCACCACGCTGGACCGGCTTGCCGGCGTCGAGCTCACGGTGCAGAAGGTGGAGGGGAGGCTTAGGGACCGCCTGCAGTTGCGTGGCGTCACCGTTTCGCGGCCGCGGATGCTGGTCCGGATACAGGAGCTGAGCCTGGACTGGGACCCGGAGCGCCTTTTCGGGGGGAGGCTCCTGGTGCGCGAGCTCGCCCTTCGCGGGGTGCAGATCCAGGACGACACCCCGCTAAGCGGGAAGGCCCCGGAGCTGAGCTGGCCAAAGGTGAGCGAGGTGGTACGCAGGATCGACGCGGAGGTCACACGCTTTTCGGTCAGGGAGCTGAGCTACCGGCACCTGCAGCAGCCCCCTTCCGAGCTAAAAGAGCTCGCGGCCTCGCTCGCGCTGCGGCAGGGAACCCTGACTCTCACCGGCGCGAGCATCTCGGCGTCCCAGGGGACCGCTTCCGGCTCCCTGGCCGCCGGGCTCTGGCGCCCATCGCTTTCGCTCGACCTGCGCCTCGCCCCGTCCGCAGCCGTGGCGGATATGGACAATTTCTCCGTGCAGGCGCGGCTTTGGCCGGGAAAGTGGCCGGAGCAGATAGCAGGTCCGCTCACGCTTGCGGGGAGGCGCGGTGACGCGCGGCGCCTGGAGCTTGACGGGGTAGTAGGCGTCACCAGCACCGGTTTCAACCTCAGGGACCTCAAGCTTGTGCGGCCGGGTCGTCGCGGCACCTTGTCCGGCAACGGCAGCATGACGCTCACCAAAAGCGAGCCCATCTTCACTCTCGCCCTGCAGGCGAAGGAACTCGACCTTACCAGGGAACTCGACACTCCCCTTTTGATCTCCGGCAGGCTCAACTTCACCGGAACCCAGTCCAGCTACCGGGGCGACTTCTCCCTTGAAAACCGCGGAGATGGGTGGCGCCAGGCGACGCTTGCCGCCGGCTACCGTGGCGGCAAAATCGGGATCAACCTTGCCCCGCTCTCCGGGCAGTGGCTTGGGGGAGGGGTGCGCGGCGCGCTGGAGATCGGCTGGGAGAAGGGGGTGCTGGTGAGCGGGAAGCTCGCGGGGCGAAGGCTCGACCCGTCGCAGCTGGCAGCAAGCTGGCAGGGGGTGGTCAACCTCGACCTGACCGGCAGCGTCAGCGTGCCGGAACAGGGGGAGCCCCGCGGGAGCCTGGATGCACGCCTTTTGGAGAGCAGGCTGCAGGGGCACGAGCTGCGGGGCGACCTGCAGGGGAGCTTCCTCGGCAAGACGATGCTGGTCAAGCGCCTGGCCCTGGCCGGAAAAGGCTTCAGCGCCAGCGGGTCGGGACAGCTAGACCGCCGCTTGGATTTCGCCGCCGAGGTGAGCGATCTCTCCGGCTTGGTGCCGGCCGCCTCGGGCGAGCTTCAGGCGGGGGGGTGGTTCAGGTGGCGCGACGGCGTCTTGAGCGGTGCCTTGAGCGGCAACGGCCGCAACCTCGCCGCCTCCGGCGGCCGCGTCGGCTCTTTCGAGATGAAGGCGAGCCTCGGCGAGGGGAAGGGTTACCCGTTGCAGCTGGATGCGGCCTTGGTGGGGGTATCCTTCGGAAAGACGCAGGTGGAGACCGCGCGACTCTCTCTCAAGGGGGCCCTGGCGCGGCACCAGCTGGAGGCGCGGCTTGCCTCCGGGGATAATCACGCCGACCTGAGCCTCTCGGGGGGGTACGGCAACGGCGAGTGGCGCGGCCAACTGCTGCGCTTTACCGGCGCCGACAGCGTCGGCCCCTTCGCCCTGGCGGCTCCGGCAACCCTGGTCCTGGCAGACGGCCGCTTCACGCTCTCGCCGCTGGTCCTCGTCGGGGCGCAGGGGGAGCGGGTGGAGTTGGCCGGGAACCTGGAGCGGGACAAGACGGGATTCCTGCGGGTCCGTTGGAGCGGGCTGAACCTCTCCCGCGTCAACTACTGGCTTAAGAGCGGCGAAGTAAACGGCGCAAGCTCGGGAGAGGTCGAGGTCGCCTTCCTGCGCCGCAGGCGGATCAACATCTCCGGGCATGCCGAGGCGGACGGCGGGGTGTTGATCGACGGGCAGCGTTTCGACCTGGAGAGGTTTACGGCCGGCGTCACCGGAGGCGCGGACGGCGTGAGCGCCCTGATCGACCTGGCGCTCAAGGAGGGGCGCGGTGCAGCCCGTCTCGATTTCCATTCCAGCGACCCCGCCACGCTTTCGCTCCCGACCCGGGGCGATCTATCCCTTCGTCTTGCCGGCCTCGACCTTGCGCTTTTGCGATCCTTCTTCCCGGAAGGGACGCTGCTGGACGGCAGGGTGGCGGGGGAGGTGTCCGGGAGCCTCCTCCCCGGTGGCAGGGCCGACCTCAAGGGACAAGGGGTCGTCTCGCAGGGGCACCTGAACTGGCTCTCCCAGGGGGAGGAGTTCGACGCCACCCTGGATCAGGCCGAGATCGGCTTTGGCTGGCGCGGCCGGATCGCTTCCGAGAAGGGCAGGCGCGGAGAGCTGACCCTGAGCGCCCGTGCCGCGGCCACGGGAACCTACACCTCGAACGGGGAGCGGATGCTCGTGGCGAAGAGCATCCTGCGCCTGGATGCGGATGGGACCGGGAGCCGAGCGGCCGTCGATCTCACCCTTGACCAGGGGGGGAGCCTGACCGCCACCTTCTTCTCCAATTCCCCGGCCGGTTTCAACATCCCGGAAACCGGCGACCTCTCGGCACGCTGGAGCGGCATCCGCCCCGAGCTGTTGAAGCCGTGGCTGCCGGCGACGCTCGACCTGAAGGGCGAGCTGAACGGTCAGGCAAACGGCAGGCTCATGCCGGGGCAGCGTCTGGAGCTCACCGGCGAGGCAGGGTTCTCCCAGGGGAGGGCGAACTGGCAGGGGGGCAACGGCGAGATCGGCGCCAACGTCCGTTCCGCCACGCTGACCTTCGCCTGGCGCGGTGAGACCCTGACCGGCGAGCTGGCGCTGGCCCTGGCCGACTACGGGCAGGCCAGGGGGAGCATCCTGCTCCCCGTTCCCGCCCGGCTCCCCGTGGTGCCGGACCCGCGGGGCGCGGTGCGCGGGAGTTTCTCCGGGAAGGTGAAGGAAAAGGGTTTCCTCACTGCACTTTCCCCGGGGCTCCTACAGGAAACCCACGGCACCCTCGATCTCGACGTCACGCTGGGCGGCACCTGGGGCGATCCCACCCTCGTCGGAAGGGTCCAGATAGCGGACGCGGCCGCATACCTCCCGAGCGCCGGGATCCACTTGACCGGGGTGGAGCTCTCCGCACTGCTCACCCGCGACCAGATACGCGTAGAGCGGCTGCGGGCCCGCTCCGGAGACGGGGAGCTGGTGGGGAACCTCCTGGTGCGGTTGAACGGCCGGGAGATCACCGGGTACACCGGCACCCTGAGCGGGCAGCGCTTCCAGACCGTCTACCTGCCGGAACTGCAGATGGTTACCTCGCCGCAGCTGACCTTCAAGGGGGAGGGAGAGCGGGTGACCCTGCAAGGGAAGATCGGGGTACCCGAGATGCTGATCCTGGGGTCGCCGGCGCACGAGGTGGAGACTGCAAGCCCCGACGTGATCCTGGAGGGGGCGCCGGCCAAAAGCGAGGGCAAGCCGTTCCCGCTGGTGCTCGACGGGCGGGTCAAGGTGGTTTTGGGCGACAAGGTCCGCGTGCAGGCCTCGGGCATAGACGCGCGCCTTGTGGGGGATATGGACCTCGTGCTGAAGGGGATCGACAACATCGACAGCTCCGGCGAGATTCGGGTGGTGGAGGGGCGCTACCGCGCCTACGGCATGGATCTCGAGATCGTGCGCGGGCGCATCTACTACGTGAACGACCCGGTAAACCGCCCCACGCTCGACATCCTCGCGCTGCGGACGGTGGGCGAAGTCAAGGCCGGGGTCACGGTGGGCGGATTCCTGAACAACCCGGTGGTGAAGCTCTATTCCGAGCCCCCCATGCCCGAGGTAGACATCCTCGCCTACATGGTGCTGGGCCATCCGCTGGGCGCCAGCGGAGAGCAGGGAGCTCTGCTGGCCACCGCAGCAGCGTCGCTTTTCTCCTTAGGCAAGTCCGAATCGGTGCAGGAGCAGGTGAAGGACCGGCTGGGGTTGAGCACGATTGGGCTCGAGACCGTGGATACCTCAAAGGCCGGAAGGATGGGGTACAAGGAGATCCCCACCACCCCCGGTAGTGCAGCCGCCGAGCCTGCAGGCGGTCAGTCCCTGTTCACCGTCGGCAAGTACCTGACCCCGCAGCTCTACCTAAGCTACGGTCGCTCGCTGGTTACAGGGGAGAACCTCTTCAGGCTCCGTTACGACATCCACCGGCGCTGGCAGATAGAGACCCAAAGCGGCAGCGAAAGCGGCGCGGACCTCTACTACAAGCTGGAATTCGATTAGGGAGTCTGAAAATCGGAACACAGAGGACCCGGAGGTACACGGTGGACACGGAGGAATAAGCCGTAAAGGGTTCCCTAAAAAGATCTACGCAGCATTTTCATAACCGTCATGCCCCCGCTGAACTGCCACATTTCAAATTTTTCTTTTCTAATTGTAAACATTTATGTATATTCGCTGAACTTTATTGAATGATAGGGTTCTTACCTTGTCTATGATGCACTTTTATGCCTAAAGGAGACGTTTCATGTACGCACAAAACGAGGAGGTCCTCGACACCAGCCTATGCTATATGGCGTTGGGAGTCAGTATCAGCGACTCCCCTCAGCGAATCGAAGAAACATATGAGCGCCTGGTGCGGAAGTACAAGGCAGAGTTCAATTCATTGGACCCAAGCATCAAGGAGGCGGCTCGCGAGCAGCTGGAGATCATCGAGAGGATGTACCACACCATAACCTGCTCCGTCAGCTATGCCAGCAAGGCCAAGGACCAGAAGATGGAGGGGAGCGCAACGAGCAAGGCCCCGGCTGAGCGGCGTATCACCTCCAACCTGACCAACTGCCCATCGTGCAGCGCACCGGTAAGCAAATCGGCGCATACCTGCCCGTTTTGCAAGGCGGCCTTGCTCAGCCCATGGAAAAAATTTCAGCGCAAGTACCTCACCGTGACGAACCTGCTCAGGTTCCTGATCGCGACGGTCTCCATTTCCCTGGTCGCGGCCCTGGTCCAGAACAACTTCATGCGCTAGCATCTCGCTCCAGAACATGACGCGGAAACAACCGGCAAAGGCAAGATAACTACAAAGGGAGGCAAGCTTTGGCAAAGGCGTTGTTGGTTGTCTTATCCGTGCTGCTAGGATGCTCGCCGGCGCTGGCCGAGATGTACAAGTGGGTGGATGAGAAAGGGGTGGTGACCTTCAAGGACACGCCGCCTCCCTCATCGAAAAAGCGGAAGAAGGTGAAGGTCTACAACGACTACGACTTCGCTCCCGCTCCTACCACTCAACCAGCGGCGGCGGGAAAAAGTGGCACGAGCAAGGTCAGTTCCGCATCGCAGGCCGCGTCCGGCAAGACTTCACGGTTTTCCGGCACGGTCGAGCTCTACGTCACCAGCTGGTGCGGCTACTGCAAAAAGGCTGAGAGCTACCTGAAGAGTAACGGCATCGCCTACGTTGCCTACGACATAGAAAAGGACAGCGCTGCCAATAAAAGGCACAAAGAGCTGGGGGGGCACGGCGTCCCCCTCATCATCATCGGTTCCAACAAGATGAACGGCTACTCCCAGGAGAACCTGGAGTATTACCTGAACAACAGCAGGTAATGCGGTCGTAGCGGATCGGGAGCATTCCCCCCTATGTGCCGGTACGGATTAAGTGTCGTCCGGATGCAGCAAGGAAGGAGTGGGAACGCAGCGGGAACAAGAAGGGGCAGGCTACGTTTTCAGTAGCCTGCCCCTTTTCTGTGTTTGGTGCGTATCCTGCCTCGATTACTTTTTCTCGAAGTACCTGCTGATCACGTTGTAGTTCACCATCCATTCAGCCATGGAGCGCTTCGGCAGTTCTTTCAGCAACTGTGCGGAGATGGTGTCGGCATCTTGCGACTTCTTGGCCAACTCCCGCGCCCTCTTGTCGAAGAGCGCTATGTAATCCTTCATCTCCTGCAGGTCCTTCTTGGTCGAGAGCGGACCGTGACCCGGGATGATGCGGTCGATCTCCATGGCGAGCAGCCTGTCGATGCTGCCGGTCCACCCCTTGAAATCGCCGTCGGCCAGGAAAGGATGAAAGTCGGTGAAGAGGATGTCGCCGCTGAAAAGGATCTTCTGCGCCGGGAGGTAGACCACGGTGCTTCCCGCGGTGTGCGAGGGGGCAAAGCGGATCAGCCGGGCCTCCTCTCCCCCCAGGTCGATCAGCATCTGGTCGGTGAAGGCGAGTTTCGGGACCGATACTTCGGTGCCGGCCACATCCTCTGGCTTCAGCCCCTTCTTCCCGATATCGCGCAGCATCAGCGCCCCGTTCGCTTCGAGGGAGCTTCGGTCAGCCTCGTGGGAGATGATGGCGGCGCCCAGGTTGGCAAAGACGCAGTTGCCCAGGGCATGGTCCAGGTGGGTGTGGGTGTTGACCACGTACTTGATCGGCTTGTCGGTCACCTTCCGGATGTCGGCGAGGAAGCGCTTCCCTTCCTTGGCCGAGATCAGTGTGTCGACCACGAGGACCCCGTCCCGCCCGATCACGATCCCTGCGTTGGCGGCGAAGCTGTTCGTGGGCGAGGCGTCCTTTACGCCCACGTAGGCATAGACGTTGTCGGATATCCTGGTCAGTTCCGCGCAGGCACTGTTGACGAAAAAAAGCGTCAGCATCAATGCGGACAGTGCGGCTAGTGCAGCAGTCTTTTTCATCGGGAGCTCTCCTTTGGCATTTGGAATTACAGCATCGCCGGGCGGCGAACATTCATGGTTTCGCCCCGGTATCGAGATGCAAGGTGCTGCCCCGGTACAGGACCAGGAACAGCAAGGTCGCCGCAAAGGTGATGCAACCGGCGGTGAGGAACCCGGTGGCAAAGCCGGTCTTTTTTATCACCACGCCCATGGTGGCGGAGCTAAGCGTCATGCCGAGGTAGACGCAGCTGTTGTAAAGCCCCATCCCCAGGCCGCGCTGGCCTGCGGGCATCACTATCGCCACCAGCGAGCTCAGGGCGGTGAAACTTGTCCCCATCCCGGCCCCGAGAAGGCAGGCGCTGAGGATCATCGCGGCGAGAGAGTGGCTGGCGCCGGTGAGTCCCAGGGCGACGGCGCAGACGAGAAGGCCGATGCCGGACATGGCGCCCCGGTCGATCCGGTCGCTCAAGTGTCCGAAAGGGATGCGCAAAAGGACGTTGACCAGCGCCTGGGCCGCGAAGACGATCCCTATCTGGTCCACGCTGAGCCCCGTGGCGTGCGCATGCAGGGGGAGAAAGGAGAGGTACATCCCGAAGCCGAAGCACCCCCCCAGGGTCCCCGCCAGCGCGGCCATGAGCCGGCGGTTGGAAAATATGCCACGCGGCGGGTGCTCCGCCCCCTCGGTGTGCGAGGGGTGGCCGGCGTGAATGTCCTTCGGGAGAAAGCAGAGCACGGCCAAAAGCGCCACGGCGATCAGCACGCCGGAAACGAAGAAGACCTGCCTGAACCCTAGCCTGTGCCCGAACCAGCCGCCGGCGGCCGGGCCGATGGTCATGGCGAGGTAGACGGCGGTTGTGTACCAGCTGTAGGCGCGACCGACGTGTGAGCGCGGGACGATCCTCGCGACCGACGACATCATGGTGGGGGTGAATGCGGCGAGTCCGACGCCGAAGACGAGGTAGATGGCGCCGAGAGCGATCCAGTTGCCGCTCAGCGGAATGAGCAGGGACGCGGCGCTCATCAGCGCCAGTCCCGCAAGGAGCACCGGCGTGATGCCGATCTTGTCGGACAGCAGCCCGGAGGGGACGGCCAAGAGACCAGCGGAAAGCATGAAGGCGGCGTTGATGAGGCCGATCTGGGTGGTGCTGGCCCCGATGCCGCTGGCCAGAAGCGGCAGGACGGGAATCCGCATGTACGCCCCCAGGAAGCAGACGAAGCCGATGGCGCAGCAGATGAGTACCTGTGCGGCCTGGCGCTGTCCGGGGCTGCGGTGTGGTTCGTGTGGCTCGTTGGCTTTAGCGTCGCTCATGATCCGGCAAAACTAGCGCCGCTGGGGAGGGGTGTCAATAGCAAACTGTCGTCGCCGCAGACAAGGAAAGGGGCGATGAGGCGCAGCGTCCCAGCTGAAGGTGGGACGCTGCCAGGAGCAGACTGGGTGGGGGTATCTCGTTGGCGCCGGGCAGTTACCGGCGCCGGTTGACGGCGTCGTCGTAAACCTTGGCTCCGCGCAGGCGCTCGTCGCCCATCTGGTTCGCGATCTCGTGCCTTTCCAGCTTGTTGTCGACCCGCAGTTCCTCGTAACCCATGTAGCCGGCCTTCGCCAGTTCGGCGACTATCTTCACGAAGCTTTCCTTGTCCTCGCGGGAGAGGTTGTGGAAGCCGTCGAACCTGCTGGAACTACCCAGGTTGAAGAAGCTGTCTACGGCGCTGAAGACGTCCTGGGAGGTGGAGATGTTCACGAATTCGGGGCCGGCTGAAGCGGCGTCGCCCACGCCGGCGGCATCGCCTAGAAGGGCGGAGAGAGCATCGACACCAGAGGCAGCTTTGTCCTCTCTCTTGGCAGGTTTCCCAATGGCTGATGCCTCCATGATGGCTTTATATGCTGTGAGCGCCTGTATCATGCCGTACCTCCCAAAACAGGTTTTCTTTCTTAGCGCGATGTTGAGTCATAGGCATTTTTGTTATTTTCTGCGCCTTTGTCAATGCTAAAGGCGACTGTGACAGTGCAGGCCTAAAACTTTATCGCCGCAATGCTTCTGAAAAGCCCACCGCCGCTGTACTCGATGAAATGGAGCAGCTGCAAATTGAGGGGGAGCCCCGGAAGGTCGCCGCAGTCGCGGAAGTCGGTCCTGAGACCGAAGCATTTCTTGCCGATCCCCGCTGCAAAACCCACCTCCGCGACGGTGCCGCTGTCCGGCTCGGTCCCGTCAAGGACGGCCAGGACCAGGTCCGCAGCGCGTATGCCTTCCGCGTTCACCCGGCCGGTGAACGAGGCTGCTTCCTTGATGGCGCAGGCGCGTTCCACGCCCTCGGCTATGCCAAGCGCCTCCTGGATGCGCCGCCCGACTTCCTCCTGCTCCCAGGGGTCGAACACGGTGCAGTGCAGCTGGTTCAGGCGCTTTTTCACCTTCTCGCGGTAGTGGTCGTTCTCGGGGCTGAACCCCAGGGGCGAGGCGAGATAGACTTTGAGCCCCTCGCCGGGCAACGCGCCGGGTGATTTTTCTGTCATAGGCGACGCCTCCTTAATTTCGTAGTGTCATTTCGCCCTCAACGGGGCCTGTCGGCGTACTAAAGCATCTCATAGAATGTAGCTTGGCAGTTACAAAAATCTGAATATTTGATTGTTGACGGTCAGCGATGCGTGATATGCTGCGGACGTTTTGTGAAATATCTTTCCTAAATGGTGTCGTTGCCGTTACGGAGAGGAAGCGAGGCTGACAGTGAGAGGTCAAAGTTTATTGGATTCAATCGGTGGTACACCGGTCGCTGAAATTTACTCCCTGTGCAAGAACCCTTCGGTCCGCATACTGGCAAAACTGGAAGGGAACAACCCGGGCGGTTCGGTAAAGGACCGACCTGCCAGGCAGATGATCCTTGCTGCCGAGGCTAGCGGCGAACTGACGCCGGACAAGGTCATCCTGGAGCCGACTTCGGGCAACACCGGGATAGCCCTGGCGATGATCGCGGCGGCGAGAGGGTACCGCATCAAGCTGGTGATGCCGGCGTGCGTCAGCGTCGAGCGGCGCAGCGTGTTGGAGGCTTACGGCGCCGAAATCGTCCTTTCCCCCGGTTGCGAGGCGACCGACGGCGCCATCAGGCTCGCCCACAAGATCCTGGCCGAGGATCCGGGAAAATACTACATGCCCAACCAGTACGCCAACCCCAACAACGTGCTGGCCCACTACAAGACCACCGGGCCCGAGATATGGCACCAGACGGGGGGAGAAGTGACGCATGTGGTAGCCGGGATGGGCACAAGCGGCACGCTCATGGGGCTGGCCTCGTACTTCAAGGAGACCAAGCCCTCGGTCCAGGTGGTTGGCGTCGAACCGACCCTGGGGCACAAGATCCAGGGGCTGAAAAACATGCAGGAGGCGATCGTCCCCCCCATCTACGACTGCGCCGCCTACCATCGCAACCTGGTGGTGGAGGATGACGACGCCTTCGAAACGGCGCGGCTCCTCGCAGCACACGAGGGGATCTTCTGTGGCATGTCCGGCGGCGCCGCGGTCTTCGGGGCGCTGCAGCTCGCCTCTGAACTTGAATCCGGCGTCATCGTGGTCATCATTCCGGACCGCGGCGATCGCTACCTCAGCACCAATCTCTTCAAGTCCATGTGCGCCCAATGCCCCCCCTGACGCTCTCTCCGAGCCTGAAGAAAATAAAAGCCCCGGTACTTCGCCGGGGTTTTTTGTTTTTATTTTCTAAAGGGTTGTGCGGTTAATGCCGATCAAGCTCTTTAGTAGCTCGACTAAAGGAGGTGGGGTATGCAGATATCGATCGAACAAAGCTCGAAATCACTTTCCCTTTCCAGCCAGTGGTTCGAGATCACGGTCCCGGCGGCTGAGCCTGCGCAGACCGAGGCGCCAAAAGACCAGGTTACCATCTCGGACCAGGCGCTCGCCGCATCGGCTGAGGCGGCCGGCGAGGGGGCGGAGTCATCCAACCCGACGTGGCAGCTCCTGCACGACATGCTCGGGGTGATCACCGGACGAGAAGCAGGGGAGGTATCCCTTCTGCCCGAGGTTTCCGGGGAGTCCACGGAGGCGGTGCTTTCCGGCGAGTCGGTCTCGCTCGCCGTTAGCGGTACGCTGAGCACCAAGGACGGCAAGACCATCGGCTTCAGTCTGGACCTCAGTTACCAGCACGCCGAGCTGGCAGCCGCTTCGGCCGGTTTCAAGGCGGGGGAGGGGGGAGTTTCCCTCAGCTTCGCCGGGGTCGCGGCGGAGTTGACCAGCACCCGTTTCAGCTTCTCCCTTACCCAGGAGGGTGATCAGGGGGCGGTGCAGGGGAAGGGCGCTTTGCACCTCGATGACGAGGTGAGCAAGGTAGCCAAGGAAGTGAAGCCCTGGGCCAAGGAGTTCATGGAGGCGAGCGGGTTGCACGGCGGGTGGGGGAAGGTCAACCGTTTCCTGCGCTCCCTATCCTGAACCGGTCGTTACCCTCTCACAGATCCTCTCTTGTTGCTTCTCACTCCGCGGGGCGTCGCTTAGCGGCCCCCGCTGCTACTTCCGCAAACTGCTCCGGCGTGTTTACGTTGCAAAAGGCGGTGCCGTCCGGGTCCAGGGGCGCCAGTTCCGCGGGGGAAACCACCCTTACCTTGGCCTGGCTGTACCAGGCGTAAGCGCAGAAGTCACCGCTTTCCAACTGCGAGCGGATCGGGTCCAGGCAGTTCTTGCCGTAGAGCGCGAAGAGCGGCTCGTACCCCTTTGGCGTCTCGGGCACTACCGCATCGAAGCCGTCTTTTAGGGAGCAGAGGTAACGGAGGACGGCCGGGTTAGGGAAAGGGAGATCGCACGAGGAGACGAAGACGGCCTCGGTATCAGCCTGGCTCAGGGCCGTATAGATCCCCCCCAGCGGAGAGCCGGGATAGAGGTCGGGCAGCAGAGGAAGACCGTACTCCGCGTAACGCTCAGGCTCACCTCCCGCCAGGACCACGCGGGAGAAGTTCTCCATGAAGAGCTCCATGACGCGCTGGAAAAGAGGCTTTCCCGCGAACTCCAAAAACGCCTTGTCCCGTCCCATGCGGCGGCTCTTGCCCCCCACGAGGATCACGCCGGTTATGTCGCCGCGCACCGCCTTGGACACACTCCGCTCCGTTCTTCTTTCTGTACAGCACCCCGCCTGCTGTTTGTTAGCCCCTTCCAAGATACAGGCAACAAAAGGTATAAGCGGATAGATTCGACGGGTCAAGTGAAAACAGGCTGAACTATCTTTCTCTTTGTGGGACCGTTTGATAGAATGTATCTACCATTGGAAGTCTCCAGCTTTTCTGTCTCGGGACGAGGCATCTGTGATGAGACTCTTGATACGGACATGCATCTTTGTCGTAGTCATGGTGGGCATCTGCTCTCTCCCCTCTGCCGCAGCCCAAAAACTCCAATCACTATGCGATCTGCACTACCCCACTGATTATCTCTATGAGTGGGACTGCGTAAAGCTGACCTCCAAGGACACACCCTACAAGATATTCGGAAAGCTCTGGCAGGACGGATTGCGCTTCAACAGGATGGACCAGCGCCATTTCATCGCGGGGATCTCCATCAAGGTTCCCAAGCGGGTCGAGGAGATCAGGGATTTCAACCCGATGCCTCCCTTTTACTACGAGGCGGAGAAGGAAGCGCAGCTCATCCTCATCGACCAGAACGAGATGTTCCTGGGGGCCTATGAGTATGGAAGCCTGGTCTTCTCGGCGCCGGTCGCCGTAGGTGTCGAGGAGTTCCGTCTCAAAAACGGCAGCTACCGGATCGACACGGTGGATCCGGTCCACGAATCGAGCCTGTACCCCGTGGAAGGGACGGACCGGGCCTACCCGATGCACTACGGGCTGCGCTTCCACATCGACAAGCGGCAGGACGGCTGGACCTCGTACTGGATCCACGGCAGGGACCTCCCGGGGTATCCCGCCTCCCACGGCTGCATCGGCTTGTACGACGAGGAGATGCAGGCTGAGTACTACGGGGAGCCGGAACGCCCCCTGCTCATGGACGCTAAAAAACTCTACCAGTGGGTGGTGGGAGACAACGACACCGGCGCCTTGCAGAAATTCAGGGGGCCGGCAGTGATCATCATGGGCGAACCGCAGATTCCACCCGAGCAGTTGAAGCCGGTTGAGCTTCCTCCGCAGCTTCCCGCAACGGCGCCTCCGGGGCTGCACCCGTAGCCTTTGTGCCTCCCGGAAAAGGAAATATCCCGTCTGCCGCTGTCCATTTTCGTTTTGAGGTGTATAGTTTCGTTCGTGCCTTTGATGGCACGCTCCACGCTGTTCGTCATATCTCTGCTGCACCCGTTTTCATTACACGAGATCCAAATCCGCCCAGCTTCTCCGGTTCGACCTGTTTCCAGGCCAGCTGTTAAGACGCGTCCGGAAATTAATCCAGTACCTCAAGGGGAAGAACAATGATCGTCAAACGTGGTAGCGTCGTGAGTCACGCGATAGCCAAGGAATGGGGCGTCGGCAAAGTGGTTGAGGTCAACGAGATCAGGGCGACCATCCGTTTCAATGACGGCAGCATCAGGAAAATCACCTCCTCGCACTTCCGGAGCCTGAAGCCTGCGGATCCGGCCTCTTACCAGGCGCCGGTAAAAGAAGTTCCCGTTGTGAAGCCGAGGAGGAGAGCGGCGAGCCCCAAGGCGAAGAAACCGAGCCTCTAACTTGCGCCCGCGCGACCGCCGGGAGCGCAATGAAGCTCAAGAACCGGCCGGTGGGCCGGCAGCATCAGGAAGCTCATTTGCAGTTGCGGAGCGCAAATTTGCCGTCATAATCTCATGAAAGGACAGCGCCTGCCGTTTACATGAGAGGAGGAGAGCCATGAAATGCCCAGTATGCAGGAACCATCAGCAGGTAAGCACCGATTTCCACTCCGACGGTTTCAAGGAAGGGATCACCGAGTGCAGCATCTGCGGAGCTGCCTGGTCGGTGAACCACGGCGTCACCGAGATCGTGAAAGACCCACAAGTCGACTCTTTTCTCCAGGCGCAAAGCGAGTGCGTCGAGGGGGATGACTACAGCCTGAACCCCAACGGCGAAAAACACTGACCCCCCACCCCGCGCCGGTTGGCCGCTGTCCCTTGCTCCCTTCGAACCCCCGCCCTCCCCGGCGGGGGTTTGTTTTTGTCGTAGCGTTGACACCGCGCAAAGGTTTGCTGTACCCTGACCACATTGTTCACGGCAAGGGGTGGTTCGGCATGAAATCCTTCAGCATCATCGGTTGCGGCGCCGTCGGCAAGACGGTCGGCCGCCTTTTTTATGACAGGGGCGTACTCGAGCCGCGGGATATCCTGACCCGTTCGCTGCAGAGCGCTTCCCGCGCCGCCGAATTCATCGGGGCGGGGAGGCCGCTGGCTGTATGGCAGGACCTGCGTCAGGCTGACCTGTATCTCGTGGCTGCCTCTGATGACGCCATCGCCACCTGCGCCAGGGCACTCGCGGAGAGCGGGGTGGTTGAGCCTGGTGCGGTCGTCTGCCACCTGAGCGGCGCCCTTTCGAGCGCCGCCTTGGAGCCGGTCGCCCGCCTGGGGGCAGCGGTTGCCAGCGTGCACCCGGTGAAGAGCTTCGCGCACCCTGAGCTTTGCATCAATGACTTCGCCGGCACCTGGTGCGGCATCGAAGGAGACCCGGCGGCGGTGGAATTTCTCAGCGGCGCCTTCCGCGCCATCGGGGGCGAAATCTTCGCCCTCGACCCCCGCTTCAAGACCATCTACCACGCCGGCTCCGTACTGGTCTGCAACTACCTCACCGCCCTCATCGAGGCGGGCGCCATGGCCTACGAGAAGGGAGGCGTCCCCCGCGAGCAGGCGTTCCAGGTCATGGAGCCTTTGGTGCGCGAAACGGTGGAGAACGTCTTCCGCTCCGGCACGGTTCAGGCTCTCACCGGGCCCATCGCGCGCGGAGACGCGGCAGTGGTGTCGGCGCAACTCGAGGCACTCAAGGCCTGGAATGGGGAGATGGCCGAGCTGTACCGCGCCCTGGCTGGGGTGGCCCTGGAGCTTTCCCGCAGGCGCGGCCAGGCCTCGGAAACCGGCCTTGCGGCCGTGGCAAGGTTGCTCGACAAGGAACAGAGATAGCAGTCCGACAGACATGAAGGCTACCGCTCTTTGAAGACTGGCAGCACCCCTTGGGAAAACCTCCCCCTCCACCGGGTGATACGGCCGCACCTTCCGGCGGACGCAAAAAAGGCAGCCGGCTGAATCAGCCGGCTGCCTCCCTAATCGATAACGCCGTGCTTGGCGCCTTAAGCTGCGGCGCCTTCCACTTCGTGCACCAGCTCCAGTTCGCTGGAGGTGAACACTTTGTCGATGTCCAGGATGATGATGAACTGATCGTTGTGTTTCCCCATACCCTTGATGAACTCGGTGTTGAGCTTGGTGCCGATGCGCGGCGGCGGCTCGATCTGGTCCGGCTCGAGGTCGAGCACTTCCTGCACCGCATCAGCCATCGCGCCCATCACCACGCGCTCCCCTTCCAACTCGACTTCGACGATGATGACACAGGTGTTCACCGTCTGCTCAGCCATAACCATGCCGAACTTCAAGCGGAGGTCCACTACCGGCACCACGCTGCCGCGCAGGTTGATGACGCCGCGCATGTAATCCGGCGTCTGGGGTACCTTGGTGATCGTGGTGAAATCGAGCACCTCGCGCACCTTCCCAATGTCGAGTGCGAAGAGCTCGTCCTCCAGTTTAAATGTCAGGTACTGTGTAGTCTCAGTGATAGTCTCGACTGCCATAGTTGTTCTCCTCTCTCAGGGATTGATGCTATAGGACTTGAGGCCCGTCAACAGCCCGGTTATCTTTTCTGTACTAAGTATCGACAGATACAAACAAAATTTGAGAAGTTTTTTCCACATTATTCAGATATAATCCGAAACCTGCTCTATGCCTGGTCACCTGCGGTTTTTTCCTGGTTTTGAGGGCCTCAAGGAGGATCGATGCACCACGAGATAAGAAGAAAAGACCGGCAACTGGACCAGGCCCATGCCCATGCACTCCTGGAAAAGGGTGAGATATGTCACCTGGCGATGGTGGACCAGGGGGAGCCTTACATCGTCACCCTGAACTACGGCTACCGGGACTCCACGATGTACTTCCACTCTGCCGTGGCAGGGCGGAAGATGAGGATTCTCGGCAACGGCAGCCGTGTCTGCTTTACCATCGTACCGCGCCATGAGCTGCTGACGGCTGAAAAAGGGTGTGACTACAGCATGAAGTACGAAAGCGTGGTGGGTTACGGCGCGGTGCGCGTCATCGAGGACCCCGAGGAGAAGCACCGGGGGCTTTCCATCATCATGGCCCAGTACGCAGCGGGTGAGTTCGCCTTTCCCGAGGCTGCCCTGGCAAAGACGACTGTCTTCGCGGTAGATATAGAGGAACTCTCCGGCAAGAGCAACTACTGAAACGGCCGCTTGCGCTCCTGCCTCGCGGAAAGGGGGCAGGAGACGAATGCCGGGCGAAAAAAAGCAGCAGCATCGGAGATCGATGCTGCTGCCCTCGTTGGCGGGAACCGGTGGAGTTCTAGAAGTTCTCGAAAGCCTCGTCGGAGAGTTTCAGGTCGACTGTCGGCTGTACCGTACCCGAATGGGTCAGGCGCTGCCCCTTCGCCGCCGCAACGCCCGGCTTCTTCTGCTTTGCCGATACCCTTTCCTTAACCGCAGGGGCTTTGACGCCGGCGACGGTATTGGCCACCGTGAAGAAGCTGATGGTCTCCTGCAACTGCTCGGACTGCGCGGCCAGTTCCTCGGCGGTCGCCGACATCTCCTCTGCAGCCGAGGCGTTTTGCTGGATCACCTGGTCCAGCTGCTGGATCGCCCTGTTGATCTGCTCGGCCCCCGAGTCCTGCTCCCTGGACGCGGCCGATATCTCCTGGACCAGGCCGGCGGTCTTCTGGATGTCCGGGAGCATGGAGGTGAGCATTTCCCCCGCCTTCTCCGCCACCTGCACGCTCGAAGAGGAAAGCTCCGAAATCTCCGCCGCCGCCTTCTGACTTCTCTCGGCGAGCTTTCTCACTTCGCTCGCCACCACGGCGAAACCTTTGCCGTGCTCACCGGCCCTCGCCGCCTCGATGGCCGCGTTCAACGCCAAGAGGTTCGTCTGGCGCGCGATCTCCTCGATGATGGAGATCTTTCCTGCTATCTCCTTCATGGCCGCGACCGTCTGGGCCACCGCCTTCCCCCCTTCGAGTGCGTCGGCGGATGATTTCACCGCTATCTTCTCGGTCTGCATGGCGTTGTCAGCGTTCTGCCTGATGTTGGCGGACATCTCTTCCATAGAGGAGGATGCCTCTTCCGCCGCCGATGCCTGCTCGGTCGCTCCTTCGGACATCGCCTCAGCGCTGGCCGACATCTGCTGGCTGCCGGCTGCGACGTTGTCCGCGGCCCCCTTCACGTCGTTCACCACATCCGACAGCCGCGTCACCATGTTCGCCAGCGAACGCATCAACTCGTCGCTTGGGCTTCTCTCGGTTATGGTCACGGTCAGGTTGCCGCCTGCCACTTCCTTTGCCGCGGCGGTGATGCTGTCCGTCGCGGCGATCAGCGTGTTCAGATTATTCTTTATGTCGTTGAAGTCGCCGCGGTACTCATCGGTTATCTTGGGAGGGGTGTCCCCCTTGGAGATGCTGTCGACGTAGCCCGCAGCCACCTTGAGCGGGGTGACGACCGCATCCAGGGTCTCGTTCACCCCAGACACGATCTTCCTGAAATCCCCCTGGTGCTGCCCCGCGTCCGCACGGGTTGAGAGCTTGCCGCCTATGGCTGCCTCGGCCAGCCGGTTAACGTCGGTAATTAGCGCGTTGATCGCCTGCACCATCCTCTGCATGGCGCCCTGCAGGACCCCGGTTTCATCGCTTCTCGTGGTGTCGAGGGCGACATCGGTGTCGCCGGCGGCTATCCGGTTCGCCGCCTCGACGCAGGCGTTGATCGGGCGGGTGATGCTGCGGCTGATGAAGATCCCGAGCGCAATTGCGAGGAGCGCCCCGGCCACGGCGAGCCCGGTCATGAGCCTTGCAGCGCTTGCTGCCACGGCGGTGTTGTCCTGGTTTGCCTGCTCTGCCTGCTTGACCTTGTTCGCCTGCAGTTTATCCAGCGCCTCCTGCTCCGCCAGGGCGGCCTTTTTCCCCTCGCCGTTCAAAAGCGCCATCGCCTCGGCGTCCTTGTCCGCCTGCGCCAGCGGGACCAAACGGTCCAGCACCTGCGTGTACCCCTGCCTGCTTTTTTTGAACTCCTCGAAAAGCTTCCTCCCTTCCTCTGAGATGATGGTCTTTTCGAAAGTGGCGGTCCGCTCCGTTATCTCGTCCCGCAGTTTCTTGACCGTTTCCACTGCCTCTGTTTTGTCCGCGGCTGTCTCTGCTTCCACCAGAGCTCTTGCATTGATGCGGACACGCTGGAAGGAGGTGGAGATGTCGGATTAGGTCGGAGAGCGGCACCGTCACGCTGTGGTACAAAAGGTCGCTTCCCCGCTTGATCTGATTGATCCTCGTGATGCCGAAGACGCCTATGGCGCCGGCTGTCAGCGCCACGGCGATGAAACCGCTCAACAGCTTCGTGCCGATCTTAATGTCGTAGAACCAGTTCATTGTTGCAGTCTCCTCTGTTGCTATTTCGTTTCGTTCATCAGGAACACGATTGTTCCAGCTTGAAAGTCAGTTACAGTATGGTTTCCTTAAGAGTCTCGACGGTCATGGCTATCTCGCTGCTGCTGTCTGTGATCGAACCGATCAGCCTGAACGCCTGCTGCGGGTGAACCTTGGCTTCGGTGATTGAATCTATCGACAACAGATGGGAAAATTTAAGATTTTCACGCAATATTGCCAGTTTATAATGTAAAAACCGGCTAACAGCATAAAGTTAATGGCAACTTTGAAATGTATTGTTGATGCATTGTTAACATGAATTTTGAAATTAAATACAATAGGTATGATACATGTATATTGGAACAAAGCTCTAAATGTTCCGATTATTCGCCACAAAATTACAAACATTTAGCCATGTACTGTCTACGTTTGAATTAGAGCAATTTCAGGCAATGAGGTTCCCATGATTATTCTGGCCATCGATCCCGGCTCCACCTCCACGAAAGTCGGCGTTTACCAGGACGGGCGCACCCAAAAAGGGGGGATCGAGCACCCGCGCCCGGAGATCGGCCGCTTCGCCTCCGTGATGGAGCAGTTCGATTACCGGATGCAGGCCGTCCGGCAGTACCTGCAACGGGAAGGTTACGCGGCCTGCCGCTTCGACGCGGTCGTGGGACGAGGAGGGCTGGTGCGGCCGGTGCCGGGGGGGATTTACCGGGTGAACGACCTCCTGGTGCGCGACCTTCGGGATGCGGTGAGCGGAGAGCACGCGGCGAACCTGGGGGGAGTGCTTGCGCTCGGTTTCGCCGAGCGTCACGGCGTTCCCGCTTTCGTGGTGGACCCCCCCGTGATAGACGAGATGTGGCCGCTGGCCCGCTTCTCCGGGCTTGAAGGAATCGAGCGCAAAAGCATGTTCCATGCCCTGAACCAGAAGGCAGTGGCGCGGGACGTGGCCCAAGAGATGGGGCGCCGCTACGACGAGATCAACCTGATCGTGGTGCACATGGGGAGCGGCATCACCGCGGGGGCGCACCTGAAGGGGAGGGTGGTCGACGTCAATAACGGCCTGAATGGCGACGGACCTTTCTCGCCGGAAAGAAGCGGGGGGCTCCCGGTGATCGGGGTCCTGGAGCTGATAGAGCAGGGAAGCCACACCCCGGAGGAGCTCAAGGTGATCGTGGCGCGCAAGGGTGGGCTCTTCTCCTATCTCGGGTCGCCGGACCTGCGCGAGGTGGAGCAGATGGCGGCGCAGGGGGATGTCAGGGCGAGAGTCGCGGTCGAGGCCATGATCTACCAGGTGGCCAAGGAAATAGGCGCCCTGGCGGCGGCACTGGACGGGGAGGTCGACGGCATCGTCCTCACCGGCGGGGTTGCTTTCAGCGCGAGCCTGGTGGAGCAGCTGACCCGCAAGGTGCGCTTCATCGCGCCGGTGCACCTGCGTCCCGGGGAGCACGAGATCGAGGCGCTTCTCGCCGCGGCCATCCGGGTTTTGAACGGCGAGGAACAGGCGAAGGAGTACACGGGGGAGAGGCATGAAGATCGGGGGTAATCTGCAGGCGCTTGTGCAGGCAAAGGGAGTCCCGCCGGAGAGCGTGCGCGAGGCGCTGGGATGGGACCAGGAGACGCTGGACCGGGTGCTGTCGGACCGGCTCTCGCCGGGGATTTCCGAGCTCCTGCGGCTCGCCACCTTTCTCGGGGTCGGCATCTCCGAGCTTCTGGGGGGGGCGGAGCAGAGCGGGAAAAAGGCGGTGAAGACTGGCGCAAACGAGCGGGTCGGGGTGGACCGGAAGAATTTCCTTCACTACGAAAGCCTCGCCTCCGCCTTTGCCGGAAGGCATCTGGAGCCCTTCGTGGTCGAGCTTTACCGCGGCGCTCAAGGAAGCGAGGACGTGAGCCGGCACCCGGGGGAGGAGTTTCTCTTTCTTCTGAGTGGCGAGCTTCAGGTTACGGTCGACGGGGAGGAGTTTCGTCTCGAAGCGGGCGACTCGCTCTACTTTGACTCGCAGCTGCCGCATTCTCTCATCTCCCTGAGCGAGCGATCCCGGCTGGTCGCCGTCATCTACAAGGGGCCCTCGATGCTGCAGCTCACCAAGGGGCACGGCATGAAGAGCGTGATCGAGGCGGCTCGGCTGATCCGGGGGCTGAGCCTTGTGCTGGTCTGCCCCGACTCCACCTCCCTGCGCGCAGTGAACCAGGGGATAGAGGAAGGAATACTGGATAAGGCGTACCTGGTGGGAAACCGCGCCCGGCTGGAAGAGAACTGCGGCCGCGACCTTCTTTTCCCGGAGCGTTACCGCTTCGTGGACCTGAAGCCGGGCGAGGAGTATGAGCGGGAGGCGGCGCGGGCCGGCGTGGATCTCATTCGCTCGGGTGCGGGCGAGATGCTGATGAAAGGAGGGTTGAACACCGCCGTCATCGTCAAGGCGGCGCTTGCCAGGGAAGGGGGGATCGGGACCGGCAGACGGCTCTCCAACGTGAGCATCTTCGAGCTCCCCGGTGTGGAGCGGCTGGTATTCCTCACCGATCCGGCGATAAACCCCGAGCTTTTCTCGCACGACGAGCCGGCTTCCGGCGTGGATATCATAGAGAACGCCATAGAGGTGGCCCGCGCCCTCGGCGTGGAGCGCCCCAAGGTTGCGCTCTTGGAGGCGAACGAGGTGCCGTCGGAGAAGATCCCGACTACGCTTTTGGAGCAGGCGCTCTCGAAAAGGGAATGGGAGGGGGCCGACGTCTCCGGGCCGCTCTCCTACGACCTCGCGCTCTACCCGGAAGCGGTGGCCAAGAAGGGGATGGCCGGAAACCCGGTGGCCGGGCGCGCCGATATCCTCGTGGTGCCGCACATCTCGGGGGGTAATTTCCTCTACAAGAGCTGGGTCTTCACCATGGGGGCCGAGGTCGCCAACGTGGTGCTGGGGGCTCGGGTCCCCATCATACTCACCTCCAGAAGCGACAGTGATCTCACCAAGTTCCTCACCATCTGCGCCAGCGCCCTCTACAGCCATTTCCTCAGGGGGAAGCTGGAGGCTGGAGGCAGGGGCTAGGAGGCAGGGGCTAGGAGACAGGGGCTAGGGACTAGGAGCTAGGAGCTAGGGGGTAGGGGGTAGGGGCTAGGGGCTAGAGGGAAGAGGGAAGAGGGAAGAGGGAAGAGGGAAGAGGGAAGAGGGAAGAGGGAAGAGGGAAGAGGGAAGAGGGAAGAGGGAAGAGTCAACCGCCTGGCGCTGCTATTGATTTCAGTTCTGGGCGCGCGTATGCTAATGAACGTCTCAGCCACTAATGAGGTGGAAAACGCATGATCGGCAACACGCTCATAATCGGCCACCGTGGCGCCTCCAGGGACGCGCCGGAGAATACGCTCGCCTCGTTTCGGCTTGCTTTCGAGCAGGGGGCGGACGGGATCGAGGCCGATTTCCGCCTGACCGCCGACGGCCGGATCGTCTGCCTGCACGACGGGCGCACCGCCCGCACCGCGGACGCGGACCTCGACGTGGCGCAGGCGACCCTCCCCGAGCTTGAGCGGCTCGACTTCGGCAGCTGGAAGGGGACGGCGTGGAGAGGTGAGCGCATCCCGACCCTGCGCGAGGTCCTCGCGCTACTGCCTCTAGGGAAGAGGATCTACATCGAGTTGAAAAGCGGGCAGGAGATAGTCCCCGCGCTTCAGGAGGATCTCGCGGCCTCAGGGGTGCCGGCGGATCAGGTCCGTTTCCTCGCCTTCGACGCCGCGCTCATCAAGGCGGTGAAGGGGCGTCTTCCGGGCTACCGTGCCTGCTGGCTCACCGATTACCGCTGGAGAAACGGATGGCGCCCATCGCAGCAGGAGATCCTTGCCACGCTCGCAGACTGTGGCGCCGACGGGCTGGCGAGCAGGGACAAGGGGGCGCTCGATGCCGCGCTGGTCGGAGAGCTGCGGCAAAGGGAACTGGAGGTTCACGTCTGGACCGTGGACAGGGTATCTACCGCGCGCAGGCTGTTGCTTTTGGGAGTGGACTCTATCATGACCAACCGCCCCGGATGGCTCAGGGAAACGCTGGAGGACAAGCCATGAACCGCCAGGCCTACCTCGCCACCGGCCGGATGATCGCGCTCCTGGAGGAGTTCTCCAAGCTGAGGGTGCACGTGCACGGCAAGGAGAACATCCCGAAGGGGGCCGTGATCTTCGCGGTGAACCATTTCACCCGCATAGAGACGGTGCTTCTCCCCTACCATATCCACCAGTTGACCGGCGTGCCGGTCTGGTCGCTGGCCCACGCCTCGCTGTTCGCCGGCCCCTTGGGGCGCTTTCTCGACATGATGGGAGCCGTCTCCACCAGAAACCCCGACCGCGACCGGGTCATTGTCAAGACGCTTTTGACCGGGGAGGCCAACTGGATCATCTTCCCAGAGGGGCGGATGGTGAAGGACAAGGAGCTGTTCCAACAGCGCAGGCTGCTCCCCGCCATCGGGGTGCGCCCCCATTCGGGGGCCGCGACGCTCGCCTTGCGCACCGAATTCTACCGGCAGAGGATGACACAACTGGAGCATGCCGCGCCGGAAGAGGTGTCGCGGCTCAAGGGTCTTTTCCAGATCGCTGATCTGGCCCCGGTGGTCGAGGGGAAGTGCTGGATCGTTCCGGTGAACATCACCTATTACCCGCTGAGGGCGCGGGAAAACGCGCTGAGCACGCTGGCGGGGCTCTTCATGAAGGAGATGTCGCTGCGCCTTAGGGAAGAGATCCTGACTGAAGGGAGCATGCTCCTCTCCGGGGTCGACATAGACATCCGCTTCGGCGAGGCGATCGACCCGGCGCTTTACCTGCGCGGTAGGTCGATCCAGGCCGACATCCTCTCCACGGCGCCGATCGGGTTCGACGACAGGCTCCCCTCACTGGACGACATGAAACGGGAGTCGGTGAAGCTCATGGAGCGCTGCATGTCCTCCATCTACCAGCTCACCACGGTGAACCACGACCACCTCTTCGCCTCGATGCTGAGGGCCTACCCGTTCAAGACCATAGCCGAGGACGATTTCCGCCGCAGGGTGTTCCTGCTCGCCACCCAGTGCCTTAACTCCACCGACTGCCACCGCCACCACAGCCTCACCACAGACCAGGTCTCGCTGCTCACCGACGACCGCTACCACAAGTACAGCGAGTTCGTACAGATCGCGCAGGAAAAGGGTGTGGTCGTCTTGCGGGACGGCGAGCTGGTCAAGGACCGTTCGAAGTTCTCCGCTCCCTTCGAGCTGCAGCGGGCCAGGATCGACAACCCGCTAGGCGTCATAGCCAACGAGGTGCTTCCGCTCACCGTCTTGCAGCGCGAGGTGCACCTGACCGCCTGGCTCCCGAGCCGCATGGTGAAAAGCCGGGTCGCGGCGCTTTTGGAACGGCAGGCCAAGGAGGAGTTCGCAAGGGATTACGCGCAGTTTTATCTGGAAAAGGAAAGCAAGCCTGCCGAGGTGGGGGCGCCGATCCTGCTTAAAGGGAGCTCGCGCCGTTTGGGAGTGGTCCTCGTGCACGGTTTCCTCTCGGTTCCGGCCCAGATGCTGGAACTGGGGCGCTACCTGCAGGAGCGCGGTTACTGGGTCTACCTGTTGCGTCTTAGGGGACACGGCACCTCGCCGGAGGACCTTGCCGTGAGGATCGGAAGGGAGTGGGTGGAATCGGTGGACCTGGGATACGCCCTGATGAGCGCGCTCTGCGACCGGGTGGTGCTGGGAGGATTCTCCTTCGGCGGCGGCGTGGTTCTCGACTGCGCCAGCCGCATCCCGCAGGTTGCCGGGGTCTTCGCGGTCTGTCCCCCGCAGCGGCTTTTGGACATCTCCTCGCGCTTCGCGCCGGCGGTTACCGTCTGGAACCGGGTCATGGACGCCATCAAGTACCAGTGGGCCAAGAAGGAGTTCGTGGAGTCGGTGCCCGAGCGGCCGGATCTCAACTACACCAGGATCCCGGTGTCGGGGCTGCGCGCCATGGAGCGGTTCATGAGGGGTCTTGAGCCCAAGCTCTCCGGGATCCGGGTGCCGGTGCTGGTGGCCCAGGCGGAATGGGACCCTGTGGTCGACCCGCAAGGCTCGCAACGGCTCTTCGATATGCTTGGGAGCGCCAAGAAGAAGTACCTGATGTTCCCCCTGCAGCGCCACGGCATCCTGGCGGGTTCAGGTTCGCACGAGGTGCATGCGGCCCTGGGGGCGTTCGTGGAGGATATCCTGGCGAGAGCCGCGTCGCATCCGGCCCTGGAAGCGCCCAAGCTCCCGGAGGCCTCGACCCCATGACCCTGAAGAGACTCTCTATGGAAAAGTCACCCATGAAAATGAACCTGCTGCGAAGCCAGCACTGGGTCTTCGACCTGGACGGGACCCTCACCGTAGCCATCCACGATTTCGCGCAGATCCGTTCGGTTTTGGGAGTCCCGGAAGGGTGCGACATCCTGGGGCACCTGGACGCTCTCCGTGAGCCGGAAGCGGCTACTGCCAAGGCGCTTTTGGTGAGCATCGAGGAGGAGCTGGCGGCACGGACGGAACCTGCGGAGGGGGCTAGGGAACTGGTGCAGATGCTGCACCTGCGGGGCGCGCGGCTGGGGGTGCTGACCCGGAACACTCGGGAGATCGCTCTGACGACGCTGGGAAGGATCGGGCTTTCGCCTTTCATCGCGGCGGACGATGTGCTCGGGCGTGACGACGCGTTGGCGAAACCCGACCCTGACGGGATCCTGAAACTAGCGTGCCGCTGGGGAGTCTCCCCGGCGGCACTGGTAATGGTTGGTGATTATGCCTTCGACCTGCTCACCGGCCGCGCTGCCGGGGCGGGGACCATCCATGTCGACCCCGCACGCAGTTTTCGGTGGCCCGAGCTAAGCGATATCGCGGTCGGTAGCCTGGCCGAGCTGGCCCTGGCGCTGTCGTAAGGGTTGGCTCAGGCGAGCGCCTTCAGCTCGCTGTCGGCGATCTGCACGATCTCGTCGTAGATTGCCAGCTTGACATGCAGGTCGCACCATTTTTTCAACACGCTGCGGACCAGGTAAAGCCCGTTGGCGAGCGTCCCGGATAAAAGCGCTATCCCGAGCATCCTCTGCTCCTCGACCGAGATCAGCACCGCGCCGTAGATGGCGATGTTGATCATGGAGGCGAGCCAGGCGATCTCCGGACCCTTGAATGGGTTCAGCATCACCTTGGTGAGGTCGATGTAGTAGCGGGTCATGCCGCGCACACGCCGCATCGACTCGACGATGTCGTCCCTTTGCTGCTTCAGGTACAGGCAGGCGAGAAAGTGCGAGATAGCCAACTGTTTTCCATGTTGCATCCGTTCCGTGAGATACAGGTCGATCGCTTCGTCCACTGTCTCTTTGCTCATGGCTGCCATCCTTCGGGTACCTGCCGATACCCTTTGCCGGGCAAGCTCTCTCACAGACCTTCTCTCTGACCCGGCTCAATCCAGCAAGAGTGGTCTGAGTAGCTTCGCATAAGGCAAACTATCAGACAAAAGGTTCTTCGTGTCAACTCTCCAGTTGTTCCTATCCTCCCCTTTTAGCATGGTAAAGGGTTTAGTTGACAACTTTCCGCTCCTGCCGTACTCTCCATCCCTGGCCGCCCGCGAGCGGGAGGGCGACTATGGACGGGAGAGCGGACCGGCATATGGCTAAAAAATCCCGGGAGGGGAACGCGCAGGGAGCAAGAGGGGTCATCGTCTCCCATTTCGGGGTGGCGGTCGAGGTCCTGTTCGGCAACGACGAACGCCGCATGGTGCGGGTAAAGAGGAACTCGGGCCACGTGGTCGGGGACGAGGTCCGCGTTGTGGGGGAGGTGTTGGAGCGGCTGCCGAGAAGGACCGAGTTGCGCCGCAGCGACGCCCGCGGCGGGATCCACATGGTGGCGGCGAACCTCGACGTTTTGGGGATCGTTGTGGCGCCTGGAACCCCTGGCGGTTTCCTGGACCGGGCCATCGTCGCGGCGCGGGCTGCCGGGCTGCTCCCGTTCATCGTCTTCAACAAGTGCGACCTCCCCGAGGCGCGCGCGCAAAGCACCGGGCTCTTGGGCATCTACGGCGGTATCCTACCCTTTTTCACCTTGAGCGCCGTGACCGGCGAGGGGCTCGAGCCTCTGCGTGCCTTCCTGCACGAGGGGCACCGAGGCGCCTTCGTCGGCACCACCGGCGTCGGCAAGAGTTCCCTTTTGAATGCCCTTTGCCCCGACATCAACCTGAAGGTGGGGGAGTTGAGCGACCAGAACTGGACCGGCCGGCACACGACGACCGTCTCCTCGCTGCACGCCGTTCCCGGCGGCGGCGAACTGGTGGACACCCCTGGGTTTAGGGACTTCGGCCTGGTGGACATCTCCACCACGGAACTTGTGTCCCATTTTCCCGGTTTCGAGGCGCTGGAGCAAAACGCCTGCCGCTTCCACAACTGCCGGCATCGCCAGGAGCCTGGGTGCACCGTGAGGGAGCGGGTCGACTCCGGCGAGATCAATAACGACCGCTACCAGACCTACCTCGCCCTGCTAAGCGAGGTCGAGGCGATTGAAGAGGCGGCGCAGCGGCGCAACTGGAAGAAATAAGGAGAGTTGGCGACCATGGCCCAACCCTGGCAAGTATTGCAAAGCGTGAAGACAGCCGACGGCGTGCTGGAACTGAGACAGCGCGGCGAGAGTGATTTCCTGATCACCGTCAACGGGCTGGTGTTGATGAACAGCTCGCTGCACCGCTCCGAAGTGGCGCTCGGGGAGCTCGCCTGCGGGCACCTGAAACAGCAGGAGGCGCCTCGGGTGCTGGTGGGGGGACTGGGGATGGGGATTACCCTGAGGGCGGTCCTGGACAACCTCCCCCCCAAGGCCATCGTCGTCGTGGCGGAGCTGAACCCAGTGGTGCTGGAGTGGTGCCGCGGGCCGCTGGCTCCGGTCACCGGCGGGGCCGCGAGCGACCCCAGGGTCGTAGTGGAGATCGCTGACGTGGCGGATACCATCCGGAAAAATGCCATGGCCAGGTCGCGCTTCGACGCCATAGTGCTCGACCTGTATACCGGGCCGCACGCGAAGACGCACAAGATCGAGGATCCTCTCTACGGCGCCATCGCCATCGAGATGACCCGCGCCGCGCTGAAGCCGGGCGGTGTCTTCGCCGTGTGGGGTGAGAATTACGACCAGGGGTTCGACAAGCGGCTGCGCGCGGCGGGCTTTTCCGTCACCTGCGACCGTCCAGGCCGCGGCGGGCTGCGCCACGTGGTCTACCTCGCCCGGGTGCAGCAGCGGCCGGAAGCGGGACGTCAGGGGAAACGCTGACCCGAAACCTGTACAGCAGCGCACACCCTACTCCGGGCCCGCCTCATCGGCGGGCCTTTTTCATGCCGGCGCCCGGCCCTGTCCAACTGAACAGCGAACGTCTACCTCGCCCCGGTTCCCCCGGGGGACGCCCCGAAACCGGCTCCGGCGTACTGCACCGCGCCGGGATCGTCGGCCCTGGGGGGCGAAACCGCGTGCACCCCGCCGCAGGCGGGGCATCCCTGGACGAAGGTCCGCAGCTCGAATCCCTCGCCGCATTCCTGGCAGGTCACCTGCAATGCGCCGCCAGGCAGCAAAGAGCCGGCCACCTGTCCTCCATGGGCCGCCAATACGAATTCCACCAGTTCCCTCCCGGTTGCGTAAGGACCTTTCCCCCTTGAACTACCTGATCCGCAGTCGCACATACTCCCCTCCTTTTGAGCTTTCTCAGCAGGTCCGAAGCCTACCGTTTCCTAGGCGTCCGCTCCTTGACCTGGGTCAATAAATCCGCATCCCCAAACCGCTTTCCCCCATCCAGAGCGCGGTTGCCGGATTCAAATTCCCCCCGCGCCGGAATTGCATTGAGAATTTATTCCAGTATATTGTCTTAGGATTTTTTAACCAGGTTCCAGACGACGAGGAGAGGGGCCAGATGGAAGAGACAAAAGAGCTTGAATTCGCGGACATAGGCGCAGTCAACTGCCATGACCACATCTGCCTCGTCTACCAGGGGGAAACCGAGATCTACCACCCGGTGCTCCCCTTCATCCAGAGGGGAATTGCCATAGGGGAACGCTGCGTCTATCTGCACGCGGCGGAGGAGCGGCTGGAGCGGTTGCTGGAGAGTGCGCTCTCCTCACAACAGGACGACTCCGGGGCCCTGATACTGTTCTCGCTCAAGGAAGTCTGGCTCAAGGACGGTTCGTTCAAGCAGGAAAGGGTGCTGAAACTCTTGCAGGAAATCTGTGCCGCAGCCATCGACGACGGCTTCAGCGGCACCAGGGTCATCTGCGACATGGGGTGGGCGGCACGGGAGCCTAAGCGGCAGGAGCTGCTGCAGCGATTCGAGAGGGAGCTGACCGCCTTCGCTTCCCAAAACGACGTGACGCTCCTTTGCCTGTACAGCCGCGACATTTTTGCCGCCGAGGGGGGGCTGGAGCTGGCGAAGCTGCACCCGCAGGTGATCGTCGACGGCAGGACCTGCGGCAACCCTTTCTATTTCCCTCTCGCTTCGGAGAGCCCCACCAGGACGGCACGCTGCGAGCTCGACGTCTTTTTGACCACCGCCCAGAAAATGACGGCGCTTACGGCCGAGAGCGACCGGCTCAAGCAGGAGCTGGAACAGGCCTACGGCGCGCTCGCGCGCAAGATCTATGAAAACTGGCAGGAGGAGGACACGCTGCGGGCCAGCGAAAAGGAGATGCAGGAAAAGGACGAGGCTCTTTTGGAACACAAGAGGAAACTGCAGACCATCCTGCAGCATATCCCGGCCCTGTTGATGGCGTTCGATAGCGGCGACCGGCTGGCCGCCTGCAATCACGAGTTCGAAAGGGCCACGGGGTTCAGGGTGGAAGAGGTGATCGGCAAGCCGATGCTGGAGCTGCTTCACGTGGAAGGAGAGCTGCGCAAAGAGGTGGTCTCGGCGCACCCGCGCGAGGGGGGGGATTACCGGGGCAGGGAGTGGAACCTACGCTGCAGAGACGGGTCGGTGAGGACGGTCGCCTGGTCCAACATCTCACGCTACGTCCCGATCAGGGGGTGGAGCAACTGGATCGTGGGACTCGACATGACCGCGAGGCACCACGCGGAGAACGCCCTGAAGGGGCTGCGGGACGAATTGGAGGCGAGAAGCGCCGAACTAGAGGCCTTCGGGGAGGCGGTCTCCCACGACCTCAGCGCCCGGCTGGCCGGGATCGGCGAGGACTGCCGCGAGATGCGAGAGCTCTACGGCGACGAACTCTCCACCCCCTGCCGCAGGCTGCTGGAGAAGGTATCGGTCGCCGCGCTGGAACTGGCCGGCCCCATCGCCGCGATGCAGCGTCTGACCGCACTGACCGCCGCCGGCCTGCAGCCCGAAGAGGTGAACCTGAGCGCCATGGCGTCGGAGATAGCAGAGAAGCTCTCCGACACGGTGACCCGGCCGGTTACCTTCAGGATAGAGGGGGGGGTGACCGTGACCGGCGACCGCGAGATGCTGAGGCTCGCCATGGAACAGCTTTTGGAGAACGCCTTCAACTGCACCGCCGGGGTCAAACATCCGGTGATCAAGTTTGGCACGGCACAGGTGAAGGGGGAGCGGAGCTTCTACGTCTCCGACAACGGACCGAGGCAGGGCGAGCAGCAGGGCAAGGGATTAGCTGGCAAGGGTGAAGGGCAGGAGCGGATCTCCAGCGGCATCGCCTTTGCCACCGTGCAAAGGATCATCAACCTGCACCGCGGCCGGATCTGGTGCGCCGACCAAACGGGCAGGGGAGGCACCCTGTACTTCCAGGTGTAGCGGAAGAGGCACTGTCATGAAAAGTGGTCGCGCAACGCCGCTTCCCGTCGTCTTGGTCGATGACGACGAAGGGATGCTCATGGTGTACGCCATGCTCCTCAAAGGGCACGGTATCGGGCCGGTCATGGCCTTTGACGACGGGGCCCAGTTGCTGCCGTTTCTCAGGCGCAACGAGGCTGCTGCCGTGGTGCTGGATCTGTCGCTTTCCACCGTAAACGGCAAGGAGCTTTTGGAGCGTGTGGTCGAGGAATTTCCGCAGCTGCCGGTAATGGTCAGCACCGGGATCGCCGAGGTGGGACAGGCCGTCTCCTGCATGCGCGCAGGCGCCTGCGACTACCTGGTCAAGCCCATCGACAATCTGGTCTTCCTCGCGGCGATAGACCGCGCCCTGGGTCTTGCACGCGGGCCGGCCCACCACTGGGAAAGAGAAACCGCTTTCCCCGAGATCATCACCCAAGACCGGCAGATGCTGGCCCTTTTACGGCGTACCAAAGCCGTGTCGCGTTCCGGGCAGCCGGTGCTGGTGACGGGGGAAACCGGCGTGGGGAAGGAGCTCTTCGCGGAGGCGGTGCATCGGTTTGGCGGGAGCCGGGGTGAATTCGTCACGGTCAACGTCGCGGGTCTTGACGATGCTGTCTTCTCCGACACCCTCTTCGGGCACCGCAAGGGTGCATTTACCGGGGCGCAGCAGAACCGGGACGGCCTGATCAGAAGGGCGGCGGGAGGGACGCTGTTTCTGGACGAGATCGGGGAATTGCCGGAGCTTTCCCAGATCAAGCTGCTCAGGCTGATCCAGGAGCACGAGTACCTGCCGCTTGGCTGCGACACACCCGCTTTCAACGATGCGGGGATCGTCGTCGCCACCAACCGCGATCTCAAAAGGCTCCTGGAGCTGGGGAGGTTGCGGGAGGATCTTTACTACCGGCTTTGCTGCCACCAGATCCATGTCCCTCCGCTTCGGGAGCGCAGCGGCGACATACCGCTTCTTTTGGACCACTTCGTGGCCCAGGCCGCGCGCCGGATGGGCAAGGCGAAACCATCGTACCCGCCTGAGCTGCCGCGCATGCTGGAGCGCTATCACTTCCCGGGCAACGTGCGCGAACTGCAGGCAATGGTCTACGATGCCGTGGCGCTGCACGAAAAAGTCTCCTTGCCGCTCTCCAGCTTCAGAAAGAGGATCGACGCGTCCTCCGGGGAAGCGCGCCTCACTGCCGAAGAAGAAAGCGTCACTGTCACCTTTCACGGCTTTCCCAGCATGAAGGAGGCGCAGACGCTTCTGATCAGCGAGGCGTTGCGCATGTCCAACGGAAACCAGGGCGAAGCCGCCTCGCTGCTAGGAATTTCACGACAGGCTCTCAACAACAGGCTCAGGAGAAAGGCAGGTATGCCCTGAACCGGCAACAAGCGTTGCACCTGCCACATATGTTGTCCGACCTAAACCCGCCCTAGGCAGCCGCCCGCGCTCCCGAGCCGGAAAAAGAAAGATTTGTTGCGGCTCCCGCTGCTCCATCCAAGCTCCCTGTTCTGTAACAAGTGCCTGGAATCGTAGCCAAAGATCCAAGGAGCGGGGGCGGGCATGGTTACTGCTGTAGTCACTGCAGGCACAAAAATCGCGGAGGCAGGTGAAACAGCCTGCCACGGACAAAGGAACACGTCGGGGGAACGAAGGTCATAAAAGGGGGTGCCCGATGACCGGTATGTTCAGGGAAAGGAAGACGAACGGGGAGGGCAGGTATTTGAACATAGACAAGGAAGCAGCATCGAGCATGCTGAACGCCTCCTACGCGGTGGACCTGAAATCCGCGGTGCACAGCTCGTTGGAAACCATCAGGAACATGCTGCTGGAAGGGCCCAACAACGAGGAGATCAGCGTGCTGACCCAGCAGGTCGAGCGCCTTTTGACCGAACAAACCGAGCGGCTGGAATCGATCAACCGCGACCTGGAGGCGTTCAACTACTCGGTGGCCCACGACCTCTGCGCGCCGCTGCGAAGGATCTGCGGCTTCACCCGCGCCCTGCAGGAGCAGTATGCCGGCAGGCTTGACATTGAGGGGATGGATTACCTGGAGCGGATCTTCAAGTCCTCGCAGCACATGAACGAGCTGATCGAGGCGCTCTTGCAGCTCTCCCAGCTCTCCTACCTGAACCTGAAGCGGGAGGTGGTCGACCTTTCCGAGATCGTGAGCGAGACGGCGAGCGACCTGCAGCAGAGCACCCCGGACCGCAAGGCCGAGTTCATCATCCAGCCGCGCATCCGCACCTTCGGCGACTCGAGCCTTTTGGAGATCGCGATGAAAAACCTGCTCCGAAACGCCTGGAAGTTCACCCAGATGCGAGAGGTTGCCTGCATCGAGTTCGGCACCCGCGAGGTCGCCGCGGACAGGACCTGCTTCGTGAAAGACAACGGGATCGGCTTCGATATGGCAAACGCCGACAAGATGTTCCACGCCTTCCAGCGCCTGCACCCAAGTAGCGAGTTCCCCGGCAACGGCATCGGCCTTACCACGGTGCAGCGCATCATCAACCGCCACGGTGGCAGGATCTGGGCCGAAGGCGAGGTGGACAAGGGAGCGACCTTCTACTTCACCCTGCAGTCCTGCATCACCTAGGAAAATGAGTGCTTTTGCGGCGGCGGGTTATCTGCTATCATCCGCGCCTTGATCAGCAAGGAGGCGGGCGATGCACGAGATGTCGATAACACAGAGCGTGGTGGAGATCTGCGAGGGGCACGCCGCGGGGCGCAAGGTGACCGAGGTGGTGCTTTTGATAGGAGAGCTTTCTGGGGTTGTCCCTGAGAGCGTCGAGTTCTGCTTCGAGGCGTGCACCAAGGGGACCCTGCTCGATGGGGCGCGCCTGCAACTGGAGCTGGTGCCCGGGGTAGGACACTGCCCCGCCTGCCACGGCGAGTTCCCCATCTCCACCCTGTTCCAGCCCTGCCCCGGGTGCGGCGCATTTGGCCTCAGTATCGTGGCAGGAGAGGAGCTGCGGGTCAAGGAACTGGAACTGGAATGAGTACCCGTCCCCCTTTGGCCGTGGGACAAAATGATACAAAAGCGGGACAGAAGTACCCAGGCAAATTGGGACAAAAGCGGCACCGGCGGGAGGACCCCACGGTGGCCGCTTTTTTTGTTCCTGTAAAATCAGCACCTTTCGCGCTCGGATTTTGTTTACGGGATTGGCACGGGTGTTGCCGTATACGTGCGGTTTTTGTGATTTATTCCGAGGGAGGGGTGTTATGAAAGAAGAGATGTTCTGCGAGGGGGTAACCCGGAGGAGTTTCATGAAGGCCTGCGTCACCGCGACGGCCATGATGGGGCTTCCCTTCGCCATGCATACGCAGGTTGCCGAGGCGATCGAGAAAAACGGCAACCCGGCGGTGATCTGGCTCCATTTCCAGGAGTGCACCGGCTGTTCCGAATCGCTTCTGCGCTCGAGCCATCCGACCATTTCCACGCTGATACTGGACATGATCTCGCTGGACTACCACGAGACGCTGATGGTAGGCGCTGGGCACCAGGCCGAGAAGTCGCTGCACGACTCGATGAAGGAGAACCAGGGGAAGTACATCCTGGTGGTCGAGGGGGCCATCCCCACCAAGCAGAACGGGATCTTCTGCAAGGTTTCCGGCAAGACCGCCATGGAATCACTGCAGGATGCGGCCAAGGGGGCTGCCGCCATCATCAGCATCGGGACCTGCGCCTCCTACGGCGGCATCCAGTCCGTGGCCCCGAACCCCACCGGTGCGGTAGGCGTCAGGGACATCGTCAAGGACAAGCCGGTGATCAACATCCCGGGCTGCCCCCCCAACCCCTACAACTTCCTTTCCACCGTACTCTACTACCTGACCTTTAAGAAGCTCCCCGAGCTGGACAACCTGGGGCGCCCGAAGTTCGCCTACGGCAGGAAGATCCACGAGCATTGCGAAAGGCGCCCGCACTTCGACGCCGGCCGCTTCGCCAAGGCCTACGGCGATCCGACCCATGCGCAGGGGTACTGCCTCTACAAGCTGGGGTGCAAGGGTCCCGCGACCAGCGCCAACTGCTCCGTCCAGCGCTTCAACGACGTGGGGGCGTGGCCGGTCTCCATCGGGCACCCCTGCATCGGCTGCACCGAACCGGACATCCTGTTCAAGACCGCCATCGCCGAGAAGGTGCAGATCCACGAGCCCACCCCGTTCGACAGCTACGCGCCGGTCGACCTGAAGGAGAAGGGGAAGGGGCCGGATCCGCTCACCACGGGCTTCGTGGGGCTTGCCGCAGGCGCGGCCCTTGGCGCAGGCGCCATGCTGGCCAAGAAGCTTCCGGGCAACACGCAGGAGGGCGGCGATGAAAAATCCGAGTAGACGCGACTTCCTGAAACTGGCGGGAGCGACCGGGGCGGGGCTTTTGGCCTGCGGCGCCGGGAGCGCGCTCGCCAACGAGGGGACCCAGATCAACAACGAGGAACTGGGGATGCTTTACGACGCCACCAAGTGCGTCGGCTGCAAGGCGTGCATGGCCTCCTGCAAGAGGGTGAACAGCGACTACGGCTCCCTCTCCTACGAAAAGGCGAAGTTCGACAGCGACGGCCTTTGGGACGCCCCGAGCGATCTCTCCGGTTCCACCCGGACCCTGATCAAGCTCTTCAAGGAGAGCGAAGAGCGCTGGAGCTACGTCAAGTACTCCTGCATGCACTGCCAGAAGCCTTCCTGCGTCTCGGTCTGCCCGGTTTCCGCCATGACCAAGGAGAAGGTCTCCGGCATCGTCGACTACAACAAGAACACCTGCATCGGCTGCCGTTACTGCCAGATCGCCTGCCCCTACAACATTCCGAAATTCCAGTGGGAGAAGGCGCTGCCGCAGATCGTCAAGTGCGACCTCTGCAAGGCGACCAACCTGCGCGAGAAGGGGATCTCCGCCTGCGCCGAGGTCTGCCCGGTCGGGGCGATCAAGTTCGGCAAGAGAAAAGATCTCCTTGCCGAGGCGCACCAAAGGCTCAAGGATACCCCGGACCGGTACCTGCCGCACGTCTACGGCGAGCACGAGGGAGGGGGGACGAACCACCTCTACCTGGCCAGCATGCCCTTCAACAAGCTGGGGCTTCCCGACATCAAGCCCGAGGCGCCGGCCGAGTTCTCCGAGAAGATCCAGCACACCATCTACAAGGGGTTCATCGCCCCGGTCGCGCTCTACAGCACCCTTTGCTTCATCGCGGTGAAGAACATGAAGAAGCACCAGGGGCACGACGGCCACGATCATAATAAGGAGGAGAAGTAATGGGAAACCCTGAAGAATACCAGAAACTTGAAGGCAAGATCTTTACCAGGTCCTTCTTCATCCTCCTGTCGGTTGTGCTGCTTGGCTTCTACTTCGTCGGGGTGCGCTACGTGAAGGGGATCGGCGCGGTCTCCAACATGAGCGACGGCTATCCGTGGGGGATCTGGATCACCTACGACGTCGCCACCGGGACCGCCATCGCCTGCGGTGGCTACGCGGTCGCGATCCTGGTCTACATCCGGAACCGGATGCAGTACCACCCGATGATCCGTTCGGCGATCCTCACCTCCATGTTCGGCTACGGCCTGGCCGGCTTCTCGGTCATGGTGGACCTCGGGCGCCCCTGGAACGCCTACAACTTCTTCATCCCGAGCAAGTGGCAGGCGAACTCCGCCATGTTCGAGGTGGCGCTCTGCGTCATGGCTTATTCCACGGTCCTGATCCTGGAATTCCTCCCGGCCATCCTGACCTCCATCGAGCAGAGCAAATGGGAGCGGATGAACGCGGTGAGAAACTGGTTGCACCCGAAAATCGCCCCGGACCAGAAGAGCATGCAGGACAAGCTGGAGATGGTGCGCCTGGGAGCCATCTGGCTCAAGCCGCGCCTGAACAAGGTCCTCATCTTCTTCATCGTGCTCGGCATCACGCTTCCGACAATGCACCAGTCCTCTTTGGGAAGCCTGCTCCTCATCGCCTCGACCAAGCTGCACCCGCTCTGGCACACGGGCTTCCTGCCGCTTCTGTTCCTCTTGAACTGCGTCTTCATCGGCTACGCCATAGCGATCCTGGAGTCCATCATCTCCAGCTACTCCTTCAAGAGGCCCTTGGAGACCGAGGAGCTTTCGGGCTTGGCCGCCTTGATCCCTTTCGTCACCGTGATCTGGCTCAGCGTCGTGATCGGGGACCTGGCCTACCGCGGACAGATCGGCGCTGCACTCAAGGGGGACTTCTATTCCGGCTGGTTCATGACCGAGTTCCTGCTGGTGGCGAGCGGCTCGCTGCTCCTTTTCTTCAAGAAATTGAGGAAGTCGCCGCGCTGGCTCTTCACCAGCGCGTCGCTGATCGTCCTTGGGGGAGCGCTCTACCGCTTCAACGTCTACCTGATCGGCTTCAACCCGGGTCAGGGGTGGAGGTACTTCCCCTCCTTCGCCGAGGTCATGATCACGGTCGGCATCGTGGCGCTGGAGGTGCTGGGGTACAAGGTGTTCGTGGCACTCTTCCCGGTCCTTCCCAACACCTCTGCTCATGGCGGCGGGCACGCCCCGGCGAAAAAGGCGTCGGCCCAAAAGGGGAAGAAAGCCTCTATCGAGGTCCCGCACGCACCGGTCGAAGCGCACTGAACCCTATCAATTCAATTCAGCTTTTGGAGGAAATAAATGTCTAGAATCACGCTTGATCCCATCACCCGTATCGAAGGGCACCTCAGGATAGACGTCGAAGCCAACGGCGGCAAGGTGACCAACGCCTGGTCGTCGGCCCAGATGTGGCGCGGCATCGAG